>Ga0080064_1001879_pt1 | contig 39021 bp, 42 predicted proteins | sample Subgrocontami54m_FD_69260 | JGI IMG/M metagenome (GOLD analysis project Ga0080064, IMG submission 69260) | Subsurface groundwater microbial communities from S. Glens Falls, New York, USA - GMW46 contaminated, 5.4 m (SPADES assembly) (version 2) ...
GGGCATGGTTCAAAACCGGGTAACAATCATGTGTGTGTGTGGAGTGTCGGTGCATTGTGGCCTAGTCGCCCAATTTCTTCGTCGCAAAGGGTTATCAATCCAATGGTTGCGGAAAGGAACCACGACTATACCGACTAGGCCAAGTGGCACAGTCAGGTGCGTAGTCGCTTGGCACCCGCAACCGCTCGTTTTTGAACCATGCCTCCGATCGATTGACGTAACTGAATATACATCCTTGAGTTACAGCATAACGTAGCGCTGTAGTGTTAGAAGCTGTTTCAAAACGGGGACAGGCCCCACAAAGCAAATGGGCCAGTCCCCGTTTTGAAACAGCTTCTTATAGCGCCCAGCGAACCTTCCGTTGCCTCATCCCACCAACATCACGCGCACATCCATGACATTGGTCTGCGTCAACCCGGTCTTGAGCAGATCACCCGTCGCCTCGAAGAATGTGTACGCATCGTTCCGCGCCAGAAAATCACCCGCCGATAATCGCGCCGCCATTGCGCGGTCCCAGGTGCCCGCATCGGCGACGGCCCCCGCGGCGTCCGTCGGCCCATCCTCGCCGTCGGTGCCGCCGCTGAGCACGACGACGCGCTCCAGCCCCTCGCGGCGCATATGATGCAGCGCCGCCAGCACGAACTCCTGATTGCGGCCGCCTTTGCCCGGATTAGCGCACAACGTCACTGTCGTTTCGCCGCCGCTCAATAAACACACCGGCGGCCGCATGGGAATTCCCTGATCGCGAATGCTGCGCACGATACCAGCCAGCGTCACCGCGACGTGCTTCGTTTCGCCTTCGAGGTATGAACCCAGGTTCAACACCTGATAGCCGAGCTGTCGGGCGCGTGCCGCGGCGGCAGCGAGGGCTTTGACATTGTTGCCGATGACATGGTTGTGCACGTTCGGCAGCAGCGTCTTCGGCGTTTCTGGAACCTTTCCATCCGCGCCGCGCTGGAGGTGGTCGCGGATTGCCGGCGGCGTCTTGTCGAGCAATTGATAGCGTTGCAACACCTGCCAGGCGTCGGCGAAGGTCGTCGGATCGGGCGCGGTGGGGCCGGAGGCGATCACGTCCAGGGGATCGCCGATGACGTCCGAGATGATCAGGCTGACGAGCATCTTGCCCGCAAAGGCTTGCGCGAGTCGGCCGCCCTTGACGGCGCTGAGATGTTTGCGAACCGCATTCATCTCGTTGATGGTGGCGCCGCAAGCGTGCAGCAATTTGGTGGCGTGCTGCTTGTCGGCCAAGGTGATGCCCGGCGCGGGCGCGGGCAACAGAGCCGAGCCGCCGCCGGAGAGCAAGCACAGTGCGACGTCTTCCGGGCCGGCTCCGCGAATCAGGCGCAGAATCTCCTCAGCACCCGCGACACCGGCTTCGGTTGGATGGTTGCTGCCGGTGGCGCGAGCCGCGTGCAAGCGGATCTTCTTGAGCGTCACTTCCGAGCCGGCTGGGACGTTAACGAAGCCGTCGATCTTATCGAGCAGCGGCACCAGCACGGCTTCGAGCGCGGCGCTCATCGCGGCCCCAGCCTTGCCGGCGCCGACGACGACGATGCGCCGCGCCGCCCGCAGCGCCGTGGCCAGGGTCGGCTCCGCCAGCGCCTCGGCCACCAGTGGCGCCGGTTTCGCGGCCGCCACGGCGGCGTCCCAAATGCTGCGCGCATGTTCATGCATTATGCCAGCGGGCAAAGCCAAGGCGATCACCGTGATCGCGAGTTTGTAGTTGAATGCTCGCCCAACACCTCGCAGTCGTCAAGGCTTGGGCCCAAGACTTCGCGACCGAAGAACAATCGAGCTTTTGGGTTCCAATTCTGGAAGGCATTGAAGGCTTGCCACAAGTGCCTGGCGAGCCATTCCTGTTCAGGCCATTGCTGTCGTTCCGTGAGCGCTTGTTGAATTTTGTTCCAGGCTGGTTCGGCCAGCTTAATTTCCAACACATCTGCGGCGATCGGTTCTGTATCCAGCTGGAGGCCGCGCAAGTCGAGGTCATTGCCCATCAACCATGGATCATAGTATGAGAGCCAATAAAGGAGGCCGCGACCGGATTGCGTGCGGGCAACGAGATTGTTCAAATCCCGCACGCACGAAAGGCTCGTGATCAGGGAATCGACGGTCGAATCTGCGCCGCGGAGAACTTTGGCGATGACGATTAGGTTTCGCATAGGCATGTAACATGCTTCAGGATCAATGAACTGTAAGCGGCGGCTCGATCCCGAAATCGCGGATCGTGAATATCGGCCGAAAATCGTAGTTCGCCAGCGCCGCCCGCGCCCCTTCCAACCGATCGACGATGCACACGACGCTCACCACCTGCGCGCCAGCTTTTTCGATCTCACCGATCGCCTGCAACACCGAGCCGCCGGTGGTCAGCACATCGTCGAGCACCGCGACGCGCATGCCGGGCTTGAGCACCCCTTCGATGCGTTCCTGGCTGCCGTGCCCTTTGGGTTGCTTGCGAACGAAGAAGCCCTCGAGCGCCCTGCCCGCCTGGTGATAGCGCTGGGCCAGCACGGCGGCCATCGGGATGGCGCCGACTTCCAGCCCGCCGGCCGCGTCGATGTTCAGGTCTTTGGTCATCTCAAAAAGAACATCGCCGAGCAGGCCGACGACTTCGGACTGGAAGATCGCCTTTTTGCTGTTGATGTAGTAAGTGCTCTCTTTGCCGGACGCCAAGGTGAACTTGCCGAACGAGACGGCGCGGTCTTTGAAGGCTTGGAGCAGTCGTTGGCGCGTGGTGGACATGGTGGTTTCCTAGTTTCGCGCCCTTGCCCGGATTCTGGATGCGCTAAGCGGCAAGCCACACATTCTTTTCACAGTCTACCCATACCTCGAGAAGGCCGAGCAAACGCCCTCGACGAAGCGGCGCGAGACGCTATCATCCGCGGTCCCCATGGGTCGAAGTTACTATAGTCCTCGCAAGCGGAGTGGATACGCATGAACGCCTCCCCGCGCCGAAGTTCGTTTGCCGGCGCCGCCGCCTTCGCGGTCGGCGCGCCGTTGGGCGCCGCCCTTCTCTGGACGGTTCTGCACGGCCCCTTTCACGACGCTCCCTGGAAACGCTACGTCGAGCACCCAGTCGAGCAAACCGAAGTCGTGCTCTTCTGCTGTGCGCTCACCACTTTGGCCGGCAAGCTGGCGAGTTGCTGGCGTCAACGTCGCGCTTTGCGTCAAGACGTCTTGCCGAGCTGGAACGGCAAGCCTGTCCCGGCGACCGAAGCCAAAATGCTGCGCGTGCATGCGGCGCGGCAACCGCACTGGGTGCAATCGACCTGGTTGGGCCGGCGCGTCGCCGCGGTGCTTGAATTCGTCCACAGCCGCGGCAGCGCCAACGATCTCGACGATCAGCTGCGCAGCCTCGCCGACAACGACGCCATGACCCAGGATTCCAGCTTCTCGCTGTTGCGCCTCGTCATCTGGGCGATTCCCATCCTCGGCTTCCTCGGCACGGTCGTCGGCATCACCGGCGCCATCGTCGGCGTCACGCCCGAAACGCTCGAACAATCGCTGAGCGGCGTCACCGGCGGCCTCGCGACTGCGTTCGACGCCACCGCGCTCGCGCTGTTCCTGGCGATGTCGCTCATGTTCTTCAGCTTCGTCGTCGAACGCCTCGAGCAAAACGTCTTGCAACAGGTGGACGCGACCATCGATGCGGAACTCGCCCACCGCTTCGAACGCGCCGGGCCGGAAAGCAGCCCGATCATCGAGGCGCTGCGGCACAACAGCGCAAGCCTCGTTCACACCGCCGAGCAGCTTGTCGAAAAACAAGCTGCCATTTGGAGCCAAAGTCTGGAACAAATGACCAAGCGCTTGAGCGAAACGGCCCCGCAACAATTCGAACAGATGCAGCACGCACTGGAGCAAGCGCTGACGGCGACGTTGACGAAACACGCCCAGCTTTTGCGCCAGACCGAAGAGAAGATCGTGGCCCGCAGCCAGACCTTGCTCGACGGCTTATCGCAAACGGCCGAAAGACTGCGCCTGCAAACCGCGGCACTCGCCCAGTTGCAAGATCAGGAAACGCAGCTCGTCCGCTTGCAAGAAGCGCTTAACAATAACCTGGCCGCCGTCGCCAACACCGGCGCTTTCGACCAAGCCGTGCAAAGCCTGACCGCCGCGATCCATCTGCTCACCGCGCGCGTCCATCCGACGCCGGCGCCGCGGCTCGGCAAACCGGCGGCGTGAGAACACAGGAGTCAGGGGTCAGGAATCAGGAGTCAAGAATTCACCTTCTTACCCCTGACTCCTGTTTCCTGACCCCTGTTTCCTGACCCCTGAGAGTTTGTGAAAAAATCTCTCGCAAAGTCGCAAAGACGCCAAGCAACAAGAAAGATAGCCATGAATTCTTGGGTATTCTTGGCGCCTTTGCGACTTTGCGAGAGACGGTTTTGATTTTTTCACATGCTCTGACTCCTGGTCTGCCATGCGTCGTCCGCGTCACAAACTGCAGATCTCGACGTTCCCGTTCCTGGCGGTGCTGCTGGGCGCGATGGGGTCGCTCATTTTCTTGCTCTTGGTCATGGATCGCCGGGCCAAGATCGTCGCCCGCAACAAAGTGCGCGAAGTTCAGGAAGCGCGTCTGGCCGCGGCCAGCCAGGCCGACGAGCAGCGCCGCGCTGCCTGGGAACGCCAGCGCCGGCAATTGCATGAGACGCTCGCCGCCCAGGAACGCCAGTTGCAGGGCCAATTGCACGTTGCGCTCGGCACGGCGCAGCGAACCGGCCAGCAATTGCAAGCATCCGCGGCGACACGTGAGCAATTGCAGGCCCAGATCGACACCGAACGAGAAAGCTTGCTGCGTCAGCGCGAAGAATTACGCCAGCTACCCCCCCCATCCCCCCCTTCGAAAGGGGGGGCAGGGGGGGTGTCGGCCCAGTTCGCGGAGTCATCCAAGACCGAACTCGCTCGATTGACGCGCGATCTGCTCGACCTGGAGCAAACTCTCGACGGGCTGCGGCGTTTGCGTAGTCAGCAGCAGCCCACGTATTCTCTGGTCCCCTATCGTGGCCAGCGCGGCGCTAACCGCATGCCCATCTATGTCGAATGCACCAGCACAGGCCTTGTCTTCTTGCCCGATGGTCAGCGCCTGACCGGGTCCGACCTCGATGTGCCGCTGATCCGCGCCGAAGTCGAACGCCGTCACGGCCCGCTCGTCAAAGCGGCCCGCACCGATCCGTTCCGCCCCAATCCCGCCGACGTAGAACCTTATGTATTGTTTTTGATCCGCCCCGACGGCATCGGCAGTTACTATCGCGGCCAGAACGCCTTGCGCGGCTACCAGATCGACTTCGGCTATGAACTCGTGGACGCCGCTTGGACGCTGGACGTGCCCTCGCAGGGAGAATGGAAAGCAGTGGCGCAGGCGCCCGTCCCCAATCGCTCCGCCGTTGCGCGCTCGCAGACAAACATCGCCGGCGCGTTGCCCAGCAACCAATCATCCAACCAACCACCTCCGGCGCCGAGCGCCGGCAGCGGCGGCGCGCCTGGCACAACCAATTCCGGCGTGACACTCGGCGGACCCAGCGCCATCGGCAATTTCCCTGAAAAGGAGGGTTCGGCGGGGCCGCGCAGTCCCGGCGGCGGCATGATCGGCGGGCAGTCGCAGCCGACGCCAAACTTGTTGACGAATTCGCCCCAAGGACCACCCGGTAACGCGCCCGGCATCCTGCCGATTGCACCGACCGACGCCGCATTCAATCCAAGCCAATCCGGTGCCGCGCCGGGTTTCGCAAAGGCGGCGCCGACCTTTCGGCCGGCGCAACCGACGACAGATTCGATCCTCGACGGTCCAACGCCCGGCATGAAGATACCGGGCAGCGTGGCCAAGCCGGGGCAGACCGCATCCGGCGGCGGCGACGACGCCAAACCGCCGACCCCGGAACCCGGCAACGCCATGAATCGACTCGGCACGCCATCGCCCCTTGCCTCCAAGCAACCGAAGGCCAGCCCCGTGTCGCTGGGCCGAGTCATGGGCAATCGCGATTTCATCGTCACGATCGCCTGTTACGGCGAGGGCGTATTGCTGACGCCCGGCGGCGCGTCGTTCGTTTGGAACAGCAAAGCCGACGCCGGCCAAACCGACGAAGCACTGGTGCGGACAGTGACGCAACTCGTCCAGCGCCGCCAAGCGACGGTGCGGCCCGGGGAGCCGCCGTATCGCGCGGTGCTGCGTTTCGAAGTCCACGAACAAGGCCGGCGCACCTATCACCGCGTCTTTCCGCTCTTTGAGCAAATGCGCTTGCCGATGGTGCGCGAGGATGTGGAGGAATAGCCGCAAACAACCATGTACCGCCGACGCTTGCATCAGCGCGAGAAGATCGCGTTCAGTTTTGATTCGTTCCTCGACGTGGTGACCAACGTCGTCGGGATCATCATTCGCTTGATCCTGGTCGCCTGGGTCGGGGGCCGCTCCTACAGCGCGCTCATGTTGCGGAACGAGGCGCTCGATGCTGCGGTTGCGCAAACGGCGGCGCCGAAGGCCGACGACGATCCCCTCAGCGAGCAAATCCGCCGCACGCTACAGGAACTCGACGCCGCGCGCTCCCGGCTGCAAGCACAACTCCAGGATTTGGGTCTGGCGGAACAGCGCGGGCTAACCGTGCAGGCGCAGCTCACGGCGCTCGCCCAGGAACGGGACCAACTCGCCAAGTTGCAAACGGATCTGGCCCGCACGAACGGCGCCAAAGAGAAAACGATGCGCCTGGCCGTGCTGTCGATGGATGAATTGCGGCGTCGGCAGCAAGCGTTGCTCGACGACATGAAAAAACTTGAAGCGGAGCCGGGCCCCAAGAAAGAGCTGCGGCATCGAACCCCCGTCAGCCGCACGGTGCAGGCCGACGAGGTTTTTTTGGAGTGCCGCGGCGGCCGGGTCGCGTTCATCGATTTGCAGGCGTTCCTGCAAGAGATTCAAAGCAAGCTCGACGACAAGGTCGCGGAACTGCGCACGAGCTGGAAGGTGGACGATGCCACGCGCCCGGTCGGCGCCTTTCGGCTGCGCTACGTGATCGAGCGCGAGAAAGACGCGGCCGAATCGTTCGGCGGCGGCGCCAAGCCGCGTTCGGAAGGCGGTTTTCGCTACGGGCTGACGGAATGGGTTGTCGAGCCGTTGACGCCGCTCCGCGGCGAAACGCTCGAAGCCGCGCTGGCGCCGTCATCCGATTTTCGCCGGCTCGTCGAGGGCCTGGATGCAAGCACCGTCATCACGTTTTGGGTGTATCCCGACAGCTTCGCGCTTTTCCGCCAATTGCGCGATTACCTGTACGAGTGCGGCCTGGAAGTCGCGGGCCGGCCGTTGCCCAAGGGAGCGCCGATCGCCGCGTCGCGTCACGGCACGGCCTCACGCGGGCAATGATGGGAGCCCGAAGCGCAAGCGAGGGACGTCCCGCGCTTGCGCTTCGGGCTCCCATCATCCAAGGCGTTTGCGCGCCAGCGCCAGCGCCCCATGGACAACTACCTCTTCGCCCAGCGCCGCCGGGGCGATTTCGTAGCAGTTTGCAAAGGGCGTGAAGACACGCTCTGCCACCAACTTGCGCAGCGGTTCGAAAAGCAGCCGTTCGCCCATTAGGGCCACGCCGCCGCCGATGACGATGCGACGCGGGCACAGCAGAGCAATGACGTGGCAAATACCCTCCGCCAGCCGATCGATGGCAAACGTGACGACTTCGCAAGCAAGAACATCGCCGCGGGCGGCCTGCTGCGCGATCGCGGCGGCCGATGGCGGATCCGCGACGCCGTTGAGTTCCACCAGCACCTTTTGCATGCCCCAGCCCGACGCCGCGTCTTCGAGAATGGCGATGAGGCCATGCAGACCTGGAACACGCAAATGCCCAATCTCCGCCGCCCCGCGCCCAGAGCCGCGATAGATTTCACCATTGATGATCAGTCCGCCGCCGATGCCTGTGCCGATGGTAATGTAGAAGATCGGCGACAGTCCCTTGCCGGCGCCGAACAGCGCTTCCGCCAGACCAGCGACATCGGCGTCGTTACCCAACACGGCGGGCAGGCCGACGAGTTCGCCGATCCAGTCGGCGAGTGGGAAGTTGTCCCAGCCCTGAATTTGATGCGATTTGATGACGGTGCGCGTGGCATCATCGACAGGCCCGCCAAAGCCGATGCCCAGGCCGCGCAATTGTCCGCGATCGATCTTCGCCTGGGAAAGTAGCTCAGGAACTGCCTGGACGATTTGCTGGCGAATGCCATCGGCGCCTTTGGATGGATCGACGGCGCCGCGCCATAGGCCCGCAAGCGCGCCATCGCCATGCCCCAGGCCGAGTTGCAATTTCGTGCCGCCGATTTCGATGCCGAGGAACATGGCCGCCATTATTTCGTGCAACAAGGAATGGGTGCAAGCACCATTTGCAAACCGCCGCGGGCCCGCGTGATGGCCATCATTTTTTTCGCTCCACCACCGCTATCGCGCACAAGCCGAGCGGCCGCTCTTCGGCGATCTTCAGATGCGGCGGCAGGTTGTGGCGCAGCGTGTCCAGCGAATTGCGATGGGCGAACAGCACCACCGCCCGCCCTTGCTTATCGAGTTCCGCCATCAATTCGCCCAGTTCCTTGCTGCGGAAGGTGCGCAGATCAGCGCGGTTGCAGTAGAACGCGATCGAATCGACGTGCCGCGGGAAGGAGTAGATTGGCATGTCCGGATCGCGGCACCATTCGAGTACCTCGGGCGGCGTGTTCATGGGCGAGCGTTGCCAGGCGATGGCCGGCCCAAGCCAGGCGTGCCCAACCAAGATCATCAGCGCCGCCGCAATGGCCCCGCACTTCACCCAGCGCGACCCCTGCCAGGCGCTGCGCGTCAGAAACACACCCAGAGCCAGGCACAACGGCGGCAGCGCCGGCAGAATGTACGTCGGCAGCTTGCTCCCCGCCATCGAAAAGAAAAAGACGCACCAGCCGCCTGCCAACAGCAGATAGCCCAATGCCGCGCATCGTCGCCGCGTCACCAGCTCTTCATTGCTCAGCATCCAACGCGTAACCGACGGCAACAGCAACGTCGCCGGGAAAAGACCAATCAACAACAGCGGCACGTAAAACCACACCGGCCGCTCGTGATCGAACGGCTGCAGAAACCGCAAGATGTTGTGCTTCCAAAAGAAATAGCCGCCGAATTCCGGCGAGCAGACGCTGACCGCGACGTACCACGGCGCGGTCAACAGCAGCACGATGCCACCGAACATCACCCAACCGCGCTGGCCAATCGAGGCACATCCGCTGGCCAGCCAGCGCTGTGCGACGAGCGGCGGTACGAGCAGCAGCACGGCCACCGGCCCTTTCGTCAGAACACCCAGGCCGCAAGCCGCGCTGGCGAGCAGCCACCACCCGTAGTGCAGGCGGCTCGCCTGCACGGCCAGAAACGCCGCGAAAATCGACACGGTCACCCAAAGCGTCAACAGCCCATCGAGCACCAGCATCCTTCCCGTGCCGACAAACCCCGGCGCCAACAGCAGCCCCAGCGCCCCCCAATAAGCCGCCCGCTCGCCGACCAGCTGTCTTCCAAGGACATAGGTGACCAGCACGCTCGCCAGCACCGCCAGCGCCGGCGCCAATCGCGCCGCCCAATCGTGGACGCCGAATACGCTGTAGGACAGCATCACCAGCCAATAGAACAACGGCGGCTTGTCGAGATACGGCTCACCTTGCAGCGTCGGCACGATCCACTGCCCGCGCGTCAGCATCTCCCACGGGATTTGTGCGTAGCGCCCTTCGTCCGGCTCGAACAAGGGAAAATGCATCCACGGCAACAGCAGCACGCTTGCCAGCAGCGCCAAGGTCAAGAAAGACCGCCAGCGCCACGCGTCCGATCCTTCGCTCACACCCGGAAACAGCACGCGCCGCCACAAAAACGGCAGCCAGCCGAGCGTCGTCCGCGGCAGCAGTCCATCCCCGTCCGGCAGGCCGCGTCGCCGCAATTGGCGCAGGTCGGACGGCTCGCGCAGTATTTCGAGCGGCGGGGCAATTGTCGGCGCTTCCATCAGAACCATGTGCAACCTCCGGCGAACGTCAAGAATTGCCACAGTCGGCGTAAGCTGTCAACACGGGTTGCGGGCCGCCGTTTGTCGATCTGTTCCAGATCATTTCGCTTGCCGAAGCTGACGAAGTGAGGCAAGATAGAGAATCAGCGGGAAGGCTTGGCGAGGTGTTGCCGATGCGTCCATGGTTCATGTCGTCTGGGCTGCTATTGTTGCTGGCAGCGCTCAGTTTCGCACAATCGGACCGGCAAAAAACACCGGCTTTCAAGCTCAGCGCCGACGAGCAAAAGCTGCTCGACCTGACCAACGCGGAACGCAAGAAGGAGGACTTGCCGCCGCTGAAGGCGAACCCGATCTTGTGCCAGGTTGGTCGCCGCCATTCGCAGAACATGGCCAAGCAGGAAAAGCTCGATCACGTGCTCGATGGCAAATCGCCGTTCGACCGCCTCGACGACGCCAAGTACGATTACCAGAGCGGCGCCGAAAACGTCGCCATGAGTGCCGAGGAGCAACCAACCATGGCCGACATCTTCAAGCTTTGGATGGACTCCGACCTGCACCGCAAGAACATCTTGAGCGCGAAGTACACCGAGATCGGCCTGGGCATCGCCAAGAACGGCAAAGGCGAGGTGTACTGCACGCAGATTTTCGCGACGCCGTTCAAGAAGTGATGATTTCTCTTACACTTCGGGATCCGCCAACAATTGCAGAAGTCGTGCCACGGCGTCCGCTTCGCCGCTTCGCCACGCCGCCATTGCCTGCGACCAATCCGTCGGTCGTGACCGTTCCGCTTTCGCGAAGCGCGCCGCCAGTTCTCTTTCCAGGGATTGCAGCAACTCGGTGGGCGAATCGGATTCAGGGCCGCGCCGCAGCGGACAAGCCTCGATCGCTTGCCACAACTCACCCAGCCCCGCCCGCGTCTTGCTGCTCACGCGCAACACCGGCGTTTGACTCTGGCGGCCCACATCGAGCGTCGCCCGCACCTGCGCCGCCGTCTGCTCCGCACCTGGCAGATCGGCCTTGTGCACCGCGATGACGTCGGCCACTTCCAGCACGCCGGCCTTTTCCCACTGCAAATCGTCGCCGCTTTCCGGTTGCAACAGGAGCACGGCGACGTCGGCAAGGTTGCGTGCTGCCGTGTCCCCTTGGCCGGCGCCGACCGTCTCGACGATGATCACGTCGAAACCGAACGATTCCACGAGCCGAATGAGCAGGTCGAGGCGCTCGGCGACGGCGCCGTGGCCGCCCGGTGTCGCCAGGCTGCGGATGAACACGCCGTCGTCGTGCGGGCCGGCCATGCGAAAACGATCGCCCAACAGCGCGCCGCCTGACAACGGACTCTGCGGATCGCACGCCAAGACCGCGACCGTCTTGCCTTGGCCACGCAGGTGTTCGATGAGCTGGCCGATGAGGGTGCTCTTGCCGACGCCCGAACTGCCGGTGACGGCAACAACGCGGCTGGATTTTGGCGGACTGGGAATTGAGCTGATCGCCTCGCCGCGCGCCGCCAAGCTGAGCAGCCGCGCCAGCGCCAGCCGATCGTGCCGGCGGAAGCCGTCCCACAGCGCGTCAAGCATGGCCCGCCTCGCTGCGCTGCTTTAAGAATTCGACAATCTCATCGAGCGACGTGCCGGGACCGAAGACCTTGGCGACTCCCAGCGCCAACAGCTTCGGCACATCCGCCTCCGGAATAATGCCGCCCACCAGCACGCCGACGTTTTCGAGCTTCGCCGCGCGCAACAACTCCACCACGCGCGGCACCAGCGTCATGTGCGCGCCGGACAAAAGGCTCAGCCCGAGCCAATCGGCGTCCTCGTCGGCGACCGTGCGGATCACGGCTTCCGGCGTCTGCCACAGGCCGGCGTAAATGACGTGCATGCCGGCGTCGCGCAAGGCCCGCGCCACGACCTTGATGCCGCGGTCATGCCCGTCGAGCCCGACCTTGGCCAGCACAATGCGAAGCGGAGATGGCATGGCACCCATTGTAATTTGCCGGGACCGCATCGCGGAAGACCGGTTTGCTTCCGCGATCACAAATCGGGTCGCGGAGAGTATAATGGGCTTGTGGAACCTGCCGCACAACGTGACGCCGTGACTGCGAACCTGCCCGAGAAGAAGGCCGGACCGGAGACCGCTGTCTACGCAGGGCGGCCTCCTGCCGATGAAACGGCAGCGCGCTCCAGGCTGCCGTCGATCCAACGCTCGAATCGCGAGACGATGCTGTCGTTCATGCTCGTCGCGCTTCTGGGCGGCATGTCGTTCGCCTTTCTGAACTTCGTCAGCTTCAACATCTTCTTCTACGTGCTCGCCGCCGTCGTTGGCATCATGGCCGTCGGCTTCTTGCATTACGTCCTGTGGGGTTACGACCTGTCCGAAGACGTCGCCGAAGACATGCAGCGCGAGCGGCTGAAGCAGCAGCAAGAGATGGATGAGCGGTTGCCGTGACCCTGTTTACGTTTAGCGCGCCCGTGTTCCGGGCAGAGGATGAATCCATCGCGCGGGATCCTGAGCGCGCTAAACGTAAACACGGTTACTCCACCCGGCACCACACCGCCTTCAAATAGCGCCCTTCCTGCGCGTGAATCGCAAACGGATGATCCGGCCCCGCTCCCGATAGCTTGATCACCTGCACGACGCGGCTCGCTTGCCACGCGGCGCGCCTTACCGTGTCGATGAACGTTTCCTCCCCAATCAGTCCGGTGCAGGAACACGTCAGAAACAGGCCGCCCGGCGCCACCGCTTGCAGCGCCAGGCGATTCATGTCGAGATAGCGCTTGAGGGCGTAGTCGATCTCCTCGCGGTCGCGCGTTTGCTTGGACGGATCGAGCACGACGATGTCGAAACGCTGACCCGTAGGCAACACGTCGCGCAGCCAGGCGAACAGGTCGGCCTGCACGAAGCGGACGCGCGCCTGATTCAGGTTCGCGTTTTGCTTCGCCAGCTCGATCACCTGCTCATCGAGATCGATGCCGACGACTTCGTCCGCGCCCCCTTTGGCCTTGGCGTAGACTGCGAAGCCGCCGGTGTTGCAGCACAGGTCGAGCACGCGCTTGTCTTTGCAAAAACTCGCCAGCGTCAGGCGGTTGTCGCGTTGATCGAGAAAGAAGCCGGTCTTGTGCTTGCTGCCCGGAGCAATGCGAAAACGCACGCCGTGCTCGACGATCACGCTCGGCGGCGGCGGCTCGGGCGGCCGGCAGTCGAACGATTCCTGCTTTTGCACGTGCTCTTCGGCGAACCAGTAGAACTGGCAGCCGGGAAAATGCTGGGCGAGCAGGTCCTGGATCACCGGGCGGAAGCGGTACATGCCGAACGCGAAGAACTCCAGCACCAGCGTGTTGCCGAAGCGATCGATCACCAGGCCGCTGAGCCCGTCGCCTTCGGAATGGACCAGGCGATAAGCGTCGGTGACGGCGTCGAGCTGGAGCCATTGCCGCCGCAGCTCAATGGCTCTGTTGAGCCGGCGTTCGAAGAACGCCGCATCGACAGCTTCGTTGGCATCGACGGTCAAGACGCGCAAGGTAATGCGCGAATGTCCGTTGTAAAGTCCGCGGCCGACCCACTGGCCGGTGCGGTCGAGAATATCGACGACGCAGCCGCCGGGCAGTTTCGTCGCCGGCTTCTCGACCATCTTCTGGAAGATCCAGGGATGGTTCGAGCGCCGTTCGATTTTGAGGCGGACTTGGGGCAACGCTTCCGGCATTTCGATCTCGCGCGCGATGATTGCTTGGACAGTTCATCCTATGGTTTGGTATGCTGAACTGGATAACACAGGAGAGACAGCCATGACCATTACACTAACGCCTAAGCTCGCGAACATCGTCAAGAAGCAAATGTCGACCGGACGCTACCGCTCGGTCGGGGCGGTGGTGGGCGAGGCGCTTCAGTTGCTGCAAGTAAGCAACCGAACCGACGACGAAAAGCTTGCGGACCTGAAGCGCGAAATCGCAATCGGCTGGGAGCAAGCGGATCGAGGTGAAGTAATGGAGTTTGACGATGAGATGATCGAGGAGGTCAAGCGGTCGGGTCGCCAGCGCCTGCAACGTAAACGAAAGTCGAAGATTGCATGAGGCGGAAAAAGTTGTTCGTCGCCAAGACGGCACGATCCGATATGGACGTGGCCTGGGAGTACGTATTGCCGGGGGGCAAGGCCGCCGCGGACCGCTACGTGTCCAAACTTCGGAAGCAACTCCGAATGCTGGCAAGGTTTCCAGGGATGGGGCGAGCACGTGATGAACTGCGAATTGGTCTTCGTAGTTTTCCGCTATCGCCTTTCGTCATCTTCTTTCGCGTTGACGAAGATTGTGTGGTGATTCTGCGCATTCTTCACGGCGCTCGCGACTTCGAGGCGTTTTGGAAGAGAGAATCTGAGTAGCATTCATCTCACCCACTCTCGATAGAAATAGTATCCCGCCAGCCCGAATCCGATCACGATGACGATCCAGCGCACCGCCGCCGGCTTCAACGTGCGCGCCAACCGGGCGCCAACGTAACCGCCGACGATCGCGGCGCCGGCCATCGCCAGGCCGTAGGGCCATACGACCTGGCCGAGCACGCTGAGCAGCACTGCGGACACGCCGTTCATGCACAGGGCGAGGAACGTCTTCAGCGCGTTGACGTGATGAATGTCGGCCAGGCCGAGGAACGACAGCGAACTGAGCATGAGGATGCCGATGCCGGCGCCGAAGTAGCCGCCGTACAAGCCAATGACGAACTGAAAGACGAGGATCAGCGCAAGCAGGCGCGGCGACGGCGGGCCGTGGGCGGCGTGCTGGCGGAAGTAGCGGGCGATGGCGGGCTGGAGCAGAAACAGCGTGGCGGCGCCAAGGATCAGCCACGGAACGATCGCCTTGAACACCGGCTCGCCGCCAAAGATCAACAACCCCGCGCCCAGGCCACCGCCCGTCAAGCTGGGGATCGCCAACAGCACCAGCCAGCGGCGACAATTGCGCAACTCGCGGCGATAGCCCCATGCACTGGCGACCGAGCCGGGCACAAGGGCGAAGGTGCTGGTGGCGTTGGCGAAGACCGAGCCGATGCGCGTCGCGTCCAGCGTGGGAAACGTCAGCAGCGTGCCGCCGCCCGCAACCGCGTTGATGGCGCCGGCGCCGAACGCGGCCAGGCAGAGCCAGAGGTATTCCATTTTGTGGGGCACGTTTTCAACGTGCCATCTTCGTCGGGCACGTTGGAAACGTACCCCACATTTCAATCCGACTGCGGCACGTTGCCGAAGCTGCGCCAGATGAACCAGGTGCCGATGCTGCGATACGGCCGCCACGGCTCGCCCAGCGTCGTCAGCGTCGCCTTGTCGGGCAGGTCGTCGAGCTGGTATTGCTTTAGCACGCCGGCGCGCAGGCCGTAATCGGCGACCGGCAGCACATCGAGCCGGCCGAGCGCGAAGATCAGAAACATCTCCGCCGTCCAGCGGCCGATGCCGCGCACGGGGATCAGCGCGTCGATCACGGCTTCGTCGTCCAGGTCGCGCAATTTGCGGAGCGGTACTGCGCCGCTCGCGCATTTCTGTGCCAGGTCGCGCAGCGCCAGCAGCTTGTTCGCGGACAAGCCCGCCTGCCGCAGCGGTTCATCCTCCTTGGCCGCGAGGATGTTCTTGGCCCGCAAGCCGCCGCGGCCCAGTGCTTTGACCACGCGGCCGCCGATCGCGAGCGCCGCTTTCGTGGAAATCTGCTGCGAAATGATCGACCGGGCCAGGATGCCGAAATGATCGTCGTTGGTGCGCAAGGTAACCGGGCCGACGGCGCGGATGAGCCGCCTAAGCACCGCGTCGCGCCTCGCCAGGTGGCGGCGGGCTTTTTGATATTCGGGTGTGGACAAGGTGGCACCAAACAAACAACCCGCGAGGTTCTCCTCGCGGGTGATGTTGTATGAATTGCGCCGCTTGCGGCTTAGCGAATGAGCCGGGCTCCCATTTCGCTAAGCCGCAAGCGCTGAGAGTTTGTGAAAAAATCTCTCGCAAAGACGCCAAGCAACAAGAAAGATAGCCATGAATTCTTGGGTATTCTTGGCGCCTTTGCGACTTTGCGAGAGACGGTTTTGATTTTTTCACATGCTCTGAGCATTACCCCTTCTTTTTCTTCTCCGGCGCCTTGCTCGGCTCGAGGGGCGTGCCTTCCTGCACCAGATAGATTGTCTTGACCACCGGCTTGGTGATGTTGCCGGCGCCTTCTGGACTTGCGTTCAGTGTGTTCCGTGGGCAATGGCCCACAATCATTAGACCCGGCCGCGCGTGAAAAGTTCCGTGCCCTTTGGCGAGCGGCAAGTAGATTCAGCCCCGGAGGACGGACATTCCTGTCCGTCTGGGCTGCAGGACGGACAGGAATGTCCGTCCTCCGGGGGTAGATCATATCCTGCCGCTCGCCTTTGGACTGCGGCGCTTTGACGCCGCTTTTGGTTTTTTGAATCTCGGTGCCAAGATCAAATCGAAAAAACGAAAAACAAAAGCGGCGTCAAAGCGCCGCAGTCCAAAGTTGCCGCTCACTCGGCGCCGGTCGTTTTCTTCAATTCGCCGCATTCCGCGAGCGCCATCACCGCAAACGCTGTGCCCGCGTGGCTGAGGTAGTGCTTGTTGTCCTTGAACAGCGAGCGCGTGAACCAGCGGCCGCTCGCGCGTTGATTGGACTTCAGCCAGGCGACGCCCTTTTGGATGGCCGGGTCGGCGGCGGGCACGCCGGCGCGGCGGAGCACGTAGATCATGAAGCCGGTGGCGTAACCATCGGAACTCTTGTAGTCCTGGCGCGTTTTTTCACTCGCGTGGCGTTTCCAGTGGCCCAGGCTGGCGCTCACCCAGCCGCCGTCGGCCGCCTGGTTCTCCAGGATATCGTCGATCGTGTCTTGTTTCTCTTTCTTGGTCAGAAAGCCGTCCAGATAGGTCGCCACCCAGAGGATCATGGCGTCGTGATGCCGATTCTGCGGCGGATTGCTCTTCAGCCAGTTGCGAATCTGCGCGAGCCCCTTTTGCGCCGCCTCGGACTTCGCATAATTCTCCGGCGCCACGCCCACCGCCAGCGCCGCCAGGGTGACGCCGTAATGGTCGTCATTCTCCATCGGCGGCCAGGCGCACTTGAGCCAACTGAAACCGCCGTCCTTTTTCTGCACCGTCCACATGCGGTCGAGCGTCATCTTCGTCAGCGGATGCAGCTTGCCGGTAGTGTGCGCGTCGTTGAAAGCCAGCGCCGCGGCCGATGCGACGACCTCCGCATCCCAGCGCGGTCCTTTTTCCTTCCAGCGCACGCTGACCATCTCTTCCAGTGCTTTGCGAACTTCGTCATGCGCTTGCACCTTGGCGGTCACCAGCGGGCGAGCATACAGATAGGCGAAATTCGAATGGCAGGAAAAGCAGGTGTTCTTGTCAGTCCAATGCAACGCCGCCGCATCGAGGAAGTTCGTCGCCTTGGCCAGCGAAAACTGTTTGGCGAGTGGCTCGTCCTTCTTGTTGTCGGCGGGGGCCTGGTAGTTTTTCAGCGTGAGCGGCTCGTCGGCACGCGCATGCGCCGCCAAGAAAAGTATCGCACAAACAAGGTATTTGATCGTTCGCATCGCAATCTCCAATTGACGAACCAACCGGTGGGATGTTCAGATTCTAAAAGGATCAGCAGTTGCTGACAAGAAGGTTTTGAATCGCGACTTGGCTATGGTATCATGACGGCTGAGAAATCCTCAACGATGCCGGTAGTGAACCCGAGAGCGATACGCATTGTGACCGAGGGTGCCACCATTGGATCCGCAGTATTTCATCGAGGACGGCGTCCATCGTGCCGTTGCCGCCCGCGAGAACGGGTTATTGATGATTCCAGCAATCCTATTTATTGATGGTCAGCCTTCCCAAAGGCTCATGGCGCGTGTCCAAGACTTGCATTCTCCGAAAAGTGTGATCAGCCGATCCGATCCCCGACATAATTATCGCCGGCTTGAGGCAGTCATGGGCACGGTGCTTGGCCGTGCACGGATTCCTCCGATCTCACTTCAGCCGCTCGGAGTTCCGTTTCAGAAAAAATCGATTCCCTTGGCTCAGGTACAAATCCAATACTGAAGGAGCAATTGATGAACGCCATGCCGACGATTTTGCAGCAAAAGCTCCTCGTGATTCTTCAACGCTGCTTTCATGAAATGCGCAACCTGGCGCCCACCGCCACCTCCCAGCAAGTGCATGATCTCGCCGACGCGGTCGAGATTCTGCCGTCATTGATGCTGCGCTGGGAAGAAGGCAATCTCGAAATTACGCGCGCCGCCTTGGGTGTTTATCAATCCAAATACGCGGGCGCCTACGATTACTTGTCGATCCTCAACATGGACGATGCGGCCTTTCGATCCATGTTTCTTGAATACGCGGACAGCTGGGCCCTCATCGAATCAAAAAGCGATGGACTCATCGCAACCTGCTCTCCCACCTAGATCATTTGGGGGGATCATGACTCGCTTCGCTCCGTTGATTGCATTTTTCTTTGCGCTGCAGGCACCCGTACCGGCGCTGGCCCAAAAACCCACCCTCACCCTCGCCACCCCCATGTCCCCGCCCGCTTGGGCTTTGCTCGAGCGCGCCTTGCTCAAAGCGAACGCCGTCGCGTGCCGTGAGTTCTACGAGCGCTACTTCGACGAGCGCGGCTGGCTCCAGTGCGTCGAGCGCTGGGGCGGCGACGACGGGCCGGACGACGCCATCGAAAACTGCACCGATTGGCCCATCGTCCACGCCCTGGGCGGCGCCGACGACGTGCTGCGCATGTACAAGAAAGCCTGGGAAGGCCACCTGCAACAGTACACCAAGGCGAAGACCACGCACGTCCCCTTTGCCAAGGACGGCATGTACTACAAAGAATTTCCCGTCATGTTCGATTGGCTGCACAACGGCGAAGGCCTGGCCGTGTTCAATCTGCAAGGCCTGTCCGATCCCTACGACCGCAAATTCCAGCAACGCGTGCGCCGGTTCGCCGGCTTCTACATGAACGAAGACCCCGATGCCCCCAACTACGACCCCAAGCACAAGATCATCCGCAGCATGTTCAACGGCAGCCGCGGACCGCTGCTGCGCAAGGCCACCGCCCTCGACTGGGCCGGCGATCCGATCGAGATCGGCAACCGCTTCAAGCTCGGCCACGGCGAACGCGATTACTCCGAGATGATCGCTCACTTCAAGGATTACAACGACATCGTCGGCGACCACCCGCAGAACCTGCTCGCCACCTGCCTGGCCGCCAATGCGTACATGCTCGATCACGAGCCGAAGTACAAAGAATGGCTGCTCGAATACGTCGATGCCTGGCTACAGCGCATGGCGGACAACAACGGCATCATCCCCAGCAACGTCGGCCTCGACGGCAAGATCGGCTCCTCGGCCGGCGGCAAATGGTACGGCGGCGTCTACGGCTGGGGCTTCTCCGTCATCGTCCCGCAAACCGGCAAGCTCGCCCACCGCAACGGCCATCACCTCGGCATCAACGGCTTCTTGAACGCCTACCTGCTCACCGGCAACGACAAATACCTCGCCGGCTGGCGCAAGCAAATCGACCTCGTCAACTCGAATCAGAAAGCGGCCAACGGCACGACGCTCTACCCGCACATGTACGGCGACCAGGGTTGGTACGACTTCACGCCGCAGAAATACTCACACGGCGCAATGGAGATCTACTACTGCTCGATGCGCAGCGACGATCGCGCGCGCGTGCCGGCCAGCGGTTGGCTCGATTACTTGGGCGGCAAGAACCCGAACCATCCCGAAGCAGCCTTGCGCGGCGATCTGGAGCGGATTCGTCAGCGCGTCGCCGCCATGCGCCAGGACACCACGACCCCCGATACGCGCCTCGCCGACGATCCGCTCCGCTTCAACCCCGCCAGCGTCGATTCACTTATCGAGCTGGCCATAGGCGGACTGCCGCCGAAGAATCGCGGCAAACTCTTGTTCGCCCGGCTGCGCTACTTCGATCCGGACCAGCGCCGCGCCGGGCTGCCGGAAGACGTGGCCGCCCTGGTCGAGAAAATGACCGCCGATGAAGTGACGCTAACGCTCGTGAACACAAACCCGCTCGCCGCCCGCCGCGTGATCGTGCAGGGCGGGGCGTACGGCGAACATCGCCTAATCGAAGCGAGCGTGAATGGCGAGCGAATACCGGTCGCCGCCGCCCAGATGCAGGTGCGCCTGGCACCCGGCGCCGGCGGCCGCATCGTCTTGAAGATGCAGCGCTATGTGAACCCGCCGACGCTACGCATGCCGTTTGCTTCGTAGCTTTGATGTTGGCGTCTTTTCTGCGCACATCTGCACTACTATCGTTCAATTTCTTCGCGCCCCGCGAAGAATCCAAAACCATCACGAAAACACGAAATCGCGAAAACACCAAACGATTCACAAGAGTTTTCTTTCGTGGTTTCGAGCTTTTGGGTTTTCGTGATTCGATTTCTTTGTTTGCGGCTCGGCCGCGCTAGGTAATCTGCGTTTCAAATTCAAACGCAGATTTCGCAGATTCACGCTGATTTGATTGGACCATGGACGACATCGTCATCCCCGCCCGCAACGATCCGCAATTCCAGTACGTCGTCGCCCAGTTCGTCGGCTCGGCCAAGATTGCGCGACAGGGCTTTCGGTAGTGGGTCAGTTTGCTGTGTTGTGGTGCGGGCGTCTCGCCTGCATCGGTGCAGGCGAGACGCCCGCACCACAAACTGACCCACTACCGGGCTTTCGGCCGCTGGAGATGGTGACGGGAGAGATGTTGGCGGAGTGGCTGCCGGAACTCGTCGCAATTTCCAGGATGGGCTGAACCGAAGGCTCATGACTCCGGCGCAATCTCCAGCGCGTCCCGCCGGGCTAGGCGCGACAATCAGGTTGCCGCTTCAGTTCATCCATCAATTCACACGACCTGCAGCACGCGGCACGTTTCTTCGTAGCTCGTTTCCAAATCGAGGATCACCGACAATTCCTCTGTCAACCAAATCGGCAGAGCGGGCAGCTCTTTGCCGACCGCAAGATGATTTGCCCAAACGGCGACTTTCGTCCGGCGGTCCTGCGTTCGCGCGCGGCATGTGACGGTGTATATCGGCGGCGGATCGGGACTGAAAATGGGATCGGACCGGCGAATCAGCTCCATGAGATCCGTACCCAGGTTGAATTCGCACGAGGTGACCAAGTCGACGATCGACACGCTCACGCCGTTTTGCAGGAGGGCGGCGCACTTCGTGACAAAGGCTCGGCGATTGTCGGGCCGATCTTTGTTGGCAGGGCTGACAAGCTCGATGGCGGCCACCAAGCGCCGGCCGCGCGAGGTTTCATAGACTCGCGTCTCGAAAGTGTCTTGGTCAGGCCATGCGCTGTCGAACTCCACGGTCGGAACGGGAGGCGCCACGACGGCCGTTGCGCCGCCGCCGTTGCCGTTCTTGTCCGCGCGGCGCCCGGTTGGCCCCGCGCCAGGTCGTTCCAAAGCGGCAAGGTCGATTTCCATCTCTTTGCCGATATGCACGCGCGGCGCGGCGACATAACCTTTGGGCAGAATTCGCGTCAAATGCAGGACGATCATCGCTGGCCACATGGCATGCAGTTCCTGCCAAGTGGCGGTATCGTCGGCGCTGGCATCAAAATGGTCACGGAGCGGCATGCGTCAACCTCCGTTGGTTGATTATATCCTCCCACGACCCAGACTTCAGTAGTGGGTCAGTTTGTGGTGCGGGCGTCTCGCCTGCACCGATGCAGGCGAGACGCCCGCACCACAACACAGCAAACTGACCCACTACCCAGACTTCAGCACCAACCGAATCCCAACCGATCTTTGTAACACTGCAATACGGCCCATGCCGGCCGTTTGATGACTTCTAAACCCCATTCTCGCTATGCTAATCCTGGAGACCGGCGGTAAGAGGCCGACAGGGAGGCGAGAATCGCATGATGAGGCGCATTCTTTACGGCTGCCTGTGGATCGGCATCCTCGTCGCTGGCAGCCTACGACTGGGCCAATACGGTTTGACTCAGGAAAAGAGCGCGCCCGCCGCCGTTGCCGCGCGCACCGACGCCAACGGCGATACCTTGCCCGCCGGGGCCCGCGCGCGCCTGGGCACCTCGCGTTTCCGATCCCCTAACACGTTTCGCTCGGTCGCCTTCACGCCCGACGGCAAACATCTGCTGACCGGCGGCTGGGGCGGCGCTTGCCTGTGGGATGTCGCGACCGGCCGCGTGCTGCGCCGTTACGGCCAAGAACTGCCTCAACCCTATGAGGCTGCCCATCTTTCGCCCGACGGCAAGCTGGTCGCCGTCGGTGGCTGGAGTTCGAACGGCGGTGGCGGCGCCGTCTATGAGGTCGAATCCGGCCGGCGGCTGTACAAATTCGGAACCGGCGGCATCGACGCCGCAGGGGTCTTCTCCCCGGACGGCAAGATCCTCGCGTTCTTCCCGCGCAACGACGGCGCCGTGGTGCTGCTCGACGCCGCCAACGGCAAGGAGCTGCGCGCCCTTGAGCGGCACGACGTGCTTCGCGGCCTACACTTCGGAAACCACGCCGCTTTTTCCCCAGACAGCGAAACCCTGGTGTCCGCGCTCGGCGACGGCATGCGTTTTTGGGACGTCCGTTCCGGCAAGCTGCTCAAGCACGTCGATCCGCGCGACGGCGTCGGCCTGATGGCCTTGGCGCCGACCGGCAAGATGATCGCGACCGTAGGCCGTAAGAGCCAAAAGGACCAATTCGGACAAACGGTAACGTACAATCGGCCAGAAGTGGTGCTTTGGGACGCCGCCACCGCCGAGGAGTTGCGTCGGATGCCGGCGGGCATATTTGACAAGCATCTGAAGAGCGAAGCCGGCCCGAACTTCGTCGCCTTTTCGCAGGACGGCCGCCATGTCGCGGCAGGCGGGAGGGACGGCCTGGTGCGCGTCTGGGACGCCGACACGGGCAAAGAGGTGCGGCGTTTTCAAGGCGACTGTTACGTGCACGGCATCGGTTTCGGCAGCGCCAAGCGGATTGCGATCATCGAGGGTCAAAGCCTCCGCGTCCGCAATTTCGACACAGGCCAGGACCAGGCCCCAAGCGATGGACACCGCGAGGACATTAGCGCGGTCGTGTCGCCCGACGCGCAATTGGTAGCCACACGCGGCCTGTACATGCCGTGCATCCTTTTGTGGGATGCCGTCACCTGCCAAGTGCTACGGCGTCTCGACGGCGAAAAGCAATCGTTTCGCTTGCCTTTGTTCGCCCCCAATGGCAAGTCATTGTCGGCGCTGAGCTACGACCACGAACTCTGGATTTGGAACACGGCAACCGCCGTTGCCAAACACCGAAGGAAGCTGCCCGGCGCCCACCTCCTCGCGCAGACGCGCGACGGCAAGACGCTGGCGGTCGCGCACGACAAATCCATCGTGCTCTTGGACGCGGCCAATGGGAGTGAGTTGCGCCGTCTGCCGGTCGCCGAAAACAATTTGGCCGGCATGGATTTCACGCCCGACGGCAAGGCGCTATTAGCGTGGAGCCACCCGGACGGGAAGCTGCACCGCTGGGACCTTGCCACCTCTCAGCACAGCGCCCGTGAATTCTACAAGCTCGAGAACTATCCCTTCAGCGTGAAATTCTCGCCGGACGGACGACTCGTCACCTTCGGCGTTCAGAACAGCGCCTTGCTCCCGGTCGTCGATCTCGGGACAGGAAGAGAGATTTGCCGTTTCGCACTGACGCCGGACGAACCGTCGCAGAATCTTACCTGGGTCGCCTTTTCGCCGGACAGCCGGACGGTCGCGTGGGGCGGTCGCCATGAAGGTAGCGCCTGGCTCGGTGAAATCGCCAGCGGCGCGGCCCGTCACCGACTGGTCGGACACGGCGACCGTGTGCAGTCGCTGAGCTGGTCCGCGGACGGCAGCATCTTGGTGACCGGCAGCGACGATACCACGGCGCTTGTTTGGGATATGACCGGTCCGTTGCCGGCCGATGCTGGCCGAGGCCCGTTGGTCGCCGCCGAGTTGCCCGCGCTGTGGGAACAGCTGGCCAAGCGCGACGCGCTGCCCGCTTATGCCGCCTTGCGCCGCCTGGCCGCCAGTCCGCAGGCCACGATCGATTTTCTGGCGCGGCGGCTCAGTCCGGTGCCGCCGATCGATCGGGCCCGCATCAAGACTTGGATCGTGGGCCTAGGTGATGCGAACTTTGCCGTCCGCGAACAGGCGACGCGCGCGTTGCTGGCCCAAGGCGAGCTGGCGCTGCCGTCATTGCGCGCGGCCCTTGCCGGCAAGCCGGGGCTGGAAGTGAACCGGCGTCTGGAGCGGTTAATTGAGCAAATCGAGATTATCACACCCGAATCGCTGCGCGCGGTCCGCGCCGTGGAAACGCTCGATCGCATCGGCACGCCGGCGGCGCATGTCTTGCTAAGGCGGCTGGCCGCCGGCGCCCCCGAGGCACGGCTGACACGCGAGGCGCTGGACACGCTCAAGCGACGGGAGTCGGGCTAAGCAAGATTCGGCTCTCGGCCGCTGATAATTTGTACGCCAGAAGAATTGTTGGAGGACAAGACCGATGGATCCTGACCCAATCGTTCAGGAAGTGCGCGCCGCGCGCGAGGCTTACGCGGCGAAATTCAACTTCGACCTGCATGCCATCTGCCGCGATCTGATGGAAAAGGAGCGCGTCAGCGGCCAGCGAGTCGTATCGTTCGCCCCGCGCAGCATCGAGCCGCAGCCGGTGCCGCCAATTACGCGCCCGGTGCGATGACCAGCGCCTCCAATTTGGCGGCGGCTTCGTCCAGCACCTCTTGCGGCACATGAAAAATGAACTCGGCGCGCCGGGCGCGCCAATCCACGCTGCGGATGTGATCGGCGAGAACAATGCTCGCCGTGCCATCCGGCATCGGCACGCAAATTTCGAAACCATAGCCCTTGGCATGGCGTGTGGACGGACACAATACACACAATCCGGTCTTGCGATTATAGCTCTTCGGACTCAACACCAAGGCGGGCCGATGCCCGGCTTGTTCATGCCCGCGCGTCGGCTGGAGCTGAATCCAAATGAAGTCGCCGCGCTCCGGGATGTAGGCAACGCGCGCCGTCATTCAAGCACCTCGCGGCCAACGTCGGGGCCGAAGTCGATTTCGCCGTGCAGCTGGTGCGGCTTGCAATTGCGCAGCAAATCCTTCAGGAGATACTTCGACCGTCCCTGGGGCCGCAGGACCAGCGCCCCGCGCTCCACCTGCATCTGCACCGGAGTGCCGGCTTCCACTTGAATTTGTTTCGCAAGCGGGCCGGGAATGCGGACCGCCAAGCTGTTGCCCCAACGCTGTACCGATGCCATGACGATGCCTCCTCTTGGCGATGTAGATACAATGAATATACACACCCCAAGGGCTTCATGCAATCTGAGATCAGCAACCATTATTTCCGCTCCGCCAGCGGATTCGCATCCCTCACCCAAATGCGCGTCGTCTGATGCTGATCCAGTTCGATGAGCGTCTCCATGCCGCCGACTTCGATCGTCAGCGTTCCCGAAAGCGCTTGCCGCAGCGTCGATTCCACGAGCCGGCCTTTGGCGGTGTCAAACACGATTTCGCCGGCGCCGGTCGTGGACTTCAGATCGGCCGACCTGATCTGAAACGGTAAGCCGGCCTTTTCCTTGGGCGCTTCATAGCGGAGCTGGCTTTGCACGACAATTCTGACGCGGGACTCTTCCTTGCGGTCGTAAGTATACTGGTTGACGCTGCGATAACTCCCGATGGGACCGAGGTCGAAAACGTGCGGCCGTTCCCACGTGTCGCCGCGCTGCACAGCTTGCTGGGGCACGAAACCGAAAACCGGTGTCACCATCTGTGTGAGCAAGCCTTGACTCATGATCGACTTCAAGAGCGGTTCCATCTGCGGTTGGGTTACGCCAAGCTTCCGGATCAGCTCGTCGTGCCCCTCGATCTTCGAGACTTTCGATTCACGCGGATCGATCGTGAGCTTGAAATCGGCGTCGAGCAATTTCGTGAAAAAATCGGCCAAGGGAGCCGGGTTGGGCCGATCCTGCGTCGAATCATAGTCGATGACGACGCCACCGATGTCGATCTTCGTCTTGATGCCGATGATCTTGATCCGAAACATTCCATGCCCAAGCTGGTTTTTCCCTTCGGGGGTCCATTGCAGGTAGAAAGTTAGCGTCTGCGTTTGGGCGACGTTTTGCCCCATGACTTTCATCGCCGTCCGGGTTTCCGTGTTCAGTTCGACATAATACGGCGGCCCTTTGTCAAAGTTGAGCAGCAGCCGCTCCGCGTCGTCGGCGCGCGGCATCACCGGAACGACCGGCGCACAACGGCGCCAGCGGCAGCCGAGCAGCGAATTGTGCGCCGCTTCGGTGGCTTGTTGCCAGGGCGGCGCTGCTGATCCGATTGCGGGGATCAGCGGCGCGGCCAGAATCAAGGTCAGTAGATTTCGGCGGGGTTTCATGGCGCTTCCTCCGCGTTTCATTCAGGGGGGTAATCGGCTGAATGAAACCGCTTTTCCCAACTGCCGATTACACAAGCAGTTGCAGTCTTGAAGAGCTTTCATTCGACACTTGGGGTGTGTGCTGAACGCAAATGAATGAAACCGCACATGCCAACAAGCCCAGCTGGCGGCCGATTCGCACCCTGAATTGGCTACATCGCCACCGTCTTGCCCGTCTTCACCGATTCGCATTCCTTGTGGCAAAGCACCAGTGCATCGCGGGCCAACTTGCCGCTCAGCAGATCCGGTTCCTTGCCGGCCGTAACGCCGTCCACTGCGGCTTGCAGTTCCAGCGTGAACGCGGTGGTCGCCTCATCGCCGCCGGCCAGCTTCGGCTGTTCCACCCCCCCTTCCCCCCCTTGCGAAGGGGGGGACACAGGGGGGGTCAACACCGTCAGCGGGCACGTGCCGGATTCGTATACAAGCGTCGCTTTCTCAAGGTAGATCTCGTAGCCGTGGACGAAGGGTCGCCCCTTCATCGCAACCGCGCCGCTGGAACAGGTCACCGCCGGACCCCCGGAACCATACAGATACGCCGTCGTCAGATAATCCACCGCTCCACCTGAAACTACGCCGGTCGAGAAGACGTGGTTCGGCACGCCGGCGACCAGGCCGATGAAGTGCGTGTCGTGGATGTGCAAATCGATCGCCGGGCCGCCGGTCTTCGACGCGTCGCCGATCTCCGCCGACCAGTCGGGTTTGCTGATGACACGCTTAAAGTGCCCGCCGATCAGCTTGCCATGCCGGCCGCTGCGGATTGCGTCGGCGGCAAAGGCGAACTCCGGAAAGAACGGCAACACATGGGCGACCATCAGCAACCGATTCGCTTTCTTCGCGGCGGCCAGCATGGCGTCGGCGTCCTTGGCTTCCAGCGCAATCGCCTTTTCGACGATCACGTGCTTGCCCGACTGCAGCGCCTTGATCGCCGTGTCCGGATGCAGATTCGTCGGGTTGCACACGTCGATGAGGTCGATGTTCGGGTCGGCGAGCAGGTCCTTCAGATCGCGATATTTGCGCAGGCCGCTCAAATCCATCTGCTCGCCGCGCGGGCCGAAGTTGCCCTGGATGCTTGTCCAATCGCCGGCCAGTTTCTTCTCATCGCGGCTGCAGATCGCCTCGACGCGCGCGCCCTTGAGCTTGCGCGCCGCCAGATAGTGAATCATGCCCATAAAGCCGACGCCGACGATGCCGATGCGAATCATGGTGAATACCTCGGAGGCTCGGTTGGATCGAATGCGAGCATATCATATGCGTCGGCGAACGTCGAAATAGAATTCTGAGCCACAGATCGAACACAGATCGAACACAGATTTCAAAACGGCAGGCAATGCGGTCTCTTGCTTTCAATCTGTGTTTGATCTGTGTTTCATCTGTGGCCATACAATGCATGGATGGCCACGATGGAGCCAATCAGTTTCCGCCATGTTCTCGAGGCCGCCGCCTTCACGGCGCGGGCGCACCGCCATCATTTGCGGAAGGACGACAAGACGCCCTACGTCAGCCATGTCTTTCGCGTGTGCCTGATCGTGCGCGACTTGTTCGGCTTCGACGACCCGCGCATGCTGTGCGCGGCACTGTTGCACGACACCATCGAGGACACACCGGCCGACTTCGACGACCTGGCGGAGGACTTTTCGCACGAGGTCGCCCGCTGGGTGGCGCTGCTTTCCAAGGACATGCGGTTGCCGGAACCGGAGCGCGAGGAAGCATACATCAAGGGCTTGCAGTCGGCGCCATGGCAAGTCAAGGCCTGCAAGCTGGCGGATGTGTACGACAATCTGCTGGACCTTGACGATTTGCCCGTCGAGCGCCGACCGGGAACGCTTGGGCGCATCAAGAAATACCTGGACGGCCTGCGAGTTGCAGCGCCTGCGGAGCTGAAGCGAGCGCTCGAGCTGACGCGCCAGCTCTGGCACGAGCGCAGCGGTAAAACCGCCGAGGGTTGACCGAGCCCGCCGCGGGATGGCGCCATGGCGCACTTTTTCAAGCCGCGGACCCTGGCGGCGCCGTGTCTTTCGTGGACGATGGCGGCGGCCGCAACCACGTTTTTTCCGCCTTGCCCACGACAGCAAGGATGATGAGCGCCAGCGCCGACGCCGTGCAGGCCAACACGTAAAGTTGGACGCCGCAAGCGGTGCCGACGGCGGCGGCCGCCCAAATCGAACCGGCAGTAGTCAGACCTTTGATTTCCTGGCGATCGGTGAGCTTGAGAATCGTGCCGGCGCCGATGAAGCCGATGCCCGCCGCTACGCCCTGAATCACGCGCGCCACGTCGGCAGCGGCGTTTCCGGCAAACGAAAGGCTAACCTGGACAAACAGCGCGGCGCCGAGCGCCACCATCATGTGCGTGCGCAAGCCGGCGCCATGTTTGTGCAGTTCGCGCTCGATGCCGAACAGTCCGCCCAACAGAACGGCGCTGCCCAGCGACAGCAATTGCGTCCAGAACTCGTTCATGCCGTCATCTTATCTGCAAGCGATAGAGATGCGCTTCGGTGCGCAAATAGATCGCCCCGTCGGCAACGGCGTAGGAGGCGAACGTGCGCTCGCCCACCTTGCTTTCGGCGAGAGGTTCGAATTTCGTGCCGGCCTTGAGCACGGTCGTGACGCCGTCTTCGCTTTGCAGGTAAATCTTGCCGTCGGCGTAGAACGGCGACGCCGAGTAATCGCCATGCACGCGCTCTTGATAATGCAGCGTGCCGGTGCGTGCGTCGAGGCAACTGGCGATGCCGCCGTCGGAGACCAGGTGCAGCTCATTGCCGACCAAGAGCGGCGACGGCGTATGCGGCGCGCCTTTCGGCATCGTCCAGGCGATGTGGCTCTCGGTCACGTCGCCCTTGCCGTCGACGCGAATCGCCAAGACGCTGGGCCGGCCGTACCCGGTGCTGATGAAAACCATGCCGTGGCCGAAGACGGGGCGTGGAATGACCGAGTAGCCGTCGTAGGTCACGCGCCAGATTTCCTTGCCGTCCTTGGCGTCATACGCCATGACCGCGTCGCTGGCCGGGCTGATGATTTGCTGTTGGCCCTTCACCGTGATGAGCAGCGGCGTGCCGAAGGAGAACTTCTGGACCGCGGTGCTCTTGCGGTCGGTCTTCCAGGCGACGATGCCGGTTGCCTGATCGAGCGCAATCATGAATTGCTTGTCGCCGCCGTCGGTGGAGAAGACGAGCTTGTCGTCCACGAGGATCGGCGTGCCGCCGGCGCCATGCACCGGCGCGTAGCGGAGCGTGGTATTGCGCCACAGGACTTTGCCGGCCAGGTCGAGGCACGCGGTCCCCTCATGGCCGAAATGGACGAAAAGCCGCTTGCCGTCGGTGATCGGCGTCGGGCTGGCGTAGCTGTTCTTGGAATGGATGCGCGGCGTTTTCTCGCCGTCTTGACGGAAGACCTCGGTTTGCCAGAGGAGTTTGCCGTCGGCCGCGTCCAGGCAAACGGCCTTCAGCGATTGATCGTTGCTGCCTTCGATCGGCACGGCGCTGGTCAGATAAACGCGGCCTTCCCAGATGACCGGCGACGACCAGCCCTTGCCGGGAATCGACTGTTTCCAGGCGACGTTCTGCGTCGCGCTCCACGTGAGCGGCAGGCCCTTGCCCGCGTAGTGTCCCTGACCGGTCGGGCCGCGGAATTCAGGCCAGTTCTCGGCACGGGCGGCGCCGGTTGTTTCCAAGAGCAAGATGGGGATGAGCCAGAATAACGGTCGCGGCATGAGGGTTTCTCGGCGTGAATCGGCGGGAGAGATTCTTGGAAGATTCTATGGAATGTCGGCGAACGATCTGGTGCAAGCGCGGGTCATGGAAAATGCGGGCCGCCGCTTCGCACGCTTGGCGACCCGATCGTCTCGCTGTCTCGAAAGCAATCTTCCATGCCGTTCGGCCGCGTTGCCGAAGCGCAGACCAGCCTCAATTATTCACAAGATGCCATTCACGACCTTGGGCACTTCTTGCGTTGCGCAGAAAATGGCCTTGGGAAACAGATCCCGCGCGACCGCGACCTTGTCGGGTTGACCGCCGGCGAAAACCAGCGGGATGTGCTGCCGTTTCTTCGCCTCCCAGAGCCAACCGGCATAAGCGCGCCCGTGCGACGGCAAGCGGTCCAGCGAGACGACCATGACGTCGGGCAGATTGTCAGCTAACTTCGCCGCGATCCTTGGACTGCGGTGGTTTGACACCGCTTTTGTTTTTCCCATTTGACCCAGCGACAAGGCGGAAAAGAAAAAAAGAAAAAAAGAAAGAAAGAAAGCGGCGTCAAACCGCCGCACTCCAAATTACCCGCCCGTCGCCTCCTCCACGATCTTGATCTCCGCCTCGGCCAGGCCGTACCGCTCGTAGACCAGCCGGCCCTACTGCCGGTCCGTCGCCGTGATTTGCCGCTCCAGCGCCGTCTTGTCGTGGGCGGTTTTGGCGGCGGCAACGACCCGAATGCGTCATCCGGCGTTCAGCGCGCGAGCTGGTAAATGGCCGGCCGATACCGCGGCTTTGGGATGGGCTTGCCGCGCTCTTTGGCGACTTTCAACCAGGCGGCCTTGGCGATTTGCACTTCGCGTACGGCCGCTTCCGGCGTGTCTCCGCAGGCCGAACAGAATTTCAGGTCCGGAATGTCGGCAATGTAGCCGCCGTCGTCTTCGCTGTAGAAAACGTTGATATGGTAGTCTTTCATTCGTCGTCTCCTATCTGGAGATTGTATTGCTCGATCAATTCGAGAAACTGCTTGATTTGGTACGGGATTGCCTTTCCCCTCCGGTCTTGGAGATTGACAATTTCCGGCACCTGTGGTCGGTCGAAAATGTGGTGACTGCCTCGCACGCGCATTAATTGAAAACCGAACGCCTCGATGAGCGTCACCATGTCGCCGAAACGAATATTCGTCGAGCCCGCCAGGAATGTCTTTGGGGGCGGGCATGGCATTTCCGATCCAATGTTTCGTTGAACCGACCTGAGGGTATCGCGTGCACAGCGGAATTGCCACCTTCACACTGGCCGCACGCCAAAGTCGCCGAGCGCGGGCGATGCCAACGCATACCGAAACGGCTCCTTCTTTTTCCCCGCTCCGCTGCGCACCAAGAGCCCCATCTCCACGCCGCGGCTGAGCCAGCGCCACAGCGTGTGCGCCGTCGGCGCGGCGGCAGCGCCGCCGGGCCAGCGGGCGAGAATCTCATCGCGCGTCGGCGGCGTCGGGCTTTCACGCAGCACCGCGCACAGCGTATCCAGAACAGCCGAATCTTCGGGCTGGTCGTCGGCGCGCAGCAGGTCATCCGTACCGTCCGCGTTCATCTCGGCCAACAGACGTTGCGGCGTGTCTGGGTAGCGGCCCGTACCGAGGAAGCGGCGGCGGCGCGTGCATGGGTCGCCGGGCGGCTTGCGCATGTCGATCAAGATGTCGGCGTAGGCGGCGAGGACGCGGTCGTGCACCATTTGGCCCGCGCGGACGCGGTTGCGCGCCGGATGGTGCATCAGCAATATGCCCGTATAATCGTCCGCGACCAGGCGCAAGTCGTCGAGCGCCCTGGTCATCTTGCCTTTTTTGGGATGGCCGGAATCATCGATGATGCCGATGGCCTGCGGATCGGCGTGATCGCGCGCCACGATCTGCTGGGCGTGGTCGCGGAGCTTGTGCTGGTCCCAGACATCGGTGCCGAGGAATTAATGGGCCGAACCTGTTGGAGGAAAAGCCAATGATCCGAAGTAAGCCATTCATCCATGCCGAGCGGGAGGAAGCCGACATCGAGACGATGCAGCAGAATCTGACCGACCCGCCCGGTTCCACGATCACCGATGAAGGCGGACCGGTCCCCGCCGTGGTCCCGCGTGTTGTTGCTCGCCCGCAGTCACGACGTGGAGGTCGAAATCGTTCGCCCCGTGGTCACCATTAGCAAACCGCCCCTGGCCGTTGTCACGACCGGGGGCATTTACCTCTTCGCGAAGGAGTCTCGTGATGTCTGCCATTGTTACGCAGCCAGTCTCCGCGCCGCCCGCCAAAGCGATCTCGGCCGCAGACCTCTTGGCCGGTGCCACCAAGAAGGGCAAGTCCAGCAGCCATTTGGTCTACCCCGGCGAGGCCGGTCGAGAGGCGGCTGCCCGCTGGGTGCAACTCGACGCCCAGGTCGCCGAAGCCGAACGGGAGTTGGCATTGGTTTGCGATCAGATTCTAGGCGTGATCCGAGTGTGCTGTTCAAGGTGACCGTGGACGGCAAGCTGGCGGCCCAGAGCCCGGTGATGCGGATCGCGCAGGCGCCGTGGCGTCAGGGCGTGCCGCTGCCGCCCGGCAGCCGCGTCCTCAGCCTAGCCGTCACCGACGCGGGCAATCGCAGCCCGTACGATTTGGCCAAGTGTGTTGCCGCCGAGCTTTGACTCGAGGAGCCGAAGCAGCGGTAGGTTGCCTGTCCCTCGCTTGATAACCCCGCATCAACTCCAACCGTGGGCGACGTCCGCTGAAGGATGACAGCCCGATTGTCGAGGAAGTCCGCCGCCGCCGGATGGAAATCAGCGCCCGCTTCGACCACGATTTGGCACACTACCTGACCCATCTGCGTGCGATCGAACGTCGCTTTGCAGATCGCGTGGTCAGCCAAGTCACGGTGATTCGGCCAGCAAGCGCTGCTGAGCCGGTCGAGTCCTGGCGAGCAAGCAGCGCAACCGCCCGTGCCAATGTTCCGCTTCGCCGCCGCAGTGCACGACGAGAAGCGGAACTGGAAGCGCTGCGGCGTTCGGTGGCGCGAAGCTCCGTCTTCGGCGGATTCGGCAGCGCCGCCTGGCAGGAACAGCCGGCCGAGAGATTGGGGCTGCAATCGACCTTTCGAGCCCCGGCCCGGCCCAGAAAGCAGACGGAGAAAGCAAGGTACTGAAGCTGCCCGGAAACGGTTCGCGTGCGTTTTTTTTTCGCCCTTGTCTTTGCCTCTGCAACCACCCGAGACATCCGGAACGACTTCGCACATTCGCGAACCGACGTCTCATTCCAGAACCGGAATCCATCAATCAGGTTCGCATGGCATCCTGACGCGAGGCGGAGCCTCGCTCAAGCAGTGTGTTCCAAGGCGGAGCCTTGGAACGGGAAACGCCGTTCGCTGCCGGCTGGACTGACTTCCGCCTTGCGGTTGGCGGCCCTTCCGGTAAAATAGCGCAAAGCAGGTTGCCAAAGAGGATTCCAATGATGACACTCAAACAAGTTGAAGAAAAAGTGATCGAGTTGATCCATCGCGATCCATTCGTGCCGTTTGTTCTCGACATGGCCGGCGGACAGTCGGTGGAAATCCCTCACCCCCGCCTATCCATCGACACCACCGGTGCAGGCTTCATTGGACCGGATGGCGGTCTAGTTGACATCGAGTTCAAGAACGTTCACGCCGTCCGTCTCCTCAATTCCCAGGCGGTCGCATGACACCTGCCCAATTTGACGCTGCGGCGCGTGCCTTCTGCCGGCGTCGTCCTTTTCGCGCATTCCAAATCGAATTCGTCAGCGGCACTCAGATGTTGATCCGCCATCCTGAAGTAATTCGCCACGCTGGTGAGTTTTATGTTGCGCGCTCGCCGGATGGCGGCTTTGTGACCTTCGCCGCCGAAAGCGTGTCGCGCTTGCTCGATGTGCCGACCACCGCAACGACCTGATCGTCGCTTTCCACGATCACGCTTGAAATCCCTCCCCCGCGCTTGGCCTTCGACAGCAGCGCTGTTTTCTTTGGGCCGGATGGCGGTCAGCCGGCAACCGCAGCGGAAACGGAAACGCTGCGGCGTTCGGTGGCGCGAAGCCAGCCGTTCGGCAGCGCCGCCTGGCAGGAACCGACGGCCGACAGATTGGGGCTGCAATCGATCCTTCGAGCCCTGGGCCGGCCAAGAAAGCAGACGGGGAAAGCAAGGGAGTGAAGATGCACAGAGTCGGTCCGCGACCCGTTTTCTCTCTGAAAACGCGCGACCGGCAGTTTCACCCAAATCTTCAAGCGGCCAGCGAACATAATCCGTCGTAAAACGAATCTTATGGCAATGAAGCAGTGGACGGCGATTGATTTGTTCGGAGGCTGTGGAGGACTTACCGCTGGCCTCAAGCGTGCAGGGTTCCGCGTGATTTCTTCGGTGGAGTTCGATCCTCTAGCCGCCGCCACTTACTCGGCCAATCATCCCAAAGTGACAGTTCTGCCCAAGAACATTCGCAACGTCCCCTCGACAGCTTTTTTGACCAAAGGCGTGGATTCCGTAGACCTGGTCGCGGGCTGTCCGCCGTGTCAGGGATTCTCCCGCGTGCGGCGACGCAATCGGCCGAGGGCCAGAAGAGACGACCGAAACAGTCTCATCCTCGAATACCAGCGCGTAGTGGAAGACTTGCAACCACGGGCTGTCTTCATGGAGAATGTGCCAGGAATTGAATTGGATTATCGTTTCAAGCGGTTTGTAAGTCGTCTAGTCGAACTAGGCTACGCGGTCAACTGGGACCTGGTTCAGCTGGCGAATCACGGTGTTCCCCAGCGTCGTAACCGTGTCGTTTTACTTGCGGGTAAGGGCTTCAACATATCTTTGCCCCGAGCGTCGCGCAATCAGCGAACGGTGCGCCAGGCGATTGAGTCCTTGCCTCTGCCTCGCGAAAGCCGCAACAGGCTTCACAACCTGGTGACCTGCCACGACAAGGGAATACTGGAGCGCATCCGCGCGGTACCGCGAAACGGCGGGAGTCGAAGCGCGTGGGCTGAGAATTTGCGCCTTCAGTGTCACACGGACTGTGACGGCTTCAAGGATGTGTACGGCCGAATGGCGTGGGATGAGCCCGCCCCCACAATCACCGGAGGTTGTATCAACGCTAGCAAGGGGCGGTTTTTGCACCCGAGGCAGAACCGGGTCATCACGTTGTTTGAGGCTGCGCTACTGCAGACGTTTCCGCGTCGGTACCATTTCGATCTGAGCAAAGGGCGATACGCTGTTGCGGAGATGATTGGAAACGCACTGCCGCCGCGTTTTGCCGAGCGCGTGGGGCTGTCCATCATCGCGGCATTTACAAAAGACTGCCATGGCTGACGTGTTCTCTGCTACTAAACGTAGTGCGATCATGGCCCGTATCAAGGGGCGGGACACCGCACCGGAATTGCGAGTACGTCGCCTGCTCCATTCCTTAGGCTTCCGCTTCCGTTGTCACCGCGACGATCTCCCTGGTAAGCCGGACATTGTTCTATCGCGTCACCGGAAAATCGTGCTGATACACGGCTGCTTCTGGCATTGTCATTCAGGGTGCCCGCGAGCTGCTCTGCCGACTACGAATGTGAAGTTTTGGCAGAAGAAGATTCGCGGCAATCAAGCCCGAGACCAACGAGTTCGCCGCGAGTTAAGAAAACTCGGGTGGAACGTGCTCGTCATATGGCAGTGCCAACTCAAGCGCGAAGAAATCCTGACGAGCCGACTGCTCCGCTTTCTGGAAAGGGCGTCCTAGCGCGAGACATAGCGGCCGTTTCACCGCCGATGCCCATCAGCAGCAGCGACTCTCGCCTGAGAGACCTGCCCAGCTAGACGGCAAAAGCGAACGCGTAGGGTCCGTCCGGAAACCTAATTTGCGGCCACCAGAAGGCATTTCTCTGTCGTTTGGCCTTTGTGTGAAGAAGGTACAGCGCAATCTTGTCACCGGGTACGTTGGTAAACTCGCCGCCAGCCAAAACGCCCGCCGTCTCGCGACGTGTCGCTTCAAGATCACGATCCCGGTCTACCCAGACGTACCCGGTTGCATGCCCATGGATTTCCGCGAATTGCGCAAGCGATTCTGCAATTGCTATTGGATTCCACACGCGCTCGGAGTGCGTTTGATCTGGCATCGTCAAACGGATGAGTGCTTGCATATCCGCAATAGGCACCTCGGCATAGCCTTTGTTTGGGATGCTGGCCAGCTTCTTGTCTATCTTCTCCGTCGATGCTTTGACAGTGTCGTCACGCAACATTTGGGCTGGGTTGTAATTGCCGCCGGCGGAGTACACGCCAATTGAGCCCGGGGCCAGGATGTTCCTACGGGTGGCGCTGAGTCCGCTTTCAATATAAACGCCGCGAAACTTCTCGGTTGGTTGCCGCGCAATAAGCTCACGAAGTCCGCGCTCCATTTTGTTGATGGCCTGAAAGACGACATGGAGCTCCTGGGGAAGGAATAATCTCAGAAGCCCAATGTCTTTTCTGCGGTATCCGTACATGCGGGCGTGTTGAAGGACGGTGTCGGCCTGAGGCCTCTTCGGATGGCGCCCATAGTAGCTGACAAGCAGGTTTCTTATTGTGACTCCCCGACCGAGCTTGTTCCCGCCGACGAAAAGGTTGTAAAGCGATTCGACCGCTACATCCTCGTCGGTCTCGCCGTTGACCAGCTTGACTGTGATGCCTGGCGAGTAGAAGCCGATTTTCTCCACGAGGTTATCGAACTCAGCGCCCTTCAGCCCTTTGTCGGTCGATGCTAAGTCATCAAAGGCCGCCTTAAGCCTCTTGAGGATTGCCGGATTCTTCCCCTTCACCCCAGCGGCCAAATCCTTCTTGTACTTCCGCAAAAGATCGACGATATGCCTATGGTCGCTCGTGCGGGTACTCACGTGACAAAGGAAAGCACAATTCTGGTCGGCTTCCTTCGTTCGCTTAAACGTCGCGCCAATCATAAACGTATCCAGAGCCGTAAGAAGGGACCTGGGTATCTCCAGCGTGGGAGTAGGCTGCGCGCCGGGCGCCAAGACAGCGATGTCGTTCAAATCGAACTCTCTGACAAGGTCGGACTCATCACCGAAGAAATCCTTGCCCCCAACGTAATCGGAACCAGGGTCACTCAAGACGGTAAACTTGGGCCTGAAGTCGTGTCCTGGGGTTTGGAGGAACAGAGCCTGTGGAGTGGCCGTCACCTGCAAATAGGTGTTCTTCTCGAAGAAGCCGCGTAACTCCCCGATCCGCTCGTTGATCTTGCTCCTGGTGCCGTCTGCACGGCTTGCTTGGGTGTTGAGGCTGGCTTGATCCGCCTCGTCGTCGATAATCAGGCAGCTGAGTCCACGGACCCGACCTTTCTTGAAGTTTTCAATCAAAGTATTCAGCATTCGGAAATTCTTCGTCGTGACGATGGCAGAGGTTCCTCCCTTGATTCGCTCAAGGAAGGCATCGGTGTCTTTGAAGTCCTTCTTGCCGAGAATCTCGATTCCAGGGAAAGCCTGTCGTACCCGAGTGAGAGTCTGTCCGTAGAGCGGGTCGTTGTCGGAAGTCAGGATGATGATGGTCCGGTATCCCTCATCGGCGCCTACGGCGCCGGCAACGGTTAAGACGCCGGTCTTCCCGCTCTGGATCAACCCGTAGATGAGGCCGTTCGTCTCCTCCTTGCCTCCACTGACGGGATTGACCCATTTGGCGGCAACCTCATCGGCGGTGTCGCGAATGTCGTTCACCTCCTCCGTGTTGCCAATCTGCTTCTGCAGGAGCCCCAGGACCTCATCGCGGTGCTTCATGGTCACCTCAGCGGTCAAGAAGTCTCAGCCAACTCGATGGCGCGACCTTGCCCTTTAGCTTTCCGTCAGGTCCGTTCACCTCGTAGTGCTCACCGTGTTGGCGATAACACGCGATATGAACCGCAGACTTTCTGGGAGCGGCCACGCTCCGGTAGCCATCATAGCCAAGCGCAACGACGCCGTCTCCGCCACACACGAGTCCGATCACAATCTTGTCCTGGGACGCCCGCTTCTCCAAGACCACCTGCTCGTCGGCCGTGAATGTGAATCCCCATGGACTACGGCCCTTTGTACTGTATTTCAGGAGCACCAACAGATGGTCGTTCAGCAGAAAGAATGGCGCCTCATATCGTATTCCCGCGATCGTGTCCGTCCGGGCCAACAAGTGCAGCGCCGCACCCTCATAAAACTCCTGCTTCTTAATCGCCATTGTTCGTACTCCGCGTCGCTACCCACTCTGTCATCACTCGTCACTGTCAAGATCGCTCCACCGAAATGACCGCGTAGCCCGCTTGGCCTTGTAACGATACCAACGAATTCCGCCAACGCTGACGACGAGGGTGCCTCGTCGAGTCTTCCCCCATTTGTCCCAAATCACGATTCTGATTCCGGATTTGCCGATGGCAATCGGCTCCTTGATCCTAGCAGTTGCCCATTGTCCCGGTTTGCCTTTCGCCATAAATCTCCCTTCGCCGTCTTTTGGCTTCAGCTGTTGCCTGTCACCTGCCGGCATTCCTGTAAGTAACCGGACAACGGACATCCATTCTCCAGGATCGCGTGACACTATTGCGGCATTATTCGCGCTGGAAGCGAAAAGTCCAACGAAAAACGAAACACAAAACGCGGACACGCCGAATTGTCTGTTCAAAACAACCCAAGATGTCCCCATCTCATCCGCCCCAAGCAAGCTCCGCCAACGTCGGCAAGAGGCTCAGCCAAACAAACTCAACATCTTCTCCCGCGGTACGCTCTCTGCCAGTTGCGGCCAGCGCTGGACCCGTGCGGCGGCGCCGGCGCGCCCCAGTTCGCTTGGCTCGATCTTGCGCATATCGCCGCCGTAGGGGGCAGAAGGCAGTGGGCAGTCGGCAGTCGGCAGAAGACTGGTGTTGGCGCAGCATGGTGGCCAGACCTTTTTGCGGGTAGAGCAGGAAGTACAGGTTGGTTCCGATCGCGTCGGAGCGGAGGGGTAACTGTCGCTGCCAAGA
>Ga0080064_1001880_pt1 | contig 39001 bp, 24 predicted proteins | sample Subgrocontami54m_FD_69260 | JGI IMG/M metagenome (GOLD analysis project Ga0080064, IMG submission 69260) | Subsurface groundwater microbial communities from S. Glens Falls, New York, USA - GMW46 contaminated, 5.4 m (SPADES assembly) (version 2) ...
GCCCTTCAGTCCGCGGACCGGATAGCGGGCGAGCAGTTCCTCGATCCGCGTGAACGCGATCTGAAATTCCTCGCCAAACATCGCGAGCCGCTTGCCGAAAGTCGTGGGCTGCGCCGGCACGTTGTGCGTCCGGCCCGTGATCATCAGGTCACGGTGCGCCTCCGCCTGCTGCGCGAGCGCGAGCAGCACGGCCGCGGCCTTGAAGTGGACCAGTTTCAGCGAGCGGAAAATCTGCAGCTGCTCGACGTTCTCGGTCAGATCGCGGCTCGTGAGCCCGAGGTGAATGAACTGGCGCTTGGCGAGCTCGGAGAACTCCTCGATCCGCGCCTTGACGTCGTGCAGGGTCACCCGCTCGCGCTTGGCGATGGCCGCGAGATCGATCTGCGACTTCACCTTTTCGTAATCCTTGATCGCATCGGCGGGAATCGGCACGCCGAGATCCCGCTGGCCCTTCATCACCGCGATCCAGAAATCGCGTTCGAGCGCGACCCGGCCGTGTTGCGACCAGATGTCTTTCATCGCCGGCGACGCGTAGCGTTCGGCCAGCACATTTGGGATCGGCGCAGCAGCAGGGGAGGGCGTTTCGTTCACGGACAAGGGGCGTGTGTTATGCGCCGAACGGCGGGGATGGCGAACGGAAAAGAGATCCCCGATGCCCGCCGAAGATCTATGTCGGGCGTGGTCTCCCGACCTGGTCAGCAACCCCGCCCTACATCGATCCCAAGAAGCCGCCGTGGCCGCCTCACCGGTGCTCCCGTCATTCGTCTCAACTTGAACGCAAAATGGATTTGACCGGGCGGGTTTCGATTCACCACGTCCCCCGCAAACCGCCCACCACCAGCCGCGGCGTGCCGACGTTCACGATGCCGTCGGCGCTGCGGCCCGTTTCAATCCGCGCGTTGCCGAGGTTTTCGCCGGAGACATACAATTCGAGGTGCCTCGAGATCGGTCGCGCGATGCCGAGGTCACCGATGACGGCCGCGCCGAGCGTGAGCTGGTTTTCGTCGTCCTCGAACTGCCGTCCGATGTAACGCAGGCGCGGCGTCAGCGTGAACCCCCAAGGCGCCCGCCACACGGCGCCAAGGGACGCGCTCCGCCGCGGCACTTGGGCGACCCGATTGCCGACGAGCGCCGGGGCAATCAGGGCGCGACGAACGGTGGCATCGTTGAAAAGGGCATCGCCGCTGAGGGTCAGTGCGGACGCGGGAGTCCACTTCGCGGACAATTCGACGCCGCGCACGCGCGTCCGGTCGAGGTTGAGCCGCTGCCGGCCGACGCCGCCGGCCGCGATCGTGCCGACGAGGGGAAACGTGCCCGGCCCGCGCGCGATGGTCACGTTGCCGACCGCGTCGTGCAGCTCGTTCGCGAAGGCCGTGACGCCCAGCGTGAGTGCGTGCACCGGGTTCGGCTGCCGCGCGGACGGCCGGCCCGGCGGCGTCGGCGGCGCCGGCGGCTGCCGCAGCGTCGTCCACTCCGTTCCGACTTCAGCGCTGTCGACGCTCTCCGTGTGCAACGCCGCATTCGCCTCGGTGACATTGGCCCCGACCCGGAAGGGCCGGTACAATTCGTTCAACGTCGGCCGGCGAAAAGCGTGCTGGACGCTGGCCCGCGTTCGCCAGGTCTTCGATGGCCGCCACACGAGCCCCGCACTCGGACTGAATTCCACATCGGCGAGGTCCGGGTAGCGGTCGTTGCGCAACACTACGCCGGTCGCGCGATCGGTTTCGCGACGGTGCCCGTCCGTGTCGCGCCACGCGTCCACGCGCGCGCCGACGGTGGCGCGCCACGTCTCGCTGAGCGACCGGTCGTGCGCGCCATAGATCCCGCCCACGAGCTGCCGGCCGCCGGCGACGCGCTGCCGCGTGAAGTTGCCCGCGACGAACGTGAAATTTTCCCGCGTCTCGCCGCGCACCAACCGCACATCGGCGCCCAGACTCGTGCGGGGGCTCAGCGCGTCGCTGATGCCCGTGTGACGCCACGCGCCATTCCACGCCGCACCCCACGCGAGGGCGGGCACGGCGAATTGATCGCTGGCGGGCGTCTCCGCGGTCCGCGCCGCGTTGACCCCGCTGAACGTGCTGGCGAACGACTGGTCCTGCGCGTAGACGACGCTGTCCCACGTGAACTTCAGCCCGGACTGGCCAGCCGTGGCCAGGGAGGCGAATTTCTCCCGCGAGCCGTTTTTCTGATACGGCGTGCCGTTGCCGCGTTGTTCCTCGAAACCGCGGACCGTGGCGGTGAGCGAGACATTCGCGCCGAGCGGTTGCTGCCACCGGGCCGTAAGCCAGCGGTGGCGGCTCCAGGCCGCGATGTCGATGGGGCCACGACGTTCCGGTGCCACGAGGGCGAAGCCGTCGGTGGCAAAAACCCGACTGAGCAACTGCAGCGTTCCGTGCTGTTCCGGATACACTGCGGAAAACTCCAGGCTGCGCGTGCCGTAGTCGCCGATCTCCGCTCGCGTGTGCAGCGTCGCCCGCGTGCCCCAGACGAGGTTGCCCTCGACGGTGGGCGCGCTGCCAGGGGGCGGGGGCTGACGGACGACCATGCGTTCCCCGCGGGCGCGGCGCGTGAAGAGCTGGATGGTTCCGCCGAGCGTAGCGTTGCCCCAAGCGGTCGCGCCGCCGCCGGGAATCACCTCGGCGCGCGCGAGCCCGTCGCGCGGAATCTTGGTCCACGCGACCCAGCCGCCGAAGGGATCGTTGAGCGGCACGCCGTCGAGCAGCACAAGTGAACGGCTGGCGCCGCTCGGACCGAGCCCGCGCAGCGACACGCCCTGTGCGGTGGGATTCGCGGTGAAGCTGTCGCTGCGGCGAAACAGGCTGAATCCAGGGACGCTGCGCAACGTGCCGTCGATCGTCAGCGTCGGCGCACTCCGCAACTCCTCGGCGAGGATAACGCGGGCGGTGGGTGCGACGTTTTGCACCGCCTGCGGTACCCGCGCCGCGGTGACGATCATGGGGCTGAGCTCGTAGGAAAACGAGGGCGGCTCGAAGGGTAGTTCGATCCGAAAGCCCAGCCGTGGCATCGGATAAAAGGGATCGATGTAGCGCTCCCCTTGCACGACGAACGGAGCGAGTTCACGCGGGCGGGAGTCCGCGGGCAGCGGCGGCGGCGGTCTCGCGGCGGTAGCCGGCCGATCGGCAGGGGTGATGATTTCGATTGAGGGAGCCGTCTGGGCTGGCCCGTGGGATGGCAGCACACTTGGGCTCAGGAGCAGAACGAGCGCCCGACGGAGGAAGGGTGATCGTCCACGGGCCCTCATTTCGCACGTCGCGCCGAGACCTGTGCGGCGGTCGCCGCGGGGGCGGCCGGAGCGAAGTTTTTGCGAAGGTAGGTGATCACGCTGGCGATGTCATCATCACTCAAGACGCTGAATACCGGCATCACATTAGAGAATTTCTCGCGATCCGGCGCCAGCACTTCCGGCGGGCCTTTCAGCAGCACGTCGATCAGCCGGCTCGTGTCGCCGGCGATGACCGCACTGCCGGCAAGGGCGGGCTGCATGCCGGGCACGCCGCTGCCGTTGGGCATGTGACATGCGGCGCAGACCTGCGCGTAGATGCGTCCGCCGGGTGTGTCGGCGTCGATCGGCGCGAAGGTCTGGCTGCGGCCGGGGTCGGCGATCCGGGCTACCGGACGCCGCGGATATTTCTCTCCCGTGTAGATCACCCGCCAGATCCGGCCGCGCTCGGTCTCGCTGATATACAGCGAGCCGTCGGGTCCGACCGCGACGCCCGCCGGCCGGTACACGGCGTCGCGCGTGTTGGTAAACTCCTCGACCTGCGGAAAGCCCCACGCGAACTGCTCGTATTTTCCCGTGGGCATGCCCTTCTCGTCGAACGGCACGAAGCACACGTTGTAGCCAGCCTGCGAACGTGGCGCCCGGTTCCACGAGCCGTGAAACGCCACGAACATCCCGTGGCGATACGCGGCCGGAAACTGCGTGCCGGTGTAGAGGCACATCTGAATCGGCGCCCAGTGCGCGGGAAACGCGACCACCGGCTTGTCGTAGGGATCGGGATCGATCCGCTTGAAATTATCCCCGCCGTACTCGGGCGCACGCAGATGGGCTTTCTTGATCGGATCCCAGTAGCTGTACGGCCAGCCGAGGTTCGCGCCCTCGCGCAACTGGTGCATCACCTCCGACACGCGCTCGGCGTTGTCGAGTTCATCGTAATGCACCGGGTCGACGACGTTGAGGTTGTCGCGGCCCATCTGGACCATGAAGAACTGCTTCGAGACCGGATGCCACACCAGCGCCAGCGAATGCCGGTGACCGGTCGAGAAGCGCACGCCGTCCGCCTGCTTTTGATTCTGCTGGTTCGCGTCGAAACGCCAGAACCCGCCGTAGGTTTTCTGAAACTCGGCGACCTCGGCGTCGGTCTTTCCCCTGGCGCCGAGCCGGCGATCGCCGTCGCTGAACACGTTGAACGGCGAACCGATTTCGACGATCATCCCGCCGGACTCATCGAACGCGAAAGCCTTCGCGTCGTGGTCCCGCTCGGCCGGCAGATCGCTCACGATCGTCTGCATCTCGCTCGTCGGCACGAGTTCCCCCGGCGAGTACTTGTAACGGAATACGCCCTTGCGGCTCGAGTGGTAGAGCCAGCCGTCGTGGAACGCGATGTGCGTGCCGCCGCCGCCGGGCCCGAATTCCTGGATCACGTCGGCGCGGCCATCGCCATTCGTATCGCGCAGCGCCCAAATCAGGCCTGAGCGGCCCTTCGCGTACACATCGCCGTTCGGGGCGACGGCGAGCCCGCGGAGTTTTTCCGGCGTGTTGCCGACGCGTTTGCCCACGACGAGATTATCGGCGAACACCAGCGCGCGAAAGCCCGGCGCGAGCAGGATGCCGCCGTCCTCGGCGTCAGGCGCGGGCAGCGCGGCGAAGAGCCGGGGGAGGAGACCGGCGGCGAGCACGAGGGCGAGGCGGGGGTGCATGGGGACGGTGGGAACGTGACGGGCCGGCCAGACGGCGCAAGTGGGGTTTGGTGATGGTGCTATGACGCACGAGCCTGCGATCGACGCGCTCATCGGATTCCGCCCGGATGTTCCCCGTACGAGGCACGCCATTGGCGCCAGATTCGGACCCGCAGCGCGGGCACCGGTGCATTATTGGCTCGGCAAGCGGCTGCGGTTTTGGGATGGGTTGGATTCCGCGCCAGGCGCGGAGAACTATGGCACTTTGGGAATACAAGGTTATCACGAGCGGCAAAGGCGGATTCGCCTCGCCCGCCTTGCTGGAAAAATTTCTGAACGATCTCGGCCGCGACGAATGGGAAATTGTCCACTTTCAGACCCTGCCGGATAATTTCCTCGCGTTCACGGGACTCGCGCGGAGGTCCACCCAGCGCGACTGGACGCTGCAGGATGCCGCCGCCGCTGCCGCCAAGGCGGAGGCGGAAAAACTGCGGGCCGAATTCGAGGCGAAATTCAAGGCGGCTTCGAGTGCCGGCGGGGCGCCCGCCGAAGAGCGCGCGCCGAGCTTTCTCGAGGAGAAAGCCGCGCCGGACGACGGCTTCCGGAAGCCGGTGGACACCTCGCACGACGCCGAGCCGGAAACCGAGGAAGAGGAGAAAGCCGACGAATGGGACAAACTCGTCGCGGCGGAAGAGGACGAGCTGCCGACGTTCTTCGAGGCGATTCGCCCGCACATGCGGCGGAATCAGCGCGGCCCCGGCATGTCGGTGGGCGTCGATTACCTCGCGAAGAAGTGGGACCAGTCGGAGGAGGATTTGAAGGGCGCGCTCGCCGAGTGCGGATTTGTCGTGCCCGAGGACGAAGACGCCAAGGCCGAGTACCTCGAGTACGACGGCGACCTTTTCTGGCTGAACGTGAATCGCCGCGGCGAACTTTGGATCAACACGAAGGAAAAGCCGCGCCCCGTGTTCCGACCGGTGAAGGCACAGAAGGTCGTGGTCGAGGACGAACCGGCAAAGCAGGCCGCCGGGGACAGGAAGCCGGCAACGGAAGATCGAGGCCAGCGGTCGGAGGACAGGGGACAGCGGCCGGAGGAGGCGGTGGCGGAAACCGCCGCGGCCGCAGAGCCTGCAGCGGGCGGTGCCAAACCCGCGGCGGCCACGGCGCCGCTGCCGGAAGGCCCGGCGCTGCTTGCCAAGATCCGGCCGCTCATGCGGCGCAACCGGCGCGGTCCAGGCGGTTCGGGCAGTAGCAATTTCCTCGCGCGCGCACTGCGCACCACGGAAGCGGAGTTGCGGACCGCGTTCGCCGGCCTCGGGTTTACCCTGCCCACTTCGCCGAACGAAAAGCCGGTCAATGTCGAATTTGGCAACGAGGTGTGGTGGCTCAACGTCGATTCCCGCGGCGGGTTGTGGATCAACGGCCGGGAGAAAAAGGACGGCGAGTCGACGGCGCCGAGCGCGGGGACGGCCGAAGCGCAGGGCGAAGTGCCGCTCGAAAGCGCGCCGGCCGCCGCGGCTCTGGATGCCCTGCCTGCCCCCGAGGTCGTACCGTCGGTGGTGGGAGCAGATCAGGCGCCCACGGGCGCGCCCGCGACAGAATTTTCCGCGGCGAGCGAGAGCCAGCGCACGCCGCTGACCGAAGCGCCGCCCGGCATCATGGCGCCGGCGGCGGAAGTACCCTCGGCCGCGGTGACCGCTCCGGCGTCAGCGCGAAACGAGACGCTCGCCATTCTGCGCGGGTGGCTGAAGGAGACGAAGTCCGGCGCGTTCGCCGCCCGTCTCGATCGGCTGGCGGAGGATGTCGGACGATCGAGCGACGAGTTGGTTGCCGCGCTCGTCGGTGCGGGCCTCAGGGTGCCGGAGAAGCCGCGCGAGAAACCGGCGTTCGTCGGGCAAGCAGACGAAATCCTCTGGCTGAGCCGAAACGCGAAGGGCGAATTGTGGCTGAACGCGAAACCGTCGAAGTTGGGTGACAAACCCGATGAGGAAACGGAGGACGAGGAAGACGCGGCCAGCGAAGGTGGCGAAGGCGAGGGCGACAAGAAACCACCGCGGCGCGGCGGTCGCGGACGCGCGAAGAAAGCGGAATGATTTTGCCGCGTCTTGGAGGGCCGGCCTTCGCGCCGGCCGTTGACGCGTGAGAACCCAATGAAGACTTCGAATGCCGCAACCGCCTCGCGGCGGACCGCAAGGGCGAAGAATTATCTCATCACGCAGCTCGACGAAGTGCCGCCGGTGCGCTGTCCCTGCGGCTTCGCGCGACGCGGGTTTTCCTCGCCGGATAACGCGGTTGCCACGATTCACCTCGTCGACATCCAGGAGGACGCCCGGACGCATTATCACAAGAAGATGCACGAGATTTATCTGATCCTCGAGGGCGAGGGCGTGATGGAGCTCGACGGCGAGCGAATCCCGGTGAAACCGATGACCTCGGTGATGATCAAGCCCGGCTGCCGCCACCGGTTGATCGGCAGGTGCAAGATCTTGAATGTGCCGATCCCCGCGTTCGATCCGGACGACGAGTGGTTCGATTAGTTTTTCGCCGAGGGCGAAAAACTGGCGCGGATATAGGCCAGCACGGACTTGCGCTGCAGCGGGCTGAGGATCGCGCCGAACGGCAGCATGCCGGTGCCCTCCTTGCCCTTCTCGATCACATTCAGGAGTTCCGTATCGGGTTTCGCGAGACGCGTTTGGTCGTCGACGAAGTTCGCCGCGCCGCCGGGGACCGGCATCCCCCGCCCGTCGGGTTGATGGCAGCCGACGCAGTACATCCGGTAGATCTTTTCGCCGGCGGCGACGAGCGCGGCGGGCGAACTCTGGGCCGCGGTCACTTCCTTCGCTCCGAGGGATTTCTCGTCGGGCCGCGCCAGGCGCGTGGTGCCGCCCACCGTGCGCTCGCCGTTGAGCAGCCGGTTTGCCGTGTAGTAGCCGAGCGGGTTCGCCAGCCCTTCACCCCCGGTCGTCCGCAGCGTCGGCACCGACACCTCGTAGATGAAGCCGGGTTTCAACTCGGCAAGCGTGAGCTCCGCGCTCGATTGATCCACGGCGACGCGCGTGGCGGTGACGGGCACGCGCTCTTCGTCGATCCACGGCGAGCCGTATTTGTAATGATAGTAATAGCGAAACCGCGTGACCTCGTACGCCTCGGGCTTGGCGAGCGTGGCCGGATCCATCGGTTGGGTGAAGGAGAGGGTGAGGCCGCGCTCGGTGATTTTGATGTCGCGAAGATCCGGAGACGTGTGGCCGTCCCACGAAACGCGTTGCAATCCGTCCTCGCCCGCACCCCAGCCGGCACTCGCGGCGAAGTAGAGGCTGCCGTCCGGCGAAAACGCGGCGCGGGTGATCCCGGCCTTGAGCTTGTCGCCGGACACATAGCCGGGCGTTTCGTTGCGGCCGAGAAAAGCGAAACACGCGCCCTGCCACCCGCCGGCGACCCGCTCGAGCGTGGCGCGAATCGCGAGCTTGCTATAATCGCCGGTGAAGACCTGCCCGGCGAACGGCCCGAACCTGCCGCCGCTCACGTCCCACACCGGCTCGCCGGGCGAGATGCCCATCGGCCCGTGGGGAAACACGACGGCGGGCGTCTTCAACCGCCGCCACAACGCCTCGGTCGTCACTTGCTTTGGATCGAAGCCCGGCTCCCATTTCACGCTGGAGGCGTGACCGTGGAAATCGCCGCGCTCGACATGCAGCAGTCCCGTGCTCGGTTTGTAGTCGCCTTGGTTGTCGGTGACAAAAAACTCGCCCTCGGGGCTGAGCGCGACGCCATTCGGCTGGCGGAAACCGTTCGCGAGTGGGTCGAGCTTGCCGTCCGGCGTGATCCGCACCGCCCAGCCGCGCCATGTCGTTTCGGAGCGCTGGCCGGAAGGCTCGAGAATATCGGTGACATCGCGCGGCCCGCGGGTCGGCAGGTTGGTCGCGGGACTCTTCTCGCCCTGCGATTCGAGCGAGAGCGCGCCGTAGAAGTTGCCCTCCTGGTCGCGGCGCAGCCCAAAAAAGAACTCGTGATAATTGATGGTCTGCCCCCACGCGCCGCTGATCACGTCGAAGGTTTCGGCGCGACCATCGCCATCGCGGTCCGTGGCGCGGAGCAGTTCCGGCCGGTGCGCGATGTAGATGACGCGATCGGATTCGGCCACGAGACCCATCGGCTCGTCGAGCCCTCGCATGAAGAGCTGCCAGCGGCCGTCGCTGCGCCGCGTCCAGATTTCACCGTAACGCGAAGCGATGACGAGCGTGCCCGACGGCGTGAAAGCGATGGAGGCAATCCCGCCGCGGAGCTCGGCCGGATAGGGGATGTTTTCGATTTTGTAGCCGGCGTGAAGGTAAAGGGTGGTTGCGAGAGCCGCGACCAGGAGACGTAGGGCGGGCAATCTGCCCGCGCTCTTCCGCAAAAGCACGGGCAGGTTGCCCGTGCTACGTTTGATCCGATTCCAGCTCACTTTGCTCCCTTTCCGAAAAACACTTCGACGACCAACGCGTCGCCGGCGCGTTTCAGCTCGGTGGCGGGCTGACCGTCCACGACGTACCACCATTTCGCGTCGGTCGCACCTTCCGGCCGGATGCGGCGGACGAACCCACGGCCGTCACTGCGCGCGCGAATTTCCTCGCGCACCGGCACGCCGTCGACCGAGTAGCGAAACTCGATCCCGTCGTTGGGCAGGAGCGTGTAGCCGGTGAACTCAATCGTGGGCGAGCGCGCCGGATCGCCGCGGCGCAGGGGGGCGACGCCGGCTTCGCGATACGCGATCGCCCCGAGCGGCTTCGCCGCCTTGATGAATTTGCCGGGGCCGGGCCGGGCCGGCGTCAGGTCGAGGTAATCGCCGGCCCACGCGTAACTCACCGCGGCCCGCACGGGGTCGAAGCAAAAATTCACACCGCCGGGGAGCCCGATCGCGAAGCTGCTCGGCGCCGCGTCGGGCAGGAAGGTGCGTTCGATTTGGATTTCGGCGTGTGCGCAGCCTATGACCAGCAGTAACCCGGCAAGGAGGTGTTTGGAGGGCCCGGCTCCGCCCCGGCGGCGGCCGACACGGAGGTCGGCCCTCCATTGAACGATTTTCATCTCCGTTTCGTGATGAACACAAACGTGCCGAGCTTCGATGCAGTCAGCACATCCGGCACCGTGTCGCCGTTCACGTCGGCCACCGTGATCTGTGTGCCGAGGCCCGAAGCATCGTCGATCAGCTTCGGCACGAATTTCACGCCGCCGGCCGCCGCCGGATCGCGGCGCAACATGAACGCGTAGTTGACCGGCGTGGCCATCGGCTCGACATCGCCTTTCGGACCGTGCGCCCAGCGGCGTTTGCCGGTGATCACATCGAGCAGCCCATCGCCGTCGAGGTCCGCCGCGGCGAGCGCGTGCGGCTGCGAAAACGCCACGCCGAACTGCCGCTCCTCCTCGCGGCTGCCCATGATCCGGTGTTCCTCGAAGGTGATCGCCCCGTCGGGCGCACGGCGCTGCTCGAACCACGAGAGGCCCCAGCCGTGTGCGTTCTTCGCCGTGACGACATCGTTGCGGCCGTCGCCATTCACGTCGTAGACGAGAATCTGCGCGCCGCCCTTGTCGTCGCTGAAGACGAACGGGTGCTGCTTCCACAGTGTGCCCGGCGGGGCGCCTTTCGGAGGCTGTTCCCACCAGCCCTCGTTCAAGACGAGGTCGGCGCGGCCGTCGCCGTTGATGTCGCCGATGCCCTCGCCGTGATAGTAGTGATTGAAATCGCCTTTCTCCGTGATCGGCACGAACCGCCAGGGCTTGGTCGGATCGGCCCAGTCCGGCGCGTACCAGCCCCACTGCTTGATCTGGTCGTTCGCGGTGGTGCCCGAAATCGAGACGATTTCCGGCCGGCCGTCGCCATCGACATCCTCGAACAGCGGCGATTCGCCGAACACGCGCTGGGACACAAAATGTCTTTTCCAGCGCCCGTCGATCTTGCCGACCTCCGCCTGGCCCGGATTCTCGTACCAGTAGCCCTCGTGAAAAAGCACGCGGCCGAGCACGAGGATGTCCGGCCAGCCGTCTCCATTGAAGTCATACGGAAACGAGAACATGCTGTTGGTCGGCTTCTCCTCGAGCGGCTGCGGCACCGGTGCGTAGAACTCGTGCGCCACTTTGAAGGTCGGGCCCTCGTACCAGAACGGGCCGGCGATGATGTCGATCTTTCCGTCGCGGTTGATGTCCGCCGCATTCACACCGTCGCACCAATAGGTCCCGGTGAGGGTGATCTTTTCGAAACTCACCTCGCGTGGTGGCGTCGCGGCGAGCGCGGTTGAAGCAAGCGGGGCGAGGGCGGCGAAGAAGAGCGCTTTCATCGAGGTGATCCGGCGGCGTGACGAATCCCACCCGCGACGGTTGCGAGCAAACCAGCGGAAAAGAGCGGAGCAAGGGTGAACGACGGCGCCGCGCGACCGGGGTGCGCGCGCGCTGAGTAACGTATCGTGCCTCTGCCGCAGACGAAGGAACCCCAAGGCATTCAACCGCGGATCACGCGGAATGCGCGGATGTTCGGACTCTCCTGCCATCTGCGTACTCTGCCTAGCACTGCTATCCCAGAAAATGCACGCAGGCTGCGACGATCCTTTTCAATCCAACCGCAGAATACGCGGACCACGCGGAAAACGGAGGCCGGGGATGCCCGCTGTTCTTATGCTTCCGCGTCTTCCGCGTGTTCCGCGGTTAACTTGTTCGGAGCGTATCTTTCGGTTGCGGCTGCGCCGTCTGCAAAATCCGCGATCAAAATGATCTGCGGTTTGGTCGTCGCAAACAACGAACGATCCCAATATCGATATCAGGAGCCGGCTTGCAGGTGATCGCGAACCGCGGTAAGCCGAGTGTGCTGCGACTCGCCCGCCCGGAGGCTCTTACCCATCAACCGCGCCATGAAGAATTCCCGCCTGTCCTCGCGTCGTTCGTTCCTCGAAACCCTGTCGTTTGGCGCGGCCGCGTTGACGCTCACCGGCCGCGCGCGCGATGAGCCGGCGCCGCCGGCGAAGAAGCTCGGCATCGCGCTGTGCGGACTTGGCAGCTACGCGACCGGGCAGCTCGCGCCCGCGCTGAAGCTCACGCAGCACGTCGAGTTGCGCGGGGTGATTACGGGTTCGCGCGAGAAGGGGCAGCGCTGGGCCCAGGAATTCGGGTTTCCCGAGAAGAACATCTACCACTACGACACGATGGCGCGGCTGATCGACAACCGCGATATCGACATCGTCTACATCGTGACGCCGAACGCGCTGCATCCGCCGTACACGATTGCCGCGGCGTGGGCCGGCAAGCACGTGATCAGCGAGAAGCCGATGGCGACGTCCGTGGCCGACTGCAACGCGATGATCTCCGCGTGCCGTGCGAACAAGGTGAAGCTCTCGGTCGGCTACCGGCTGCAGTTCGATCCAAATTACCAAGAGTTGAAGCGGCTCGCGCGGGAAAAGGACTTCGGTCCGTTCATGAAGATGACCGGCGGGCTCGGGTTCACGATGACGCGACCGCAGTGGCGCGCGGAACGGAAGCTGGCGGGCGGGGGCCCGTTGATGGACCTCGGCATCTACGCGGTGCAAGCCGCGTGCATGGCGGCCGGCGTGGGCTTTGCGGGCGACATGCCGCTGACCATCGCCGCGCTCGAGCAGCCGAAAAAGCGGCCGGAGTTTTTTCGCGACGTGGAGGAAACGATCGAATGGACGATGGATTTTCCGAACGGCGCCAAGGCCGGCTTCGTCACGAGCTACAATGGCGGCATCGACAAGTTTCGGGCCGAGGCGGAGAAGGGTTGGATTCAGTTCGAACCGGCCTTCGCTTACGGCGGGCTCAAGGTCACCACGAGCCGGGGGCCGTTCAACATTCCGGTGCCCCGCAGCCAGCAAGCCGCGCAAATCGACGACTTCGCGCGATGCATCCGCGAGAACCGGGAATCGCCGGTGGCCGGGGAAATGGGCCGCCGCGACATGGTGATCATCGAGGCGATTTACGCCTCCGCGGCGCAGCGCGGAAAGCCGATCGAAATCAAGGTTTAGGCGGAAGCATTCAGAGGAGTGCCCGCGAATCACGCGGATGGGCGCGAATTTCGGAGGGGAAGGACAGCAGCAGGTTTGCGCGGTGAGCTTTCGGTTTTCAGAGAAGCGAGTTCTCTCGATGATCTCATTCGCGTTTATTCGCGTCCATTCGCGGGCTTCTGCCTTGATCTGGCCTTGAGGCCATCCAAAACCCGGAGAGTCTTACGGCCATCGGTGGATGGCGTGCTCGTCGCGCCGCGGTGCGCGCCCAGGTTTTCGGACAGGCGCTACGGCTTGTTCAACACCGCGAGCACTTCCGCATGCAACTCCTCCGTCGCGCACGCGACGGTGGACTGCGCCGGGAAAGGTCCGCCGCCTTTCCAGTCCGTCATCGTTCCGCCGGCCCCGCGCATGATCGGCACCAGCGCGGCGACGTCCCACGGGTTCATGATTGGGTCGACGCAAATATCCGCCCAGCCGCTCGCCACGAGCAGGTAGCCGTAGCAATCGCCCCACGTCCGGGATAGCCGGACGGCTTTCTGCAGCGCGGAGAACGCCACGCCGTTCTGGTATCTTTCCGGGTTGACCGGATCGCTCGTGAGCAGCGTCGCGTCGGCAATGTGTCTGGTTGGGCGGCAGCGCACGGCCGATCCGTTGAGCAGCGTGCTCGTGCCGTCGCCAATCAGCAACTGGTCGAGCACGGGCTGATTGATGCAGCCCAGCACGGGCTGGCCGTGATGCAGCAGCGCAATGAGCGTGCCCCACAGTGGCACGCCGGTGATGAAGCTCTTCGTCCCATCGACGGGATCGAGCATCCAGACGAACTCCGCGTCGGCGTGTTCGCTGCCGAACTCCTCGCCCACGATGCCGTGCTCCGGAAAACGTTTCTTGATCCGCGCGCGCATCAGCTCCTCCGCGCCGCGATCGGCAATCGTCACGGGCGACAGGTCCGCTTTTGTCTCCACCGCGACGCTCCGCTGCCGGAACAAGGGCCGGATGAAGTCACCGCTGTCGCGCGCGAGCTCCGTCATGAAGGTGCGGTAGAGCGAAAGATCCACAGGAAAGGACCAAAGGACTAAGGGACAAAAGGATCAAAAGACCAGCAGGCAAAAACGGAATTTGTCCCTTGGTCTTTTTGTCCTTTGGTCTCTTGGTCCTTTCTCCGTGACCTGGATCGACCAGACGATTTTCTTCGTGGACTTCGAAGGCAGCCGCGCGTCCGGCGTGCTCGAGTACGGCGTCGTCACGCTGCGGCGCGGCGAAATCGTCGACTCCCGCACGCGGTTGTGCGCGGCGACGGGCGACGTGCGGCCGGAAGATGCGGCGGTCCACGGGTTGCGGGCGGAGGCGCTCGCCGGCGAGCCGCCGTTTGCCGACGACTGGGAGCTTTTCGCGGCATGGCGCGAGCAGGGCCCGCTGGCGGCCCACTATGCGGGGGTTGAAAATGCGCTAATCAAATCCGTCTGGCCCTACCCGCGCAACTCGCCGGACTTTGCCCGGCCGGGCGAGCGGGTGATCGAATGGGGGCCTTGGGTGGATACCGCGCGATTGTATGCGCAGCTTTTTCCCGCGCTGGGAGGCGGCGGCCTCGAGTCGCTCGTCACCGCGTGCGGGCTGCAGCCCGAGTTGCAGTCATTGGCCGTGCGCCATTGCCCGCCCGGCCGCGGCCGCTACCACGCGGCCTTGTACGACGCCCTCGCCGGGGCGTTGCTGCTGGCGCGACTCGCGCGCGATTCGCAGATTGCCGCGCTCACCACCATGCAGCTGCTGGCGTTGAGCACGCTGGATCCGCAGAAACGCGAGCGACTGCAGCAGCGCGAATTATTCTAGGAACTTCGATATCACCCTGCTTCGGCTGGGATGCTGTCTGAGCCATCATGCAGTTGGATCCAGGTGGAACGCGACCTCCGGGCGCGTTCTTACTGCGGGTAGGATGAGACGGCGCCCGGAGGTCGCCGTCCACCCTTCGGTGCTCGCCGCTGCGAATGGGAAATGCCTTCAACTGCCTGAGTCCGACTCAGACGGCATTCATCTTCAGAGGTAGTGTAACGTATTACGTTACACTGTGGCTCAGCCGCGGCACTGGCGGAGCACTTCACCAGGGGTGGTTATCGGTTGCGCGGCAATGGCGGGACGATCTCGGAGCCGTTCGAGGCCGGCCCAGAGGCCGGCCCTGCCGGTCTTCGCGAGTAACTTCACCGCGTTCGCGCCGGTTTCGCGCAGGCGGGCGAACGGACGCGGGGCGAGGAGCCGCGACCAGGCGAAACGCGCCGGTTCGCTCCATTCGAGCGGAGCCGACGCGCCGTTCTGATCGACGGCGACCACAGCCACCGCGTCCGTCGCCCTGCCCGGCAAACCTTCCACCAACAACCCCAAGGTGTAGCCAAAGTCCGGTGACGAATCGCCGAAGGCGCGCGCGACATCGCGGCGCGGCAGTGACGGGCGAACCCACGCGACGATTTCATCGCCGAGCATCAATGCGGCACTGGCCGCGGGAGCGCCGCGTCGCGCATCGCGGACCCAGCCGCGAAAATAAACCACGTTGCCGGCGCGTCGCACCTCATCGACAAACCCGTGCAGCTGCGCCCCGCCGGCGGCCTGCAGGGCAGGCTGCGGCGGCGTGTGCACCGCGATTCGCCGGCAGCCGTTCGCCGCGATCAGGAACACTTCGCATCGCTCGGCGCTGCCGCCCGCGGGGAGCTGAACCGACCACGGGGCGCCGGTTCGTTCCATGGGCGTCGCCGCCGTCACCGCAGCGAGCACGCCGTCATGGGTGACCCCGATGACAAGAGGTTCGCCGCCCTCGCCGCGCGCGAGATCGGCGCCATCGATCGTCGTCAGCCGTCCGCTGATCGTCGGAGTGGACGCGAGTGCACGGCACGGCGGGTCGAGCTCGAGGTGAAGATTGCTCCCGCCGCCGTCAGCGCGAACCCGGCTACCGAGCATGGCTCCGGCCTGGGCAACCGCGGCCCGTGTGACGACGCAGCCCTCCAGGTAAATCGCCGGTGTGACTTCGCCGGGAACGACGAAGTTTTCCCCGAGGCACCGGGCGCAGTCTCCGTGCAGCCGGCGCGTGACAAGTTCCTGGCGCAGTTGCCCGTAGCCGGCGCCGCGTTTCCAAACCGAATCGATCGCCGTCGTGCGGGCGTCGCCCATCCGGCGAATGCTGTTGCAGCAGACGTTGACCGATCCGTCGGCGGCGAGCGTGAAACTTTCCCACGGCACCGTGCACGCCGTGGCGCGTGCGCCCGCCGGCGGCGAGAGCCGGGCGCATTCGTCGACGCCCCAGCGCGGTGATGGGCCGGGTTCGCCTGACCGGCGATGCCAGGCGATCAATTCCGCAAGCAGCGGACCGCTGAGTTCCGTGTCCGTTTCAGCCAGCCACTCCTCGGCGCGATTAACCTGTTCGAAGATTCGGCCCATCTCGGCATCGCTGTCTGCGCGCAGCGGCTGGAACTCGGCGTCCTTCGGACTATCGAGCGAGATCCGATCGACGCCAAGTTCCGCCATGCGCTGCACAAATCCGAGCACCTGCTCGACGTTCGGTTTCATCACGAGCATCGCCGCGGTGACCTTCAGGCTGGCGTTGCGCCGGCGGGCGCGGGCCGCGGTGACGCGTTCCAACGCGCCGATCACCACATCGAAAGAGGCGTTGCGGCGGATTTGCTCGAACGTGCGCCGCTCGATGCCGTCGAGCGAGATTTGCAGTTCGGCGAGCAGTCCCTCGTCGAGCATCGCGTCAATCGCCGCATCGGCCAGGCGCGTGCCGTTGGTCGAGGTGAAGACGTGCGCGTGCGCGTTGCGGGAGCGCAGGCACCGCAGGATTTCGAGGAACTGCGGATTGAGAAACGGCTCGCCCAGTCCAAGGGCGACGACGCGCAGCAGGGTCGGCAGGATCGGATCGAGCGACTGCACCGCAGCGAGCGACATGAATCCGGGCGACTCGCGCTGCGGATCGAACGGGTGCAGTCCGCGCTGGCACATGATGCAATGGAGATTGCAGGGCCGGCTGATCTCGAGCCGCGCGAGCAACGGTTGGTGGGTTACCTCCGTGGTCCGACGGTGCGCATAGTCGCGGTACCGCTGGAAATTCGGCAGCAGCGCCGGGGCGGTGAGGCACGCGGCGCGAAACGTGAGCGCCTTCGCCCCGCGCGCGTCGGCCGGTTTCGCCTTCATCGCGCGGACGCGCAGTGCATTCCCGGGCGCGCCATCGGGTGATTGCAACTCGAACGCATACGTCCGCAGCGCGCTGTTCGTGATCGGTTCGAACTCGAAGGAGAACCAGCCGTGCGCCGTCAGTTTTTCGCTCGCGAGCGGTCCGGCGAGCCGCAGCGGCGTGCGGCGCGGATCGCGTGCCGCCGGATCGGCCTCGAAGACGAACAGCCACAGGTGACAGCGGGTGAAATGAAAGCTCGGCTCGATGAACACCTCGACTCGGTGGAGCCCGTCGTCGGCACAGCGAAAACGCTGGGCGACCGTTGTCGTCGCCGTGATGTCGTCGGTCGCGCCATCCCACTCCAGTTGCTCAGCGCCGATGGTGTCGAACGGCAGGAGGGGAAGGGGGCGGGAGCGCATGCATGGGGAACGACAATCGGGAACGCGAAATCCGCTACTCGGAATCGGGAATCGAATACCTCCGCAGCCCGGTTTTTTGCGCGAGCACGCGGAGGGCAAACAACGGATTCGTTTTCAAATAGCGCGGCCCGAGCCGGCGCGGTTCCGTGCAGAGCCGAAACAGCCACTCGAATCCGCTCCGCTGAATCCAGCGCGGCGCCTGACGCACGCGGCCGGAATGAAAATCGAACGCGGCGCCGACGCCGATCAGCACGGACGCATCGAGCTCGCGCCAGTACCGCGCCATGAATTTTTCCTGTTTCGGCGAGCTCAACCCAACCCAGATCACGTCGGGTCGCACGCGCGCGACGTCGGCTTGCAACGCGGCGAATTCGGCGGCGTTGAGTTCGCGAAACGGCGGCGTGAAGACGCCGACGACTTCGAGTCCGGGAAACCGCGCGATCAGCCGCGCCCGCAGCTCTGCCGTGACCCCAGGCATGCCGCCGAAAAAATAGTGGCGCAGGCCGACCGCGCGGCCGGCCGCGCACACCGCAAGCATGAGGTCGGGACCGTACACCCGTTCTACCATCGGTGGAACGCGAGCTTCGGCCGCGTTCGCTCCGGCGTCGCCCTCGCCCCGGCGCCCGGAGGTCGCCGTCCACCGACGAGTTTCCCAACGCCCGAGCCACACCAAGGGCATGCCGTCGGGAGTGGTCAGCCACGACGCGTTGTAGATTCGTCGCAGTTCGTGATCGCGTTGCGCCTCGGTCAGCCCGTGCGCCGTGCCCAGGCAGATGTATCCAGTCTTCAATCTCCCGCGCGCGCCGAGCACGAGCTCGCGCGCCTGCGGCAGCGTCACGGCCGAAACGCCCACGCCGAGGACGTTGTAGCGCGGAGGAAGCGGCATGGCTGTTAGCAATCGAAAACCGATTGGGCGGCAACGGATTTTGTCGGGAGCGTGCGGCGGGGTCGGGAGACCCCGCCCTGCATCGGGCAACGGGCGCCATGTAGGGCGGGGTCTCCGTACCCCGCCTCGGGCTGCTTCTCCGAAGCGCTCCCGGCAGAGTGTAACGTATTACGTTACACTCTGCGATCACCTCACCTACAATGGCCAAACTCGAGGGGCGGGTCTTCGGGCACCCCGCTTATCCCCGTCTTGCGCTCGCCGCACACGTTCGCGACGTTGTTCGGTTTCCCATGGCCCTTGTCAGTCTCCTCGATGTCAGCCTGAGCTTCGGTGGCGCACCGCTGCTCGATCGCGTCAATCTCCAGATCGAGCGCGGTGAGCGCATTTGTCTGGTGGGCCGCAACGGCGCGGGCAAGTCCACGCTGCTCAAGATTATCGTGGGCGAAATGAAGCCGGACGCCGGGCAGATTTTCCGTTCGCCGCCCGATGCCGTCGTCGCGTTCCTGCGGCAGGAAGTGCCGGCCGATCTGCATGGCAAGGTGTTGGGCGTGGTGGAGGGCGCGGGCGGCAGCTTTGAAGAGCACAACGATTGGGAGCGGCACGATCGCGTCGAGCGGCTGATCGAGAAAATGGGGCTGCCGGCGGACGAGGAATTCGCGTCGCTCTCGGCGGGGCAAAAGCGCCGCGTGCTGCTGGCGCGCGGCCTGGTCGAGCAGCCGCAGTTGCTGCTGCTCGATGAGCCGACGAACCACCTCGACCTCGAGTCGATCCGGTGGCTCGAGGATTTTCTGCTCGAGTGGGGCGGGGCGCTGGTATTCGTCACGCACGATCGCGCGTTCCTGCGCAAACTGGCGACGCGGATCGTCGAGGTCGATCGCGGGCAGCTGATCGGCTGGCCGTGCGACTACGACACGTTCCTGGTGCGAAAACAGGCGGTGCTCGAAGCCGAGGAGGTGCAGCGGGCGCAGTTCGACAAGAAGCTGGCCCAGGAGGAGGAATGGATTCGCCGCGGCGTCCGCGCCCAGCGTTCCCGGGCGCAAAACCGCATCAACGCGCTGAAGACGATGCGCGCGGAGCGGGCCGCGCGTCGTGAACGCGCCGGCACGGCGAAACTCACGGCGCAGGAAGCCGATCGCTCCGGCTTCAAGGTGATCACCTGCGAGCACGTGAGCTTCCGGTATGCGGAACGCCTGATTATCCGCGATTTCAGCACGCGGATCGAACGCGGCGACAAGATCGGTATTGTCGGCCCGAACGGGGCGGGCAAGACGACGCTGCTGCGCCTGTTGCTCGGCCAGGTTGCGCCGACCAGCGGCACGGTCGAGCACGGCACGCGGCTCGAGATCGTTTATTTCGATCAACTGCGCGCGCAGCTCGATGACACGATGCGCGTGCAGGACGCCGTCGCCGATGGCAACGCGACCGTGACGATCAACGGCCGCACGCGGCACGTGATTTCGTACCTCGAGGATTTTCTCTTCGAGCCGGCGCGCGCCCGCACGCCGATTCGCGCGCTCTCGGGTGGGGAGCGCAACCGGCTGCTGCTCGCGCGGCTGTTCATCAAGCCGGCCAACGTGCTCGTGCTCGACGAACCGACGAACGACCTCGACGCGGAAACGCTCGAGCTGCTGGAGGACCTGCTGGTCGAGTTCAACGGCACCGTGCTGCTGGTGAGCCACGATCGCGCGTTTCTCAACGAAGTATGCACGAGCCTGCTCGTGTTCGAAGGCGAGGGACGGATCAGCGAATACATCGGCGGCTACGACGACTGGCAGCGCGAGCGGGCGAGAAATGAAGCAAATGTAGGCGGGGTGCCCTCACCCCGCAAAACGGAGAAACGGGGTGAGGGTCCCCCGCCTACATCCGCGGCCAAGTCGCGCAAACTCACGAACAAGGAGCGCGCGGAACTCGAAGCGCTGCCGAAAAGGATCGAAGCGCTCGAGGCGGAGCAGACGGCACTCGTGGCGCAGCTCGGCGATCCGAAATTCTTCAAGCAGGCCGGCGCGGAGGTCGCGCGCGCCACCACGCGGTTGCACGAAATCGAGAGTGCGTTGCCCACCGCTTACGCGCGCTGGGCGGAGTTGGAGGGGTGAAGCTTCGGAGCCTGCTGACGGTAGCGAAAAGCGTGAGCTTTTCGTCCGAACCACACACCCCGTCGCTTCGCGCCACCCCTCTGGTTAGAGGGGATCGCAAGATTGCTGGCGACGGCGTAGATTCTTGAAATCCCCTCTAGAAAGAGGGGTGCCCGAAGGGCGGGGTGTGTACGCCCTCGGCACAGGTCCGCGTCTCGTTACTCCACGTTCTTCTTCTTTTGTCGCTCGCGTTTCCGCTCCGCCTTTTTCCCATCGCCGAAATCCTCGGCGCCCTTGCCGGCGCGGCCGCCGATGTCGGCGTGGTCCGTTTTCGGCAGGTACTGCGCGAGCTCGGCTTTTTTCGCCGCGTACTCCGGCTTCATCGCGAGGTTGCTCCACTCGTTCTCGTCGGTCTTGTCGTTGTAGAGCTCCTCGTCGCCGTTCTCGTAGCGGATGTAGCGCCAGTCCGCCGTGCGTACCGTGTGATTCTTGTAGCGATACGTCGTCATGCCGGGCTTGTCCCACGGCGCCTGCGGGTTCGCCAGCAGCGCGCGGATGCTGTCGCCCTCGACATGCTTCGGCTTCGGGATGCCGCAGAGATCCATCAGCGTCGGATAAATCGACATGAAGTCCACCGTGCGCTCGGAAATCGTGCCGCCTTTCGTCAGGCCTGGCACGCTCCATATGAGCGGCGCGCGGGTGGCCTCCTCCCACAGCGTGAATTTCCGCCAGTGGTGCTTCTCGCCCAGGTGCCAGCCGTGGTCGCCCCAGAGGCAGATGATGGTGTTGTCGCGATACGGCGATTTCTCGAACGCATCGAGCAGCCGGCCAAGGTTCATGTCGGTGTACGCGATGGCGGCGAGGTAGCCCTGGATCGCTTCCTTCCAGCGACCCGACTTCAGCATCGGCTCATGGTCCGTCTGCGGATGCGCCATCCGGAGGCCCGCGGGCGGAATGTCGTCGAGATCGTTCTCGAGGTAGGGCGGCAGCTTGATGCTCTCGACCGGGAACATGTCGTAATATTTGCGCGGCACGTTCCAGGGCATGTGCGGCTTGTGCACGCCCACGGCGAGGAACAGCGGCTTGTCGTGCTTCGTCTGCAGCTGCTTGATGCCGTAGTTGACGATGTTCCAGTCGTTGAGGTCCTCGTCCTTGCAATCGAGCGGCGCGAACTTGATTCCGCCGACGCCATCGCTCTGGCCGGCCGGCACGCGTGGCAGCCCGCCCTCGTTGTCCAGGTAGTTGTCCCATTCCTCGCGCCGCCGGTAGGCCTCGTGGTAGATTTTACCGGAGCCGCACACGTAGTAACCGGCGTTGCGGAAAGCGGTGGTCAGCGGCTTGTCCATCGCGATCGCCGTCCGCCAGTCGTTGTTGTTCTCGTAGACGCCGCTCGTGTACGGGCGCAGGCCCGACATCAGCGCGGCGCGCGAGGGATTGCAGACGGGCGCCGCGCAATACGCGCGCGAAAACGACACGCCCATCCTGGCGAAGCGATCGAGATTGGGCGTCTTCGATTGCGGGTTGTGCGCGAAGTAGCCGACCCAGTCGCGCAGGTCATCGATGGCGATGAAGAGCACGTTGGGTTTTTTCGGATTCGACGAGCTCACCGCGGGCGCGGTGGCGGCGTGAAGCGAGGCGGCCAGCGCCAGCAAGCCGACGGAGCGCCAGAGGCAGCGAAGCGGGGTGTTCATGAGTGACAGGAGGAGAAAAGCTTCGACGAACGAAGTCGAGAGAGGTTGCGCGTCGTTTGGTGGGGCTGGCTCTCCGAGCCGGCCTGGGTTGAAACGGTGATTCGCAGAGTGCCTCGTGAAATTGCGGCGCTGAACTCAGGCCGGTTCGGAGAACCGGCCCCACCTATCGGAATTGCCGGCAGAACTCCCGCAGGTCCGCGGCCAGCAGGTCGGGCTCCTCGGCGAACGGGAAATGCCCTCCCCGCGGCATCGCCGTCCAGCGAATCACGTTGTAGGCGCGCTCCGCCCACTCGCGCGGCGGGTTGGCGGGCGTCTCGGCCGGGAACAGCGCGACGGCGGTCGGCACCTGGACCCGCTCGTCCGCGCCGAGCGGCTGCGGGTGATTGACGCGATCGTAGTAAAGCTGGATCGACGTCGCGAGCGTGTCGGTGGCGAGGTACAAGGTCACGTTGGTGAGTGCCTCATCGAGGGAGAACCGGCGCTCGAGTTCGCCATCGCAATCGGCCCACGCGCGCATTTTTTCCAGGATCCACGCCATGCTGCCGAGCGGGGAATCGTTCAGCGCAAACGCCAGCGTCTGCGGCTTCGTCGCCTGGATGTGGTTGTAGCCGCCCTCCGCCGCATACCAGCGGTCCTGCGCGGCGCGATAGGCTTGCTCCGCCATCGTCAGCGGTGGCGTGCGCGGGCCGAGCCAGGGATCGCGCACGTCGGTGAGATGAATACCGCTCAACGACGACGCGTGCTGCCGCGCGAGCCGCGTGACGACGTCGCTGCCAATGTCGCCGCCGGCCGCCGCAAACTTCGGATAGCCGAGCGTCTCGACCATCAACTCGCGCCAGAGATCCGCGATGCGGCCCCGCGGCCCGCCGGTCGAGAACGGGTCGGAAAAAAGGAATCCGGGCAGCGACGGCAACACGACGTCGAAGGCGTCGGCCGGATCGCCGCCGAAACGCGCGGGATCGGTCAACCGCGCGATCAGGTCGCCGTACATCGCAAACGAACATGGCCAGCCATGCGCGAGCAGCAGCGGCATCGCATTGTCCTCGCGGCTGCGCATGTGGACGAAGTGGATCGTCATCCCGTCGATGCTGGTCGTGAACTGCGGCAGTCGGTTCAACGCCGTCTCCTGCGCGCGCCAGTTGAAATGGTTCAACCAGTGGTTGGCGGCGCGGCCGAGCAACGCCTCGTCGGTGCCCATGCTCCACCCCATGTTTGGTCGCAGCCTCGGCCAGCGCGCGTTCACGAGCCGCAGCCGGACCTCCGCCAGCTTTTCGTCAGAAATGTAAATCGTGTAGGGGTGGACGAACATGAGGGGTAGGGCGCGACCGCTGGGCGCGCCGTTTTCCCATATCGGCGGGCCCAGCGGTCCCGCCCTACCTTTCAAACCGTTTGATTAAATCGTCGAGCGTGATTTCCGCCAGCGAGGTCACCTGCAGGTCGGCCACCGCGAAATCGTGATGCGCCGTCGACGCGTTCGGCACGGCGACGACCCACAAGTTCGCCCGCTTCGCCGCGAGCGAACCCGCCTGCGAATCCTCGAGCGCGACCGCTTCGTGGCCGCGCAGTCCAAACCGGTTCAGCACGAGACGGTACAAATCCGGCTCCGGCTTGGGCGAAGGCGCGTCGCCGCGGCAGGCGACGAACTCGAAGTACGGCGCCAGCCCGAGCCGCGCGAGGTGCGGGTCGACCCACGTGTGTTCGGAATTCGACGCCAGGCCGATCCGCAGCCCGCGGGTCCGCGCCGCTTCGAGCAGGGCGGCGACGCCCGGCAGGATCGGTTGCCGCAGCATCAACGCGTCCTTGAGCGTGCGCCGTTCGAGTTCGAGCGCGGCGCGATCCGCGTGGGGGCTGAAACCATGCCACGGGTCGAAAGCGTAATCGGCGTGCCCGACGCTGCGCAGGAACGTGGCGCGATCGAACGCAATGCCATGCGCCGTGTGGACGGCCGCGTACGCATCAATCAGCGGCGTCTCGGTATCGAGAATCAGGCCGTCGAAATCGAAAATCAGGGCGCGGATCATCTCCACGGCCGATAACCGAAAGCGCTCGCAGCGAAAAGCGTAAGCTTTGCGCCGGCGCCAATCAGGTTTTGAGCTGCACGAGCAGCCACGGCACCACGAAGATCGTGACCCCCCGAGTCGATCGACCCGAGCGTACTCGCGACGGGGAGTCGCTGAGGACGACACGGAGGTCGTCCCTCCAAATCAAGCAACCTGGAGGGCCGGCCTCCGTGCCGGCCGGTTCCCGAAAGCCTCACGGCTTCCGTCACGGCGAGGCCCGCGCTCAGAAATCCAGCGTCGTCGTCAGCCGCCAGCTGCGCGGCTCCTGCAGGTACACGCGCTTGTAGCCGCTGAAGTCGGTGTTGTAACGGCCGACGGTCACGCGGCTCTGGTTGAACGCGTTCTTCACGTTCAACTGGATCGTCGCGCGCGATTTGATCCACGGCACGCGCAGGCTGTAGCCCGAGAAGAAATCGAAGGCCTGAATCGCCTGGCCGTAGAATTTCCGGCCAAAGGTGGCCGCGGTCTCCCGCAGGTCGAGCTGCGTGTAGTTGTGACTCTGGTACCGATACGCGCCCCCGACGAAGAGTCCCTTCAGGCGGCCCTCGCTGCTGAAGCTGTAACGCCCGGTGAGGTTGCCCTTGTGCGGCCGCGTGCCGTACGACTGCACCTGGATGTCGTCGTTGTCCTGAATCTGCTCGTGCAGAAACGCCAGCTCCTCCGCGACGGTGCGACCGGTGGCGGGAATGACCGTGCCCGGGTCCTTGGATTTCGCGTAGGCCTCGAAATTCGTCAGCCACGGATCGCGCTCGCCGAAGTAGTTCGCGCGGCCGCGCTGCGTGTGCGAGTACGAGAGGCGCAGGGTGAGCTGGCGCGTGGGGTTGGCGACGAACTCCAGTTCCTCGCCCGACGAGACGACGTCGACCATGAACGAGGTGAAGAAGGTCGTGTGCGCATCGTTCTCCGCCTGCGTGATTCGTCCCGTATTCTGGAGGTGGCCGAGAATGTTCGCCACCGCGGTGGTGAAGAAATTCCCGCCGCCGACGCCGCCCGGGATGATCGGCGTGTCGTGCAGGAAGTTGGTCTCGTAGTGCGTCGCGCGCAGATAGTACCGGCCGTCCTTCGTGAAATCGATCATCACGCCATAATCGCGGCCGTTGCCATCGGTCGGCGGCGGCGGCACGCCCGGCAGAATCGTCCGGTCGAAGCGGGGCGGCCCGACGTTCGTGGAGCGGTTGTAGAAAACCGAATAGCGCTCGGTGAAATGGAAAACGGCGCCTTCGGTGTGCGTCGTCGGCGAATACGCGTAGCGGTTGAACCGGCCGGTCGGCTCCCACTCACCGGAGATCCGCTGCTTCGAGGTGACGCGCGAATCGTTCGCCGCCAGCCGCTCGGTGATGCCGTCCTTGAACACGATTTGGTCGCGCCGGTAGCCAAATGTCGTCACGAGCCGCTTGTTCCACCAGAAGTTCTGCATCGCGAGCATCAGCGTGTCGGTCTGCTTCGACGCATCGTTGTTCGCCGCGGCGCTGGTCGGCGTCGTGGCGTAGTGCGCGTTCTTGATCGTCGTCGTGTTGCCGGTGGTGATCGCGACCTGCTGCGTTGGCACCGGCAGCGCCGGGTTGCCCTGATAATAGGTCGTGAAGTCGTTCAGCGTGACGTAGTGCCGGCGCCAGAGCTGGTTCTGCGCGTTCTCGGGCGTGGCGTTGACGAGCGGCGCATTGTTGTCGTCGACGAGCATCTCCACGCGGTCGCGTTTCTCGCGGTAGGTCTTGCCGGTTTCGAAAAGACCGGTGAGCCGGTGCAGGCCCCACTTGCCGAAGTCGTGCTGGAACGCACCCATCGCCCGGCCGACATCGTTCTTGAACGTGGCCGCATCCGGCTGCCAGGTGCCTTCGATGTAATAGCGTCCGGCATTCGGGTTCGGGATCGTCTTCGTCGGATCGCGCGGATCGGGCAGCGTGAGGTTCGGGTCGGCCTTCAACGAGATCGTGTTCCCCTGGGTTGCCCAGCTTGTGACCGTCGCGCGGGAGTCGGCGTGGAGAAACGCGAGTTCCACCGTCAGGTCCTTGCCCAGTCGCTGCTCGATGGCGGCCTGGTAATTGCGGAAGCTCTGGCCGAAACGTGAGCCGGGGCCGTTGATGCTGTAGGCCATCGGCAGATCGTTTTCGCTCAGCAGCGTCTGCGCCTGATTGGTGCCGAGTCCGGCCGACTGCAGTTTGTTGCGCAGATTGTAGAGCGTGTTGTTCGCCTCGCTCATCGTGATGCGGTTGTTGGCGCCGAGGCTCGCCAGACCCTTCGGCGTGTCCGTCGCGGCGACAAACGTGTCCTGAATCGGACGACCACCCGCGCGCCAGATGCTGATCTGGTCGGCGGCGTTCCAGGGCCACGTGGCGTGACGCTGAAACGTTCCGCGCTCGATCGCGCCGCGCACCGTCGTGTTCGTAAAGGGCTTGGCGGTGAGCGCCGCGGCGCCGCGCCGGAAATCCTCGAAGTCCCAGTGCCGCCAGCCTTCGCGGCTGCTGTCGACGCCGACGACGCGCAAGGCGAGTTTCTTCGGAATCAGCGCGTAATTGAGGTCCGCCTCGTAGCGCTTCATCCACCACTCTCCGAGTTGGATCTTCGCGGTGTATTTGTTGCGATACACGTTCGCGCGCTTCGTCGTGAGCGTGACGAGGCCGCCGGCGCTGCCGAGGCCGAACAGGACGGAGTTCGGGCCGCTGGAAACCTCCACGCGTTCGACGTTGTAGTTGTCCTGCGGCGCGGTGCTTTCCATCAGGTCGACCGCGAACGATCCCTGGATGCCGCGCACGCGAAAATCGCTCGTGGTGCCGTCGGCGCTGCGCGCGGTGGGATTGTTGTAGCCCTGGTTGGAGTCCTCGAACTCCGGCTCGACGTTCGTGGCGTAGGCCAGCATCTCCGAGATGTTGTTCGCCGCGATGTCGGACAGGAATTCCGGGGTGAACACCGAGATGCTCGCGGGCGTGTCCTTCAGGCTCGTGTTGAGCCGGCTGCCCGACGTGGTGTTGCCGGCCTGATAACCGATGTCGTCGGGCACGACCTCGAACGGCGAGAGGACGATCGTCTCGTCCTTCGACGGCGAGGTGGCGGCGGGAGCGGTCACCGCCGGCGCGGTTTGGGCGCGGCTGGCGAAGGGGAGCGAAAAGCCCAGCACCGCGAGGACCGCGGCCGGGAGGCAGGTTTGAGTTTTCACGGGTTTGCTGAGTGAGCCTGAACGATCAGAACCATACCCTCCGCGCCGCCCGGACAAGCTTGAATCGTTGCTTCAACGGCACTGCGGCACTGCGCCCGGCTCGGCGGGATGAGTTGAGCTGGCGGCTGGCACCGGGTTTCGGTCGCGAACCACCTGGAGCGGCGGAGCAGCCACAACCAACCCAATCCCCCAATCCTTTTGAACAAAAGGTAACGAAGGCAACAAAGGGTGCGAAGACGAAACAAAGAGTGCGAAGACGAGCGACTCTTCGTTCCCTGTGTTGCCTTCTGTTCAATGGCAAGTGCACGCGGGAAAACGCCAGGTTCAGCGACAGCAGTGCAGACCACGCGGCTGATGACCGGAGAAAGTCCGACCATCCGCGTGTTCGGCGTGATCCGCAGTTGGCTGCCTTTGCCGTCCGCGCCGCCGCCGGCGCAAAACTCCACGCTCGTCAGCCGTGCCGCGGGCGTTTCATGCTGCATGCCGAATGGTCAAAGCTTCCACCGCCGTGGTGCCCGCGCCTGCAGTCGTGCGCCGGTTGTCGGCGTTGCTGCCGGCGGGTCGCGTGATGTCGGGTCCGGCGGAACTCGCCGCGTACGAGAGCGACGGGTTGACGGCATTCCAGACGCGGCCACTGGCGGTGGTGATGCCGGAGACCGCGGACGAAGTCATCGCGGTGGTCCGGTTTTGCCACGCCGAAAAGCTGCCGTTCGTAGCGCGCGGCAGCGGCACGAGCCTGTCGGGCGGGTCCGTGCCGTTCGCCGGCGGCATCGTGATCGCGCTGAACCGGCTCAACCGGATTCTGAAGATCGATCCCGCGCAGCGCCTCGCGATCGTCGAGCCGGGCGTGGTGAACCTCGCGGTGACGGCCGCGGCCGGGCCGTATGGGCTGCATTACGCGCCCGATCCGTCGAGCCAGCCCATCTGCACGATCGGCGGCAACGTGGCCTTCAACGCGGGCGGCGCGCACTGCCTGAAATACGGGATGACCTCGAACCATGTGCTCGGCGTGAAAGCGGTGCTGGCAACCGGCGAGGTGGTGGAGTTCGGCGGCCGGAGCCGCGAAATGGTCGGGCCGGACTGGACGGGCTTGTTCGTGGGCAACGAAGGTCTGTTCGGCGTCGCGCTCGAGATTACGCTGCAGCTGCTCCCGCGCGCGGAAACGTTCCACACGGTGCTCGCGGGCTACAGGACGCTGGAGGAGGCTGGTGACGCAGTCGCGGCGGTCGTGGCGAGCGGGCTGTTGCCCGGTGCGCTCGAAATCATGGATGCGCTCGCGCTCGAGGCGGCGGTGGCGGCGGTGCACGCGGATTATCCGCCGGGCTGCGAGGCGGTGCTGATTGTCGAACTCGAAGGGCCGCGCGAAGTCGTGGCGGTGGATCGCGTGCGGCTGGATGAAATCCTCGCGGCGGGCAAACCGGTCGAGGTGCGACCGGCGCGCGATGCGGCCGAGCGGCTGGCGATTTGGAAGGGCCGGAAGAGCGCGTTCAGCGCGGTGGGCCGGCTTTCGCCGGACTTCATCGTGCAGGACGGCGTGGTGCCGCGCCGCCGGCTGGGCGAGGCGCTGCGGCAAATCAGCGCGTGGTCGGGCGAGATGGGCATTCGCTGCGCGAACGTGTTTCATGCCGGCGACGGCAACCTGCATCCACTGATCCTGTACGACGGCCGGCAGCCCGGTGCGCTGGAGCGCGCGGAGGAACTCGCCGGAAAAATCCTGCGCATGTGCGTCGACATGGGCGGGTCGATCACCGGTGAGCACGGCGTCGGGCTGGAGAAGCGCGCGTACCTGTCCGCGATGTTCGGGCCGGACGAGATCGCGTGCATGCAGCGGATCCGCGCGGCGTTCGATCCGCTTGGAATCGCCAACCCGGGCAAGATGTTTCCCGCCGCCGACGCCCCGGCGTTGACGCAGCACGGGCTGCACCCGCTGGAGAAGGCAGGGGTGATTTCACGGGAATGAGCACCGGAGCGCGCATTCCGCAATTCGTCCCGACGCCTGTAGGGCGGGGTCGCCTGACCCCGCCGCAGCTTGACCTGCTCGGCGGGGTAGGGAGACCCCGCCCTACATCTGGCGTCACGGGCGTCAAACGTGGTGCATTGCTGGGTGCATCGTGGCGATGAGCACCAACGGGCAAATGCTCAATCCGGCCACTCCCGCCGAACTCGCCGACGCGGTCCGCTCGGCGCCGCGCGTCATTGCGGTCGGCGGCGGCACCAAGCCGCGTTTGTCGCGGGTGCCGGACGAGTTCGTGCGCGTTTCGACGAAGCAGCTGCGGGGCATCATCGAGTACGAGCCGAGCGAATTCACGTTCACGGCGCTCGCGGGCACTCCGGTGAAGGAGATCGCGGCGGCCCTGGCGGAACGCGGGCAGTACCTGCCGTTCGATCCGGTGCTCGCGGATGGCGGCGCGACGCTCGGCGGCACGGTCGCCGCGGGGCTGAGCGGTCCCGGCCGGTGGCGGTTTGGCGGGCTGCGTGATTTCATTCTTGGGGTGCGTTTCGTGGACGGCGAAGGGCGGTTGCTGCGGCTCGGCGGCAAGGTGGTGAAGAACGCGGCGGGGTTCGATCTGCCGAAATTCTTCGTCGGCAGCGCCGGCCGGTTCGGCGCGCTGGCGGAGGTCAGCTTCAAGGTTTTCCCGCGGCCGGTGGCGCTCCGTACCCTGCGGCTCGAGGCGAAGGATATCGCCGCGAAGGCGCGCATTCTGAGCGAAGCCGCCAACACGCGCTGGGAATTGGACGCGCTCGATGCCGCGCTCGAAGAGCAGGCGGTGTTCGCGCGCATCGGCGGACCGCCGGCGGCGCTGGAGGCGTTGGCGGCGGAAATCCTGGCGAAGTTCCCGGGGGCGGTCATGGCGCCGGGCGACGCGAACCTGTTCTGGCAGGCCATTGTCGGTTTCCGCTGGGCTCACGCGAACGGCACGCTGGCGAAATTCGCGCTGACGCCGGCGCAGGTCCCCGACGTTGCGAACTGGATACGCGGCCAGTCCGGCGCCCGCGGCTGGATCAGTGCCGGTGGCAACGTGGCTTATGTCTCGCTGCCCGCCGGGGCGACGTTCCCCGCGAGCGCGTGGCCGGCGGTCACGCTGCGCGGCGACGGCGCGCTGTGGCACGGGCCGCAGCGCGACTTCAAGGTCATGCACGCGGTGAAGGCGGCGCTGGATCCCTCCGGGCGGTTTCCGAGTTTGGCGGACTGAGTGCTTTCGCAATCCCAAATCCCAAACGTCCAAACGCCAAACATGCGCCAAATACCAAATTACAATTCGGACGCCTTGGAATTTGAGATTTATTTGGCGTTTGGGATTTGGCGTTTGGGATTTCTGCACGGCTGACCATGCTCCACGCGATTAAGCCCCACGAACACGGCCCGCTCGGCGAGCCGATGGCTCACGCGGTGCAGGCGTGCGTGCATTGTGGATTCTGTCTCGCGGCCTGCCCGACGTACCAGGAGTTGGGCCAGGAAATGGATTCGCCGCGCGGCCGGATCGTGCTGATGAAACAGGTCCTCGAGGGCGCGCTGCCGGCGAGCGCCGCGCAGGTGCATATCGATCGCTGCCTCGGATGCCTCGCCTGCGAGCCGGCTTGTCCCAGCGGCGTACCTTATCGTGACCTAATCAGTCCGTACCGCGCGACGATGGCCGCCGGGACGCCACGCACGACCGGCGAAAAATTTCGCCGTTGGATTGCCGGCCAGACCATTCCGTATCCCAGCCGCTTCCGACTCGCGCTCCGCGGCGCGAAGCTCGGTCGGGCGTTGAACGGACTCGTGCCGCGCGTAGTGCGCCCGATGCTGCAACTGGCGCCGAGTGAGATTCCGCCGGCGGTGGCGCTGCCGGCCGTCACGCCCGCGCGCGGGGAACGCCGCGCGCGCGTCGCGCTGCTCGCGGGTTGCGCCCAGCAGGTGCTCGATCCCGATATCAACGTCGCCACGATCGCCGTGCTCGCGCGCAACGGCGTCGAGGTGGTGATTCCGCCCCACCAGGGCTGCTGCGGCGGGCTCGCGTGGCACACCGGCGATTTGCGCGCCGCGCAAGATTTCGCTGCGCGAAATCTTGGAGCTTTTCCAGATGACGTGGACGCGATCATCACCAATGCGGCCGGCTGCGGATCGACCATGCACGAGTACGCGCTGATTCTGCGCGGCACGCCGGACGAAGCCCGCGCCAAGGAGTTCTGCCGGCGCGTCCTCGATGTGAGCGTGTTCCTCGCGAGACTTGGTTTGCGGGAAAAACCGACCGGGTGGGCCGCACCGCGCGTGGTCGCGTACCACGATGCCTGCCACCTCGCGAACGCGCAGAACGTTCGCGCCGAGCCGCGGGCGCTGCTGCGGAGCATCCCCGGACTGGAACTGCGCGAAATCGCCAACCCGCACCTTTGCTGCGGCAGCGCCGGCACCTACAACCTGGACCAACCGGCCATCGCGGCGTCGCTCGGCGCGCAGAAAGCGCAGGCCGTCATGGCGACCGGCGCCACCGTGCTGGCGACGGGCAACATCGGGTGCATGACCCAGCTCCGCGCGCATCTGGCGGAGACGAAATCGCCGGTGCGCGTCTGGCACACCTTGCAGGTGCTGCGCGATGGCTACAACGGCGATGGAAGTTGAACGAACTGCGGCGTAGCGACGAGCGCCAGCGAGTCGAACGCGCGAAATCGACTCGCTGGCGCTCGTCGCTACGGCTAGCCTGAAAATTCACACTCCGAATGCTCTCTCTGCATCGTGCACAAACGCGACGATTCCAGGCGGCCAATCCTTTCGTCACAGAGTGCACAGAGGCCGAACCAGAGGGCACAGAGCCAAACGGCTGTGCGGTCTTGCTCTGTGACCTCTGTGTCCCATCAAAATTGTCCTCTGGCTGCGACCGCAGGCCGCGGTAGGAATTGTCCGGGCTAATCTCCTTTCATGAATGCTCTCCGGTTCTTGCTCGCATTGATCCTGGTTGCGACTGCCACCCGCGCCGCCGCACCCGCTGGCGCGGAAGTCGAAGCGGTGAAGCGCGCCGATCACCAACGTCTCGCCGCGATGATGGCCGGCGACGGCGCGGCGCTGGCACGACTGCTCTCGGAGGATTTGCGGTTCGTGCATTCCGACGGGCGGATCGAGACGAAGGCCGACTACGTGAAGAACATGATGGCGGGCGACACCGCTTACACCGACGCACGCACCTACGACGTCCAGACGCTCCAACCGGCGTCGGGCCTCGTCATCCTGATCGGCGGTCAGGACATGCGAAAGCGGCTCGGTTCGACCTGGTCGGAGATCAAGCTTCGGTACATGGCGGTGTGGCGAAACGAAGCCGGCACCTGGCGGATGTACGCCTGGCAGTCGATGCGACCGGCGGGCAACAGCGTGGTGCCGAGGGCCGAAATCCCAAACGCCAAGTCCCAAGCGCCAAAGAAATCCCAATAGCAATATCTTTGGGTTCGATTTGGCCGCGTTTGAAATTATCCGGAATCATCAGTTGAACCACAGATGGACACTGACGTGCAGGAGCCCACCGCGTCCTTTTCAGTACATCCGTGTTTGTCCATGTTCATCCGTGGTTGTTTCTTCCGAATCGCCGGCGGGTCCACTCCCCCGTCGCCGCGACATCAGGGTTGCCGCAACGCATCCGCCCGCGGGCCTGATGGACGAATTTGGGCCAGAGCCGCGCGCGCGGCCTCGTGGTTCGGATCGAGCCGCAACACCTGCTCGAATTTCGCCGCGGCGTCGATCGCCCGGCCCAACCCGAAGAGCGCCACGCCGGTGTAGTAGTGCGCATCGGCAGCCGTCGGCTGTAGTTGAATTGCGGATTCGCCGTGGTCGGCCGCTTCGGCAAACCGGTTCAGGGCGATCGCGGCCGCCGCGGCGCCGAGTTGGGCTTCGCGCAGCCTGGGGTTCAGGCGAAGCGCGGCGCGATACTGTTCCAGCGCCTCGGCGGGGTGGCCCGTGGCGGCGAGCAGCCCCGCGTACGAGGCAAGGATGTTCGGTTCTTTCGGTCGGGCGGCGAGCGCGGCGCGAAAATGGGTTGCCGCCAGCTCCCTGCGACCAAGCTGCGCGGACGCCAGGGCCAGGTAGTGATGCGTCGCGGCATTCCCGCGAGTCCGGGCGAGGACCCGCTCGAGCTCCGCGGCGGCGTCGGCGGCCCGACCCGCATGGTAAAGAAACATGCCGAAGGTCTGCCGCGTGTCGTCCAGTTGCGGATTCAGCTCGAGGGCACGACGGAAATGCTGCTCGGCGCGGTCGGGCCGGCCGGCGCGCGCCCACGTGCCGGCCAGCATCGCGTGGGTGTTGGCCGAAGCTGGATTGAGCTGCAGCGCGCGCTCGAAGACCGCGATCGCGTCGGCGAGACGTCCGGCATCGGCCAGCGCGGACGCATAGTTGTCATAGGCGCGCGGGTTTTCCGGCCGATGCACGATCGTGTCGCGCCACAATGCCTGCGGTGATTGAAAGACTTCGTTGCGCGCGTGGGTCGCGACCATGAGCGCGGGGACCGCGACCAGCAACGCGGCCGTGCCACGGACACCCAGCGCCCGGTAAGCGGCGCACGCGGCGAGCGTGGTCAAGGCCGCCAGCGGAAGATAGGCGCGATTCTCGGCGATTGGCTGCAGCGCCACCGGGACGAGGCTCGAGGTTGGCGCGAGCACGACGAAGAACGCGGCCAGCAGGAACCCCGCGCGCGGCGCCCGGCCGAGCGCGATCGCGGTCGCAGCCAGTCCGAGCGCGATCGCGCCAGCGAACGGCGCGGCCGCGACGAGGTTCGGCTGCATCGCGGGTCCGTAGTCGAACACCAGCGGCCAGGGCCACAGCGCCAGTCGCAGGTACATGGTGAGCGCTTCGCCCTGGGTCAGGAAATAACGCCACGGTGATACGCCGAGCCCGAAGCCAACCTGTCGTTGCGCCAGCCCCGTCGTGAGCAGAGCAGCGAGCAGCAGCCAGGTGCCGGCCAGCGCGACATAGTAGCCGCGGCGCGCGCGCCAGGCCTCGGCGAAGCTCCGGCCCACGAAGACGCGATCGAAAAACAGGACGACCAGCGGTGCGGTGAGCATCGGCTCCTTGCAGGCCATGCCAGCCGCGCAGGCCAGCACCGACACGCCCTGCCAGCGGCGCGGCGCGGCGCTCTCGCCGCTGCGCACGAAAGCGTACAGCGTCAGCAGGTAAAAGAGCGCCATCAACGCTTCGGTGCGCTGCGAGAGGTACGTGACGGTGCCCGTCGCGAGCGGATGAACGGCCCAGAGCAACGCGGCCGAGAACCCGATCGCCGTGGGCGCGTCGGGGTGGCCGGCGGATTCGGTCGTTGCCCGGGGAATTGCGGAGCCAGCGGTCCGTCGCACCAGGCCGAAGAGCGTGAGCGCCGCCAAGCCGTGTATCACCAAGTTGGCGACGTGGTAGCCGCGGACGCTGGTGCCGCCGAGCGCGTAATTGAACGCGAACGTGAGATTGGCCAGTGGCCGCCCGCCGGTCGTGACGTGCGCCGGCGGCGCGAGCGGCTGCCACCACGGCCAGAGCCGCTCGATCGACGGATTGTTCGCGATGGCCGACGTGTCGTCGAGGTGCAGCGGCACGTGCAGGCTGTTCGCGTAGGCGAGCACGACGGCGGCCACGATGATCAATGGCGCCGCCCACGCGCGGCCGGGCGTTGTCGTGCCCGTAGACATTATGGGAATCCGGATTCTACGGGAGCCGAATTCCCGCAATTTGCGGTTTAGGTCGGAGAACAAACGGCGTTTTTATCACGGCCGGTCCTTCTGCTCCCATCCGGTTGAACATAAGGCCGCGAAGGCCGCGAAGAAATCCAAGAGCATCGACCGCCAAGGTCTCCTTCGTGTCCTTCGTTTTCTTCTGTTCCACGGTGTGGGAAATTGCAGTTGGTTGAGAGCTCGCAGTGGCAGCGGAGCGAAAGGTTCACTTCATGGGCTCACTCTGCGCTCTCCGCTGCTCCGGTAAGAGTTTGGTTGGAAACCGGAGTTTCGGGGTTTAGCGGGCGAGCGGCACCACGCTCGTCCAGACGTAGGCCTGCAGCATCACGAGCATGCCCACCAGCAGCGCGAGGCCGACGCTGTGCCAGAAGACCGAGCGCAAAATGGTGCCGGCCGACGGGCTCTCGGGGTGGCCGCCGGTCGCGACGCTCGCGACCACGATGCTCTGGGCATCGATCATCTTGCCCATCACACCGCCGGAGCTGTTCGAGGCGCACATCAGGATGGGCGGAAACCCGAGTTGCTCGGCGGAGACCTTCTGCAGGTTGCCGAAGAGCACGTTCGACGACGTGTCGCTGCCGGTGAGCGCAACGCCCAGCCAGCCGATTAGCGGCGAGAAGAACGGAAACAGCCAGCCGGTGCCGGCCATGGCCAGCCCCATCGTCGTATCCGTTCCGCTGAAACGCGTGGTGAAGCCGAGCGCCATCATCACGGAAATCGTCAGTAGCGAGATGCGGACGCGCAGCAGCGTGTGGCCATAGATTTGGAACGCGCGCCGCACGCCGACGCCCAGGCCGAACGACGAGACGATGCCGGCGAGCAGCAGCGCGGTGCCGGTCGCGGAAAGGAGGTTGAGGCTGAAAATCGCCTTCTCGGGGGTGGGGGCCGGCGCGACGGGCGGCACCTTGAGCACGGCGTTGTTCAGCGCGGGCACGGGAATCTGCGGCGCGTACCAGGCGTTGAGCTGGTTCTTCACGACCGGCAGCCCCCACGCGAACACGAAGATCGTGAGGAAAATCCACGGCAGCCAGGCGCGTGAGGGGTGACCCGTGACTGGTGGAACGCGATCTCCCGCCTGCGCTGAAGCTACGGCGGGCAGGCCGGGCGCGTTCTCCGCCGAGGGCGACGGCGCCCGGAGGTCGCCGTCCACCGCTGCGATATTCGACTGAATCTCCCGCGGCTGCCAGAATCGCATGAGCACGACGACCGCGATCATCGAGACGGCGGCGCTCACGATGTCGACCAGCCACGGACCGTGCAGATTGCTCATCAGGAACTGCATCACGGCGAAGCTCGTGCCCGCGACGAGACAGGCGGGCCACACGCCGACCATGCCGCGCCAGCCGGCCTGCGCAGCCACGAGCCAGAAGGGCACGATGATGGAGAAGAAGGGCAGCTGGCGGCCGACCATCGCGCTGAGTTGCAGCAGGTCGAGCCCGGTCAGTGGCGCGAGCGTGACGAGCGGAATCCCGAGCGAGCCGAACGCCACCGGCGCCGTGTTGCCGATCAGCGCGAGCTTGGCGGCCTCGAGTGGCTTGAACCCAAGGCCGATCATCAGCGCGCCGCTAATCGCCACCGGTGCGCCGAAACCGGCGGCGCCCTCGATGAAGGCGCCGAACGAAAAGGCCAGCAGGAGGGCCTGGATCCGTCGGTCGCCGGAGACGCCGGCGATTTGTTTCTGCAACACGGTGAACTGGCCGGTCTCGACCGAGAGCTGATAAATGAAGATCGCGTTGATAATCAGCCAGCCAATCGGCAGGAACCCGAACGCCGCGCCGTTCGCCGCCGCCGCGAGCGCGAGTTTCGCGGGCATCCCGTAGACGACTACGGCGATTGCCATCGCCACGAGCAGTGCGATGATCGCCGCGATGTGCGCGCGCACGTGCCAGAATGCAAGCAGGGCGAGGAGCAGCGCGACCGGGATGACGGCCACGAGGGCGGACGAGCCGACGCCGCCGAGCGGCGCGTAATTTTGCGACCAGGCGAAAAACATGGGGTAGGGTGGAGCGGGACCACGGGACTACGGACGACGGACCACGGGACCGCAAGCCGCGGAATCGCAGGGTACCTGATCAGTGACCCATAATCGGTGCCCCGGGCCTGGCTCTTCCTACCGCGCCTTGATGGGCGCGGCTGCCAGGCGGTATTCGTCGCCATGCCCATTAAGGCGCGGATGCCATCGCCAACGGGGCAATGCGCCCCGTCGCAGCGGGGTGAAAGATTTCGCTTGCGTTCACAGATTACGAGCGTAATCGACCATTCGCTTACAACTGTAATCGATATTTACCCATGAAGAAGATCCCCAAAATCTCCGAGACCGAGTGGGAAGTGATGCAGGTGCTCTGGTCCGAGTCGCCGCTTTCCGCCGAGCAGATCATCGAGCGGCTGGCGGCGCACGATGTCTGGCACCCGAAGACGGCGAAGACGCTGCTGAACCGGCTGGTGAAGAAGCAGGCGCTCGGGTTCGAGAAGGAGGGCCGGGCGTACCTGTACCATCCGCTGGTGAAACAGGCGGACTGCGTGCAGGCCGCGAGCGAATCGTTTCTTGACCGCGTGTTTGGCGGCGCGTTGACGCCGATGCTGGCGCACTTCGTCGAGCACAAGCGGATGTCGCCGGAGCAAATCCGCGAACTGAAGCGGCTGCTGGATCGGAAGGAGTAGGAACGCGACACAGAGACCCAGAGCCCAGACACAGAGGCCACAGTGCAACGCAAGGCCACCGCGAGTAGTTCTCTGTGACCTCTGTGCCACCTCCGTGACCTCTGTGTTCCAAGAGATTCTCGGTATTTCTCCAATTACCCCATGAGTGCTTTCGTTTCGTCGCTCACGATTCTCACCGGTGCGCTGCTGAAAGTTTCCCTGCAAGCGTCGCTGCTGATCGCGCTCGTGCTGCTCGTGCACTGGCTCGGCGGGAAGCGGCTTTCGCCGCGCGTGCGGTATGCCCTGTGGCTGCTGGTGGTGGCGCGGCTGCTGCTGCCGGTGTCGTTCGAGAGCGGGTTCAGTGTATTCAATTTCACGACGGCTGCGCCGGCGAAAGTCTTCCGCGCCGTCGCAGCCGCGTCGAAAGCTTCGGCTCCCAAGGCCGGGGCTCCAACCGCGCCGGCGTCGGCGGCACCAGCTCCGTCGGCGCCGGCGCCAATTCAAACGCCGGCGGCGCTGCCCGCGTCGCTGAACCCTCCGCTCGCGAATGGCCTGCCAGCGGGCTCCTCCACTCTGCCGCCGCCCGCGCACATTTTCCCCGCCGTAGCGCCGGACAGCGCAAAAACTTTTCCGTGGGCAACCGCGCTCGCGCTGGCGTGGTTCGCGGGCGTGGTGTTCCTGCTCGCGCGGATCATCTGGATTCCGCTCCGGCTCAACGCGCAGCTCGCGCGGCACGAGACGCCGACCGCGCCCGGCGTGTTTGGGATTCTGGAAGAGTCGAAGCGGCTCAGCGGCGTGAACCAGGTGCTCCCGATTGTGCAGAGCCGCGCGGTGGAGAGTCCCGCGCTGCTTGGTTTCATCCGCCCGTGGCTGCTGCTGCCGGAGGGGCTCGTCGAGAAATTCACGCCGCAGGAGCTGCGGCTGGTGTTCCTGCACGAGCTGGCGCACCTGAAGCGCCGCGACATCGCCGTCAACTGGCTGGCGACGCTGCTGCAAATCCTGCATTGGCCGAATCCGCTCGTGTGGCTGGCGTTCGCGCGGATGCGCTCGGATCGGGAGCTGGCGTGCGACGAGCTCGCGCTGTCGTTTGCACGCGCCGAGGAAAACAAGTCCTACGGCCACGCGATCATCAAATTGCTGGAAGGTTTCGCGCGCCCCACGGCGCTCCCCGGCCTCGTCGGAATTTTGGAAGACCAAACCCAAATGCAGAGAAGGATCACCATGATCGCACAGTTCAAGAAGATGTCGGGTTGGTCGGCCGCCGCCGCCAGCCTCGTGTTAGGATTGGGAATCGTAACGCTGACGGATGGGCAGACGGAGAAGCCGCCTCCGCGGGCAGGAGTCTTT
>Ga0080064_1001882_pt1 | contig 38959 bp, 25 predicted proteins | sample Subgrocontami54m_FD_69260 | JGI IMG/M metagenome (GOLD analysis project Ga0080064, IMG submission 69260) | Subsurface groundwater microbial communities from S. Glens Falls, New York, USA - GMW46 contaminated, 5.4 m (SPADES assembly) (version 2) ...
CCGCGGCCCGCGGCGACGGGACTCCGCCTCGAGATCGACGCCGTGGAGGTGAGCCAGTCATCGCACCCGGGCCTACCCCCGCTCGACGAGCTCGAGCGCACCCATCCGACCGCTGACCAGGACCTCGTCCTGGGGTTCGTCGCCGGTGGTGAAGCATCCGACCTCGAGTCTCTCGTAAAGGCAAAGCGCTTCGGCCGCCATGCTCTCGTGCGGCTCGCGCCGCGGACCCTCCTGGACGCGCGAGCGATCGTGCACGCGATCGGTCACCTCGCGGGTGCCGTGCACACGCGCAAGCGTGGCGCCATGAGCCCCGCGCTGACCGACCTCTGGCCGGAGGATCGAGAGTTCGATCGCGGCAATCGTATGATCGTCAGGATCTGGCTCGCGGCGTTCCACAGCGCGCCCGGGTCCCCGGATCGCGTTGCGGGATGCCGGCAGCTTCGCCGGCTGCTCGAAGCGGTCGACGAGCCTGGTTGGGATTCGACCGATCGACAGAACGTGGTCGCCGAACTCGCCTCGTTCGCAGCGCACGATCGCGCGCTGGCGTCGCCACCAAGCGAAGACCCTGGCGAGGCCCCAATGGAGCGGCCAGAGGGGGAGCCAGACATCGTGATCATCCGGCGCGAGCGGGAGCCGCGTCATCAATTGCGCCCGATCCTGGGACCGATGCTGTTCGCCGGCAATGCGCTTGATGACCGGGTGGCCACGGGCGCCCGGGTCGAGATCGCGGGCGTGAGCACTCGCGGACTGGGCCTCGGCGCCTACGGCATCTACATGCGGGGCAATGCGCTTGGGACGCTGGCCGGCGGCGGGCTCACGCTCCACTTCTTCACCGGCGGAGAGGCGGACGGTGAAGACGTGCGCGGCGTGCTCGCACTTTCGGCGGGCGGCTTCTCGACCCTGCGCGAGCACGGCCCAGATGCGCGCGGTTTGTCGGGCAGCCTCTTCGCTGGCTTCCGGAGCCTGTCGACGTACTCGTTCGCGGGTGGCCTCCGCAGCGAGGTGCGCGTCACGCTTGATCCGGCACCACGCCCGGAGGTCGTCTTGACGCTGGAGCTGGATCCCGTTGCCGTGGTCGTGGCGCGCTCCATCCCCAGTCCGGTCCGCCGCATTCGTCACGTCATGGCGGCGCTGGCCGAGGGTGACGTGGTGATGCTGGTCGGCGCCCGCCAGAACTGGCTGCTCTCGCACGGTAAGGGCAAGACCTGGGGCGGCAAGGACCACAAGGACTGGGGCGGCCAGAAGTTCATCCAGATCGACATTTCGCCGCAGGAGATGGACAGCAACGTCCGTATCGACGCCCCGCTGGTCGGCGACATCGGTTCCTGCGTGTCAGCGCTGCTCGCCGGCATCGGCTCCAACTGGGCCAAGCCACCGGCTGACTGGTTGCGCGCCATTGCCGAGCGCAAGGACAAGAACCTCGCCAAGATGGCCGAGACCCTGGCCAAGGATCCGGCGCCGATGAATTTTCACAGCGCGCTGAACGTGGTGCGCGACATCATCAAGGCCAACCCGGACGCCATCCTGGTTAACGAAGGCGCCAACGCGCTGGACTTCACGCGCAGCATGGTCGACATGTACAAGCCGCGCAAGCGCCTGGATGTCGGCACCTGGGGCATCATGGGCATCGGCATGGGCTTTTCCGTCGCGGCCGCCGTGGTCAGCGGCCAGCCGGTGATCGCGATTGAGGGCGACAGCGCCTTCGGCTTCTCCGGCATGGAAGTCGAGACCATCTGCCGCTACAACCTGCCGGTCTGCGTGGTGGTCTTCAACAACAACGGCGTCTACCGCGGCACCGACGTAAATCCGACCGGCGGCCCCGATGTTGCACCCACCGTGTTCATCAAGGGCGCACGCTATGACAAGCTGATGGAGGCCTTCGGTGGCGTGGGTGTGCACGCCACGACCCCGGCCGAGTTGCGGAACGCCATGGAAGAAGCCATCCGCTCGCGCAAGCCCACGCTCATCAATGCCGTCATCGATGAAACCGCCGGCACCGAAAGCGGTCGCATCACGAGCCTGAATCCGCAAAGCGCAAAAAAGAAATAGGTCAAACCGTTGAGCGAGGGCAGGTAGCCGTTGCGCTGGCGCAAGAGTTCGAGGCATCTGCCGCAGAATTTTGGGAGATCAGAATGGAAGCTTTAAAAGGCGTGCGCATCCTTGACATGACCCACGTGCAGGCGGGGCCCACCTGCTCGCAACTGCTCGCGTGGATGGGCGCGGACGTGATCAAATTCGAAAATCCGCAGGGCGATGCCACGCGCGGCCAGTTGCGCGACGTGCCCAATGCCGACAGCCTGTATTTCACCATGCTCAACTGCAACAAGCGGTCGATAACCGTGAATATGAAATCGGCTGAAGGCAAGGCGGTGTTCGTCGACCTGCTGCAGAAGTGCGACATCATCATGGAGAACTTCGGGCCGGGCGTGCTGGACCGCTTCGGTTTCAGCTGGGAGAAAATCCACGAGCTCAATCCGCGCATCGTAATGGGCTCGATCAAGGGTTTCGGCTCTTCGGGACCCTACGCCGAGTTCAAGGCCTACGAGAACGTGGCGCAGGCGATGGGCGGCGCGATGAGCACCACCGGCGTTCCCGATGGGCCGCCGTTCGTTACCGGCGCCCAGATCGGCGACACCGGAACCGGGTTGCACCTCGCGATCGGACTGCTCGCCGCGCTGCATCAGGCGAACCGCACCGGGGAGGGGCAGTACGTCGAAGTGGCGATGATGGACGGCGTGATGAACCTGTGCCGGGTAAAGTTCCGCGACCACCAGCGCCTGACCCGCGGCGACCTCCCGGAATATTCGGTGCCTACCTACAAGGGCATGGAGGACGTGCCGCGCGCCGGCAACGACTCCGGCGGCGGCCAGCTCGGCAACGCTATCCACTGCAAGCCGCACGGCGCGAACGACTGGCTCTACGTGGTCGTCCAGGAAGCGGTCTGGGGCGCGCTCGCGAAGCGCATCGGAGCGGACATCGGCATGCCCGACCTCGCGGCCGATCCGCACTTCGCCGCCATCGGCGAGCGGCGCAAGAACCAGCAGCTCATGTGGACGCTGATCAACAAGTTCGCCGAGAAGTACACCAAGCGCGAATTCATGGCGATCCTGAATCCGCTCGATGTGCCCTGCGGTCCGATCATGTCAACCGAGGATCTCGCCAACGACGAGCATATTCGCGGCCGCGAAATGTGGGTCGAGCTCGACCATCCTCAGCGCGGCAAGTGGTGGAATGTCGGCATGCCGATCAAGCTTTCCGCTTCGCCGGCGAAGATCGAGCGCTCGCCGCTGCTCGGCGAGCACACCGAGGAAGTCCTCAAGGAAGTGCTCGGCTACGACGACGCGAAGCTCGCGGCGCTCAAGACCGCGGGCGCTTTCAGCGCGCCGCCGAAGAAGGCGGCGTAGCCGTAGAGTAACGAGAGATTTTTACCCAGAGGACGACATCATGCGTATTGTAATTATTGGTCAGCAAGACTTCGGCAAAGCAGTCCTGCAAGCCTTCCTCGCGCGTGGGGACGAGGTTGCCGCGGTGTTCTGCGCGCCGGAGAAGGAGGGGGGGCGGCCCGACGCCCTGCGCGCTGCGGCCGAGGGGAAGGGGTTCAAGGTCTGCCAGTTCAAGTCCTTGCGTGCCCCCGAGGCGGCGCAGGCGCTGGCTGAAGCCAAGGCAGACATCGGCATCATGGCGTTCGTACTGCAGTTCGCGCCGCAGGAATTCGTCAGCATTCCAGCGCACGGTACCATCCAGTATCACCCGTCGCTGCTGCCCAGGTTCCGCGGCCCCTCCTCGATCAACTGGCCCCTCATAAAGGGCGAGACCGAAACCGGCCTCACCATTTTCCGCCCGTCGGATGGCCTGGACGAAGGCGCAGTGATCCTGCAGAAAAAAACTTCCGTCAGCGCCGACGATACGCTCGGCACGGTCTACTTCGACCGCCTGTTCCCGATGGGCGTGGCCGCCATGCTCGAGGCGGCCGATCTGGTTGTCGCAGGCAAGCACAAGGAAGCGATACAGGACGAAACCCGGGCCAGCTACGAAGGTTGGTGCCGCGAGGGCGAGGCCAGGATCAACTGGGCCAGTCACGTCGATTTCATCCACAACCTGATCCGCGGCTGCGACCCCGCGCCGGGTGCATGGACCACGCATAACGGCGAAAAGCTGCAGTTGTTTGGCTCGAACAAGCATCGGGTGCGAACTTTCGGCGCGGTCAAGGGCAAGATCGGCGAGGTTACCGCGATCAGCGCCAGCAGCATGTTCATCACCGCTCAGGGCGGACAGATCGAGGTTGCCAAGGGCAGGCTGGGCAGCGGCAAGAAAGTTTCAGCGGCCGATCTGGGGATCGCCGCGGGAACGATACTCGGCAGTTGAAGGTTCTCTCACGATCAGAAAAGCCCTGTCCTGTGGCAAGGGTTTTCTTTTTTCCGCCAGGGTCGTCCTGGTTCCCCTTCCTGTTTTCGCCTGCCACCTGCGCCAGCGGCTCATGCCTGCATCAGATGGATTAGCAGAAAACATTTGACTAATCTGATATTTAACTGCAAGAATGACCATTATCACCCTGTTTATAAATAGGACTTACCCAGGCTGTTCTGGGTCAAGTGGTAGCCAGCAAACAGGGGGGCCTGAACCAGGCGTCGAGGCGATGCGGGACCTTGATGCCAGGCGCTTCTCAGCGCGAGGCGCCGCGCGGTGTCGTTTTGCCACAGCGGAAATAGCACAAGCGCCGAGGCTAATGTCGTAAAATGCCTTGACTATCGGGCAGATAGCCAGGCAAAAGCAGAAAAAGATCAGGTGCGCAGGGGACCAGGTATGACGAAAGCCGGATTTTGGAAGACCGACTGGTTTCTCGGGGTCGCCGTCGTCATTTCCGTCGTCCTGTTCAACCGCTTGAGCGACCTCGTTCCGAGCCTCGAGCGCAAAGCCTACGACCTGGGTGTCGTTGCGACGTCGCGCGCGCCTTTGGACAAGATCGCAGTCGTCGCCATCGACGAGCAGAGCCTTGCCAATCTCGGCCGCTGGCCCTGGTCGCGCGACGTGTTGGCGAAAATGACCGACAGCCTGACCGCGGCGAAGGCGAAGGTGATCGCTTATACCGTGCTGTTTTCCGAGCCGCAGGTCGATGCGGGCTACACTTACGTCACCAAGCTGCTGGAACTGACCGGCATGGGCGCGCCCGCCGACCCGGCAGCGGCGCCGGATCCGAACGCGCCCATGGCAGCGCCCCCGGCCGGGCAGCTCGGGGAGTTCGTCACACTGCTGAAGGAGGCCGAGCGGGCGCTCAATACCGACCGCAGGCTTGCGGAAAGCTTCGCGCGCGCGGGCAACGTGGTGCCGATGACGCTGTTCGAGCTCGGCGAGCCGCGCGGACGGCCCGACAAGCCGCTGCCCGAGTACGTGACGAAGAACAATCTGCCCAAGGTGGGCAAAGGCATAGAGGACGGCGTGTTGCCCACGCGCAAGCTCGACTACCCGATCGAGATCATCGGCAAAGCTGCCGCCGCGCTTGGCCACCTCAACGCCACGCCCGATGTCGACGGCGGCACCCGCACCGAGCCGCTGGTGCTTGGTTATTTCGACCAAGTCTATCCGTCGTTGTCGATGATGGTCGCGGCCAAAAGCCTGAACCTCGGCGTGGCCGATATCAAGGTTCAACCCGGCGAAAAGGTGTCACTAGGCAAGCTCAACATCGTCACCGACCCGGCTACGCGGATGTACACTTACTTCTACAAGGATCGCGACGGGCGCCCCGCCTTCCCCGTGGACTCGTTCTACGATGTCATCACAGGCAAGATCCCGGCGAGCAAATATCAGGACAAGATCGTGCTGATCGGGCCGACCGCGGCCGGCCTGGGCAGCGCGACCGTCACTCCGGTGTCGCCCGCGATGCCGCCGGTTCTCGTGCTCGCGCATTCGGTGTCATCGATCCTGTCCGAGCATTTCTTCGTTGCGCCGCCCTGGGGCTACTGGGCGGAGATGCTGGTGTTCCTGCTCATTGCAGCGTACCTGATCGGGCTGTTGCCCCGGCTCAAGGCCGGCATGGGCGCCGTCGTTACCGCCGCACTGTTTGCACTGCTCCTGATCGCCCACTTCGTGCTCATGACATCGGCGGCGATGTGGTTGCAGCTGATGCTGCCGCTGGTGCTGCTGGTGATCGGCCACGTCCTGCTCGTGACCAAGCGCTTCGTCCTGACCGAGGCGGGCAAGGTCAAGTCCGACGCCGACTCGGCCGAGTCCAACCGCATGCTCGGGCTCGCGTTTCAGGGCCAGGGCCAACTCGACATGGCCTGGGACAAGTTCCGCAAGGTGCCGATGGACGACGGACTGATGGACAACCTGTACAACCTGGCGCTGGACTTCGAGCGCAAGCGCCAGTTCAACAAGGCGGAAAACGTGTTCCAGTACATGGCTAACCACAACCCCAAGTTCCGCGACCTCGAGGCGCGACTGAACCGCGCCAAGGCGATGTCGGAGACGGTCATTCTGGGCGGCGGATCGAGCCATCCTGGCGGCTCCATGTCTCTGGGCACCGGCGCGGAAAAGCCCATGCTCGGCCGCTACCAGGTGGAGAAGGAACTAGGCAAGGGCGCGATGGGCGTGGTTTATCAGGGCAAGGACCCGAAAATCGGCCGCGTGGTGGCGATCAAGACCATGGCGCTGTCGCAGGAGTTCGAGGCAGACGAACTGGTCGAGGTGAAGGAGCGGTTCTTCCGCGAGGCGGAAACCGCCGGGCGGCTGTCGCATCCCAATATAGTCACCATCTACGATGCGGGCGAGGAGCACGACCTGTGCTATATCGCCATGGAACTGCTCAAGGGCAAGGACCTGATACCCTACACCAAACCGGACAAGCTCCTGCCCGTCGACAAAGTGGTTTCGATCATCGCGCGCGTCGCCGACGCGCTCGGCTTTGCCCACAAACAAAACATCGTCCACCGGGACATCAAACCGGCCAACATCATGTACGAGCCGGAGAGCGACTCGCCCAAGGTCACTGACTTCGGCATCGCGCGCATCACCGACTCATCCAAGACCAAGACGGGCATGGTGCTGGGCACGCCGTCCTACATGTCGCCGGAGCAGCTCTCGGGCAAGAAGGTGGACGGGCGCAGCGACTTGTTCTCGCTCGCGGTGAGCCTGTACCAGTTGCTGTGCGGCTCGCTGCCTTTCGTGGGCGATTCCATGGCGCAGCTGATGTTCAAGATCGCCAACGAGCCGCCGACCGACATTCTTTCGGTCCGGCCCGATCTGCCGCCCGCTCTGGTGGCCTTCCTCGACAAGGCCATGGCCAAGGACGCCGACCAGCGCTACCAGACCGGCGACGAATTCGCCGCGGCGTTGCGCGCGGCTTTCGGCGGTGGTGGCGGTGCGGCGGCAGGCGGTGCTGGCGGCGTCGACATGGACATCAGTCTTTAGGAACCGGGGCGCATGGATCTGAGCCAAGTCCTGGAGATTGCCAGCCATACCGACCCCGGCATGGTGCGCTCGCACAACGAGGACTCGATCGCCTCGATTGCGGAGAAAGGCCTGGTGGTGCTGGCGGACGGCATGGGGGGCTACAATGCAGGTGAAGTGGCGAGCGGCATGGCCACCACGGTGATCACCACGGAATTGCGGCAGTTGCTCGAGGACCACGCGCCGCACGAGGTCGACCCGCAGGGCGGCCAGAAGGCCGCGCTGAAGATGCTGCGGGAACAGGTTGCCAAGGCCAATACGTCGATCTATCAGGCTTCGCAGAGTCAGCCGCAGTACGCCGGCATGGGCACGACGCTGGTGGTGGCTCTGTTTTACGACAACAAGATGATGGTGGCGCATATCGGCGATTCGCGTCTGTACCGGATGCGCGGCGACGAGTTTGGCCAGGTGACCAAGGACCATTCGCTGCTGCAGGAGCAGATCGATGCCGGTATGCTCACCAAGGAGCAGGCAAAGCATTCGTCGAACAAGAATCTGGTGACGCGGGCGCTGGGCATCGATCCCGCGGTGGAGGCGGAGATCCATGAATACGACACACAGCCCGGTGACATTTATTTGCTGTGCTCGGACGGGCTGTCCGACATGGTGAGCGATGAGGACATCGGTATGGCGCTGCAGGCCCTGGGCGCCAACCTGAATCTGGCGACGCAGCAGCTGGTACAGATGGCCAACGACAACGGCGGGCGCGACAACGTGTCGGTGATTCTGATCAAGATTTTACGCGAATACCCGGCCGGACAAGGCTTGGCATCGAAAATTTTCGGATGGTTTAGATAGTACGAGGATAATGCTATGGCGAAGCTGATACTCAGTATGGACGGTCTGGTGCTCAAGGAAATACCTCTTTCCAAGGAGCGCACCACCATCGGGCGCAAGCCGCACAACGATATCCAGATCGACAATCTGGCCGTCAGCGGCGAGCACGCCGTCATCGTGACCATACTCGCGGATTCGTTCCTCGAGGATTTGGGCAGCACCAACGGCACCTTCGTCAACGGCAAAACGGTGAAAAAGCATTTCCTGCAGAGCAACGACGTCATCGAGCTCGGCAAGTACAAGCTCAAGTACATCAGCGAAGCGCTGCCGGGCGCGGCCAAGGCGGCCGATTTCGAAAAAACCATGGTGCTGCGCCCCGGGGCGATGAGAAAACCGCCGGAGCCTCAACCGCATGCGGCGGCCGGCGCCGCCCAAGGACAGGTCGACACCATGCCGACCGGCGTCGGACACGCGGCCGGCGCGCCTGCTGCCGCCGGCGCTCCCAAAACACACGGCGACACCCAGATCGGCATGGCTGCCGCGCCGGCAGCAGCGCCCGCGCCGGCCGCTCCTGTGCGGCGCGCAATGCTGCAGCTCCTGTCGGGCGCCAACGCCGGCAAGGAGCTCGAACTCACCAAACCGCTCACCACGCTGGGCAAGCCCGGAGTCCAAGTGGCGGTGATTACGCGCCGGCCGCAAGGTTTTTTCATTACCCACGTCGAAGGCGCCAACAAGCCGATCGTCAACGGCAAACCGATTGAGCTGCAGGCGCATGCGCTCACCGACCACGACATCATCGAACTTGCCGGGGTGAAGGTCGAATTTTTCTTCAAGCCCTGATCTCCTGCCCCTAGAATAAGATGGAGGCGGCTTGAAACAGCATATCGTCAGGATTGCGCTTGGCCTCGTGGTGATGCTGCTGTTCGTCGGTCATGCCGGCAATTTCTACAACATCGGCCTCATCACCCGGCTCGACAACATCATCTATGACACCCGGCTTGCCCTTACCATGCCCGGCGGTGTCGACCCGCGCGTTGTCATTCTCGACATCGACGAGCGCAGCCTGGACAAGACCGCGCTCGGACGCTGGCCCTGGCGCCGCGACAAGATCTCCGCACTGCTGACGAAGCTTCTTGATAAATACGGCGTCGTCATCGTCGGCTTCGACGTGGTGTTCGCCGAGCCCGACGAAAGCTCCGGCCTGCCGGTGCTCGACAAGCTTGCCAAGGGCAAGCTCCGGGACGTAGGCCAATTCCAGTCGGCGCTCAGCGAACTGCGCCCGGAGCTCGATTACGACGGCATTTTCGCCAAGACCCTCAAGGGGCGGCCCATCGTGTTGGGGTATTACTTCAACAGCGAGGAGGACGCGGTGCAGTCCGGCGCGATTCCCGAGCCGGTACTGCCCAAGGGAACTTTCCAGGGACGGAGCATCAGCTTCACCACCTGGAGGGGCTATGGCGGCAACCTGCCGGAGTTTCAGGCCAGCGCCGCCAACGCGGGCCACTTCAATCCGCTGGTCGATACCGACGGCGTGTCGCGGCGCGTGCCGATGCTGGCGGAATACCATGGCGCCTTTTACGAGGCTCTGTCGCTGGCGATGATCCGCGTATTGGCGGGGTACCCGAAGGTGGAGCCCGGCTTTGCGTCCGAGCGATTCTCCAGCAAGAGCTACTCGGGGCTGGAATGGCTGAAGGCGGGACCGGTCACCATCCCGGTGGACGAGAACGTCAGCGCGCTCATTCCCTACCGCGGCAAGCGCGGCAGCTTCAAATACATCTCGCTTGCCGACGTCTATTTCGACAAGGTGCCGAAGGACGAACTCAGGGGCAAGATCACGCTGATCGGCACTACCGCCCCGGGACTGCTGGACCTGCGATCCACGCCGGTGGGCAGCGTGTATCCCGGGGTGGAGATCCACGCCAACATGATTACGGCGATGCTGGACAACGACTTCAAGCAGAAACCGCCATATATGCTTGGTGCCGAGGTGGTCCTGCTGCTGGTCGGCGGCATAGCGCTGGCGATGCTGGTGCCGCTCCTCAGTCCGTTGAAGGCAACGCTGGTGTCGCTGTTGGCGATACTGCTGATTACCGGGCTCAACGTGATCGTTTGGACCAAAGGCGGCATGGTCCTGCCGCTTGCTTCGAGCCTGCTGATGATCGCCGCTTTGTTCGCGTTCAACATGTCGTGGGGCTACTTCATCGAGTCGCGCAGCAAGCGCCAGTTTACCGAGTTGTTCGGACAATACGTGCCGCCGGAGCTGGTCGACAAAATGGCCGCGGATCCGCAGAAGTACAGCATGGAGGGCAAGAGCGAGCAACTCACCGTGCTGTTCTCCGACATCGTCGGTTTCACTTCGATCTCCGAGAGCCTGGAGCCGAAAGAACTTTCACAGTTCATCAATGACTACCTCACTGCGATGAGCCTGGTGATCCGCAACCACCGCGGCACCCTCGACAAGTACATTGGCGATGCTATCATGGCCTTCTGGGGGGCCCCGGTGGAGGATCCCGAGCATCCGCGCCAGGGGGTGATCTCCGCGATGGCCATGCAGACCGAACTCGACAAGTTGCGCGCGCAGATGCTCGCCCGCGGTTGGCCCGATATCCGCATCGGCGTCGGCGTCAACACCGGCCAGATGCGGGTCGGGGACATGGGCTCGAAGCTGCGCAAGGCGTACACCGTGATGGGCGACGCGGTCAACCTCGGATCGCGCCTGGAGGGCTTGACGCGCGTCTACGGAGTCGGGATCATCGTCGGCCCGAATACCAAGCAGGCGGTGAAAGACATAGTGTTCCGCGAACTCGACCGGGTCAAAGTAAAGGGCAAGGACGAGCCCGTGGATATCTTCGAGCCGGTTGGCATAGAGGGCCAGGTCGACAACAAGGTCATGGACGAGATCAAGCTGTGGCACAAGGCGCTCAGAGCCTATCGGGCGCAGAAGTGGGACGAAGCGGAGATGGACTTGTTCAACCTGCAACGCATGTCGCCCGAGTTCAAGCTTTACCAAGTGTATTTCGAGCGCATCAAGCAGTGCCGCGTTGATCCGCCCGGCCCCGACTGGGACGGTGTAACTGCCTTCAAGACCAAATAAGGCTCGAGCGATGAAGCTGAAGGTACTCGGATGCAGCGGCGGTATCGGTGGGCGGCATCTGCGCACTACCTCGCTGCTCGTCGACAATGACATCCTGATCGACGCCGGCAGCGGCGTGGGCGACGTGTCGCTCGCGGAGCTGATGCTGATCGACCACATCTTCGTTACGCATTCGCACCTGGATCACGTCTGCTCTATCCCGTTCCTGGTCGATACCGTCGGCGGCATGCGCGACAAGCCGCTCACCGTCTATGCGATCGAGCCGACGCTGGAGATCATCCGCAACCACCTCTTCAACTGGAGCATCTGGCCCGACTTTACCCAGATCCCGACCCCGAGCAAGCCGTGGATGCAGTACCAGGCAGTGCAGCTTGGCCAGACGGTGGAGGTGAAAGGGCGCAAGTTCACGCCGCTTCCGGCCAATCACGCGGTACCGGCGGTCGGCTATCAGGTCGACTCTGGCCGGGCGAGCCTGGTGTTTACCGGCGATACCACCACTCACGATCCGCTGTGGCAGATCGTGAATCAGATTGCCAACCTGCGCTATCTGATCATCGAAACCGCCTTCTGCAACCGCGAACGGAATATCGCGATCGCATCCAAACACCTGTGCCCGAGCCTTCTGGCCGAAGAACTGGCCAAGCTCGAGCGCAGCGCGGAGGTGTTCATCACCCATCTGAAACCGGGCGAGATCGAGCTGACCATGCAGGAAGTCGAGGAGTGCGCCGGGCAGTACAAGCCGCGCATGTTGCAGAACAACCAGGTGTTCGAGTTTTGACGGCAACGGACCAAGGGCCTTTCCGGATACGCGCATGACAGGCACAAAAGCTAGCGTAGAAGCGCTGAAACACCTAGATCCGCTCGCGTCGCTGTCGGAAATGCGGCTGCAAGAGCTCGCCGAGCTATGCTTCATCGAAACCGTCAGCCGCAACCTGGATCCGTTCCGTCTGCGCTCGATCGCGGGCCAGTCGGTTTATCTGGTGCGCGGCGAACTGGCGCTCGCCTATAGCCAGGGCATCTCGGAGGTGGTCGTCGGCGGCTCTGTCGAAGCGCGCTGCCCGCTGGGCAAGCGCCGCGTGTTCATATCGGCTAAAGCGGTCACCGGCGTGCAGCTGATACGCATCGACGACGACTTGCTCGACGTCATGCTCACCTGGGATCAGCTGGCCGCGCAGGAGCAGGTCGGTGCGCAGCAACCGTCCGCCGAGCGACCGTCCGCCGAGCGACCGTCCAGCGGCGCCAACTGGGGCGTCATGTCGGGGCTGTTCGGTATCAACAACCTGCGCTTCGGTGCCTTTTCCCAGCTGCCCCCGGCGCACATCGACGAACTGCTGCGGCGCTTCGAGCGCATCGGGGCGAAACAAGGCGAGGTAATCATCCGCGAGGGAGCGGAGGGCGACTACTACTACCTGGTCGAGTCCGGCAGGTGCCAGGTGGAGCGCATGGTAGGCGGGGTCAACATGACGCTGGCGGCGCTCAAGAGCGGCGATACCTTTGGCGAAGAGGCGCTGGTGTCCGAGGCCAAGCGCAACGCCACCGTCACCATGAAGACGGACGGCGCCCTGTTGCGTTTGAGCAAGCAGGATTTCAACGCGCTGCTGCGCGAACCGCTGCTGCGCCGGATCAACATGGAGCAGGCCAAGCAGAAGGTGCTGGGCGGCGCCGAGTGGATAGACGTGCGCTACATGTCCGAATATCAATACGACAAGCTGCCCGGAGCGGTCAATATTCAGCTGTCCGAAATCCGCAACGCTTTCGGCGCCCTGGACATAAACAAGGAATATGTCGTCTATTGCCAGAGCGGCAGGCGCAGTTCCGCCGCCGCCTTCCTGCTGGCGCAGCGCGGCTACAACGTCTATTTGCTCGAAGGCGGGCTTTGGGGCGGGGACAGGCTGCCATGAGGGTAAGAACCGCCCAGCCCGGGTGCCCGCGGCTGACGGCGGCGCGGGCAGGCCGGCAGGCAGGGGATTCCCCGCGACGGGTGGCCAAGCGCGGACCGCTTTTTGTCGTATAGTGTGAAATATGTCGTTGTAGCTGCAGCCGCCGGCTGCGCGGATCGATTGACGAGGTCACTATGAGTGCAGTTCTGAATACCCCACCGGCCGCGGTAACGGCATCAGCCGACGTCAACGCCAGGTTGATGTTCTCGAAGAACCTGCAGAACGTCACCAACAAGATCCATGCTACCTCCAATATCGACGAGATCATGCTCGAGGTTTCGTCCGATATCTGCAGCCTGTTCAACGCCGACCGCCTCACCATTTATATCATCGGCGAGGACAAGCAATCCATCGTGTCCAAGGTCAAAACCGGGCTGAATTCCTTCAAGGACTTGAAACTGCCGATCGCCGAGCAGTCGATCGGCGGCTACGTTGCCTTCGCCAAGAAGATGATCAACATCAAGGATTGTTACGACGAGACCGAGCTGAAGACGATCAACCCCAACCTGCGTTTCCTGCAGGAAGTGGACAAGCGCACAGGGTATCGGACCAAGCAGGTGCTGGCCGCGCCGGTGCTCGACGGAGAGGAATTGATCGGCGTCATCCAGATCATCAACAACAAGGCCGGCGTGCCATTTACGCCGCTGATGGAAGAGGGCGTGACCCAGCTGGCGCAGACGCTGGCTATCGCATTCAGGCAGCGGCAGAAACCCCAGGTCATCAAGACCAAGTACGATTTCCTGGTGAGCGACGCGGTGATCTCGCCGGCGGAGTTCGAGCTGGCCGCGCGCTCGGCGCGCAAGAAGGCGGTGGACGTCGAGCAGGTTCTGATCGAGGAGTTCCAGGTAAAGCTGCCCGCCATCGGCCAGGCGCTGTCGAAATTCTTCGGTGTGCCCTACGAACCGTTCAAAGCCGACCGCATCAAGCCTCCGGAGCTGCTGAAAAACCTCAAACGGGAGTATGTCGAGCAGAACCAGTGGGTGCCGATCGACGACAGCAAGGAAGGGGTGGTCGTGTTGTGCCTCGATCCGGAGCGGGTAAAGAGCTCGCGCATCGTGCAGAACGTGTATCCCAAGAGCAAGCTGGTGTACCGCGTTACCACGCAGCGCGAGTTCAAGGAGACGCTCAATCTCTTCTACGGTGCCGAGGTGGTCGACACCGGCGATATCGGCGAAATGCTCTCGGGGCTGGAAGACGATGAAGAGGCCGGGGGCGAGGGCAGCGGGGACGACCTGTCGCAGGCAGCCGACAACGAGCTGGTGAAGCTGGTGAACAAGATCGTTATCGACGCCTACAACCAGGGCGCATCCGACATCCACGTCGAGTCCTATCCGGGCAAGGGCAAGACCGAGATCCGCTTCAGGAAAGACGGATCGCTCTCGCCCTACATCGAGGTGCCGGCCTCCTACCGCAACGCCATCGTCGCTCGGATCAAGATCATGTGCGACCTGGACATCTCGGAGAAGCGCAGGCCCCAGGACGGCAAGATCAAGTTCAAGAGGTTCGGGCCGCTCGACATCGAGTTGCGGGTCGCCACCATTCCGACCCAGGGCGGAGTCGAGGACATCGTCATGCGTATCCTCGCCGCCGGCGAGCCGATTCCGCTCGAAAAACTCGGCCTCACGCCGCACAACCTGGATACGCTGAAAGTCGTGGTGAGCAAGCCCTACGGGCTGTTCTTCGTCTGCGGTCCGACCGGCTCGGGCAAGACCACCACCCTGCACTCGGTGCTGAAACACCTCAATACGCCCGATACCAAGATCTGGACCGCGGAGGACCCGGTCGAGATCACGCAAAAGGGTTTGCGCCAGGTGCAGATCAACAAGAAGGCCGGGCTGGATTTCGCCATAATCATGAAAGCGTTTCTGCGCGCCGATCCGGATATCATCATGGTGGGTGAGATGCGCGACAAGGAAACGGTGGGAACCGGCATCGAGGCTTCGCTCACTGGCCACCTGGTGTTCGCCACGCTGCATACCAACAGCGCGACGGAATCGATCATCCGCCTGCTGGACATGGGCATGGATCCGTTCAACTTCTCCGACGCCCTGCTCGGCATTCTGGCGCAGCGCCTGGCGAAGCGCCTGTGCGCCAAGTGCAAACAGTCGTACAACCCCGCTGCCGAAGAAATGAAGGCGTTCCTGACCGAATACTGCAGCGAGTTGATCAATACCTCGACCTTCAAGCAGAACCCCAAGGAGGGCTACGAGAACGTGTACAAGGAATGGGTCAAGGACTACGCCAACGACAAGGGCCAGTTCACCATGTACAAGAAGATCGGCTGCGACGCCTGCGGCGGCAGCGGCTACAAGGGCCGGGTCGGCCTGCACGAGTTGCTGGTCGGTACCGATCCGCTGAAAAAACTGATCCAGGAGCACGCGCGCGTGGCTGAAATGCTGGCCTGCTGCCTGAACGAAGGCATGCGCACCCTGAAAATGGACGGCATGGAGAAAGTCCTGATGGGGCTCACCGACATGTCCATAGTGCGCGCGGTTTGCATCAAATAAGCGCGCAAGCTGCGGCGGTGGGGAACGCATAAGTGGCGACGGCGCGCAGCGGTCAGGGGATGCCAGTCCAGACCGTGGAAGACCTGTTTCGGCGGCTGGAACAGCTGAATGAGATAGGCGCGTCGCTGTCGGCCGAAAGGGACATCAACCGGCTGCTCGAAAGCATCCTGCTCGCCGCCAAGGCGATCACCCGGGCCGACGGCGGCACGCTGTATCTGCTGACCGAAGAAGACGGCACAAAGCGTCTGAAATTCGAGATCATGCGCACCGAGTCGCTCAACATCGCGATGGGCGGCACCACCGGGACCCCGATTCCGTTCTATCCGATCCATCTGTACAGCAAGGACGGCAAGCCCAACAACCAGATGGTGGCGGCGTTTGCGGCGCTGACCGGGCAGACGGTCAACATCGCCGACGCCTACACCGCGGAAGGCTTCGACTTCAACGGCACGCGCAACTTCGACAAGAAGACCGGCTACCGCTCGAAATCCTTTCTCACGGTGCCGATGAAGAATCACGAGAACGAGATCATCGGCGTGCTGCAGCTGATCAACTCCCAGGATCCGGCCAGCGGCGAGGTGGTGGCGTTTTCGGATGCGGACCAGCGCCTGGCGGAGTCGCTCGCGTCGCAGGCAGCCATCGCGCTCACCAATCGCCAGCTGATCAACCAGCTGGAGGCCCTGTTCGAGTCTTTCATCGCCATGATCAACACGGCGATCGACGAGAAATCCCCCTACACCGGCGGCCATTGCCAGCGCGTGCCTGAGCTCACGATGATGCTCGCCGAAGCGGTGAACGAAACGAAGCAAGGACCGCTCAGGGATTTCGACATGAGCGACAAGGACCGCTACGAGCTGAAGATTGCGGGCCTGCTGCACGACTGCGGCAAGGTGACCACGCCGGTGCACGTCGTCGACAAGGCGACCAAGCTCGAGTCAATTTTCGACCGCATCCATCTGATCGATACGCGCTTCGAGGTGCTCAAACGCGATGCCGAGATCGAACTGCTGAAAAGCAGCGCCGCGCTGCAGCAGCAGGGGCTGGACGAATTGTCGCTGCGCGAGCGCACCAACCAGCTCGAGCAGGCCTATAAAGCGCGTTCGCGCCAGTTCGACCAGGACCGCGAGTTTCTGCGCAAGTGCAATATCGGCGGCGAATTCATGCCGCCGGAGGCGCAGGAGCACGTGAAGAAAATCGCCGGCTACAAGTGGCTGGACCAGTCGGGCAATACCGCGCATTTCCTTACTGACGACGAGATAGAAAACCTCAGCATCCCGCGCGGCACGCTCACGGGCAAGGAGCGCGAGATCATCAATTACCACATTGTCGCCACCATAAAAATGCTGGAGGCGCTGCCCTGGCCCAAGCATCTCCGGCACGTGCCCGAATACGCCGGCGGGCATCATGAGCGCATGGACGGAAAGGGTTATCCGCGCGGCCTCAGGCGCGAACAGATGTCGGTACAGGCGCGTGTCATGGGCATCGCCGATATCTTCGAAGCGCTCACCGCCAGGGACCGGCCGTACAAGAAGGGCAAGACGCTGACCGAATCCCTGCAAATCCTGGGCAAGTTCAAGGAAGGGGGGCACATCGATCCGGACCTGTTCGACGTGTTCATCCGGCAGAAAGTTTACCAGCGGTACGCCGAACAGTTCCTCGATGCGAACCAGAATGACCGCGTCGACGAGGGCAAGATTCCGGGGTATAGCCCCTGAGGCGAGCGCCAGCGGGCCTGTCCGGGCCGCGCTCTCAGGTCCTGGACGGCGGGCGCCGGGTTAGGCATACAATCAGACGCCCAGTGGCCATATCGATGAATTTTTCATCGTAGCCCATTTCCTTGAGTTTCCACTTGAACTCGTTGCCCAGCCGGGCCCTCTTGTACCAGCCCAGCTTGTTGTCCCGGCTAAAATTAGTGACGCGCGTAAAAACTTCTTCGAGTATGCCGGACAGCCGCTGTTGCGACACCGTCTGCGCGGGATTGTTGGCTATTGCAGGCGGATAACGTTTGGCCACGTCCTGCGCCAGGCTCTTGGCCGATTCAGCAACCTTGCGGGTGGAAAAAAACTCTAGAATCGCAGTTCTCCCACTGAAACGGCCAAGAAAAACGCAACCCGGGTAAAAGCCCGTTGAAGTATAGCAGTTCGATCCGCGCGAAACGCTTGCCTGCAAGCGTGCAAGCCGGTTTGCGCAACCATCTTACCATCGGCAAATCGCCCATCTCGACGGGAACGATAAACCGGGCCTGGTCGATGTCGGAAAAGTGCGGTAGGCCAGGGTCCGAAGTAACATTTTTTGTCACTAGCTGCCATGAATGGGAAGGCCGGGGCCGTAGTCCGGACTGGTGAAATTTACATAAGGCATTGAAATTATGAGTTTATTTTAAGAGCGCTGGTTCAGGGCATTCAGGCACAGCGCTTGCTTCTAGCAGTGTACGGCGTGCAGCAATCGCCGCAACTTTGCAAAAGGAATCAAAATGAAATCAATTCAACGCGGCTTTACCCTGATCGAGTTGATGATCGTGGTCGCGATCATCGGTATTCTGGCGGCGGTAGCGCTGCCGGCGTATCAGGACTACACCATACGCGCGAAGGTGTCGGAAGGTCTGGTTTTGTCGGGCGGAATCAAGACGGCGGTCGCCGAAACCTATCAGTCGAAAGGCGCGACCGACATGTCTTGCACCGACTCGACGACCTGCGGCAACATTGGTGCATCGCTTCCCCCGGTGACGACCAACGTAGCGTCGATAACTGCCGATTCGACCGGGCTGATCTCCATCACCTATCAGGCGGCCTTGCTAGGCACGGCGAACGTTCTGGTTCTGGCTCCCTGGGATGGTTCGGTCAGTCCTCAGGTGGCGGCCGACCTCAGTGTGGCTCCGACTGGCGCTCCCCCGGGTATCATCTGGAAGTGCGGCTATCAGGCCACAGGGTCCTCCATCGCCACCACGGTTCTCCAAAAGTATCTGCCGGCGACCTGTCGCTAAGGGTATAAGCTAAAGATGTAGCGCCCTGCGACTCAAGGGCGGAAGAAGGCAAGGGCTGTGCCCTTGCCTTCTTTTTTTGGTGCGCCCGGCAGGGCGCACCTGCTTGGAGGTGCCCGGGAGAGCTCCTAGGACTTGGCAAGAGAGATCCTCTGCGGCCAAGCTGCGATGGAGGGTGATTCAACATCCTGCCGTAGCAACAAATCGTTACAATTGCCATTTGCCGAGCGGTGGCGTCAGGCGCTATAAGTCAGCTTTGAAGCCGGGCGGAGCGCACCTGGCTTTGCATGTAGCGACTTGTGCATGATCCCGGCAGCAGGCGCGCAATGCAGCGTGTCTATTGGATTCGGTATGCTTGCCCAATCGCATGGTGGCATGGTGCGGACTTTTTTCAAGATGAATAATTTGTGACCGAGTTTCCCGAAAGGATGCCGCGCCGCCTTATGACCACAGCAGAACAGAATTCTATACAAGGCACCCTCCAGCCCACAGCAGCAACCGAGCGACTCTCCCGCGCGCCGCGACGGCGCTGGCTCTGGCCGATCGTTTTCGGCCTGATCGCCGCGTGCGCCGGAGCCTACTGGTATTTTCTTATGCCGAGCGCACCGCCCGGCGATGGCGCACAGCGTCCGGGCAGGCCAGGTGGTCCGGGTGGACCCAACGCTTCAGGACGCAGCACTCCGGTAGTGGCGGCGCCGGCGAAGAAAGGGGACGTCGGGGTGTATCTCGCCGGTCTTGGCTCGGTGGTGCCGATTGCCACGGTGACGGTGAGAACGCGCATCGACGGGGAGTTGATGAAAGTGGCGTTTCGTGAGGGGCAGGTGGTGCGTTCAGGCGATCTGCTCGCGGAAATCGACCCGCGCCCGTACCAGGTGCAGCTCGATCAGGCCGAGGGCCAGATGGCAAAGGACCGGGCACTGCTGAACAACGCGCGCATCGATCTGGAGCGCTATCGCGTCCTGTTCGAACAAGACTCCGTCGCCAAGCAGCAGCTGGATACGCAGCAATCGCTGGTGCGCCAGTATGAGGGAACGCTCAGGGTCGACCAGGCCCAGATCGACAATGCCAAGCTGCAGCTTGCCTACTGCCGCATTACGGCGCCGGTCGGCGGGCGCCTGGGTCTGCGCCAGGTCGACCCCGGCAACATCGTGCGCGCGGGCGATGCGCTCGGCCTGGTCGTGATCACCCAACTGCAGCCTATTACCGTGGTGTTCACCATTGCCGAAGACAGCCTGCCGCCGGTGATGCAGAAGCTGCGCGCCGGAGACAGGCTCGCGGTCGAAGCCTACGATCGCTCGGACAAGATCAAGCTTGCCAGCGGCACCTTGCTCGCCGTGGACAACCAGATCGACCCGGCCACCGGTACGGTCAAGCTCAAGGCGCAGTTCGCCAACGAGGAAATGAGCCTGTTTCCCAATCAGTTCGCCAACGTGCGCATGCTGCTCGACGTGAAACGCGACGCGACGCTGGTGCCCAGTGCCGCCATCCAGCGCGGCACGCCCGGCACCTTCGTCTACCTGGTCAAGCCCGACAATACGGTCACCGTGCGCGTGGTCAAGCCGGGGCCGGCGCAGGGCGACAATATTTCGATAGAAGCAGGTCTTGCGTCCGGCGAGCAGGTCGTGGTGGACGGCGCGGACAAGCTGCGCGAAGGCGCCAAGGTGGAGCTCATCGTGAAAGATGCGGTGCCGGGCAAGGAGGGCGCGCGCAAAGGTGGCGCAGGCGGAAACCGGCGGCAGCAACGCGACGGCGCTGGCGCCGCGGGCGCGCCCGCTGTCACGGCCGCTCCTGCGGTGCGCGCCGCATCCAAATAACCGAAGCGGGCCGGATGAACCCTTCACGCATTTTCATCCTGCGGCCGGTGGCGACATCGCTGTTCATGCTCGCCATCCTGCTGGTGGGCATCGTTGCCTATCGCATGCTGCCGCTGTCGGCGCTGCCCGAGGTCGATTACCCGACCATCCAGGTGGTGACGCTGTACCCGGGGGCGAGCCCGGACGTGATGACTTCGTCGATTACGGCGCCGCTGGAGCGTCAGTTCGGCCAGATGCCGGGCCTGAACCAGATGTCTTCCACCAGTTCCGGTGGCGCGTCCGTGATCACGCTGCAGTTCAGCCTCGATTTGTCGCTGGACGTGGCCGAGCAGGAGGTGCAGGCGGCGATCAACGCGTCTGGCAATCTGTTGCCGACGGACCTGCCGGTGCCGCCGATCTACAACAAGGTGAATCCGGCCGATACGCCGATCATGACGCTCGCGGTCATGTCGAAGACGCTGCCGCTGCCCAAAGTGCAGAACCTGGTCGACACGCGCATCGCGCAGAAAATCTCGCAACTGCCGGGCGTGGGCCTGGTGAGCCTTTCCGGCGGCCAGCGGCCGGCGGTGCGCATCCAGGCGAACCCGAAGGCGCTGGCGGCCTACGGCCTCAGCCTCGACGACCTGCGCCTCGCGATCGCCAGCGCCAACGTGAACCAGGCCAAGGGCAGCTTCGACGGCCCGGCGCGCGCCTCCACCATCGACGCCAACGACCAGCTCAAATCGGCCGACGAATACAGAAACCTCATCATTGCCTACAAGAACGGCCGGCCGGTTCGGCTCTCCGACGTTGCCGAAGCGATGGACGACGCCGAGAACGTGCACCTCGCTGCCTGGGCCAACGACACGGCCGCGGTACTGGTAAACATTCAGCGCCAGCCCGGCGCGAACGTGATCGAGGTGGTGGACCGGGTGAAGCGGCTGCTGCCGCAACTGCAGGCGACGCTGCCGGGCTCGGTGGACGTGGTCCTGCTCACCGACCGCACTACCACCATCCGCGCCTCGGTGAGGGACGTGAAAATCGAACTGGTGCTCGCGGTCGCCCTGGTGGTGATGGTGATTTTCCTGTTCCTGCGCAATGTTTCCGCGACCATCATCCCCAGCGTCGCGGTGCCGCTGTCGCTGGTCGGCACCTTCGGCGTGATGTACCTGGCTGGGTTCAGCATCAACAACCTGACGCTGATGGCGCTCACCATCGCCACCGGCTTCGTCGTCGACGATGCCATTGTGATGATCGAAAATGTTTCGCGCTACATCGAAGGAACCGCCGATTCGCCGCCGCTTTCGCCTTTGGAAGCCGCGCTCAAAGGCTCGGCGCAAATCGGGTTCACCATTATTTCGCTGACCTTTTCGCTGATCGCGGTGCTGATCCCGCTATTGTTCATGGGCGACGTCGTCGGGCGGCTGTTCCGCGAGTTTGCGATCACCCTCGCCGTGGCGATCCTGATCTCGGCAGTTGTCTCGCTCACGCTCACGCCGATGATGTGCGCGAAGCTGCTGAAACACACGCCCGAAGCCGAACAGGGATGGTTTTACCGCGAGAGCGGGCGTTTCCTCGACCGGGTGATCGCGCGCTACGGCGCGATGCTCGACTGGGTGCTGGAGCGCCAGCGCGCGACGTTGTGGGTCGCACTCGGCACGCTCGCGCTCACCGTGCTGCTGTACATCTTCGTGCCCAAGGGCTTCTTCCCGGTGCAGGATACCGGCGTGATCCAGGGCATTTCCGAAGCGCCGCAGTCGATCTCCTTTGCCGCGATGGCGGAGCGCCAGCGGGCTCTGGCGCGCGCGGTGCTGGAAGATCCGGCGGTGGATAGTCTCTCCTCCTTCATCGGCGTCGATGGCATCAATACCACCCTCAACAGCGGGCGCGTGCTGATCAACCTGAAGCCGCTCGGCCAGCGCGGCCCGGGTTCTGAACAAATAGGTGCGGTGGAGGTGATCCGGCGACTGCAGCCCAGGCTCGCGCGCGTGGAAGGCATTTCACTTTACATGCAGCCGGTGCAGGACCTGACCATCGAGGACCGCGTCAGCCGCACCCAGTACCAGTTCAGCGTCGAGGACGCGGACCCGGACGAACTCTCCGCCTGGGTGCCGAAGCTGGTCGAGCGATTGCGCTCGCTGCCGCAACTCGCCGACGTCGCGAGCGACCTGCAGGACCAGGGCCTGCAGGCCTATGTGGACATCGACCGCGCCACGGCCAGCCGGCTCGGCGTCACACCCGGAGCGATCGACAACGCGCTCTACAACGCTTTCGGCCAGCGGCTGATCTCGACCATCTACACCCAGACCAGCCAGTACCGCGTGGTGCTGGAGGTGAAACCCGAGTTCAAAAAGGGCCCGGCCGCGCTGGAGGACATCTATGTCACCTCCGCGACCGGAGACCAGGTGCGCCTGTCCGCGATTGCGCGCGTGACCGAGAAGACGGCGCCGCTGCTCGTCAACCACCTGGGCCAGTTTCCGGCCGCGACCATCTCGTTCAACCTCGCGCCGGGATTCTCCCTCGGCAACGCGGTCGGTGCGATCCGCGCCGCGCAGCAGGAGATCGGCCTGCCGGCGAGCGTGCAGACGCGCTTCCAGGGCGCCGCGCTCGCGTTCCAGGCCTCGCTCGACAATACACTGCTGCTGATCCTGGCGGCGATCGTGACCATGTACATCGTGCTCGGCGTGCTCTACGAGAGCTACATCCATCCGGTCACGATTCTCTCCACGCTGCCCTCGGCCGGGGTCGGTGCCCTGCTCGCGCTCATGCTCTCGGGCAACGACATGGACATCATCGCCATCATCGGCATCATCCTATTGATCGGCATCGTCAAGAAAAACGCCATCCTGATGATCGACTTCGCGCTCGCGGCCGAAAGGGAGGAGGGCAAGAGCCCGCGCGAGGCGATCCGCCAGGCCTGCCTGCTGCGCTTCCGGCCTATCCTGATGACCACCATGGCGGCGCTGCTCGCGGCGTTGCCGCTGATGCTCGGCACCGGCGTGGGCTCGGAGTTGCGCCACCCGCTAGGCATCACCATGGTGGGCGGGCTGTTGGTGAGCCAGGTGCTGACGCTGTTTACCACGCCGGTGATCTACCTCGCATTCGACCGCCTCGCCCGGCGCGCGCGCGCCGCCGGCCGCCGCCGCGGAGACGCCAAGGCATGAACGTCAGCGCGGCCTTCATCGAGCGGCCGGTGGCCACGACGCTGCTCACGCTGGGCATCGCGCTGGCGGGCGCGATCGCGTTCCCGCTGCTGCCGGTGTCGCCGCTGCCGCAGGTGGATTTCCCGACCATATCGGTGCGTGCAGGACTGCCCGGGGCGAGCCCGGAGACCATGGCGGCTACGGTGGCCACGCCGCTCGAGCGCGCGCTCGGCCGCATCGCCGGCGTCACCGAGATTACTTCGTCGAGTTCGCTCGGCTCCACGCGCGTCACCCTGCAGTTCGACCTTAGCCGCGACATCGACGGCGCGGCGCGCGACGTGCAGGCGGCGATCAACGCCGCGCGCAGCCTGTTGCCCACGGGCCTGCCGAGCAACCCGACCTACCGCAAGGTGAATCCGGCCGATGCGCCGATCCTGATCCTCGCGCTTACGTCGAACACGATGAACCGCGGTCAGATGTACGACGCGGCCTCGACCGTCCTCGCGCAGAAGCTGTCACAGGTGAAAGGCGTGGGCGAGGTGAGCGTGGGCGGCAGCTCGCTGCCGGCGGTGCGGGTGGAACTGAACCCGGCGACGCTGAACAAGTACGGCATCGGCATGGAGGAGGTGCGCGCCGCCATCTTTGCGACCAACGCGAACCGGCCCAAGGGCTCGGTGGAGGACGGCGAGCGCCACTGGCAAATCCTTGCCAACGACCAGGCGAAGAAGGCGGCCGAATATCTGCCGCTGATCATTGCATACCGCAAGGGATCTGCCGTGCGCCTCGGGGACGTGGCCGAGGTGGTCGATTCGGTGCAGGATCTGAGGAACGACGGTTCGGCCAACGGCAAGCCGGCCGTGCTGCTGGTCCTCAACCGGGCGCCCGGCGCGAACATCATCGACACCGTCGACCGGGTCAGGGCGGCGCTGCCGCAGCTCGCCGCCTCGATTCCGCGCGCGATCGACCTCGCCGTGGTGATGGATCGCACGCCGACCATCCGGGCATCCCTGCGGGACACCGGGCGCTCGCTCATGCTCTCGGTCGCGCTGGTGATCATGGTGGTGTTCGTGTTTCTGCGCAACTGGCGCGCGACGCTGATCCCGAGCGTGGCGGTGCCGGTGTCGCTCATCGGCACCTTCGGCGTCATGTACCTGTGCGACTACAGCCTGGACAACCTGTCGCTGATGGCGCTCACCATCGCCACCGGCTTCGTCGTCGACGACGCCATCGTGGTGCTGGAGAATATTTCGCGCCGCATCGAGGAGGGCATGACGCCGATGCAGGCGGCGCTGCAGGGCAGCCGCGAGGTGGGCTTCACCGTGCTGTCGATGAGCCTGTCGCTGATCGCGGTGTTTGTACCCATTTTGCTCATGGGCGGCATCATCGGACGCCTGTTCCGCGAGTTCGCAGTGGTTCTGTCGGTCGCGATACTCATCTCGCTGCTGGTGTCGCTCACCACCACGCCGATGATGTGCGCGCGCCTGCTGCGGCGGGAGGGCGTGCGCTCACACGGGCGCCTTTACCGGGCGAGCGAGCGGGTGTTCGCCGCGCTGCTCGGATGGTACGAGGTTACACTCGCCTGGGCCCTCAGGCACGGCCTTGTGATGCTGGCGCTGCTTGCTGCGACCGTCTGCCTCAATGTTTATCTGTATGTTATCGTGCCCAAGGGTTTCTTCCCGCAGCAGGATACCGGCCGGCTGGTCGGCAGCATCCAGGCCGACCAGAGCATCTCGTTCCAGGCGATGAAGCTAAAGGTGGCCGATTTCGTCGAGATCGTGCGCCAGGATCCCGACGTGGAGAACGTGGTCGCCTTCACCGGCGGCGGCCAGCGCAACCGGGGGTACATGTTCGCGACCCTCAAGCCGCTCGGCGAGCGCAAGTTAAGCGCCGACCAGGTCATCGCCAGGCTGCGTGGCAAGCTCGCGCGCGAGCCGGGCGCGGCCTTGTTCCTGGTCCCGGTGCAGGACATCCGCGTGGGCGGACGCCAGGCCAACGCGCAATACCAGTTCACGCTGCAGGCGGACGAGCTGGAGGAACTGCGCACCTGGGAGCCCCGCGTGCGCCGCGCGCTGGGCGACCTGCCCCAGCTGGTCGACGTCAACACCGACCAGGAGGACAAGGGCCTGCAGACAACGCTCGTCATAGACCGCGACAGCGCCGCCAAGCTCGGCGTCACGCCCCAGATGATAGATGCGACGCTGAACGACGCCTTCGGCCAGCGCCAGGTATCGACCATCTACAATCCGCTCAACCAGTACCGGGTGGTGATGGAAGCTGCGCCCGAATTCTGGCAAAGCCCGGAGACGCTCAACAACGTGTATGTCAAGACGCCGGGCGGGGCGCAGGTGCCGTTGTCGGCATTCAGCCGCTACGGACCCACTAACACGCCGCTGGGCGTGAACCACCAGAGCCAGTTCGCCGCCTCGACCATCTCGTTCAATCTGCCTGCCGGTGTGTCCCTGTCGGATGCGACGCGCGCGGTGCAGGACGCCTTGGACCGGATCGGCGTGCCGACCGGCGTGCACGGCACATTCCAGGGCACGGCGCGCGCGTTCCAGGCCTCGCTCGACAGCCAGCCATTGCTTCTCCTTGCGGCGCTGCTCGCGGTGTACATCGTGCTCGGCATCCTCTACGAGAGCCTGGTGCACCCGATCACGATTCTCTCAACCTTGCCTTCGGCCGGCGTGGGTGCGCTGCTGGCGCTGCTCGCCTTCCGCACGGAATTCAGCATCATTGCGCTGATCGGCGTGATCCTGCTGATCGGCATCGTGAAGAAGAACGCCATCATGATGATCGACTTCGCGCTCGATGCGGAGCGCAACCAAGGCCTGCCGCCCGAAAAAGCGATTTTCCAGGCGTGCCTGCTGCGCTTCCGGCCGATCATGATGACCACCATGGCCGCGCTGTTCGGGGCCATGCCGCTCGCCATCGGCCTGGGCGAAGGGGCGGAGCTGCGCCGTCCGCTGGGCATAGCCGTGGTGGGCGGACTCGTGTTCAGCCAGATGCTCACGCTGTACACGACCCCGGTGGTCTATATCTATCTCGACCGGTTCGGGTTCTGGTGCCGGCGTTTGCGCGCGCGGCGCTTCGGCAGGGCAGCGACGGGCACGCCTGCGCAGGCAAGCCGATGAAATCGAGACCCACGAAACAGGGCGCGGAGGTTTTATGAAACTGAATGCCATGACGCTGGTGGCGGCCGCGCTGCTCGCCGGCTGCAGCGTCGGTCCGGATTATGTGCGACCGGCGGTGGAGACGCCGGCGGCGTACAAGGAAGCGGGCAATTGGAAACCTGCCCGGCCCAGGGACGATGTCAACCGCGGCAAGTGGTGGGAAGTGTTCAACGACCCGCTGCTCAACCAGCTGCAGGAACAGGTCGATATCTCCAATCAGAATCTGGCCAAGGCCGAAGCCCAGTTTCGCCAGGCGCTCGCGCTGCTGCAGTCGGCGCGCGCCGGCTATTTTCCGAGCGTGACTGGCGGCGTATCGCCGACGCGCTCGCGCGCGTCGGCGACAACCATCGCGCAGCCGTCCGCGACGCCCATATCGAGGGGGGTGGTCACCAATCACAACCTGCCGTTCCAGGCCAGCTGGGCGCCGGACGTGTGGGGCAACATCAGCCGCGCGGTCGAGGCGAACGAGGCCGGCGCCCAGGCGAGCGCGGGGGACCTTGCGGCGGCACGGCTTTCGGTGCAGGCCGCGCTCGCGCAAAGCTACTTCCAGTTGCGCGCGCTGGATGCGCAGCAGTTGCTGCTGGAGGACACGGTTGCCGCCTACGGCAAATCGCTCAAGCTGGTGCAGAACCAGTACGCGGCGGGCGTCGTGGCCAAGGCGGATTTGGTGCAGGCGCAAACGCAGATCAGGTCCACCCAGGCGCAGGCGATCGATATCGGCGCGCAGCGCGCGCCGCTCGAGCACGCCATCGCCTTGCTCGTGGGCAAGCCGCCGTCGCAGCTTTCCATCGCGCGCCAGCCGCTCGAGGCGACGGTGCCGCCGGCCCCGGTCGGATTGCCGTCGGAGCTGCTCGAGCGCCGCCCCGACATTGCAGCCGCCGAGCGGCGCATGGCACAGGCGAACGCGCAAATCGGCGTTGCCAAGGCCGCTTATTTTCCCGCGCTCACGCTGTCGGCTTCGACCGGCTACCAGAGCGCGACCATGGCCGATTGGGTCACGGCGCCAAGCCGCTTCTGGTCGTTCGGCCCCGCCATCGCCCAGAGCCTGTTCGACGGCGGCCTGCGCCGGGCACAGACGGCACAGGCGATCGCGGCCTACGATGCCAGCGTGGCTGCCTACCGCCAGACGGTGCTGACCGGATTTCAGCAAGTGGAGGACGGCCTCGCCACGCTGCGCATTCTCGAGCAGGAGGCGGAGGTGCAGGGTGAAGCGGTGAAATTGGCGGAGCAAGCGCTGGCCCTGGCGCTCAACCAGTATAAGGCCGGCACGGTGAATTACCTCAACGTCGTGGTGGCGCAGGCCACCGCGCTGGCGAACCAGAGGATCGCGGTGGACATACTCAGCCGCCGCGTGAGCGCAAGCGTGCAACTGGTCACGGCGCTGGGCGGCGGCTGGACGCCGTCGCGTGAGGAACTGACCGGGCGCAACGCGTCGCGCTCCGACCGCGATGCGCCAGAGGCAGCGACCGGCAAATGATCGGGCGCCGGTCCGGGGGTTATTCACGCAGCGGCCGGGAAGTTCGGCAGAACCGCCAGACTGAATGCCGTAACAATTTAAAGCGATTGGAAAAACTAATGACGATGCGTCTCGGCTATAATCCCGGGCAAGAAAAAAGTTTTCCAGTCGCGATACTGATTCATAGCGAGGTCTAAATGCGTCGACTCTTGATGTTGGTTGCGGCAATTCTGGCGGGCTCGCTGGTGGCAGGCTGTGGTAGCAGCGGACATTCCGCCGATGCTCCGGCCAACGTGGTCGCGATTGCCGGCGACGGCAAAATCACCGTGACCTGGCCCATGGCATCGGGCGTTGACTATTGGCTGTTCTATGCCAACTCGACCAGCATTTCAACGTCGAACTGGACCACGATACCCGGTTCAATATCGGTCCTGGGCGTGGTCTCACCTTACGTGGCGACGGGGCTGACGAACGGCGTCGTCTATTCGTTTACGCTTAACGGGCGAACCAACGGCGGTCCTGGCGGGGAGGGCACCCCTTCGGTGTCTGCGATACCCCGGCTCGCGGGAACCGCCGCGGCAAGTTTGCCGGCGCCGTGGACCGCAGGGGCGGCACTCGGCGCCAATGATTTGCGCGGCGTGACCTGGGGTACGGTATTTGTCGCAGTCGGCGCCAACGGCGCCATGGATTCGAGCACTGACGGGGCCACCTGGACCGCGTTGAACTCCGGGGTCGCCACTAATCTAAACGCCGCGGCCTACCGTGGTGTGTATCTGGCAGCCGGCGACGGCGGCGCGATGCTTTACTCGACCGATGCAATAAACTGGACGCCGCGAACTACGGGAACCGCGAACAACCTGAATGCAATTGCAACAAATTCCGGGCTGTTCGTGGCAGTGGGCGCCAAGGGGACAATTGTCTACAGCGGTGATGGAATCGCATGGACTGCCGCGGCCAATTCGGCCACGGCGAACGACTTGTACGCAGTAACCCACTACGGAGACATCCTGTGGATCGCGGTCGGCGCCAACGGCACCTTGGTCACCAGCACCGACGGCAGCACCTGGAAGTCTGTTACCTCGAATACTGCACTCGACCTGAAGGGGGTCGCCTTTGGCGTAAGCACCGCCACCAATGCAACCTTGTTTGTCGCGGTGGGCGCGACTGGAACGCTCATCACCAGTCCTGATGCGGCAACCTGGACGGCGCAGACCGCAATCGGAACGAACACGCTGTCCGCGGTAACTTATGGAACGCAATTCATAGCCGTCGGCACCAATGGGAGTATTTTCACCAGCACCGACGGCACGACCTGGGCGGGCCAGCCCTCCACCACCAACGGCAATCTGAACGCGATCGTGCACGCCCCCTATAGCTATTCAGTGGTTGGCGCGGCTGGCGTGAACCTGCTGGCGCAATAGGCCAGCGGTTGATTTCCGCCCCGTTGGCCTCGGCGGGCGGCTAGAAAAGGGGCGGGAGCTTTTCGTTTCCACCCGCCGCCTTGCACGTCCCCTAAGTCAGAGCTTCCTTAGGTAATGCCCCGACTTGCCGCCTTTTTTTTCCAGCAGCAGTACGCCTTCGATGCGCATGCCGCGGTCGACTGCTTTGCACATGTCGTAAATCGTGAGCAGGCCCACGCTGACCGCGGTCAAGGCCTCCATTTCAACGCCGGTACGGCCCAGGGTTTCCACCGTAACCGTGAGCGTGACGCCGCAGTCGGCAGCATCGGGTTCGAATTCGGCGCCCACCCGGGTCAGCGCCAGCGGGTGCGCCAGCGGGATCAGATCCGCGGTGCGCTTAGCCGCCTGGATCGCAGCCAGACGCGCCACGCCCAGCACGTCGCCTTTTTTCGCCGTGCCCTCCTGGATCAGGCGCAGGGTTGCCGCTTGCATGCGTATGCTGCCGCGGGCGCGGGCGATGCGGTGTGTCTCCGCTTTGTCTGCGACGTCGACCATGTGCGCCTCGCCGCGTGCGTCGAAATGGGTGAGCTTTTTTCCCTTGCCGGAGGAACTTCGTTTCATAGCGGAGTATCATATCATCATGCGTATCAGTAGCTTGCTCGCTCTGTTCCTGGTGCTTCCGCCGCCAGCCCTGGCCGAGGGCCTGCCCGATCTCGGCGATACGGCGCAACTCGCGCTTACGCCGCAAATGGAGCGCCGCGTCGGCGAGTCGATCATGCGCGACATCCGCATGCACGATCCGGCCTTCGACGCGGATCCGGAGGCCACGGCGTATCTCAATGTCCTCGGCAACCGCCTGGTGTCCAACAGCGCGGACGCGCGCCAGGATTTCGAGTTTTTCCTGGTCAAGGATTCCACGCTCAACGCGTTTGCGCTGCCGGGCGGCTACATCGGCGTGCATACCGGGACGATCATCGCCGCACAAAGCGAATCGGAACTGGCTGCGGTGCTGGCGCACGAGATTGCGCACGTCACCCAGCACCACATGGCGCGCATGGTCAGCAGGGAAGGGCAGCTTTCGATGGCAATGCTGGCCGCAATGGCGCTGGCGATCATCGCCCGCAACTCGCAGCTGGGATCGGCTGCAGCGGCCATCGGGCAGGCGAGCGCAATCACCGCGCAGATCAGTTTCACGCGCGAGTTCGAGCGCGAGGCCGACCGTCTCGGCTTCCTGACCCTGGAGAAATCAGGCTTCGATGTACGCGCGATGCCGACGTTCTTCGTGCGCCTGCAAAAAGCGGGGCGCCTGTACGAAAACAACGCACCGGCCTACCTGCGCACCCACCCGGTTACCAGCGAGCGTATCGCGGATGCGCAGAACCGGATTCAGGGGCTGACCTACAGGCAGACGCCCGACAGCCTCGATTTCCAGCTGGTGCGGGCCAAGCTGCGCGCCGATCAGGGCACCTCGCGCGATGCAGTGGCGCAACTGGAAGGCGACCTGCACGACAAGAAATTCAGCAACGAAATTGCGGCACACTATGGTTTGGCCGTGGCCTTGTTGCGCGCCAAAGAACCCGCCCGTGCCGAGGCGGAGCTCGCGCCGCTGATGAAGACCACGGACGATCCGATGTTCGCGGGGCTGGCTGCGCGCATCAAACAGGTCAAAGGCGACAACCAGGGTGCCGCCGATGGCTTGAAGCAGGCGCTTGCCCGCTATCCGAACAATCGCGCGCTCAACTATGCGTATATCGAGGCGCTGCAGCAACTGGGAAACAATCGGGACGCGGCGACGCTGCTGGATGAGCAACTCAAGAATTATCCGCGCGATGCGCGGCTGTACGGGTTGCAGGCGAAGGGTTACGCGTCTCTGGGCAAGCGGCTATTGCAGCACCAGGCGCAGGCCGAGGCTTACGTGCTCCAGGGCAGCCTGCCCGCGGCTATCGAGCAGCTGCAGCTGGCTCAAAAAAGTGGCGACGGCGACTTCTACCAGCTCTCCAGCGTCGAGGCGCGCCTGCGCGATTTGCGCCGGCAACTCGAGCAGGATACGAAAGAGGCGAAAGAGAAAAAGTGACGGATGCCAGGAGCGCGAACGGGAATCGAAAGATCGCCTGAAGGCTTTGCCGCGCCGGTCGCTGGCGGCGGATCTGGCGGCTGCGGCAGGCGGAGAATGCTGCTAGACTTGCGCCAGCATGAGGCCGCGCCCGCCGGATCTCAGTCCCGGCTCGATGAAATTCCGTGGGCATCAGGCGGCGAGTTCGTTGTGGTATGCCTGATTTCCGCCGAGACCAGATGAAGTGACGGACACAGATGATCAACGGTCGCCGCCTCGTAGTCGTGATGCCCGCGTACAACGCTGAAAAGACGCTACGCCAGACGTACGCAGAGGTACCGCGCGAGTACGTTGACGAAGTGATCCTGGTCGACGACGGGTCGCACGACCAGACCGCGGAAATTGCCCGCTCGCTCGGCATCCACACTTTCGTGCACCCGCAGAACCGCGGCTATGGCGGCAACCAGAAAACCTGCTACACCGAAGCGCTGCGCCGTGGGGGCGAGATTGTCGTGATGGTCCATCCCGACTACCAGTATTCGCCGAAGCTGATTGTCGCGATGGCGTCGATGATCGCCTCGGGGCATTACGATGTCGCCCTCGGCTCGCGCATCCTGGGCAACGACACGCTTGCCGGCGGCATGCCGCTGTACAAGTACGTGGCCAATCGGGTGCTGACTTTTTTCGAGAACCTGATGCTCGGCGCCAAGCTCTCCGAATACCACACCGGTTTTCGCGCCTTCTCGCGGGAAGTTCTCGAGGCCCTGCCACTCGAGGAGAACTCGGACGATTTCGTTTTCGACAACGAGATGCTCGCGCAGGTCATCTACTTCGGATACCACGTCGGCGAGATCAGCTGTCCGACCCGCTACATGGCGGAGGCGTCGAGCATCAGCTTCTGGCGATCGGTGCGTTACGGTCTGGGCGTCGTCCGCGTCAGCATCGCCTTCCGTCTGGCACGCTGGGGCATCGGCAGTTTCGGCATCTTCGACCGTACCGGTGCCCGCCTCGGCCAGGCTTGACCGCAATGCCCGCCGATGTTCGCATCCTCAATCGACTGATTCTTCGTGTCATCGCGTTCTTTCTCCGCGATCCGCGCCTGTTCTTCAAGTACATCGCCGTCGGCGGCGCCAGCGCGGTCCTCGAGTACGTCCTTTTCAACGTCCTCTATAGCGGTGTCGGCCTGGCGACGCTGGTCGCCAATTCGATCGCGATCGTCATCACCGTCATCTTCCACTTCAACATGCAGAAACGGTGGACGTTTCGCGACTCGCAGTCGTTGCGCCGCCAGCTGCCGCGCTATCTGATGATGATCGGGGTCGCGGCGGTTCTCGACAACCTGCTCGTCTACCTGTTCATCGACGTCATGCTGCTGCCGCCGGCCCTGGCCAAACTGCTGCAGATCGGCCTCGTCTTCGGCTGGACGTTCACGGTCAGCCGGCTGATCGTGTTTTCCCACCGCGCCGGCTGAGGCCGGCTTCCTTGCGCTTCGACACGGGGCTTGACCATGACCAAGGGCGCGCCGCGGCGATGAATCGCGATCGGGAAATCGGCGCGGCGCCTGCCGCATCCAGTCGTTCGCCGGCGAGCCAGCGAGTCGGCGGGATTCGCGCACACGTGCTCGCCGTGGTCCTGCTGCTGCTGGCGCTGGTGCTGATCTACGGCAGGTCCGGCGGGTTCGACTACGTGGACTACGACGACGTGGACTACGTCGTGCGCACCGAAGCGGTTCGCGCAGGCCTGACGGTAGACGGCGTACGCTGGGCGTTCACCGCACTTCACAAGAGCAACTGGCATCCGCTGACGTGGATCTCGCACATGATCGACGTGTCCCTGTTCGGGCTCGAGCCGGGCCCGGCACACCTCGTCAACGTCGCGTTTCACGGAGTGAACAGCCTGCTCGTCTACCTGCTCGCGCTGGCGCTGCTGCGCAACTGGCTCGCCAGCCTGCTGGTTGCCTATCTGTTCCTGGCGCACCCCCTGCACGTGGAGTCGGTGGCCTGGATCGCCGAGCGCAAAGACCTGCTGTGCGGCATGTTCTTCCTGCTGTCGATTCTCGCGTACCTGCGCTATGCGGCGCGGCCCTGTGCGAGGCGCTACGCGCTGGTGGTTTGCGCCTTCGCGCTGGCATTGCTGTCGAAGCCGATGGCAGTCACGCTGCCCGTGGTGCTGCTGCTGCTCGACTTCTGGCCCCTTGACCGATTGCGCGGGGAGCCCGCGCTGGTACTGGGCAGGCGCTTCCCGGCGTACGCAGTGCTGCTGGCGGAGAAGATTCCCCTGTTCGCCCTGTCTCTGGCATCGGGAATCGTGACGCTGGCCGCGCAAAAGACGGCGATTGTGTCGATCGATCGAATGCAGCTGGACTACCGGCTGATGAACTCGGTTGTTGCCTATGCGACTTACCTGCGCGACACGATTGCCCCCACGCGGCTCGCCATCCTGTACCTGCTTGGCCCGATCGATTTTCTTGCGTCGTTCCTCCCGTCGCTGCTCGTGCTTGGTGCCATCAGCGTGGCGGTGGCCGGCTGGCGAAAGAGGTACCCGTGGCTGCTGTTCGGCTGGCTCTGGTTCCTGCTGACGCTACTGCCGGTGATCGGCCTGATCCAGGTTGGCTATCAGTCGCATGCGGATCGCTACATGTATCTGCCGTCGATCGGGCTGTTTCTGGCGCTGGGAGCCGCGATCGCGCGGCTGAGCGGCGCGGCGTCGAAAAAGGCGCTGCTGGCGCTGGTGCCGGCGCTGGTGTTCTACTCGTTCATCGCATGGGTCCAGCTTGGCTACTGGTCGGGGTCATATATGCTGTTCACGCGTGTTCTCGACGTCGTTGGTGAAAGCTACCCGGCCAATGTCATGCTTGCTAGCTTCCACCTGCGCGAGGGACGGGTGCAAGAGGCGGAGGCGCATGCGTTGAAGGCACTATCGCTGAGTTCCGGCTCGGTGGAGGCATTATCGGTTCTGGGCGCCGTGCTGATGGCCAAGAAGGACTATTCAGGTGCCGAACAGTTGGTCCGCGTGGCGTTGAGCAAGTCTCCGGGAGATGCCAGGCTGCTGAACAATCTCGGTGCCGTCCTCGAACAGCAGGGGCGGCTGGAGGAAGCGAGGCAACTGTTCGCGGCGGCGTTGAAGTCCGATCCGAATATGTACTTGGCGAGGGAAAACCTGAAACGCTTGGGAGGCTGATTGAGCCCGATACATTGCTGGGTATGTGGCGAGCACGCCGAATTCGACCGGCTGGAGGTGCGCGACGCCGACACGGGCGCCGACGAGTATTGTCTGGCCCTTTGTACCGCGTGCCGGAGCGGCGCTCTGGATCATCCGCCTCCGCCGGAGGTCCTCAGCCGACACTACGATGCGTCGTACTACGGTGGCGGCGAATCCAAGTTCGCCGCGCCATTGCAGGCAATCCTGAACCTGTCGACCAGGATGCGCGCGAGGTCGATCCGCAATTTACTGCATTGCACGTCGGCGCCGCTGGTGCTGGACATCGGCTGCGGCAGAGGATCATTGCTCGCCGAACTGACCGGGCTGGGCGCGCGGGGAATTGGGCTGGAGCGCGCTGCCCCTGGGTCGTTTCGCGGGCATGCGGGCTTCGAACTGCGGCTTGGCGAGCTGACCGAACAGCGGTTCCCGGCGGCGAGTATCGACGCCGTCGTGCTGTGGCATGCATTGGAGCACCTCGGGAATCCGCAGGCGGTTCTCGCGGAGATCGGCCGGATCATTAAGCCCGGCGGACTGCTGGTGATCGCCGTGCCCAACAACGCGAGCTGGCAGGCGCGATTCTTCGGCCGTTGCTGGTTCCACCTGGACGTGCCGCGTCACCTGCATTTTTTCGGGCACGCGGGGCTGCTGCGCCTGCTGCGGCAACAGGGCTATGAGGTGCAGGCGTGCAGTACCTTGGACCCGATCCAGAACCTTTTCGGATTCGTTCAAAGCTGCCTCAACGGCCTTCCCGGCAGCGCGCCCAATCGGCTATACCAGTTGATGCGCAGCGAACAGGCTCCCATCAGGGTTCTGGAGATGCTGCTGTGGATGCTTCCGGCCTGTCTGCTGCTGCCATTCGCGCTGGTCGAGGCGGCCTGTTGCGCGGCGCGTGGAGACGGTGCCTGCAGCATCGTCTTTGCGTCCAAGACGCAGCGTACTGGCTAGTCGAGCCCCCCTTCTCAGCTCATGCTTTGCCAGGCGCCTCGAAATAAGCCTCGTACAGCAGATCGAAAGTCATTTCGGTTTCGGCCAGCAGTTGGTCCTCGCTGTCGGTGCGACGGACGGCGCCCTGCAGCAGCGTCTGCACTCCTGCGGCTTCCGCCACCTTGGTCTCGCCCGCATTGAGCGCATGGATGAGGGCGCCGATGCGCGCGAGACCGGTGTTCTGCTCCAGCTTGAAACCGGCGAGAATTTCCTCGAACGTGACCTTGTCCTTACTGTTGCAAAACGTCGCGCCGGCGAAGCCGAAGCCGACCGCGCGCGCCGGACATTCCTGGTTCTTGTCGAGCCATAACAGCGTCGCTTCCGGGTCGATGAAGCGCCGGATCAGCCAGGCCGAGGCCAGCTGGTCAGCCCACAGGGGTTTGCGCGTCGCCCACACGCGCCGGAAATATTGCTTGCCCGTGGTATCGATCGTGCCGCTTGTCTTCTGCGCCTGGGGGAACATCAGCGCGTGCACCGCCTGCTCGGCTTCGGACAGGGCGCGTGCGGCGCGCGCCTTCGATTCCGAGGGGAAAAAATCCAGCGTGCTGATGATTTCGTACTCGCGCTTGTGCTTGTTGAGCAGCCGCATGATGGACACCGGGTCGGAGACGCCGAAGCCGGCCTTGAGGCCTTCCACGGTCTTGATCAAGTCGTTGTACTTATGCGTGCGGTCGAACAAGCCGAGGAACTGCCGCGTCTGCGACTCGTCCAGACTGTTCACCGCAAGCAAGTAGGCCGAGCCGTTGATTCGGGCGATGTGGTCGCTGAGGCTGGTCAGGCCCTGGCGCGCGGCCGGCGTATCGGGCAGCAGGAATACACCCTCGCGTATCACCGCACAGCCGAGCGATTCAAGCGTGCGCAGGACGAGCATGCGTGCCGCCGGGTCTTCGGTGGGCAGGGTGGTAACGTAGGCGAGCCAGTGCGCAGCGCCCGCCCCGGCTCTGGCGGTTTCCGCAGCCACCGCTACCGGCCTCGCCCGGGCAAGGCGGCGCGCAGGCTCGATGCGTGACGCGCACCGGTGCGGACGGCAGATTTGTCCATGCGTTCTCTACTCCATCCCATAATGGCAGTTTATCAAGATAAACACCCTGGTTCCAGCCATAAGCACGCCAATCAGCGGACCTTATCAGCAAATCAAAATCTCTGGCTTGTGAGCCCGTCCGCCTCTGCGCACAATACGTCCAGTATTGCTGCCGCGCGCCCTCGCGGCGAAGCCGCAATACAAAGGCGCCGTTTCAGAATTATCGAAACGGCCCCTGACTTAGGGGAGCATGACGGGATGCGCCCCGAAGGTCTCGATCCCCCTTGAGGGGAAAGCCCCCTCGGGGGATATCCCCTCATTTGGTAATAAGCCCGAATAAGAATATAGAGGAACAAGCATGTCCATACTGGTCCGTCCTCACGGCGGAGGATCGCTCAAGCCCTTGCTGCTCGCCGGCGCCGCGCTGAAGGCGGAGTCGGGCCGCGCGCAGGCGCTGCCCCGGCTGCGCGTGTCCTCGCGCGAAAAAGGCGATCTCATCATGCTCGGCATCGGCGGTTTCAGCCCGCTCGAAGGCTTCATGACCCGCGCCGACTGGCAGGGCGTGTGTGACGGCTACCGCATGGCGAGTGGCCTGTTCTGGCCGATTCCAATTACGCTTTCGGCCGACAAGGCGGCTGCCGCGGGCGTCAAGACCGGCAGCGAACTCGCGCTCGTCGATCCGGATTCGGATGAAATCCTCGCGACCATCAACGTGACCGAGAAATTCACGATCGACAAGGCGTACGAGTGCATGTCGGTATTTCGCACCGTGGACGGGGAGCATCCGGGCGTGAAAATGGTCCTGGCGCAGGGCGAAGTCAACCTCGCCGGCCCGGTCAAAGTGCTCTCCGACGGCGGCTTCAAGGCAAAGTACGGCGCCCTGTTCATGACCCCGGCCGAGACCCGCGCCGAGTTCGAACGCCTCGGTTGGTCCAAAGTGGCGGCGTTCCAGACGCGCAATCCCATGCACCGCTCGCACGAGTACCTGGCCAAGGTCGCGATCGAGGTTTGCGACGGCGTGCTGGTCCATTCGCTGCTGGGCGCGCTCAAGCCCGGCGATATTCCGGCCGAGGTGCGCACCCAGGCCATATCGGTGCTGATCGACAAGTATTTCGCCAACAACACGGTGGTGCAGGCGGGCTACCCGCTCGACATGCGCTATGCCGGCCCGCGCGAAGCGCTGCTGCACGCGCTGTTTCGCCAGAACTACGGCTGCTCGCACCAGATCGTCGGCCGCGACCATGCGGGCGTGGGCAGCTATTATGGCCCGTTCGATGCGCACCATATTTTCGATGAGATTCCGCAGGGGTCCCTGGAGACCCAGGCGCTCAAGATCGACTGGACCTTCTGGTGCTACCAGTGCGGCGGCATGGCTTCGGCGCGCACCTGTCCGCACGAGGAGAAGGACAGGCTGAACGTCTCGGGCACCAAGCTGCGGAAGTGGCTATCCGAAGGCAGCCCGGTGCCGGCCGAATTCAGCCGGCCGGAAGTGCTCGCGATTCTGCGCGAGTACTACGCCGGGCTCGAGGCGCACCAAAAAGTCGAAGTGAAGCTCGCCGGGCATTCCGCGCGCTAGCCGGAGAATTCGTTTGATTGGATTTTTTTGAGGAGGTAGTAACGATGCCGACATTCGTCCGTACCGAAAAATGCGACGGCTGCAAGGGGCAGGACAAGACCGCGTGCATGTACATCTGCCCGCACGACCTGATGCATCTGGACCGGGACGGCTCCGTGACCGGCCACGCGATGAAGGCCTACAACGTGGAGCCGGAGCAGTGCTGGGAGTGCTATTCCTGCGTCAAGATCTGCCCGCAGAACGCGATCGAGGTGCGCCATTACGCCGACATCGTGCCGCTGGGCGCGTCGGTGCAGCCCTTGCGCGGCACCGATTCCATCATGTGGACCATCAAGTTCAGGAACGGCACCATGAAGCGCTTCAAGTTCCCGATCCGCACCACGGCGGAAGGCTCGGCCGATCCCTACGGCGGCAAGCC
>Ga0080064_1001883_pt1 | contig 38956 bp, 33 predicted proteins | sample Subgrocontami54m_FD_69260 | JGI IMG/M metagenome (GOLD analysis project Ga0080064, IMG submission 69260) | Subsurface groundwater microbial communities from S. Glens Falls, New York, USA - GMW46 contaminated, 5.4 m (SPADES assembly) (version 2) ...
TGGGTCCTGGGACGCCAGCGTCACCGCCCGCCGCAGTTCCTCCAGCGCTTCCGGCAGCTGATTCTGATAGAGCAGGACCTCGCCCAGGGCCCGGTGGGCGGGGGCGAAATCCGGATAGATGGCCACCGACTGCCGAAAGGCCGCCAGGCTCTCCGGCACCATCTCCTTCCGAAGGTATGCTGCGCCCAGGTTGTAGGCGGCGGAGAAGTTGGTGCCATCGAGCTCCAGCGCCCGCTTCAGGTATTGGATGGCCTGGTCCCAGTCGCGCGAGCCCGCGTACGCCAGCCCCAGGTTAAAGACCGCCAGCGCGTAGTCCGGGCTCAGCTCCAGCACCCGCTGCAACTCCACGATGGCGTCCGGGAAGTCGCGCTTGCGCATGTAGTTGAGCGCCAGCAGATAGTGAATGGGCGTGGAGTTCTTGTCCGTCTGCAGAGCCGTCCGCAGCTTCTCGGTGGAGGAATCGTAGCGCCCGTGCTGGCTGTCGGCGATAGCCTCCGACACCAGATCGTACACCTCGATGCGGTCCTTGGGATCGGGCAGCTCGCGGTTGCTGATGGTGGGATTGCCGCCGCCCGCCACCGCCGCGTAGCCCAGCGACTTCAGCCGCTCGGCCAGCTGCGGGTCGAGCCCCGTCTTCTGCGCCAGCTCTTGCTCCGGGGTGTTCTTTTGAATGACCGAAGCCAGCCGTCCTCGTAGCTCCGCCGCCACCGCCTGCTTCTCCGGGTACAGGTTCTTCAGTTCCTTGGGATCGCTCTCCAGGTCGTAGAGCTCGGGCTTGGGCCCGTCGATGAAGTGAAACTTGCCCGCCTGCAAGCCGCGCAGTTCGCTCCAGTTGAAGTGCAGGCGCGGCAGGAACGACTCGGAATACAGATCTCCTCCCGCTCCCTTTCCTTGCAACACCGGCAGCAGGCTCTTTCCCTGAATCTGCGCCGGCGGCGCGAGGTGCAGCGCGTCGAGCACCGTAGGCAGCAGGTCCACCGTGCTGACGTCCGTGGAAACCCTTGCAGGACGGGAGTTTCGGCCGATTGGGAATTTTACGATGAGGGGCACGTGCAGGGTCGAGTCATAGATGAAAAAGCCGTGTGTCTTTTCGCCGTGCTCGCCCAGTCCCTCGCCGTGGTCTCCGGCGACGACGATCAGCGTCCGTTGGTAGATGTTCCGAGCTTTGAGGAAGCGCACCACTCGGCCGACCTGCTCGTCGGCGAAGGCGATCTCACCGTCATAGGGCTGCGCTTTGTGGCGCTCGCTGTAGGGCGCCGGCGGAGTATAGGGGTGGTGCGGATCGTACAGGTGCATCCACAGGAAGAACTTCTTCTGCGCGTGCTGCTTCAGCCACTTCAGCGCCTCATCCGCCACCACGTTGCCCGGGCGCTCCATCTGGTCGAGGTTGGCTTCCTGCAGGCGGCTGAAGTCGAAGTGGTCGTAGTAAAAGTCGAAGCCCTGGTTCAAACCGAAGCGCGAATCGAGCACCGCCGAGCCCAGCACCGCGCCGGTGGCGTAACCGTTCTGCTTGAGGATGGAGGCCAGCGTCGGCTGCCGCGGATTCAGGTTGTTGCCGCTGAAGTCGTGCATGCCGCTGTACATGGGGTACGTCCCGGTGAAGATCACCGCATGCGACGGCAGGGTGATGGGCACCGGCGTGTACGCGCGCTCGAAGCGCACGCCTTCGGCCGCCAGTTGATCGAGGTTGGGCGTCTCGGCCGCCTTGTATCCGTAGCAGCCCAGGTGGTCGGCGCGCAGCGTGTCGATGGTGATGACAACCACGTTGATGGGAGCCGGCGGCGGAGCCGCATGACCCACGGCAGCGGCCAGCAGAAGGACAACCAGGGAAGTCACGGAAGGGAACCGCAGGCGCAGGTTCATGCAGTAAAAATTATACTTGAGGTCCGGCGTCCGAGGTTTTTCGCTCCCGGCGCCTGTGCTAGGCTGGCGGAGTGATGCGACTCCGCGGCCGGCTTCTCCTGATCCTTCTCCTGCTCCCGGTCGCTGCCTTCGCCGCGGAGACTTCCTCCGCTCCAGACGTCTTTCTCATCACCATCGACACGCTGCGCGCCGACCACGTGGAATGTTATGGCGACTCCAACATCCGCACCCCGGCGCTCAACCGCTTGTGCCGCGACGGGGTCCGCTTCTCCCGCGCCTTCACTCCCAGCCCCATCACCAACACCTCCCACGCCAGCATCCTCACCGGCCTGAACCCCAGCCGGCACGGCGTCACCGACTTCGGCGTGCCCCTGGCGGCCTCGCACCGTACCTTGGCGGAGCGGCTCAAGGCCAAGGGCTACCACACCGCCGCCTTCATCGGCGCAATCATTCTGGACAGCACCGGCCTCGCCCCCGGTCTCGACCGCGGCTTCGATTTCTACGACAACTTTCCCGCCACTGCTCCGACCGCCTCGCGCTGGGAGCGGGTGGAGCGCCGCGGCGGCGACGTGGTCCGCCGCGCAGAGCGCTGGCTGGCCACTCATCGCGCCGGCCCGCGCTTGGTCTGGGTGCACCTCTATGATCCGCATGACCCCTACGAGCCGCCCGCGCCCTTCGACGCCCAGTACCGCGACCGTCCCTACGACGGCGAGATCGCCTACGCCGATTCCGCCCTCGGCCAGTTCCTGCGCTTTCTCGACCGCAACGGCTGGTACGGCAACGCTCTCATCGTCGTGGTGGGCGACCACGGCGAGGGCCTGGGCGAGCATCAGGAGGAGACCCACGGCATCTTCCTCTACGACTCCACGCTGCACGTCCCGCTGATTGTGAAGCTGCCCGGCGGCCAGAGCGCGGGCGAGGAACTCGGCAATCAGGTGCGCACCACGGACATTCTGCCCACCGTCCTCGATGCGGCCGGCTTTCCCGCCAGCGCGGAGTTCGACGGCACGCCCTTGCAGCCGCTGTGGAAGGGAAGGGCGGTAGCCGAGCGCCTCGCGCCCGGCGAGACCGACTACCCGCTGCGCTTCGGATGGGCGCCGCTGCGGTCGCTGCGCGCCGAAGGATACAAGTTCATCGAGGCGCCGCGGCCGGAGTTCTACGACCTGCGCGCCGATTCGGGCGAACTCCGCAACCTTTACGAGCCCTGGAACGAGCGGGTGCGGAAGCTGCGCGCACAACTGGCGGAGCTCCGCGTGCGAGCAGAGGTTCCGGGGAGCGCGGGCAGAGTTCCCCCGGCGACCCTCGAGCACCTTCGCGCGCTGGGATACCTGGGGACCGATCCCGGCCAAACCGAGGTTCCCGAGCCCTCGCTGCTGCCCGATCCCAAGGACAAGATCGTGCTGCAAAACCTGCTGCATAGCGCCATGCTAGCCGACGAGGGGGGCCGGCCCGCCGAGGCGCGCGCCGCTCTGGAGAAGGCCGTGCTGGCGGATCCGAAGTCAGCCCCGGTTTTGCTGCAACTCGGCCAGATTGAGTTCAAGGAAGGGAACTACGAGAGGGCGGCCGGCACCCTGGCTCAAGCACGGGCCCTGCGCCCGCAAGATTCCGCTGCTGCCCTCTACCACGGCCAGGCGCTTGAGAGGTCCCGCAACCTACCCGCGGCTCGCGACGCTCTCGAAGACAGCCTGCGCCTGACTCCCGGCCAGTTCGCGGCACGCCAGCTTCTGGGCCGGATTTATCTGCGGATGGGTAACCTGAAGGCCGCGCAGGATCAGTTCGAAGCAGCGGTCTTCCTGGAGCCGAAGAATGCGGAAGCCAGAATGGACCTGGCCCGCGCCTTCCTGCAGAGCCAGCGCCCCGCGGACGCGCTCGCCCAGCTCACAGCAGCGGCGCAGATCGCGCCGGGGAACGCCGGCGTCCAGGAATTGCGGGCGCAGGCCTACACCGCCCTGGGCCAGGACGACCTGGCGCGCAAGGCTTCGGCGCGCGCGGCGCTTCTGCGCAAGAGAAAGGCACCCTGATCCAGGGTGCCCTTTGTTCTGGAACCGGTTGCGTCTATTTTCCCGCGGATGGCGCCGCCTGGGTCGGCGCCGGCTCGAAGATTTCCGTCATCACCCGCCCCTTCATCTGCTTGGGCGGCTCGATGCCGTAGAGGTGCAGCAGGGTAGGCGCGACGTCGAACGCGCCGACCTCCAGGCCCATCAGGCGCACGTTCTTCTTGATGCCCGGTCCCACCGCGATGAACGCTCCTGCCACCTCGTCCCCATCCACGAAGTCGTGCTTGGCGATGACGCTGTCCATGGGATGATCCATGTGCGCGCCGTGTTCCTCGATGTACCGCAGCGGCTTGATTCCGTGGTCGGAGATGATGAACACATAAGTATTCTCATCCACGTGCTTCAGCACCATCCCCAGCACCTTGTCGAAGGCGCGGTACTGGTTGGGAAACGCGTCCACCCGGGCGCCGTGCACCTTTGCGTTGTAGCCCACATTGTGCGGCTGGATGGGATACAACCAATGGCCCACCCGGTCCTCGCAGGACTGCACCATGAAGGTGAAGTCCTCGGGATGCTTGGTCAGCAGATAGTCGAACAGCTTGGTCTGCTGGGCGCGGATGGTGTCCACCTTGGCCAGCCACTGGTTGACGGATTCCGCCTCGTGCCCGGCCAGCATCTCCATCTTCGGGATGCGCGCGCAGTCAATATAGAAATCGCCCACATTGGCCAGCAGTTCCTGCTTCAGGGCGGCCGGATATACGGCATCGCCGCCCTCCACTTCGCTCAGTTTGGGCGAGCACAGGACCCCGTCCTCGCAGTCTTTGCCGCGGGTGAGCATGCCGCTGACCATGTAGCCATTCACCGGCATCACCGGAAAGGTCGCGGGGACATTGGCCATGCCCACCGTCACCCCGTTCTTCGACAGGATGGACCAGATCGGCTCCTCCTTCAGCATGTGGGTGTTGGCGGTCTGCCCGTTCACCACGAAGCCGGTGATTCCGTTCTCCGGGGGGGCCGTGCTGGTAAAGAAGGTGGTGTACACCTTGGGACAGTTGGGAGACGAGATGGTCTTCAGGTACCCCGAGGTCCCGTTCGCGATGAGGCGCGCCAGGTTCGGCACCTCGCCGCGCACCACCAGCGGGCGCACGATGTCCCACTCCATTCCATTCACCCCCAGCACGATCACATGCGGCTTGGCGGTTTTCTGGGAAGGGGTGGCTTGCGGGGTCTGGGCCGGAAGCCCCGAGGCCGCCACGAGGATCAGCAGCAGGCTGCTTGCGAGAAAACCGAACTTCCGGGACATGATGAGGCCTCCAACAGATGGCGATTGACTCTAGAATTATACCCGAGGAGAATGGCCGCGGCGCTTCCCCGTCACCTTTCATGTTGTTGGACACAAAGAACTTGGGGGATTTAACCCGAGCCTACCAAGGGAGGTTTGCGATGAGTGCTCAGGCTGCTGTTCCGGCGCCGCAGCCCGGCTGGTGGTCGCGCAACTGGAAGTGGTTTGTCCCCGCCGGTTGCCTTACGCTGAGTCTCCTGTTCTGCCTTTTCATCGGGCTCATCTTCACCATCGTTATGGGCTCGATGAAGTCCTCCGACGCCTACAAGCAGGCCGTAGCCACGGCTAGGGCCAACCCCACCGTAGTAGCGAAGCTGGGCACGCCCATCGCCGAAGGATATTTCGTCAGCGGCAATATCAACGTGCAAAACAATTCCGGGAATGCCGACCTGCAGATCCCCATCTCCGGCCCTAAGGGCAAAGCCGTGATCCACGCCGTAGCCAGCAAGAGTGAGGGCAAGTGGGAGTACTCGCGGCTCACCGTCACCATCGAGGGCCAGCCCGAGCTCGATCTGCTGGAGCTCGAGCCCGGCCCGGAACAGTGAGCAAGAACAGTGGAAGCGGGCGACTCGCCGCTCACCCGCGGTGTCTAACCGGAGCAGAGAGCAGGGCAGCCGCGGAGGCGCGTCCTGCTTGGATGTGATATAAGCAGAGAGCGCGCAAAAACCCGCCACGATGAGATCCCTCCTGAGACGTTCTTCCATCTTCCTGGCACTGCTGATGGCTTGCCCGTTGCTGGCGGAGGCCCCCGGGGCCGCCGCTCCGCCAAGCTCTCCGGCACCCAACCTGCTCCTCGACACCATGCAGCAGGAGCTCACCCGCGCCATGCAGGATTTGAGCAAGGCCGATCCGCCGCCCTACTTCCTCAGCTATTCCGTGAGCGAGCACCAGTACGCCTCTATCTCAGCCACGCAAGGGTCGCTGTACAGCTCCGCTCAGACGCGGGTGCGCACCCTGGACGTCTCGGTGCGCGTGGGCAGCCCGGCGCTGGACAACACCCACAACGAGAGCCGTTCCTCCAGCCTGACCGCCGCGCTGCTTCCGGTGGAGGATGACCGCGACGCCATCGCCCGCGTCCTCTGGCTGACCACCGACCGCGAGTACAAGCAGGCCGCGCGCACCTTCCTCCAGGTCAAGACCAACTCCGAGGTCCGCGCCGAGGAGGAAGACCAGTCTCCGGACTTTTCCTCGGAGCAGCCGCAGTCGCACCGGGCCCCGCCCGTCTCCATCGCGGGCTTTGACCGCGCCGCCTGGGAAGCGAAGGTCCGCCGCTACTCCAGCCTCTTTGCCAAGTATCCCGAGGTCTATCGCTCGGTGGTGACCGTGATCGAGGACAAGTTCACGCACTACTTCGTTTCCAGTGAAGGCTCGCGCATCGAGAGCCAGCGGCCGCAGGTGCGCCTGATCATCTACGCCGAGACCCGCGCCGACGACGGCATGGACCTGCTGCGCTCCGAGACCTTCGACGGCTCGACCTTCGACCGCCTGCCCTCCGACGCCGTGGTCGAAGCCAAGATCCAGAAGATGGCCGAGGACTTGAAGAAGCTCCGCGCCGCGCCCCTGATCGAGCCGTTCAGCGGGCCCTCGCTGCTCTCCGGCCGCGCCGCCGCCGTCTTCTTCCATGAGGTCCTGGGGCACCGGGTCGAGGGCCAGCGCCAGCGCGGCGACCAGGAAGGCCAGACCTTCACCAAGAAGATCAACCAGGAAGTGCTGCCCACCTTCCTCAGCGTGGTGGACGATCCCACCCTGAAGGAACTCAATGGGGTGGAACTCAGCGGCTGGTACGACTACGACGATGAAGGCATTCCCTCGGAGCGCACCGAGGTGGTCCAGAACGGCATCCTGCGCCGCTTCCTGATGTCGCGCATGCCGGTGAAGGGCTTCTCCAAATCCAACGGTCACGGCCGCGCCCAGGACAACTACGTCCCGGTGGGCCGCCAGGGCAGCCTCATCGTCACCTCCACCAAGACCGTGCCCGACTCGCAGTTGCGCGACATGCTCATCGCCGAGATCAAGAAGCAGAACAAGCCCTACGGCCTCTACTTCGAGGACATCGCCGGCGGCTTCACCCTGACCACGCGCCAGCTTCCCCAGGCCTTCCAGGTGCTGCCGCTGATGGTGTGGCGCGTCTATCCCGACGGCCGCCCGGACGAGCTGGTGCGCGGCGTGGACATCGTGGGCACGCCCCTGGCCTCGCTCAACCGCCTGGTGCTCACCGGCGATGCCACCCAGGTCTTCAACGGACAGTGCGGCGCTGAATCCGGATACGTCGCCGTCTCCGCCGCCTCGCCCGCCATCCTGTTCTCCGAGCTGGAGGTGCAGAAGAAGGCCAAGTCCAACGCCCGGCCTCCCATCCTGCCGCCCCCGGCTTTTGAGAAGATCCCGCCGCCGGGGAGCGCCCCGGCGCCGCCGCTTGCGGGACAGAGGCCCGGAGTCAAGCCATGACCGGCCGCCGCTCCGTCCGTCTGCTCTTCGCGGCGTTCCTGCTGGCGTTACCGCTGGGAATGGCGCAGTCTGCGCCCGCGGCCAAGCCCGCTTCCGACGATCCCGTGCTGCGCGCCATGCTCTCCGAGCTCGAGCGCTCCAAGGAAAAGCTCCAGCTCAAGGAGATGCAGCGCCCCTATTACATCGAGTACTCGCTCAACGAACTCCAGTTCTACTCCGCGGACGCCACCTTCGGCGCCCTGCGCCTGGAGCAGGGACGCTCCGCGCGGCTGCTGCGCGCCGTGGTCCGCATTGGGAATTACTCCGACGACAGCTTCTTCGGCCAGGGCGAGGGCCACATCGAACTGGTGCCGCAGGAGAACGACGAGCTCGCCCTGCGCCACATGATCTGGCTGGCCACCGACTCCGCCTACAAGAGCGCCCTCGAAGCCCTTACCCTCAAGCAGTCGCTGCTCAAGGACGTGGTGGTCGAGCAGCCCGTGGACGACTTCTCCCGCGAGTCCGCCATCCAGTCCATCCAGCCCCTGGTGAAGAACGAGGCCGACTCCAAGCGCTGGCTGGAGATGGCGCGCTCCACCTCCGCCCTCTTCCGCAAGGACCCCAAGGTGGATTCCTCGGAAGCCGCCTTCCGCGCCCAGATCAACAACCGCTACTTCGTGAACACGGAAGGCTCCGTCACTCGCCGGGGCACCGCGGTCTATTTCTTCTATTTCGGAGGCAGCACCCAGGCTCCCGACGGCATGCGCCTGGAGCGCTCGCAGGGATACGCGGTGGCCCGGGCGGAGGAGCTGCCCTCGCCGGAAAAGATCCGCGCCGAGGCGGAGAAAATCATCGCCACCCTGGGCGAGCTGCGCCAGGCGCCCGTGGTCGAGGACAGCTACCGCGGGCCGGTGATGTTTTCCGCCGACGCCGCCAACACCGTCTTCAACAACCTGGTGGTGCCCGCCATCACCGGCGACAAGCCCCAGCCCGGCGACCCCGCCCGCACCAGCGGCGACTATGCTTCGCTCTTCAAGAGCCGCGTCCTGCCCCCCTTCCTCACCCTGGTGGACGACCCTACCCTTACCCGCTTCCAGGATCAGACCCTGGTGGGCAGCTACACCGTGGACGACGAGGGGGTGAAGGCGCAGCCGGTGACCGTGGTCGAGAACGGGACCTTGGTGAACTACCTCATCGGACGCCGCCCCATCCGCGACTTCCCGCGCTCCAACGGACACGGGCTGGCCGCGCCGGGGGGCTCCGCGCGGCCCAGCATCGGCAACCTGTTCGTCCGCGCCTCCGAATCCTACCCCGTGGAGCAACTGAAGAAGCGCTTGCTCGATATGTGCCGCGACCAGGGACGCCCCTACGGCTATCTGGTCGAGACCACCGGCCCCGACCTCGCGCCCCGCCTGCTCTACCGCGTCTATGTGAAGGACGGCCACCAGGAGCTGGTGCGCGGCGCCGTCTTCGGACAGCTCGATACCCGCGCCCTGCGCAACGACCTGCTGGCCGTCGGCAATGACGCCGATGTGGAAGGCCGGCCCGACCCTGTCCCCAACTCCCTGGTCACTCCCTCGCTGCTCTTCGAGGAGCTGGAGATCAAACGCGCCGACCGAGTCCGCGAGAAGCTGCCGCAGTATCCGCCGCCCGGGCTGGCCGCGGAGGCGCCCGCTGCCGCTCCGGCCCGGAAGTCGAACTAGAAGGGACGAGATTCCCATGGCGGAGAAGTTCCGGAGCTACGACGACTTCTTTGCCTTCTACGTGCAGCAGCACAGCCATCCCGGCAACCGCCTGCTGCACGCCCTGGGGACCACGCTGGGATTCGCGGTCGCCATCCGCGCCTTCGCCCTCGGGCGCCCCTGGCTGGCCCTGCTCTGGATTCCCATCGGTTACGCCTTGGCCTGGACCGGCCACTTTCTGGTGGAAGGGAACCGTCCCGCAACCTTCGGGCACCCCTGGTGGTCCTTCATCAGCGACTTCCGCATGCTCGCCCTCATGTTCACCGGCCGCCTCGGCCCCTGGCTCAAGCGCCCCGTCCCAGGCCGTGTGGATGCGGGCGACTCGCCCGCATAACGAAAGCGACTGCCCGCCAATCCCTCTTGTCATCGGGCCATCGGACGAAGGCAGCAGTACGGTTGCCGGCGGGACGCCGGCGCTACACATCTGCCGCTGGCGCTCGCCCGCTCACCCAGCGCGGTTCTGGTATAAACTGCGCTTTGTGCGGGTCTTGGGAGTAGATTGCGGCAGCGAGTTGACCGGTTACGGGGTGGTGGAGCAGCGCAACGGCCGGGGGCTCGCCTGCATCTCCGCTGGGGTCATCCGCCTGAAGACCCGCGACCCGCTGGCCCGGCGACTGGCGCGCGTCTTCGAGGAGCTGGGCAGCGTGATCCGCGCCCACCGTCCCGACGTGGTCGCCATCGAGGATGTCTTCTACGCGGTCAACGCCAAATCCGCGCTCAAGCTGGGACACGTGCGCGGCGTGGCCATGCTGGCCGCCGCCGTCCAGGACCTGGAGGTCGCCGAGTACGCGCCCTTGGCCATCAAATCCGCGGTCGTGGGATACGGCAGGGCGGAGAAGTCCCAGGTGCAGCAGATGGTGAAGCGCCTGCTGAACCTTAAGGAAACTCCCGAGCCTCCCGACGTCGCCGACGCCCTGGCCATCGCCATCTGCCACCTGCACACCGCGGCCACGCTCGAACGCCAGGCCGCCGGAGGACGCCGCGCCCGCCGATGAGACTCGAGTCACGATCGCCGCTGCCCTCCCGCCCCGGCCGGTGTGGATGCGGGCGACTCGCCCGCATGGCCTTCACCAAGCGCCAGCGCCTGCCCCAGCTCGCTGTGTGCTTGCTTGTCGTCAGCGGCCTTGCTCCGGCCCAGGGCTCCAGCCCGGGGCCCGACTCCGCTCCCTCGCTTCCTTCGGTGACCTTCACTCAGGCCTTCCCGCGCGCCACGCCCGCGTATCTCTCCCTGCGCATTGATTCCGCCGGACACGCCGCTTACGAGTCCCGCCGCGAGGAAGGCGAGCCGAGCCAGCCCGAGTTGGGCGAACCCTACCGCATCGAATTCGTGATCTCCCAGGCCACCGCGCGCCGCGTCTTCGCCCTGGCCGAAACCCTCAACTACTTCCAGGGCGACTGGGACTTCAAGAAACACCGCATCGCCGACACCGGGCGCAAGACCCTCCTCTACTCCGACTCCTCTCGCAGCCACCAGACCACCTACAACTGGTCCGAGAACAGCGCCCTCCAGGAGCTGACGGAGATTTTCCAGGGCATCTCCAACACTCAGGAGGCCGCGCATGAGCTCAACCGGCTGCGCCGCTACGACCGCCTGGGCCTGAACCACCAGCTCGAGCGCATGGAAGATATGGCCAAGAACGGGTGGTTGCGCGAACTCCAAGTCATCGCGCCCCTGCTGGAAAAGCTGGTTAACGACCGTGAAATCATGCACATAGCGCGCCAGCGCGCCCAGCGCCTGCTGCAGTTGGCTGCCTCCCCGGCGCCTGCCAAACTTCACTGACCGCGACCTTCAGAACAACTCGGGGTTAGTATCAGTGCATCCCACATATCAGAATCTCAGGAGATTCTGTATGAAGTACCGCAGGGTAGGTCTAGCGCTTCTGATGGCCGCCGCTTTGGTCGCGGGTGTTCTCCCGCCCAAGGCCCTGGCAGACTCCAACGCCCGCATCGTCCGCCTGAGCTATGTGGACGGCGAAGCTCAAATTGACCGCCGCGACGGGCGCGGCTTCGAGCACGCCTTTCTCAACATGCCGCTGGGCCCGGGCACCCGTGTGTCCACTCGCGACGACGGCCGCGCCGAGATCGAGTTCGAGGACATGAGCACCGTCCGCCTCACCCCGGGCACCTTGGTCGAGACTCAGTCGCTCGACCTGCGCTCCTCCGGCGCCAAGTACACCCTGGTGGACCTCCAGGAGGGCACCGCCTATTTCAACATCCGCAAACTGGATGATGACAACGACTTCCGCGTCACCACCGGACGCCGCGAGTTCAGCCCTACCCGGGCCTCGCGCTTCCGCCTGCGCGTGGACCGCTCGCAAGTCGTCCTCGCCGTCTTCAAGGGCGAGGTCGAGGTCATCGGCGAGGGAAGCAGCCTCACCGTCCGCAAGGATGAGACTCTCACCCTGGACCTCGAAGACCCGGCCCGCTACTTTCTGGCCAAGGGCGTCTCCGGCGACCGCTATGACGAATGGGACCAGGAGCGCGACCAGTACCGCGACCGCTACGCCAGCGCCGGCAACTACCGCGGCTACTCCTCCGCTTACAGCTACGGCGTCAGCGACCTGAACTACTGGGGCAGCTACACCTACATCTCCGGCTACGGCTACATGTGGCGCCCTAACTACTACGGCGTGAACTGGAATCCCTACGCTAACGGCGCCTGGTACTGGTATCCGGGCTCGGGCTGGATCTGGGTCTCGGCCTACCCCTGGGGCTGGATGCCCTTCCGCTACGGCAACTGGTACTACATCGGCGGACACGGCTGGTGCTGGAGTCCGGGGAACCACTGGCGCCACTGGTCGCCGGTGGTGGCGGTCCACAATCCGCCTCCGGGACATGTCGTGCCTACCCCTCCGCCGCCTACCGGCCGGCGGGATCCGGTGATCGTGGGCCACGGCCCATCTACCATCCTGCCTGCGGAGGCTCCCGGTCCGGGACGCCTTCGCGGCGTTCGAGACCCGAACGTCCTCGGCAAAAGGGGCAGCGGCTCCGGTGTTGTGGGAACTCCTGGTTCTGACCCGGGAGGCACGCCCACTGCCGGCTCCGGTGTGAACGCGGGGAGCGGCTCCGGCGGGTCCGTGGGTTCCGGCGGGAGCGGCCAGCCGGCCGCAGACTCGGGCCGTCGCCCCTCCGGGCGCGAGCGCGAGATCGAGCTTGAAGAGGCCATCCGCAACGCCCGTGAGCGCCGCGGTGTTGGCGGCCAGTCGGGCGGGGTGATCACCAACTCCGGTTCGGCCAGTTCTGGTTTTTCGGGCGGTACCGGCTCCGGCGCAACCTCGCAGGATTCTTCTCCCTCTTCCGGGCGGGAACGGGTCCCGGAGCCACGCCGCCAGTTGCCTCCGAGCATCACGCGCGACGCACCTACCTCCGGTTCGGGTTCGAGCGGCAGTGCGAGTTCCGGCGGGGGCGGTGGCGGCAGCAGTTCCGACTCGGGCGAAACTTCTCCGGCGGCTGATCCCTCTCCCACCTCGGGTGGCGGAAGGTCTCGGGAGCCGCGCCGCGAAACTCCGCGTGAGAACTTCACGCAGAGTTCCGGTTCCTCGGGCTCCGGTTCCTCGCGCGCTGGTCCTTCGAGTTCTGGATCATCCAGTTCGAGCTCCGGATCGAGCGGCGGGGGTAGCAGCAGCGCCAGCTCCGGCAGCAGCGCCAGCGGAGGTTCCGGCCACAGCAGCTCCTCTTCTTCCAGCTCCGGCTCCAGCGGCGGGCAGAGTTCCAGCGGAAGTTCTGGAAGCAGCTCAGGCGGCAGCCACGCCGGCAGCGGAAGTTCTTCGGCAGCCGGCCACAGCTCGAGCAGCGGGCGCAGCTCCAGTTCCAGCAGCCCCAGAAGCTCTGCTACCTCCACCCCGAAATAAGCGGCGTCCTCTCTAAACGCAACGGGCGGCCTCCTTGGTCGCCCGTTCGTTTCGTAACGCCGGCGTCCCGCCGGCTGGTTCGCGGGGTCCTCGCCCGCGGCCTTTGACCTTCGTAGCGCCGGCGTCCCGCCGGCCACTCCTGCCGCTGACCGTTTGGTCTTTCCTTTTTCCTTTCTTCTATCTCACCACCACGCCCGCATACCCCACCACCGCGCTGCGGTCGCCCGAGATGTCGCCCGAGGTCGCGTACTTCACTAGCTCCGCCGACTTCGCTCCCAACTGTCCAGCCGCCGAAAGCATGGCCACCGCCGGCCCGAATCCGCACATGCTGATGTCCTCCCGCACCACCACGTCGTACAGCCCGCGCGCATCCATCGCCAGCAGCCTCTCGATGGCTTTCCCATCCTTGACGCGGGTGATGGCGTCGGATTCGTAGTGGTTCATGTCGCTGGAGGCGATGATGAGCGTTTTCTCCTTCTGCGCTTCGAGGACGGTGGCGATGGCCTCGCCCAGCGACGCCAGCACCTCGTAGTTCGCCGTCCCCAGCGCGATGGGGACAAAGCTGAACTCAGGCTGAAGTGCCTGGAGGAAGGGAAGCTGGACCTCCAGCGCGTGCTCCCCGCGATGCGCCGCCGCATCCTCCGCCAGCCAGCGGTAGCTGCGCATCAAGTCCGCGGCCAGCGCCTGGTCGATTTTGGCCTCGCCCAGCGGCGTGCGCCACGTCCCAGCGCTCATGATGGCCAGCGGCTCGCCCATCCCGGTGTGGTTGGGACACAGGATGACGTAGCGCCGCGGCAGCTTCAGCCGCGCGTAAACCGCTCCCGCCACGTGCCCCGAGTACATGTAGCCCGCGTGCGGGACCACGCAGCCCAGCGCGCTGACCTTCTCTGCGGCGGCGGCAACGTAGGACTTCACGTCCCGCAACAGGACTTTCGGATCGCCGGGGTAAAAGCGACCTGCCACCGCCGGATGCCGCACCGCGCTGCTCACCGCGCACCGCCTTCCAGCCCCGATTGTCTCGCCGCCGTGATGAAAAGACCAGAGGTAGAGACGTAGCAGGCTACGTCTCTACGTCAGGTTCCGGAAGACCTCCGCCGCCTTCTCCAGCGGGACCGCCTCCGCCCGCACGTCCGCTCGCAACCCGGCGGCCGCGAGCGCCGCCCGCACCGCCGCCTCGCCATAGCGCGATTTCAGATTGTTCGCCAACGTTTTCCGCTTCTGCCCGAAGGAGAGCTTCAGGAACTCGACGAAGCCATCGGCGGGTACACCCAGCTTCTGGGGGATTGGCGTCAGCCTGATCGCCGTTGAGTGCACCTTGGGTGGCGGTGAGAACGCTCCCGGCGGCAGCGTAAACAACTTTTCCACGCGCGCGTGCAATTGCGTCACCGCCGAGAGCAGACCGTAGTCGCGGCCCCCAGGCCGCGCCGCCATGCGCTCGGCCACTTCCCGCTGCACCAGGAGGACGATGGTATCGATGCTCTCCCAGAAGCGGTACAGGCGCTCCAGGATGGGCGAGGTGATGTAGTAGGGCAGGTTGCCGACCACGCGCGCCTTCCGGCCGCGGCCTATCAGTGCCGCCATGTCCACCTGCAACACGTCGCCCTCGACGATCTCGACGTTCCTCCGCGCGTCATACTTCACTCGCAACTGTGCGCTCAGGATGCGGTCCAGCTCGATGGCGATCAGCCGCTGGGCGCGACCCGCCAGCAGATCGGTCAGCGCGCCGCGCCCCGGCCCGATCTCGACCACCGTCGCCTGGCTCACGTCGCCCAGCGCTCGGACGATGCGCTCCGCCGCTCCGGGGTCGGTGAGCAGGTTCTGTCCCAGCCGCGGGCGCTTGCGGCTCGGTCTTCGATTGACCCTCGGATTGACCCTTGGCGCTTCCGACATTAGACTCTGATTTCCTCTACCGCCCGTCCCGGGAGGTTCCAATGCACATCGCCTTTGCGGCATCCGAGTGCGTTCCGTTCTCCAAGACGGGAGGCCTCGCCGACGTGGTGGGCGCGCTGCCCTCCGCCCTGGCCGCCCTCGGCCACCAGGTCAGCGTCTTCCTGCCGCGCTACAAGCAGACCAAGCTGGCCAAATCCGAGACCGTCGTCCGCTCGCTCACCATCCCCTTCGACGACCAGTACCGCTTCTGCTCGGTGCTGGACGGCGGCTCGCTCTCCGGGGTGCGATTCTACTTCATCGAGTATCCGCGCTTCTTCGAGCGCGACACCCTCTACGGCACCCCCAGCGGGGATTTCCCCGACAATGCCGAGCGCTTCGCCCTCTTCTCCCGCGCCGTGCTCGAGGCTTCGAAGATCCTGGGCGTCCCCGACGTCTTCCACTGCCACGACTGGCAGTCGGCGCTCATCCCCGTGCTGCTGCGCTCCATGTACTCCGAGGACCCGGCCTTCCGCGGCGTCCCTTCGGTCTTCACCATCCACAACATGGGATACCAGGGCCTGTTCGCTCCGGACACGCTGCCGCTGCTCCTGCTGCCCTGGGACCTGTTCACCATCGACAAGCTCGAATTCTACGGCCAGGCGAACTTCCTCAAGGGCGCGCTGGTCTTCTCCGACTTCATCACCACGGTCAGCAAGAAGTACAGCCAGGAGATCCAGACCACGGAATACGGCTTCGGCCTGGAGGGCGTGCTGCGCGCCCGCGCCGCCACCGTCACCGGCATCTTGAACGGCGTGGATTACGAGCAGTGGAGCCCGGAGAAGGACAAGTTCCTCGTCACCCGCTACTCCGCTGACGACCTCTCCGGCAAGGCCGCCTGCAAGAAAGACCTGCTCACGGAGTTTGGCATCGCCAACGCCGACGCGTCGCTGCCCGTGATCGGCATCGTCTCCCGCTTCGCCGCGCAGAAGGGCTTCGACCTGATCTCCCAGATCGCCGACCGCCTGGCGCGCGAGGAGCTCATCATCGTAGCCCTGGGCAACGGCGACAAGGAGTACGAAGACCTCTTCCGCCGCCTCAACAAGCAGTTCCCGCAGAAGATCGCGGTCAAGGTGGCCTACGACAACGCCATCGCCCACAAGATCGAGGCCGGCGCCGACATGTTCCTCATGCCCTCGCGCTACGAGCCCTGCGGCCTCAACCAGATCTACAGCCTGAAGTACGGGACCGTGCCCGTGGTGCGCGCCACCGGCGGCCTCGACGACACCATCGAGCATTGGGACGCGAAGAGCGGCAAGGGCACCGGCTTCAAGTTCAGCGATTACAACGGCGAGGCCCTGCTCTCCACCTTGCGCGCCGCACTCGCCGCCTACCAGGACAAGCCCTCTTGGCAGACCCTGATGCGCAACGGCATGGGGAAGGACTTCTCCTGGGCCGCGAGCGCCAAGGAATACGTCCGCGTCTACGAGAAGGCCCGCCAGTTGCGCGCGTCGTAGCGCGCCACCAACCCTTGTCATCCTGAGCCCGCCGCTTTTGCGGGCGAAGGAGCTTCTCTGATGAATACTGGAAGATGCGAGCTGTGGTGGCTTCCTCGATCCCCACGGAGTAGGTTCTTCGCCCGCTGAAGCGGGCTCAGAATGACAATCCGATGCTCTAGCCGCTGGGCGCCTTTCGCCGCGCCTTGAAGAAATAAAACACCGGAACGCCCGCCAGGATTAGCAGCACCCCCGCCGCCGAGTTCCGCAGGTCGGCGGTAAAGGTGTAATAGAGCAGCACCGCGGACGCAGCCACGAACAGCGCCGGCACCACGGGATATCCCCAGGTCTTGAACGGACGCGGCGCGTCGGGCTCCTTCCGGCGGAAGACGAACACCGTGCTGGCCGCGATCATGTAGAAGAGCCACTCGGCGAAGATGGTCAGGGAGAACAGTTCGCGGAACGAGCCCGCGAAGAGCAACAGCAGCACCGCCATCCCCGCCTGCACCACGATGGCCGTCGAGGGCGTATGAAACTTGGGATGCGCCTCCGCCAGCGCGGAGAAGAAGTATCCGTCGCGGGCCACGGCGAAAGGCACGCGCGCCCCGCTCATCGCAGTCCCGTTCAGGGTGACGAGCATGGAAAGCGCCATCCCGGCCGAGACTGCCATCGCTCCCCAGGCTCCCACCGCCAGCCGGGTCGCCTCCACCGCCGGGCGCTCCGCACCGGCGATGCCCGCCGCCGGCATCATGTACGCCACCGCCGCGTTGTTCAGGATGTAGAGCCCCGCGATCACCGCCATTCCCAAGATCAGGGCGATGGGGATGCTGCGCTCCGGCCGCCGCACCTCGCCCGCCACCATGTTGAGGTCGTTCCAGCCGTCGTAGGCCCAGAGCGCCGCCACCAGCGCCATCATGAAGCCGGCTATCCCGCCCCGGGCGCCGGCGAAGGCCGTGCGGAAGTTCGCCCACGAGCCCGCGCTCGACGCGAACGCCACCACTACGATGCCCGCGATCATGGCCACCTTGAGCACCGTGAACACCACCTGGAAGTTGCCCGCCTTGCGCACGCCCACGTAGTTCAGCAGGGAAATGAACAACGTCGCGCCGATGGCGACGAGCTGTCCGTGGTTCACCACCATGGGCCGGATCATCGCCGGCTCGGAGAGGAATGCCAGTTGGGGGAATGTCCCCAGCACGCGCACCATCCCGGTGGTGATGGTGGCGATGGAGCCGGGCTTGGCGATGAGGAACCAGGTCCAGGAGTAGAGAAAGCCGAGCAGCGGCCCGTAGGCGTCGCGGATGTACACGTACTCGCCCGAGGTCTGCGGCTTCATCGCGCCCAGCTCGGCGTAGGTGAGCGCGCCAAAGAAGGAGAGCAGCCCGCCCACGATCCAGGCCAGGAAGGCCAGCTTGGCCGTGCCCACGGCCTGCATCATCTCCGCCGGAACCAGGAAGATGCCGCTGCCGATGGCCGTGCCCACCACCAGCGCGGTGGCGTGGCTCGGGCCCAGGTCGCGCACCAGATTGACGGGTTGTTTCGATTTCTCAGGCATTGAGCGGCGCGCTCCCCGGCGCGTCTTTCCAGACCATGCTGGCAAGATATCCCACCGCGAACGTCACCAGCGTTCCCAGCGTGACAAACCACGTCCAGGCGATGCCGGTGCCCAGCCACAGGTAGAGGTTCAGGGCCAGGCCGCAGACCATGCCGGCGATGGCGCCATTCTCGGTGGCGCGGCGGGTCAGCACGCCCAGCAGGAAGACGCCCAGCAGCCCGCCGTAGGCGACGGAAGCTATGGTCAGCCCGACCTCGACCACGCGCCCGCCGCGGCGCGAGAGCAGCGCCAGCGCGAACAGCGCCAGCGCCCAAGCGATGGTCGCCGCGCGCGACATCCACACCCGCTGGCTCTCACTGGCCTGCGGCTTGCGGCGCAGGTAGAAGTCCACGATGGAGGTGGCGGAAAGGGAATTGAGCGCCGCGCTCAGGTTGGACATGGCCGCGGCCAGGATGGCGGCGATCAGCAGCCCGGCGATCCCCGCCGGCATCTGGGTGACGATGAACGTGGGGAAGATGCGGTCGGAGGAGGCAAACGCCTGCGCCGGCGGCTGCATCTGGTAGAAGACGTAGAGCGCCGTTCCCACCAGCAAGAAGAGCGTGAACTGGAATAGGATGACCAGGCCGCTCGACAACAGCGCCACGCCGGCCTGGCGCTGGCTGCGCGCCGCCAAGAGGCGCTGCACCATCAACTGGTCGGTGCCGTGGCTGGCGGTGGTGAGGAAGGTCCCGCCGATCACTCCCGCCCAGAAGGTGTACCGCGCATTGAGCGCAGTTGAGAAATCGAACACCTGCAACTTTCCCGCCGACGCGGCCATCGCCTGGATGGCCGGCCAGCCGCCGGGGACCAGATGCAGGATGGTCACTAGTCCCACGATGGTCCCGCCGACATAGATGGCCATCTGCACCACGTCGGTCCAGATGACGGCGCGCATCCCGCCCTCGAAGGTGTAGACCAGGGTCAGCAGGGTGATGAGGGCGATGGAAGCCACGTCGCCCGAGCCCAGCGCGATCCCCACCACGATGGAGACGGCGAAGACGCGCACGCCTTCGGCGGCCGCGCGCGTCAGCAGGAACAGCCCCGCGGTCAGCGCGTGCAGCCGGCGGCCGAAACGCCGCTCGATGAGCTGGTAGGCGGTGTACATCTCCCCGCGGAAGTACTGTGGCAGCAGCACCAGCGTGATGACTACCCGCCCCACCAGGTAGCCCAGCACCAGTTGCAGGAATCCGAGGTTGGTGTCGTAGGCGAGGCCGGGAATGCTGATGATGGTGAGGGTCGAGGTCTCCGCGGCCACGATGGAGAGCGCGATGGCCCACCAGGGGATCTCGCGGTCGGCCAGGAAGTAGTCGCGCAGGGTGCGCTGCGGGCGGCGGAAGTGGATGCCGAACGCCGTGATCCCGGCCAGGTACACCGCGACGATGGTCAGGTCCAGCGGGCGAAGGGCCATGATGGCAGAACGCGGTCGGGAGCCGCGACCATTATGCGGCAAATTCGCGCAAAGCGGAAAACCAGCCATGGCTCCCGCCACGGGCTGTGGTAAAAGTATTTCCGTGGCCTTCTTTCTGGGCATTGATGGCGGCGGCACCAAGACCGACTGCGCGCTGGGCGATGGCGCGAGCGTCCTGGGCCGCGGCCGCGAGGGGGGCAGCAAGCTGGCGCGGGTGGGCGAGGCCCAAGCCCGGGCCGCGCTGCACGGCGCCATCCGCCAGGCCGCAGCCGAAGCCAAGGTGGACCTGGCGGGGGTGGGGCGCACCTGCGTGGGCATGGCCGGCGCTTCCCGCCCCGAGGTCACCGAATCCGTGCGCGCCCTGGTCGCCGAGATCGTTCCCGGAGAGATCGAGGTGGTGGGCGACATGCACGTTGCCCTGGAAGCCGCCTTTCCCGGCGCGCCCGGGGTGGCGGTGATTGCCGGCACCGGCTCCATCGCCTACGGCCGCAACGAGCGCGGGGAGACGGCGCGCGCCGGCGGCTGGGGTTCGGCCATTTCCGACGAAGGCTCGGGCGAGTGGATCGGCCGTTCGGCGGTCGCCGCCGCATTGCGCGCCTACGACGCCGGCCAGAACACCGCGCTGATCGCGTGCATCCTGAGCTCCTGGCATCTGGCCACCCGCGACGACGTAGCCCGCGTGGCGAACGCCTCGCCCCCGCCGGAATACGCCACGCTGCTTCCACAGATTCTTGCCACCGCGGAGGCCGGCGACGGCGCCGCGCGCGACGTGCTGCTCCAGGCCGGGACCGAACTGGCGCAACTGGCCAAGATCGTGGTTCGCCGACTGTGGCCGGGAGGGCAAGGGGCGCAGGTGGCGCTGGCCGGCGGGGTGTTCCACAATTCGGAGCTGGTGCGGCGCGTCTTCGCCAACTCCTTGCGCGCCGAGCGCCCGCAGACGGAGATCATCGAAGACGTCGACCCGGTGCTAGGCGCGCTGGCCCTGGCGCGCCGCAGAGGACAGGAGCCGGCATGAGGCACGGTCACTCCGCGGAACCCTCGCCGAGTCCGCGCAAATCGGCGGTCGAGGAGCGGCTCGAAGCCCTGGTTCACAGTCAGTCTCCGAAGGTCCTGCTCGAGGTGGCCGGGAACCCGGCGCTCACCGCGGACCTGGCGATGGCCCTGCTGGGGCGCCGCGACCTGCCCCGCGGCCTGGTCGAGGTGCTGGTGAAGAACGCCTCGGTGATGAAGAGCCGCCCGGTGATCAACGCCGTGGCGCGCCACCCGCGGACGCCGCGCTTCATCGCCCTGCCCATGCTGCGGCATCTCTACGTCTTCGAGCTGATGCAGATCGCGCTGCTGCCCGGGTCGCCCGCCGACCTGAAGATGGCGGCGGAGGAAAACATCGTCCTGCGGCTGGAGCAGGTCTCCCCCGGCGAGCGCATGACGCTGGCCCGGCGCGCCTCCACGCGCGTGGCGGCCACGCTCCTGCTCGATCCGGAAACGCGCGTCATCACCGCCGCGCTCGACAATCCCTACCTCACCGAGGGCTGGATCGTGAAGACGCTGCTGAACGAGAAGGCGCCGCAGGCCTTCGTCGAGGGCGTGTGCCGGCACTCCAAGTGGCCGCTGCGCCGCGAGGTGCAGATGGCGCTGCTGCGCAACGACAAGACCCCGCTGGCCCGCGTCCTGTACTTCAGCCAGATGCTGCCCACGCACGTGCTCAAGGACGTGCTGCGGCACTCGCGCTTGAGCGCCAGCGTGAAGATGTACCTGTTCAAGGAATTGGAGCTGCGCGCGGCGAAGCACAAGCCTCCGCCTCCTGCGGCGGCGCCTAGCGGCGGCGATACACCGTCGTAGCCGGGTGGTACCGCCGCCAAACGTATAACCACGAAGGACACTAAGGACACGAAGGGTCACCCCCTTGCTCTCTATGCTTTCCGGTTTACGCCTTGGGCAAAGGCTGTCAGGGCACTCGGCAGTGGTGGATCGGGCGACTCATCCTCATCGTCCTCATCCTCGTCCTGCTGGAGCAGGGCAGGGTCGGGCTCGAAGTCGAGGTACTTGAGCAGGGCGGCGGTGCTCTGGAGGGCGTAGAGCATGGAGTTGGCGCGGCGGACCTCCAGGCGGCCGTTGGCGAGGTCGCGGAGGATCATTCCCATGACGAAGGCGATGGAGTTGCCATCCTCGATCACGGGGAGGTGCTGGGTGTCGCCGGTGTAGATGTGGTAATGGAAGTAGCAGTAGGAGCCGCCGCCCCGGGCAGGGGAGCCGCAGCGGATGCCGTTGACCTTGCGGTGGCGGCAGCGAGGGCTGCGCCGGGCCCGGAGAGTGCGCTTGAAGTCAGCGACCTTCTGAGGATCGGCTATGAACATGGGCTGTCCCGGGGCCGGCTGGGGAATGTCGGGCTCGGCGGCGGTTGGCTCGAGGGTGGGTGTTTGGAGCGCGGGGTCGCCGAGCGGCGGTTCGGACTCCGATTCGATGACGTGAAGCATCAGGTCCTTGGCCTCGCCGTGGCGGAGGCCGGTGCGATCCACGCCCATTTGGTCGAGCATGAGCTCGGCGAAGCTGGGCTGGTGTTTGGCTTTGGATTCAGGCATATACCCCCTCCCCCTCGCGTGATGAAAACAAAGGGCTTGCGAGGGCGAATCTGTGTGAGATATGTGGATCTAAAGGAGTTACGGGCAAAGTATGTCGGTGCAATATGTTAGCTAATGTTTCTTCAAGTACGTTAGCTTTGTGCAACTACATAATGCCGAGGATAGCCGGGAGAGGGAAGGTTGTCAAGAGAAATCTTCGTGTTTTATTCGCTTGAGATTCATACACTTGTGCCCGCTGATGCGTACCGTAGGGACCAAAAGTTGTTGCTCGTGACTAGAATTGCAGAGATGGTACTTGCCCACATTCCCATCGGTATCCGGAGCTTCGAGCAGGGTCATCCTCATATGCATTGACGCCGGCCAGGAATGATGTATATATATAGCATCTCTCATGCGCTTTGATGCACCACATCCTATTCCCTACCAGGGAAGCAAACGCCGGCTAGCACCCGCGATTCTTTCGTTCATTCCGCCAGGAAGATTTAAACGATTGGTGGAGCCGTTTGCCGGTTCGGCATCGATCACGCTGGGGGCGGCGAAGGCGGACCTATGCGCCGAGTTTGTGATCGCTGATATCCTGGAGCCTCTGACCGCCATCTGGCGGGAGATTCTGGAACGCCCGGAAGCACTCAGTGAAGCATATCGCGACCTGTGGCGGTCACAGTTCAAGGGCGATCCCACGCGCCGATTCAACGAGATTCGTACCGAGTTTAATCTGGATCATGACCCCGCCAAGTTGCTATTCCTGTTGGCAAGGTGCGTCAAGAACGCCGTTCGTTTCAGCACTTCAGGCCAGTTCAACCAATCCCCAGACCATCGGCGCCGGGGTACGCATCCCGACACGATGGAGCGCGAAATCATCGCTGCGAGCAAACTTCTGAGAGGGCGTTGCAAGGTCGTGTGCGGTGATTTTCGTAAGGTTCTGCAGAATGCAGGGCCGCAAGACATCGTATATTTGGATCCACCCTACCAGGGCACGAGTGAAGGCAGGGACAGCCGCTACTTCAAGGGTGTGGAGCGGCAGGCAATCGTCGAGCTATTGGCTGACCTGAATGATCGCGGGATTGAATACGTTCTCAGCTACGATGGGCAATGTGGTGATAAATCCTACGGCCGACCGTTGCCATCAGCCGCGAACGGGCATCGCGTTCTGCTGGAGGTTGGCCGATCTAGCCAGGCAACGCTGAATGGTCTGGACGCCGTGACAGTGGAGTCGGTTTATCTTTCCCCTGGCCTTACCGCGGGTGTACGGGCCGGCGTACGCGTTTCGCTGAAAGCATTCTCTCCGCAGGTTCCGTTATTTCCGTGAGCGGGCGATCTCCCTAATGCCTGCTTCTACCGTCTTTCCTTTCTTCCTCAACCTATCCCGAAACTCATCGAAACTGCGGGCCTCGTCACCCTGCCAGACTACATCCACGCGACGTACTGCCTTCATTGCAGCGTGCGTGTGCTCTTCAGGATTTGCCCAGTAGCACGATTGGCAGATATCGACGCGTTTCAATCTCGCGAAGTTCTCGCAGTGCTCACATGCCCATGATTTTCGGCGATTGCATGAGCCACATAGGACCATGTAGGGTGCTTTGTCATCCTTGAGCGGCTCGCCCGCAACCTGATAGGGAACGCGGTGATCCACCTGGAGGTCGTGCGTTGCTCCGCACATCTGGCATTTGCGTCCTGCGTTATTGATGATGGCTTCGCGCTCTCGCTTGGGGAAACTAAGACGCCCCATCCTGCCGGCATTGCCCAGAGATCTCGACAGGTCGAACGAATACGCGGCGATCGACTTCCCAGCCGAATTCTTAACACGCCTGGTGATTATCGGAAAGCCCAGGTCTAGTGCATCCATGCGTGCGCGAGGCGGGTGTTCGTAGCCGAGGTTCTTGAGTTCTTCAGTCGTGATGCTACCGTTCTTGGCGATGCGGTCAAGAACGATCCGGGCCCGCTTATTGGTCACAGCCTTAATGCGCTTGAGAAACTCTGCTGGAAGTCTTTGTGCCACGCCGACCCTGGCTTTCTGAAATGAGTTCTGCCGGTGTAACGCCCAGGGCTACTGCGAGTTCGCTCAGGGTTTGGAGCGTGACGTTTCGCTCACCCCTTTCAATCGCCCCCACATAAGTCCTGTGTAGGCCACACTTCTCAGCCATTCGCTCCTGAGACCATCCGCGCTCAATCCTGAGCGCACGCAGGTTGTGTGCCAAGACGGCATTCGGGTGTTCCGGCGGCATCGCAACAAGTGTGAAGAAGGGATGACTATATATCTACAGACTACATATAGCAGCGCGTGATGGTCGATGTCGTCAAGTGCGGGGAACGCAGGGCGTTCCAGCCGTTCCCACAGTTTCGCAGAGGTGCCCGAAGCTCGACTTGGCTCGAGACAGGCTCTTCGGCTAGGCGGAGGATCTGCGGGCGGGTCGCCCGCTTCCACACAATCACCTTCGGAAATGGCCGAGGATGGCTTGGGCCTGGGGGCGGGTGACGACGGCGGCGAGGGCGGCGGCGTCGGCGGCCTTGACCGCCTGGAGGCTGCCGAAGTGCTCGAGCAGGCGGCGGCGGGTGCTCTCGCCGACGCCGGGGATCTCCAGCAGCTCGGAGGCGCGGTCGCGCATCTGGCGGCGCTTGCGGTGGAAGCTGACGGCGAAGCGGTGGCTCTCGTCGCGGATGCGCTGGATGAGGTGCAGCACGGGCGAGTGGCGGTCGAGGGCGAGGGGCTCGTCCTCCTGGCCGTGGACGTAGATGATCTCCTCGCGCTTGGCGATGGCCGCCAGCGGCTGGTGGACGATCTGCAACGACTCGAGCGCCTGGGCCGCGGCGTGGAGCTGTCCCAGGCCGCCGTCAACAAGGATGAGCGAGGGCAGCTTCTGCTTGTGGTTTTTCTGTTCTGCCTGCAGGCGCTTGTAGCGGCGGGTGACCACTTCGCGCATGGAGGCGAAGTCGTCCACGCCCTCCACGCTCTTGATGAGGAACTTGCGGTAGTCCGACTTCTTCATCGTGCCGTCTTCCCACACCACCATGGAGGCCACGGTCTCCGCGCCCTGAATGTGGGAGATGTCGAAGCACTCGATGCGGCGGGGCAGTTCGGGCAGGGTGAGGGCGTCCTGGAGCGCCTGCTGGATGGCGCGGGTGGCGGGTTGGAGGACGCGGAAGCGCTGGTCGTAGGAGTGCTTGGCGTTGCGCGCTGCCAGGTCCAGCAGCGAGCGCTTTTCGCCGCGCCGCGGGACGTGGATCTCCACCCGGCCGTCGCGGCTCTCCGCCAGCAACTCTTCGAGAGCGGCGCGGTCGTCGAAATCCACCGGCACGTAGACGTGGCGCGGGACGTAGGGCTGGCCGATGTAGAGCTGCTTGAGCAGGGCGGAGAAGAAGGTGGAGGGATCGAAACCTGACGCGGGCGAGTCGCCCGCGTCCACACGAGCCAGGTCTTCCCAGAAGAACTCACGGCGGTCCAGCACCCGTCCGCCGCGCATATGGAAGAGGTTGACGGCCAGCCGCTGCTCCTCGAAGTGGTAGCCGAAGAGGTCGGCGTCGTCGCCGGCGACGGCCGCCATGCGCTGCTTCTCGTTCAGTTGGGTGAGGGTGGAGATGAGGTCCCGGTACTTGGCCGCGCGCTCATACTCCTCGGCGGCCGAGGCCTGCTCCATGCGCGCCTGGAGCGAGCGTGCCAGGTCGGTGGGCCGTCCTTCGAGGAAGAGCTTCAGGTCGCGCACCGCCTCCTGGTAGATCTCATCGGTGGTCAAGCCCTGGACGCACGGTCCCAGGCAGCGCCGGATGTGGTACTGCAAGCAGGGCCGCGGATGGAAGCGCGTGAGGTCCACGGTGCAGGAGGGGACCAGGAAGTGGCGGTGGATGAGGTCGGCGACGCGGTGGGCGAGGTTGGCGGGGAAGTAGGGGCCGTAGTAGGCGCTGCCATCCTGCTTGAGGCGACGGGTGACGTATACGCGCGGGAAGCGCTCGGCGAGGGTGAGCTTGATGTAGGGATAGGTCTTGTCGTCGCGCAGCAGGATGTTGAAGCGCGGCTGCTTCTGCTTGATGAGGTTGTTCTCGAGGGCGAGGGCCTCCTTCTCGTTGTCCACGACGATGTAATCGAGGTCCACGGCCTGGCGCAGCAGCGAGCCGGTCTTGGCGTTTTCCGCCGCGCCCTCGGAGAAGTAGGAGCGCACTCGCGCCCGCAGGCTTTTGGCCTTGCCCACGTACAGGACCTCGCCCTCGGCGTTCTTGTAGAGATACACGCCGGGACTGGCGGGCAGGGTCCGGATCTTTTCCTGGAGGTCCATGCTGGGAAAATTCTACAGCGTGGGATGCATCCGCCGGGGAGCGGTACAATGGAAGGACGATGTTGCGCCGCGCTTTGCTCTTGTTGGTTGTTTTCGCGTGCGCGCTGGCCTGGGGACAGGGCGCGCCCACCGCGGACCCCAAGTCCGGCACTCCGCCCCCGAAGAGCGGGCCTCCGCCGCGCTCCGAGCCCATCCAGGACCCCAACGAAAGCTCCAGCCGCGACACCCAGATCGACATCCGCGATCCCGATGCCATGCCTCCGGACATGAACGAAGGAGAGGAGTCCGGCGACAGCGACGTACAGGAAATGCATCCCTACGATCCTCACCGCGCCGAACACAACGTGGAGGTGGGCGACTTCCTCATGCGGCGCAAGAGCTACCGCGCGGCGGAGAGCCGCTATCGCGAGGCGCTGGAGTACAAGCCCAACGACGCCCTGGCGACGTTCCGCCTGGCGGTGGTGCTGGAAAAGACCGGAGAACTGGACGAGGCGCGGCAGCGCTACCAGGAGTATCTGAAGATCCTGCCTCACGGCCCGTTGGCCGCCGAGGCGAAGAAGGCGCTGGCGCGCCTGAAGCCCAAGAAGGATGTTCCGAAGCAGGCTTCGCGCGCTACTTCTCCACCCGCAGAAACCCACCCGTAGAGGCGTTGACGGCCACGGTCAGCTTGGCGTCGGCGCGCCTGTCCCCGTAGGCCACGTGCCAAACTAGCTGGTTCCCGCGCGAGTCCCAGTCCAGGATGAAGAGCACGGGCTGCTCCGGAGTCTTCTTCAGCAGCGCTTTGCCGCCGTGTTCCTGCGCGACCTGGAAGGCCTGGTCGCTGTCGATCTTGAGGAAGGCGAGGTCGAAGGGACGGGTGGACGGGTTCGAGGGATTGAAGGTGTCCTCCAGTCCGGGGGAGATGCCGCGCTCCAGGGCGTCCTCCTCGGAGGCCACGCCCGACCAGAGGTAGCTCTTGGCGGCGCGGCGCCGCGTCGAGGCGAAGGTGGCGCGCCAGATGCCCGCCTTGCCCTCGGCCACCGGCGCGCCCTGGGTGTACTGCGACTCCAGGTGGAAAGGCAGCGCGTCCGCGGCCCAGGCGCGGGCCGTCACGAACAGCTTCTGGAAGGCCACGCGGCCGGTCTTGTATTCGTCGGCAGGCTTGGCCGGCTTCGCGCCTCCCGAGGACGGCGGCCGGGCCGGCTCCGAGGAACACCCGGCAAGCAGTCCCAACGCCAATATCCCCAGCAGGACCTTCTTCATGATGACCGCCGTATAATCTTGCTTTGCCGCCGCTGAGCGCTTCTTCCGTAAAGCGCGGAGGCGGGCAAACATTCTAATCGAAGCCAGGAAGCGTGGGATGGATTCCACACTGCAGCGCGTGAAGGACGCCATCGAGGCCGCCACCGGCGGCATGAGTGCCCAGCAACTCGCCCAGCATCCCGAGGGGAAGTGGCCGGCGGCGGGGATCCTGGAGCATCTCTCCATCACCTTCGGCGGAACGGCGCGCCTGATGCGCAAGTGCATGGAGGGCGGCAAGCCCCTGGGCTCCGCGCCCACGCTCAAGCAGCGCCTGAGGGTCCTGCTGGTCACCGGCTGGGGATACTTTCCCACGGGGCGGCCGGCGCCCGAGTTTTCCCAGCCCAAGGGCCTGAGCGGCGAAGTTGCGCTCCAGACCATCCGCGAGAACCTGGCGGCCATGGACCAGGGGCTGGCCGAGTGCGAGCAGCGCTTCGGGAGCAAGGTGAAGATCGCCGACCACGTTGTGCTGGGGCCGCTCACCATTCCGCAGTGGCGCCGCTTCCATTGGGTACACACCCGGCACCACATGAAGCAGATCGAACGGCTGCGCCGGGATGGTGTGGCCGAGCCGCCCCCGGCGGTGGAATCCGCGGGTCAATAACAGTGAAAGAAGGTCAGATTTTCGCCCTGGCGCTCCTGCTGGTGTTCGTGGCGGTGGGGCTGTTGGTCATGCTGCAGCTGCTGCGAGCAAGCCGGCCGCTGCTGCGCCAGGTCTTCTCTCGCGAGCGCGGTGTGTTGGTACGGCGCGCTCTGATGGGGCTGGCAGACATCGCCTTCGCCGTGTTTGGAGCGTTCTTTTTCGGGGCGGTGTGGGATGAGCCAGCGGCGGGAGGTGTGATGGGACTGCTCTGCCTGCTGCTTTTCATCCTCGGCCTAGCGCTATGGCTGCTGGCCGTGCTGCAAGTTTTCGGCATCCTGTTCGGCAAGAAGGAGCCGGCCCCAGAACCCCCGAATGCAGCGCCGCCCACCCTGAACACCGGCGGCGCTGGCGGTCAACCCAGCCCGTAAGCGTGGATCTTGTTGAGCAGGGTCTTGTAGGAGACGCCCAGGCGCTGGGCGGCGGCGGCTTTGTTCCACTTGCATTCGCGCAAGGTTGCCTCGATCTTGGCGCGCTCGACCGAGGCCACGGCGCGGGCTGAGACCTGGGGCAGGGAATCGCCCGGCGGGAGGCTCTCCCCGGCCGGAGCGGAGCGGACGTTGGCGGCCAGGCCGAGGTCGGCGGCGCTGAGCTCGCCGTCGTTCAGGAGGGCGGCGCGCTCCAGCGCGTTCTGTAGTTCGCGGACGTTTCCCGGCCAGGCGTGGGCGCGCAGGGCAGCGAGGGCGGCGGGCGCGAGCTTCAGCCGGGGCTTGCGCAATTCGCGGCGAAAGCGATCCAGGAAGTGCTCGGCCATGAGCAGGACGTCATCGCCGCGCTCGCGCAGCGCCGGGATGCGGATGGGGCACACGGCCAAGCGGTAGAAGAGGTCGCGGCGAAACTCCTGGCGCCCGGCCGCGCCTTCCAGGTCGCGATTGCTGGCGGCCACCACGCGCACGTCGACTTGGATTCCGCCCGAGCCTCCCAGGCGCTCTACCACCCGCTCTTCCAGCACCCGCAACAGCTTGGACTGCGCGCTCGCCGGCAGTTCGCCGATCTCGTCGAGGAAAAGCGTGCCGCCGTGAGCCAGCTCGAACTTGCCGGGGCGGCGAACGTCGGCGCCGGTGAAAGCGCCGCGCTCGTGTCCGAACAATTCGTTTTCCATCAGAGTTTCCGGGATGGCGGCGCAGTTGAGGGCGACGAAGGGCTTGCCGGCGCGCGGGCTCAACTGATGCAGGGCGCGCGCGAAGAGCTCCTTGCCGGTGCCGCTCTCGCCCAGCAGCAGCACGGTGGTGTCGGTGGGAGCGACGCGCTGCATCTCGCGCGCCGCCGCCTGCATCGCCGCATGCTCGCCCACGATGCGGGGGAAGCCGAAGCGGCGGGCGTAGTCCTCCTTGAGCACCAGGTTCTCGCGCAGCAGGAGCTGGCGCTCGATGGCGCGGGCCAGCAGGTGGCGCAGGTGTTCGAGGTCGATGGGCTTCTGAATAAAGTCGTAGGCGCCGTCGCGCATGGCGGCCACGGCCTCGGCCACGCCGCCGTAGGCGGTCATCAGGACCACGGGCGTGGCGGCGTCGGCTTGGAGCGCGGCGCGGAGCACGTCCATCCCCGTGCCCTGGGGAAGCTTCAGATCGGTGAGCACGGCAGAGAAGCGCCGGCGGCGCAGCGCGGTGAGGGCCTCGGCCAGGCTGGCGGCGGGGGTGACCTCGTACTCCATGCGCCTGAGCGCGGTGGCCAGCATCTCCCGCAGTTCGGCTTTGTCCTCGACCAGCAGGATGGTTTCCATGAGTTATGCCAATTTTCCCGCGGTGGGCGCGGTCTTGGCCGCTGGGAACGACAGCGTGAACGTGCTCCCGGCCGCGTCACTGGCCACGGAAATCGTGCCTCCGTGCTCGGTCAGGATGCGGTGGACCAGCGCCAGCCCCAGGCCCGTGCCCTGGGACTTGGTGGTGAAAAAGGGGATGAAGATCTTGGACAGGGCCTGCGGGGGGATGCCGCCGCAGTTGTCGCGGAGGACGAGGCGGAGCGCCTCTTCCCCAGCCTCGACTGAGACCTGGATCTCGGCCGGCCGGCCGTCGCGCGCGGCCTCGGCGCTGTTGCGCAGCAGGTTGGCGAAGGCCTGGCGCAGCGCGGTGGGGTCCCCGGTCAGCTCCAGGGCCGCGGGAAAGTCCGTAAAGCGCAGGGCGACGCCGCACTCGCGGGCGCAATCCTCGAGCAGCGGGCGCAGCTCGAGGGTCTCGGCCTGGAAGCCCTGGGGCCGCGCGAAGTTCAGGAAGTCAGTGACGATGCGGGTCAGGCTCGCGGTCTCGGCGGCGATCTTGCGCGCGAACTGCTGCGAGGTTTCCGCATCGCGTTCACTCGTCAGCATCTGGGCGTAGCCGGAGATGGTGGCCAGGGAGTTCTTGAACTCGTGGGCGATGCCGGCCGACATCTCACCCAGCGCCGCCTGGTTCTCGCGCACGCGCACCTGGCGGGCGAGCGTGGTGATCTCCGTCAGGTCACTGACCAGGCAGGCGGCCCCCAGGGTGTCTCCGGTGGCGGTGCGCACCGGGGAGAGCGTGATGCCCAGGACGCGGCGCTCCCCCGCCGGCGTCTGGTAGTCGGCTTCCAGGCGGCGGAAAGCCGAGCCCTTGCGCAGAGCCTGCTCCACGGCTCCGGTCAGCGCCTCCAGGGAAGAATCCGGCTCCCCCGGCGCCATGCGCACGCTGCTCACGCCGCGGAAGAGGTCGCGGGCGTGCAGCCCCAACGGCGAGGCGTATCCCAGGATGGACTTGGCGGCATGGTTGGCCTGCTGCACCAGGCCCGCGGGATTGAACAGCAGCACCCCGCTGGGCAGGTTGGAGAGCACGGCGGCGCTGACGTTCTCCGAGACCTGTGCGCGCTCGCGTTCGACTTTATGCAGGCGGTCCAGTTCCTTCTCCTGCTCCTTCAGCCGCTGGATCACACCCTGATAGGCGGCCAGGGTGAAGCCGGCGCCCTCGCCGGAGGTTCGGCGCGCGGGGTCAGCCGTGTGCTCCTGGGTGATTCTCTGGCGCAGGCGGCGCATCAGCCACACCCCCACCACAAACGCCACCACCCCTCCCACCAGGACGATCCCCATGCGGATGAACAGCGGGTTGGTGAGCAGCTTCACAGGTAGGTCTCCACGTACCAGCGGATGAGGGCGTCGCCGAAAAAGACGGCGACCATGGCCATGGTCCCCAGGAAGACGCCAAAGGGCATCTCGTAGTGGCGATAGACCATGCTGGCGGACTTCCAGGCGCGGCGGCGCGCGGCGGGCAGGGACTCATGGTTGCGTGCCATGCGGCGCTGCGTGCGCTTGATCCACACCCCCAGGATGGCGCTGAGTCCGGCGAGCGAGCCGACCAGCGACGCCGAGAACAGCGTGAATACGGTCAGCTTGACGCCCAGGAAGGCGCCCACCAGGGCCATCAGCTTGACGTCGCCGAAGCCCATGCCCTCGATGCCGCGGGCGCGCAGGTAGATGGCCCCGGCGCCGTAGATGAACGAGGCCCCGACCGCCGCGCCCAGGAGCGCGTCGCCCAGCGACAGCAGCCGCCAGGGGAGGTCATGGCTGCGCATCCCCAGCCAGGGCAGGAGGCGGGCCGCCAGCCCGTCGTCCACCGGAACCACCACCGGAACCAGCAGGCTGAAGAACACACCCACGACCAGACCGGGCAGGGTGAGGGCGTCGGGCAGCAGCTTGGTCTCGGCGTCGGTGAAGATCAGCCCCAGCAGCAGGAAGGAGAAGACACAGAACTTCAGCGTCCACAACGTAGGGCCGGAGGTCAGCCAGCAGGCCAGGAAAAGTAGCCCGGTGAGCAGCTCGACGAAGACGTAGCGCGGCGAGATGGCTGCCTTGCAGTCGCGGCAGCGGCCGCCGAGGAGCAGCCAACTCGCCACCGGGATGTTGTCGCGCGCGCCGATGGGCGTTCCGCACCGCGGGCACGCCGAGCGCGGCCGCACCACCGAGAGCCCCAGCGGCAGCCGGTGGATGCACACGTTCAGGAAGCTTCCCAAGGCCAGGCCGAAGAGGAAGATGGTGGTCGCGTAGAAAGAAGGCGGCAGGTCGCTCACGCGGTCGGAATGCCCTCGATTTCCGGAGGAGTTACAGGGATTATACGGCCTGCCTGTGTGGATGGGGGCGACCCGCCCGCCGGGAAGGGAGGAAGGGCAAAGGAAAAAGTAAAAAGGAAAAAGTAAAAAGGAAACGGGAAAAGGGAAAAAGAGAGAAGGAAAAAGGAACAAGTAAATAGGAAAAGGGCAAAAGGGAAAGGGCAAAGGGAGAAGGAAAAAGTAAGAATGCAAAATGCAAAATGCAAACCCCGGATCCTTCGACTGCGCTCGTCCCGCCGCGCGGGACTCGCTCCGCTCAGGATGACAAGCAGAAAAACAACCGCAAGGTCCTTCGCCCGCCGCGCGGGCTCGGGATGACAAGCAGAAAAACAACCGCAAGGTCCTTCGCCCGCCGCGCGGGCTCAGGATGACAAGCAGAAAAACAACCGCAAGGTCCTTCGCCCGCTGCGCGGGCTCAGGATGACAAGCAGAAAAACAACCGCAAGGTCCTTCGCCCGCTGCGCGGGCTCAGGATGACAACCTGAAGTGCTTCGCGTCCTCGGCGTCCTCTGTGGTTTTCATTCCGGGTCGCGAAAGCGCAGCAGGTCGCCGCAGAGTGAGATGGCGCCGGCCGAGTGGGGTGGCAAGGCGCCGCTCCAGCTCATCTTGCGGCGGTTCACCAGGCGCACCTGGGGGCCGCGGTGCTGCCAGCCGTTGACGGTTTCCTGGCGGAGAGCGAAGGCGTAGGCGGCGGCGTCGCCAGGGTCCTCCTGCTTCCATTCCAGCAGGGATGCTTCCAGGGACTCGCTCAGGGCCTCCGAGGGCAGCAGGCACAGGACCCAGTCGTGGGCGGCGTGGCCGGCGCCGGAATCGGCTTCGCTGGGCGAGGAAGCAGGCTCCACCCGCGCGCCGTGGTGGCGGGCGAGCCGGAGGGTGGCGTCTTCGGAGCCGTGGTCGATCACCAGCAGCTCGTCGCAGCAACGCAGCGAGTCGAGCGCGCGCCCGATGCGGCGGGCGTCGTTCAGGGTGTGCAAGAGTGCGGTGAGTTGCGGCACAGGCGGAAAGCATAGCGCGGATTCGAGCGTGTTGAGGGGTGAGAGGTCACTATAGGGGTCCTTCGACTCGGCCCATCACCCGCCTGCGGCGGGCTCGGGCCTCGCTCAGGATGACAGGGGAAAATCAAACGCAAGGTCCTTCGCCCCGCTCCGCGGGGCTCAGGATGACGTTGGAGATCGGGCGATCGGGTCATCGTGTGATTGAAGATCAAAGTCAACGGCAGCGGCAAACGCAAGGTCCTTCGCCCCGCTCCGCGGGGCTCAGGATGACAATCGAGCGGGGAGACGCGCGCTCGCGGGAGAGGATTGCCCGCAAAAAACTGCGGCGGGAAGGATCCGCGGCGGTTAATTTCCGCGGGGAAGAACGCACGTGGCGTCGCAGGGAGGCGGCGCGCCCATCCAGCGCAGCAGCAATCGCGGGAACTGGTAGCGGCGGTCGGCGACGAACTGATAGACGAGCGGTCCCAGCCAGCGCAGAGGCGCGAGGCGCATCCCGCTCGCCAGCACGCGCCACCGGGGCAGGGCCGAGAGTACCGCGATCCAGCCGAAGAAGCCGATGTGCCAGCCGCCGTCCGGAGCGCGCACGTACATGCGGCGGCCAAGTTCAGCGGGAGCGAACGGGGTCTCGGCGGCGACCTCGGGGCGATTGAAGTCGCGAAATTCCAAGCGATGCTCGCGGTCGCGCCGCTCCACCCAGGCCTGCGCCCACTGGCAGAAGGGGCAGTTGCCGTCGTCGAAAACCGTGAATTTGGCCGCGGCTTGCATGGCGCCGCCCGGGGTTCCGGGGGAGTTCCTTTCCGGGAAGGGGAGTGCTTGCCATGATTCTAATGCTCAGGGGGGCGCCGCCCATTCATTTTTCCCGGCGACTGTGATAAACCATCTGTCGCCGGAGAAAGAGCCCGAGCCGCCGAAATGTCCATTCGCGTTGAACGCTCGAACTTCGACGTTGACGAAGGCCGCTGCCAGTATCACGTCCTGCTCAAGCCCAACAGCTCCAAGGAAGAGGTCAGCGTGCAAACGCGCGTGCCGCTGGAGGTGGCGGTCTCCGTCTCCGAGAACGGCGACCTGGCGGATGTGAGCTTTGTGCTGCCCAAGAAGTACCGCAGCGACCAGGCCCTGGCCTTCCTGAAAAAGCAGCCCACGGTGAAGTACGTGAGCCCGCGAGTGTTCCTGGCCATCCCCGGCTCCAGCGGCGATTCCGTCTTCAACGCTTCCGCCAACCTGGAAGTGGACGCGGCGGGGCGCATCGTGGGGCTGGACATCCACTGAACCATCCAGCGGCTTTCCGATTCAAACCGCGACCACGGCGGTGGTCTTGTCGTGCGCGGCGTCGTGGCGGGCGCGGCGGATGTCGTTGACGTCGCCCATCACCACCACCACCGAGCCCAGCTCCAGCTTGAAGTCGTCGGGCGGGTTGGCCCGGAAGCGCGACTCCTTGCCCTCAACGGTCTTCACCGCCAGCACCAGTAGGTTGTATTTGCCGCGCATGTTCAAAGCCAGCAGCGCGCTTCCCGTCCAGGGCGAAGCCGCGCCGATCTCGATATCCTCGATGCGCAGGGTGCGCGACTTCTCCTGCAGCATGAGGTCGAGGAAGCTGACCACGTGGGGACGGAGCAGTTCGCTGGCCAGACGCAGGCCGCCGATGCGGTTGGGCGAGACGGTGGAGTTGGCGCCCGCTTTGAGCATGCGCTCGGAGAACTTCTGGTCGGTGCAGCGGGCCACGATGCGGATGGCGGGATTCTGCTGGCGCACCATCACGGTGATGACCAGGTTGTCCTTGTCGGTGGCCAGGCCGGCGATCATGCCCTTGGCGCGCTCGACGCCCGCCTGGGCCAGAACCTCCTCGTCGGTGGCGTCGCCGATGATGTACAGCATCTCCTTGTAGTCCTCGCCGGCGTGCTCGCGGAACTTGAGGATGTTGTCCTCGTGCGACTCCAGCACCACGTAGGGGGTGCCGGTCTTGTGCAGCTCTTCCACCGCGTGGCGGCCGGTCGTCCCCAGGCCGCAGATGATGAAGTGATTTTTCAGGTCGCTGATACGCTTTTGCATCTTGCGTCTCCAGAAGATGTTGGTGAGTTCGCCCTCCACCAGGAAGGCGGTGACCGCGGAAAACACGTACACCATCAGGGTCACGCCCACGACCACCACGAAAATATTGAACACCCGCAGGCCGGGGTTGTGGGAAGTGTCCACGATCTCGCCGTAGCCCACGCCCGCCAGCGTGATGATGGCCATGTACAAGGCTTGCAGGAAGCTGATGGAGGGGCCGCCCAGCAGGCGGTATCCGGCCACGCTGACCGCGACTACGATCAGCAGCACGGCAGCCGCCAGGTACAGCCTTCGCCGGAGGTCCATGTGCGGTCTTGATTATCTCTCGGGGGGCGGGAAAGTGACGCGATTCTAGCATAGCCCCATTGGTGGTGCAGCAAGCGCATTCCCCGTTGGCGGACTGGATGCCGAGCAAATACGCGGGCGGGTCGCCCGCGTCCACACGGTTCCAAGTGGCGTGTATCATCGGTCCCCATGAAGGAAGACGTCACCGCGTTCGTGCTGGCGGGCGGAAAGAGCACACGCATGGGCCGGGAGAAGGCCAGGCTGGAGCTGGGCGGGCGGACGCTGCTGGAGCGCGCGCTGAAGCTGGCCTCTTCGGCCGCCGCCGAGACCATCATCGTGGGGGGGCGCGCGGACTTTGAGGCTTACGGCCGCGTGGTCGAAGACGTCTATCCCGGACAGGGACCGCTGGGCGGCATCCATGCGGCGCTCGAGGCCACCTCCACCGAGTTCAACCTCATCCTGGCGGTGGACACGCCTTTCCTGGAGCCGCGCTTCCTGAAGTACCTGGTGGATCAGGCGCGGGAGAGCGGCGCCGTGGTCACCCTCCCGCGGACCGCGGACGGCTTCCATCCTCTGGCGGCGGTCTATCGCCGCGCCTTTTGCGAGACGGCGGAACGGGCGCTGCGGGAGGGCCGCAACAAGATCGACGCGCTCTTCGCCGAAGTCGAGACCCGCATCCTGGAGGCGGCCGACCTGGAGAAACTTGCCTTCGCGCCCGCAATCTTCGAGAATCTGAACACCCCTGAGGATGTGGAGCGCGCCCGCGAGCGCGGCCGGGGAGAGCCATGAGCACGACCCAGCCGTTCATCGAGTTTCGCGAGGTCTCCAAGGCCTTCGGCGAGCACTGCGTGCTCGACCACGTCAGCTTCGACGCCCTGCCCGGCGAGACGGTCTGCATCCTGGGGCGCAGCGGGGTCGGGAAGTCCGTCTCCCTGCACCACATCATGGGCTTCCTCAAGCCGGACGCGGGGCGGATCATCGTCGCCGGCGAGGACATCACCGACTACGACGAGCAGGAGCTGCAGCGCATCCGCAAGAAGGTCACCATGGTCTTCCAGAACGGGGCGCTGTTCGACTCGCTCACCGTGGGCGAGAATGTCGCCTTCCCCTTGCGCGAGCAGGGCGGCCTGAGCGAAGAGCAGACCTACCAGATCGTGGACGGCTTGCTGGAGATGGTGGGCGTCCAGCAGTACCGCGACCTGCTCCCCTCCGACCTCTCCACCGGCATGAAGCGCTCGGTGGCCATCGCCCGCGCCCTGGCTTCGCAGCCCGAAGCCGTCCTCTACGACGAGCCCACCACCATGGTGGACCCGCTGATGGCGCAGCTTCTGGGCGACCTGATCAAGAAGCTCAAGTTCCAGCTCAAGCTCACCAGCATCGTCGTCACCCACGACATGCGCCTGGCCAAGAAGCTCGCCGACCGCGTGGTCTTCCTGCATGAGGCCCGTTGCACCTTCTTCGGCAAACCGGCGGAGATGGAGAGCAGCCCGGACCCTGTCATCCGCCAGTTCCTGGAGTTGGACGAGCTCAGAGTGGCGTAGGAAACAGTGGCAGGCCCCCCTGCCTGGTTGTCATTCTGAGCGAAGCGAAGAACCTTCTCGGAAGAGGACTGAGAGGTGCTTAGTTGCCCAGAGCGCAACGGAGTAGATCCTTCGCCCGCTGAAGCGGGCTCAGGATGACAATTCGCCAGGGGGAAGCGTCCGGGGAGAGGGTAGGGGTCCCTTCGGCTGACACCTCAGGGCAGACTCTTCGACTCGCCGCTTCGTCCCGCGCCGCGGGACTCGCGGCTCGCTCAGGATGACAGATTGTTACTTGGCCGGCAGGGCGTGCAGGCGGGCGCTTAGCCGCGACTTGTAGCGGGCGGCGGCGTTGCGGTGGATGGTGCCCTTGCGGATGGCCTGGTCAATGGCCGAAACCGTCTCCCGGAACTGGGCCTCGGCGGCCTTCTTGTCGCCGGCGGCCAGGGCTTCGCGGAAGCGCCGCATGATGGTGCGGAAGCGCGAGGTGTGGACGCGGTTCTGGGCGGTGCGCTTCACGGTCTGACGGGCGCGCTTGAGCGCGGAAAAATGATTTGCCATGCGAAGAAACTGCCTTCCTGAAGGGATTTTTCTTGTTGCGCGGAAACTAGTATTCTACGGCAACCTCTTAGGGCCGGTCAAACCGCGATAATGCAGCAGCCAAGGCCAGTAGCCAAGGCCAGTAACCAAGGCCAGCAGCGAAGGGACGCCATGCCCACGAGCCTCGAGCGACTCAAGCTCCTCATCAACTCCAGCACGCCCATCGTGCTCATGGAGACGGTGGAGGAGGGCCGCTGTCTGGCGCTGGTGCGGCAGGCCTGCGCCGAGCTGGACCTGGCGCTCTTTGAGTGGAGCATCGCCGACGGCTTGCAGCGCAGCGGCGTCCTCACGCCGCCCGCGGCCGCCGACCCGCGGCAGCACGAGTGGAGCGGTGCGCCCCAGGCCGGCTTCGCCGATCCCAACCTGCTCGACCCCAACCTCAACCCCCGGGACTACACGGCCGCCGGACCCATCCTGAACACGCAGCAGCCGGCCAACGTGCTGGCGCACATCGAGACCCTGACCATCGAAGCCGTCTTCCTGCTCAAGGACTTTCACCGCCACCTGGACGACGTGATCGTGGTGCGGCGATTGCGCGAGGTGTCACAGCACTTCGCGCGCAGCCGGCGGGCGCTGGTGCTCACCGGGCCCTCGCTGCCCATGCCTCCCGAGCTTGAAAAGGAAGTCGAATACGTGGACCTGCCGCTGCCGGACGCAGCGCGCTTGCGGCAGCTAGTGGACGAGACCTACGCCCGCCTGGCCAAGACCCACAAGCTCAAGCGCACCCTCGACGCCGCCGGCCTGGAAGCCGCCGCCAACAACCTGCGCGGGCTCACCGAGGACGAAGCCGAGCGCGCCGTCTCGCAGGCCATCGTCGCCCGCTACGCGCTCTCCTCCGAGGTGGTCACCGACGTCCTCGAAGCCAAGAAGGAGACGCTGCGCCGCTCCGGCATGCTGGAGTTCATCGAAGTCTCGGACTCCATGGCGAACATCGGCGGCCTGGAGAACCTGAAGAAGTGGCTCAAGCAGCGCCAGGGCGCCTGGGAGGACTCGGCCCGCGCCTACGGGCTGGACCCGCCGCGCGGGGTCATCCTCATGGGAGTGCAGGGCTGCGGCAAGAGCCTGTGCGCGCGCGCCATCGCCGGCGAATGGAAGCTGCCGCTGGTGAAGTT
>Ga0080064_1001888_pt1 | contig 38844 bp, 33 predicted proteins | sample Subgrocontami54m_FD_69260 | JGI IMG/M metagenome (GOLD analysis project Ga0080064, IMG submission 69260) | Subsurface groundwater microbial communities from S. Glens Falls, New York, USA - GMW46 contaminated, 5.4 m (SPADES assembly) (version 2) ...
CATATTTCCCTCACCCTCGGTCCCTCTCCCGGAGGGAGAGGGATGCAAAGCCCTTCTCCCCCCGGGAGAAGGGTGGGGATGAGGGAAAAGTGTCGCGCAGTTACGTAATTCTCAATAGTTCTTCTTGGGTGCTGATTCCTGCAATTGCCCGGCCATGCACTTGCGGTGCTCGGCACGCGTGCCCTTGTCCTTGCACGCTTCCAGCGCCCTGGTGTGTGCCTCGCAGCGCTCCTTGTCGCGCGCCTTGCTGCAGTCGCGCGGCTTGGGCGGAGTGAACTTCGCGATGGGCGCCGGCTGATGCATGCACTCGCGCCATTCGTCGTCCGTCTTGTCCTTGCACGCCTGGAGATCCTGGTTGAGGGCTGCGCAACGCGCCTTGTCCTTCCACTTGGCGCAGTCCATGGGATAAGCGCCCGCACCTTTTTCCGCCGCCGCCCCGGCGGGCATTGCGGTGGCGGCGAATGTCGCGGCGATCACGCCGGCGAGCAGCACTGAGAAGCAGGATTTCATCGGCTTTGCCTCCAAACCGGAGCAGCAAGCGAATTCAATCTACACCTGCGCTCCGGCAGCAGTTTGACTTTGGTCAAATTTCCGCCTACTCGGGTTGTTCCGCGAGAACCACAGCTTTCACCCACAGCAGACATTCGGGGAATGCAAATTCTGCGCAATCTTGATCATCCGCCTGCCGTTCCTTGACCCTATTATCGAAGCGGCCTAGAGTGCATCAGTCCGTTCTGGACAGTCATTCGAAGAGGAGGCCGAGATGGTGCGTACCGACGCTCTGACCCATCGTCTCCGCTAAGCAGCGGGCGACTCTTCGGCCCGATTAAGCGATTGACTGGAGGAGTTGGCCATGACCTTTGATTTCATCATCATCGGCGCCGGCCACAATGGCCTCGCCTGCGCCGCGTATCTTGCCAAGGCAGGCGCCAAAGTCCTGGTCCTTGAGCGCAGCATGCAGGTGGGCGGCGGGTGCAGCACCGTGGAATTGACACTGCCAGGATTCAAACACAATATCTGCTCCGTCGTTCACACCCACATTCCCACCAGCCCGGTCTACCGCGACCTGGAGCTTGAGCGTCACGGCGTAAGCTACGTCTACCCGGAGCATCTCCGCGGCACCATCTTCCCCGACCATAAGAGCATCGTGATGTATCGGGAGCAGGAGAGAATGGCCGATGAACTGAGCAAGTTCTCAGCCAGGGACGCTCGGACCTTCAGGAAGCTGGTTGGAGACTACGGCGAGTTCATCGATTTGACGTACCTCCCATTGATGTATTCGCCGCCGCTGCCGCCATCGACGCAGAGCGCCGAACTGGAAAAATCCGAGGAGGGGAGAACGCTGCTCCAGTGGCAGGCGAGCACGCCGGTGAAACTTCTCGACGAGCTGTTCGAGAGCGAGGAGGTAAAGGTCCACTTCCTGTCCAGAATGACCGTGCTGGGCTTCGCCCCCGATCAATTCGGACAGGGATGGATCTGCCTCTTCCGCATCCTGAGAGCCGAGGCGCCCATCTGCGTGGGCGGCTCCCAACAGCTGGCGTTGGGGCTGAGACGCGTCGTAGAAGCGCACGGAGGCGTCGTTCAGACAGACTCCGAGGTGAAGCGTATCCTCTTGCGCGGCAACAGGGCCGTAGGAATAGAACTGAAGGATGGGACGCGGGCCGAAGCCGGGAAGGCCGTGGTAACCAACCTCGAACCCAAGAAGAGCTTTCTGGGATTGCTAGGAGAAGAGTTCTTGCCGACTTCCTTCGCCACTCGAGTCAAAAACTATCACTCAAACGGGCGGTCGCTTTTCGTCCTGCACCTGGCGCTCTCCGAGCCGCCGCGTTATCGGGCCTCCGCTGACAACCCGCCAGTGAACCTGGCATTCAGCCAGGAAATGTTCGGGGGAAGCGTGGCGGAGCAGGTGCGCGCGTACCGGGAAATCGCGATGGGTAGGCCTCCCCGGAAAGAGATGCTGCAAATCACCCTGCCAACGCTGTTCGATCCTTCCCAAGCTCCCGCAGGCAAGCACACGGCGGTCGTCTGGCAGTACGCGCCGTACCGGGTGGAAACTGGAGGGGCCGCCGGATGGAAGAGCATCAGAGAGGAATACGCCGCGCATCTCCTGGACCTCTGGCGGACCTACGCGCCGAACATTTCGAAGGACAAAATCCTCGCCATGACGATTCAGGATCCCACCGACACCGAGCGGCACAACGACAACTTCGTGAATGGCGTCGATGTCGTGGGAGACATGACTCCCGACCAGATGGGATATTTCAGGCCCTTTGCCGGCTGGTCCAGCTACAGAACGCCTGTTGAAGGACTCTACATGTGCGGCGGCTACTGCCATCCCGGCGGAGGCGTGCATGCCGGCGCGGGGCACAACGCCGCCGCCGCGATCGTGGACGATTACAAGCTGAAGAAGTGGTGGCGCTGATGCCTCAACGCGAGGCGAAGTTCTCTGTCAGCGCCCCACCGGATGAAGTATGGACGTTTATTCGCGACTTCCAATCCCTGTGCACCTGTATTCCCGGAGTCGAGCGGATCAGCCTGCTTGACGACAGGACCGCCGAGCTCACGGTGAGGGAAAAGATCGGCATCGTGCCCTTGATCGTGACCCTGACCGCGCAGATCGATTCGGAGGAGCCGCCGCGCCGGCTTCATGCCACCGCCAGGGCGGAACATTTGACCATGGAGATCGATGTCACATTGCAGGAAACCGATTCCGGGACCGAGATGACGAGCCTGTTCAAGGTGAAGGGCGAGGGGCAGCTCAAGCCGGTCGTCGACAGCTTGTTCGAGAGGAGAGCGAGCGAGCGCACCGCGCAGTTCGCTGACTGTCTTGAGAAACGCTTTGGTGGCGTTTCGTCGACAAACGCTTTGGCGCACCTTCCTACAGCCCCCGACGTGGCGCACGGCTGGGTCGGGCGACTCAGCCACTGGCTCAACCGGCTCTGGCTGCGTTTTCTGGGGAAGTGCACGCCCTGGCGGAAATAAGTCCGGGCAATTCCGCGCAGGACGCCCGGGTAGCGGGGAACGAATCCCCACCGCTATGGCCTTATTTGCCAAGTTACCGACATCATTCGGGCATCACGATCTCGCAGCGGTTCTTGCAACGCGCCGATGCGGCATCGGCGATTAGGACTACCAGTGGCCGGGACCGGGGCTGTTCAAGACGCTTTCGTACATCTGCGTGAGCACGCGCCGCAGCGTCCTTGCGTCCGCCGCTTTGACGCCTCGCAACGCCATTTCCTCGACGGACTTCGAAAACGGAATCATCTTCTCCGCCACTGCGCTGCCCTTGCGCGTCAGTGAAACGAGCACGGAGCGGGTGTCGGACGCGGATCGCTTGCGGCGCACCAGCTTTGCGTCCTCGAGCGTATTGAGGAGCCTGGACAGTGTCGGCGGCTCGATCCGGGTGAACTCGGCGACCTGCTTGAAGTTGCAGACCGGGTTTTCCCTGAGCACCATCAGGATCCTGTACTGCGGTATCGTCAAGGCACGGCGCTCCATCACCGGGGTGCTGTAGGCGAGCAGCGCGATCGCGAGCCGGTTGACGAGAAACGGCAGGTAGTTCTCGAACGCGAACCCGGCGCTCGCGCGAGGCTTCCGACTGCGTTGCACCCTGTCGGGCATGAGTTCGATCTCCGTGGCGCGAGTTCGCGATGGACTCAAGTGTAGGGAAGCCCGGGGAATCAGGGAAGTCCCATCGGCTTCCGGATGCGTGATCCAGGCGGCTTGACATTCATTCCATATGGAACTATCGTCGGACGCTACCATTGTTTGCCGGGTTTGTCACGGGTGGAGTCCGCGGCCGCCGAGGGTGCGACCCGGTCGTCCTATCCGCGGATCGAGGGCTGGAATTGGCTGCCGGCGGCGCCAATGCGGGTCAAGGGGGATCGATCGATGAAATACCAGATCGGCATCGATACCGGCGGCACGTTCACGGACTGCGTCGTCGTCGACCAGCGCGGGATGGTCATGGCGAGCAAGGCCTTCACGACGCCGGACGACCTGTCCGTGGGCGTGATGCGATCCCTGGACGGGGCGGCCAGGCAGCTCGGTATCGGCCTGGAAGAAATGCTCGCCGACACGCGACGGCTGATCTACGGCTCGACGATCGGCGTGAACACCCTGATCCAGCGCCACGGAGCGCCCACCGGGCTGATCACGACCCGCGGCTTCGAGGACACGATACTCATCATGCGGGCCATCGGCCGCGTCGACGGATTGAGCGAGGAAGAAGTCCTGTTCATGGCCAGGCGCCAGAAACCCGATCCGATCGTTCCCCGGTATCTGATCGAGGGCGTCACCGAGAGGATCGACTGTCAGGGCAGCGTCGTCATCCCGCTGAATGTCGATGACGCGGTCGCGGGCGCGGAACGGCTCGTCGCCAGGGGCGTGACCAGCATCGCCGTGTGCTTTCTCTGGTCGTTCGTGAACGGTAGTCATGAAGAGCAGGTGAAGGCGGTCCTGAACGAGCGCTATCCCGCTCTGCCCGTCAGCATCTCGAGCGAAGTCTCCCCGGTGCTGGGCGAGTACGAGCGCACCGTCACCACCGTGATCAACAGTTATCTGACCCCTGCCATTCTCAAGCACATCCACAACCTCCAGGATACGCTGAAGGCGAGAGGGCTCAAGTCGCCGCTGCTCATCATGCAGTGCTCCGGAGGCTGCGTCACCTTGCAGGACGAGACCGGCCATGCTCACTAACGTCGTGGGAACGATCGCCTCCGGCCCCGTCGGCGGGGTGGTGGCTTCGAGCTATCTGGGGCGGCTGCTGGGCTACCGGAACATCCTCTGCACGGACGTGGGCGGCACCAGCTTCGACGTGGCCATCGTCTACGACGACAATCCGATCACCAAGGGCGAGAACGTCGTGGGCCAGTATCGATTCACCCTGCCGATGATCGACATCGTGTCGATAGGCGCGGGCGGCGGTTCGATTGCCTGGGTGCAGCCGCCCGGGCTGCTCAAGGTGGGTCCGCAGAGCGCCGGCTCCACGCCTGGTCCCGTGTGTCTCGGTCGCGGCGGGACCAGGCCGACCACGGCCGACGCCTGCGTCCTGCTCGGCTACCTGGACGCGGACAATTTCTGGGGCGGACAGCTCCGGCTCGACGTCGCGGGCGCGGAAAGGGCGATGGCGGAAGTCGGCAAGGTCCTCGGAATGGACACGATCGCGGTCGCCGAGGGCGTCTACGAAATCGCCAGCACGGCGATGGGCGACCTCGTGAGCACCAGCACGATCGGGCGCGGCTACGATCCGAAGGACTTCGTGCTCTTCGTCTACGGCGGTGCCGGAGGGCTGTTCGGCGCGCGCTACAGCCAGGAGATCGAATGCCGGAAAGTGGTCGTGGTCCCCTATCCGGAAACCTTCTCCGCCTTCGGCATCAGCATTACGGATATCAAGCACGTCTACGGACAGACCAGTCCCACGCCCAAGCTCGACATCGAGGTCATCAACCGGTTCTTTCGCGACACCGGCGCCAGGGCGCGGGAGCAATTGCGCCGGGAAAACGTCGCGGAGGACGAGATGATCCTCGTCCATTCGATCGGATTGAAATATCGCGCCCAGATTCACGAGCTCCTGATCAACGTGCCGAGCCGCGAACTGACCGAGGCGGACGTCCCGCTGCTCGCCGATCGATTCGACAACGCCTACGAGGCCGTGTACGGCAAGGGCGCCGCGTACAAGCAGGCGGGCAGGGACCTGATGACCATGCGCCTGGAGGCGATCGGACGGCTGCCGCAGTTCCCTTTCCTGAAGCACAAGGCGGGAGACGGGGACGCCGGGCGCGCGCTGCAGGGCCGGCGCAAGGCCTACTGGAAGGACAAGGGCGGTTTCGCCTCCACCGACATCTTCGACGGACCGAAACTGCAGGCCGATGACACCCTGTCCGGGCCCGCCATCATCGCGATGCCGAACACCACGGTATTGGTGCCGCCCGGGACCACGGCGCGCATGGGCCATTACCGCGAGATCTACCTGGAAGGGAGCGGCAATGTCTGACAAGGCTCTCGATCCGGTCACCTACGAGGTGATCACCCACAAGCTGTGGCAGATCCTGAAGGAAGCGGGATACGCGCTGATCCATGTCACCGGGTCGCCGGTGGTCACCGACGTCGGCGAGCACATGGAATCCTTCTACGACAAGGACGGGAACGCCGCACTGGCCGGGGGCGGGATCAATGCGCATCTCATGTCGGGCGCCTTCGCCATCAAGCACGTCATTCGCGAGTATACGGACAATCCGGGGATCAACGAGGGCGACCAGTTCTTCTTCAACGATCCCTACATCGCCTCCATGCACAATGCCGACATGTTCGTCCTGGCGCCCATCTTCTACAAAGGGGAGCGAATCGCCTGGACGGTGTGTGTCACGCACACGGTGGAGTGCGGCGGCGTCGACCCGGGAGGGATGAGCCCCAGGGCCACCGAGATCTATCACGACGGCGTGCGTTTCGCCGGGATCAAGCTCGTGGATGGAGGCAGCCTTCGCAAGGACGTCCTGGACGCCCTCAGGAACATGGTGCGCGTTCCCGATCTCGTGGCGCTGGATACGCTCGCGAAAGTCGCCGGCTGCAATGTGGCCGCGAGCAAGCTGCTTGCGCTCGCGGATCGCTACGGCAAGGACACCATCATGGCGATCTTCCAGGAGGTGATGCGCGTTTCCGAAGCGAAGGCCCGTGCCCGGCTGCGCGAGCTCCCGGACGGCACCTGGCGCGCGCGCACCTATATCGACGGGGATGGCCAGACCGACAAGATCTATCGCGTCCTGTTGAAGATGACCAAGAAGGACGACGAATTGACCTTCGACTTCACCGGGACCGACGCGCAATCGCCCGGTTGCATCAACTGCTCGGCGAACGCCACCCTGTCCGGCGTCTTCACGCCGCTGGTCGCTGTGCTGTTCCACTACATCGAGTGGAGCCAGGGACTGGTGGCCCCGCTGAAGCTGATTCTGCCGGAAGCAAGTCTGGTCAACGCCAATCCCCCGGCCTCCCTGACCGGGGGCATACCGGGGGGCGCCCCCTTCGCGGTCCAGGATGTCTGCGCCCAGGCCATCTGCAAGATGCTGGTGGCGAGCCGCTACCGCGCGGATGCGTCGGCGCAGTGGCGCGCCGGCAGCGGCAACAGCAATCTGACCGGGAAAAATCAGTACGGGCAGCCCTACTCCACGCTCGTCAGCGACGGCCTGGCGGGAGGGACCGGCGCCGGGCCCGACCGGGACGGCTGCGACACCGGCGGCTACATGGTCAATCCCCAGACCATCATCGCGAATGTCGAGACTTTCGAACGGCTCTTCCCGATCCGATGGCTATTCCGCAAGCAGGCGATCGATAGCGCCGGGCATGGCAAGTTCCGCGGCGGACTCGGCGGCGAGACCGGCCTGGTATTGCACAACGAGAAGGGCCCCCAGCATCAGGTCTTCTTCGCGCGCGGCAAGGAGCCGGCTCTGGTTCAAGGAACGTTCGGCGGCTATCCGGCGAACAACACGCAGACCATCATCGTGCAGGATGCCGACCTGGAGCGCTCGATCCGCAACGGCAATCCCGTGCCGGAGGCCGAGGAGCTTTTCGGCCGCGTCTGGCACCTGCCGGCCAAGATCAGCCGCATCTTCGCGCCGTCGGAGGTCCATTATCACGTCTGGGAAGGCGGCGGCGGTTACGGCGATCCGCTGGAGCGCAGCCCGGAACGGGTGAGCAAGGACGTCATCCACCGTCGCATCTCGCCTGAATGCGCGAAAGAGATCTACGGGGTGGTTCTGGACGAGGAGACCGCGCAGGTGGATGAAGCGGGCACGCGGGCCCTGCGGGAGGGCTACAGAAAAGCCCGCCTGGCCTCCCCCGAGACGCAGCGGCCGAAATCGAAGTTCACCCCGTCCCCGGCACAGGCCGGGGCGGAAACGGCGGGGAACGGAATCCGGATGACGGAATCCCTGGAAATCTTCGGCAATACGGTCCGGTGCATGAAGTGCGGGACGCCCACTTCGCCCGCCGACCAGAACTACAAGGACTATATTCCGTTCCGGGAAAGGCCCTTGAGCGTCGCGGGTCGATGGCGTTCGACGACCCAGGAATTCCTGTTGCGGGAATTCTATTGTTCCGGCTGCGCAACGATGCTCGACGTGGAGATGACGCGCCGCGGCGATCCGGCTCTCTGGGATGTTTCACTTTCGATCAATTGAGGTCAGCTCGAAGGAGTGCGACATGGCACAGCAATCACCGACCTTAACCGGCCTGGACGCGGTCATCGAGGAGTCGAAGAAGATCTTCGACGGTCGCAGGGATCCCATCGACCCCGCGATGGGGAAGAAACTCATCATCAACATCGCCGCGTCCGGGGCGTTCGTGGACAGGAGGAACAACCCGAATCTCCCGATCACGACCGAGGAAGTCGCCGCGCAGGTGAAGGCGGCCTACCAGGCCGGCGCCGCCATGTGGCACTTCCACCCCAAGAACCCGAACACGGGAACGCAGTTCATGTCGCTGGAGGAACGCCTCAGGATACACAAGGAATGGTGTGACGGCGTGTTCGCGGTCGCCCCGGACATCATCACGGACGTCGGCGCAATCTACATGACCCCGCCTCAGTTCAACGGCGGGCGCATCGCGGACGAGAAGTCCATATTGGCGGAAACCCGGGTTGCGCCGCTGATCGAGCCGCTCACGCGGATGGGCGCCGACAACCGCTACGTGGAGATCGGCATCGTGCTGCCCTTCACGGGAACCCTGGGTTCGGGCACGAACATGCTGGGATTCAACACCAAGGCGGGGGCGATCTCCGACGTGAAATACCTTCAATCCAAGGGAATCCGGGTGGAGCTCAGCCCATTCCACCACTCGGACTTCCTGGATGTGAAGGAATGGGTGCTGGATAGCGGGATCGCGCGTCCGCCCGTCATCCTGGACACGCTCCTCGGGGTGCACAATACGCCGACAAGTCTGTACGGGATGGAAGCGTTCGAGTACCTGTTCACCTACGTTCGCATGCTGCCCAAGAGCGGGATCGTCTGGCAGGCATTGATGGGCGGACGGAACTGGATGCCGCTCACGGTGATGGCGATCATGCTCGGCGCCGACATGGTGAGGATCGGGATGGAGGATGCGGTCAACATGTATCCCCATCGCGACGATTACATCCGGGACAATGGCGAGGTCGTCAAAGCCATTGCCGGGATCGCTCGAAATCTTGGAAGAGAAATTGCCACGCCGGCCGAAGCGAGAACCATACTCGGCCTCCCGAAGGTCGGGACGGCTCGGGCGATGGCAGTCTAGGCGAGGATGTGCGAGGGGGGTCGATCTGCCCTCGGGCAGAATCGAAACGCGTAACCTTAGTAAGGGTTAGCAGGCTGTTGAAATGCGTGGCTCGATGCTAATTTCTTGTCATCCCGAGTGAAGCGAGGGATCTGCTGTTATGCCGAATCAACGACTTGAAAAAGCAGATTCCTCGTCGCTGCGCTCCTCGGAATGACACGACTGCGTTTTTCAACGCCCTGTTAGGCGCTTCAATCAGAGGAGGCCAGCAAAATGCGCAAGATTCCGTTGGTGACGATAGCCGTTTTATGCCTGTTATTTGCCCCGGGTGTCTGGTCCCAGACGCCGCCCTCCAGTGGGAAAGAGGTGACGGTCAAGATTTCCCTGCTCCCCATCATCAACAGTTGGCCGGTCTTCGTCGGACGGGAAAAAGGTTACTTCGCCGCCGAGAACATCACGCTGCAAACCGTACCCATGGCGAGCGGTGCGGAAGCCGCCTCGGCCATGATCGGGGGGAGCCTGGATATCGCTCTCACCGCCAACATCGTATCGGTGGTCCAGGCCAACGAGCAGGGTTACGACTTGAGCATCGTTTCGAACAACAACCTCGTCAGCCCGAAGAATCTCTACATCGCCTTGATGGTTCCTTACGACGCGCCCTACAAGACGGCACAAGACCTCGTGGGCAAGACTTTTGCCTCGAACAGTCTCAAGGGCAACGTGCAGATGTACGCCGAGGCCTGGTTGAAGAAGCACGGCGTGGATCCGGCCAAGGTGACCTACGTTGAAATGCCCTTTCCCGCAATGGAAAGCGCCATGAAGTCCAAGAGCATCGATGTGGCGCTTACGGCCGCGCCCTTCGTGACTTCGTACATGGATCGAAAGGTGGCGCGGGTCCTGTCCTGGTATCATTCCGACGCGTCGCCGCGTGGAGAGGCCCTGGTGGGGCTGACCATCGCGAGCAGGAAATGGCAGGACAAGAACGTCGACACGCTCAAGCGATTCCTCAGGGCGCTCAACCGCAGCATCGACTTCATCAGCGCCAATGAGCAGGGCGAAGCGCTGGAAATCCTGGCGAAGAACATCAAACAGCCCCTGGCCACCGTCCAGCGGTTCAGCCTGACGGATTTTCGAAAGGGCGTGGACGAACGGCTCGTTCAGGAGAGCCTCGACATCATGACCGACGTCGGGTACAGCAAGAAGAAACTTCGCGCGAAGGACTACATATCTCCCTACGTCGTCTCGCAGTAGGCGGCCGGGGATACGCCCGGAATGAGTCAAGTCGCGATCGATTCCGGATCCCAGGGAGAGGCCGCGGTGCTCGAGGTCGAGCACCTGAGGAAGGTCTACAAGCAGGGCAAGGGGGAGACCGTCGCGATCGGCGACATCAGTCTGAACGTCAAGAAGGACGAGTTCGTTTCGATTCTCGGTCCCTCCGGTTGCGGCAAGACGACGCTCCTGATGTGTCTTGCCGGTCTCCTGGGACCCTCGGCGGGGCGGGTGAGCATCCGGGGCAAGACGGTCACCTCGCCTCACCCCGATGTCACGCTGGTGTTTCAGGATTACAGCCGCTCGCTCTACCCCTGGCTGAGCGTTTCCGGCAACGTGTTGTTCGGGATGCGCCGGCGCAAGTATCCGAAGAGCGAGAAGCTGGCGAGAGCCCGGCAGGCCCTGGCCATGGTCAACCTGCAATCCTTCGCATCGCATTATCCGTGGCAGCTCTCCGGAGGGATGCAGCAACGCGTGGCCATCGCCCGGGCCCTCGCCTACGATCCCGAGATCATCCTGATGGACGAGCCCTTCGCCTCCGTCGACGCGCAGACCCGGGCCGACCTGCAGGACAGCTTTCTGGAGATATGGTCCAGGCAGAAGAAGACCGTCGTATTCATCACCCACGACATCGAGGAGGCGATCTATCTCTCCGACCGCATTTACGTGATCAGCAATCGTCCCTGCCGGGTGATCGAATGCCTGGACGTCGGGCTGGAGCGCCCGCGCCGCCAGTCCGTTACCCGGCAGGACCCTTTGTTCGCGGACTATTGGCGCCACCTGTTCTCCATCATGCAGGCGGAGCAGGCGCAGGGAAGACGGCTTGAACAGGCCGGCTGATCTGGGGGACTTCGCCGGCGGCGTGCTGCTGGTGATCCTGTGCGGACTGCTCTGGGAAGTGCTTGCGCGGGCTGGCGCGCTCGACCCGCAATACTTCCCGCCCGTCACGAGCATCTTCTCCGCGTTGTGGGACATGGGGCTGCAGGGCGACCTGTGGACCAGCCTGCGGGCCAGCGTGTACCGGATGCTCTGCGGTTTTCTGATCGCCGTGTGCATCAGTCTCCCGCTCGGCGTATTCATGGGCGCGGTGCCGTTCTTTCGCGACCTCTTCGGAATGGTGGTCGAGTTCCTGAGACCGATTCCTTCGGTTGCCATCATACCGATCATCATCCTGCTGGTAGGCCTGGGAGACTCGATGAACATCACTTCCATCGCCTATGCCAGCACCTGGCCCTTACTCATCAATTGCATCGAAGGCATCGCTTCGGTCGAGGTCCTCCACGTGCGTTCGGCGCAGTCGTTTCAATTGAGCCCGGCGCGCATCATGTTGACGGTGATGCTGCCCTCGGCCCTGCCTCAGATCCTGAGCGGCATGAGGATCAGCCTCACCATGGCGCTGGCGCTGACGGTGCTCAGCGAAATGGTGGTGAGCACCCAGGGTCTCGGGCAAGTCATTCTCGACGCCCAGAACAGGCTCGATACGCCCGCCATGTACGCCGGAATCCTGGTCGTCTCCGTCCTCGGCCTGTTGGTCAACATCGGATTCAACTGGGTCGCGGACCTGGTATTTCCCTGGATCGAGCGTTACCGCGGAGTGGAAGTTTGAAGCGCTCGAGACCATGGCTGGGCTTGAGCTTCCTCCTGGCATGTCTGCTGGTGTGGCAGATCCTCGTGACAGTGCGGGTGCTGGATGCCCGAACGATCCCCAGCCCCTGGACCGTGATTGCGGCGTTCGCCGACAAACAGCAGCTCGCAGCGCTCGGACGCCAGGCAGTGGCCAGTCTGGAAAGGCTGGCGCTGGGTTTCGGTCTGGCGGCCGTCCTTGCCATTCCGCTCGGGATCCTGATCGGCCAGCACCAGCGACTGTTTCGAGTCCTGCAGCCGGGGCTCGAAATGCTCAGGGCGATCCCGGCGGTGATATTGATCCCCCTTGCCATGCTGTATCTCGGGATGGGTACGCCGATGAAGGTTGCCGTCATCGCCTACGGCGCATTCTTTCCGATCGTCATCAATACGATCTACGGCGTCAGGAACGTCGAGACCAAGTTCGTGCTCACGGCGAGAACCTTCGGTTACGACCGCGGGGAAATCTTCCGCTTCGTGCTGTTGCCCTCGACGCTGCCCTGGATCTTCAGCGGAATGCGCATCGCTCTTTCCCTGGGCCTGGTGGTGACCGTGGCGGCGGAGATGGTCGGCACGATCGACGGGCTGGGCTATCTCATTCTTTACGGTTTGAGGACGTTCAAGGTGACCCAGGTGTTTACCGGCATCGTCACGCTGGGCTTTCTGGGCTGGTCGTTGAACAAGCTGTTTCTGTTCGTCCAGAGCCGCCTGATCCCCTGGCATCCCGATTTCCGCAAGGAAGGCCGCTAGCAGGATGTTGAAAAACGCAGTCCTGTCATTCCGAGGAGCGCAGCGACGAGGAATCTGCTTTTTCAAGTCGTTGACTCGGCATGACAGCAGATCCCTCGCCGAGAAGGGGGCGGGGCCCCTTCTCCCCGCTCGGCTCGGGATGACAGGAAATTAGCATCGAGCCACGTATTTCGACAAGCTGCTAGCTGCGATCGCCGGTCATTTGATCCATTCTCGGGGAGGCCAACAAGTGGAAGCTCAACGTCGGCTCGTCAGCACGCCCATACAGGTGGGACCGCTCCGTCTCAAGCATCGGATGATCATGGGACCGATGCAGGTCCGCATGTCGAGCGTCAACGGTGAGGTCACCCAGCAGATGATCGATTACTACGGCGCCCGCGCCAGGGGCGGCGCGGCGGCGGTCATCATCGAAGCGACCATGGTGGACAGCCGCTATGGATGGCCGGTGCCCACGATCTGCATCGACAGCCCCATCTATCAACCCGGGCTCTCGCGTCTGGTCGAGGCCATCCACCGGAACGGGGCGGCCGCGTTCATCGAACTGGTCAACGTCGGGGCTCATTCGACGGCCCCGATTTCGCCTTCCGGCGTCTCGGTCATGCGTCACGGGGCGACCGGTTTCATCACGCCGCGGACCATGACGCTGGAAGACATCGAGGATGCCCGCGACAGGTTCATCTCGGCGGCGCTCAGGGCGAAGGAAGTGGAGTTCGACGGCGTGCTGCTGCACGGAGCCACCGCGTACCTTCTGCATCAATTCCGTTCGCCTCATTTCAACCGGAGAACCGACGGATACGGCGGATCCCGCGAGAACCGCAATCGGCTCCCGCTCGAAATCGTCCGGGGGATACGCGAGCGGTGCGGACCCGATCTGGTCATCGGCTACGATTTCGTCGCGGATGATTTCATGCCGGGCGGAGTCGCGATGGACGACAGTCTCGCTCTTGCACAGAGCCTGGAACAGGCGGGAGTGGACTACCTCGATGCCATGGTCGGGACCTACGAGACCATGGCCGTGGACGAGCGCGCGGCGGGGACTTTGAAATACGGCCCGAAAGGGATATGGGAGTACACGGCGCAGATCAAGAAAGCGGTGGGCGTGCCGGTGTTTCACCGCACCATGATGGACTATGACCCGGCCAGTTGGGAGCGCCACCTGCAAGAGGGCCACGCCGACGTGGTCCAGATCGCGAAACCGTCGCTCGCCGACCCGGAGGTATTCAACAAGATCCTCGAGGGCCGGCTCGAGGACATTCGTCCCTGCACCTGCTGCGTTCACTGTACCGACAGGGGCGTGATCCGGCAGTTCCAGGCTTCATGCGCGATCAATCCGGAAATGGGCCGGGAGAGCGAATATGCGCTCCGGCGCGCGTTCAAGAGTCGCAAGGTCCTGGTCGTCGGCGGAGGGCCCGGGGGACTGGAGGCAGCCAGGGTGGCGGCGCTGCAAGGCCATCAGGTCACCCTCATCGAAAGGGAACCGGAATTGGGCGGCGCGATCGCGGTCATGTCCACGTGCATCGGCAACGAGATCAATCGCGACTTTCGCGACTGGCTGGTGCGCGAGTGCGGCAAGGCGGGCGTGAAATTCGAACTGGGCAAGGAAGCGACAGCTCGTGTCGTCGAGGACGCCGAAGCCGATGTCGTCATACTGGCCACCGGTGCTCCGGGTCCCGTCGTTCCGAACGTTCCCGGGATCCTCAAGGAGCACGTCGTAGGGGTCAAGGATGTCCTGACGGGTAAGGCCCGGTTGCGCGAGACCGTGGTCGTGCTCGGGGGAAGCCGCATCGGCGCCGATGCCGCGTACACGATTGCAAAGAAGGGGTGGGCAAGGAAGATCACGATCGTCGAGCCCAAGGATTGCGCGTCGATCGCCTACGACATGGAGATCATGAACAAGGTGCGCCTGGTCATGACGCTGATGCCGAAATTCGGAATCCAGGCGTATACCAAGGCGCAGATCGAGGCGATCGAGGATGACGGCGTGGTGGTCGTTCTTCGAGAGGGAAAGCGACAGAAGATCGAGGCTCGAAGCGTGGTTCTGGCGATGGGATTTGCCCCCGACCAGGCGCTCTACGACAGCCTCGCCGGCAAGGTTCCGAGAATTTACCGGATCGGCGACTGCCTCAAGCCGCGGGCGATCGTGGACGCGGTGCACGAGGGGGCCTGCGTCGCGCGGTCCCTATAGACAGATGCGGGTGGGCGAACGCCTGGAGGGTGACCAATGCGGATGAAGTCGACCGGTATATTCCCGGTAGAGCTGGTCGGGGACATCACCGAGATGAAGGCGAGGAAGGACTGGCTGATCATGAAGGTGAGAACGACGACCCCGGCCGGGTGGGATCTCTCGACGGCCCTGACGCACGAAGACATGCGGACGATGCTGAGGCTGCTGTTGACACCCGGGAATCTGCGCTATCTCGTCGCGGGGCTGTTCAAATCCACGCGCGGCGACCCGCCACCCGACTATTGAGCCCGCAGTCAACCGGAAGCGGCACGTCACCTCGGTGACGATCGCGTCGCGCTCGCTACCCGGCCGCTTCACCCCGCAAGAACTCGCTCACGTAGTTCACCTCGCCCGGATCCAGCAACGCCTCCCGCAAGCTCCGCAAAACTTGCGCCCTGGGATCATCGCCAACCACCTCCCCATCTCCCACCCGCACCTGCACGACTGCGCCGTCGAACCGCCCCGTGATCGCGTCGCGCTCGACCAGAATCGCATCGCGCGGCGCGTCCTTGAGCCAGCGCTCGCGGCTCACGAAGAGCCGCGGCTTCAGGACGTACGGTCCGCCGTCCTCCGGGCAGAAGACGTCGCAGTTGCCGCAGTCGTTGCAGAAGTCCGCGAAGTTGGCGATCTGCCGCGCCTCGCCGACCGGCACCTGCGGCGTGGAGGGCATCCGGAAGCTGAAGTTCGCGTCGTTGGGGCAGACCGGGATGCACTTGTCGCAGGTGAGGCAGTCGAAAAGCTGCAACCGGCGGCCGATCTTTTTCGGCACTTTGCGGTGGCTTCGCGCCTGGTAGCGCGGGTCGCCGGTCGCACGCTCCACATACACATCGGTGTTCCGCAGCTTGGCCGCAGCAAGGTCCGCAGGTCCGGTCTCGCCCTCCTGGTAGGCCCGCACGATGAACTCATCGACCGTGGTCGCGCCCACAGCGTCCATGCGCCGCGCCAGTTCCTCGAAGTACCCCGCACCGCGCCCGTAGCCGCCGGTCTTCAGGAGATCGGTGCAGACGGTGACCGGCGCGAGGCCGAGCGCGACGGCGTCGGGGAAGTTCGCGCGCTCGATCCCCGCGGAGAACGAAACCGGGAAGCGGTCGCCGAAGCTGCGGCGCAGCCGCCGCACCAGGTGCAGCGCGAGCACGTGCAGCGGCGGCCCTGACAGGTACATGACGCGCTCGCTCGCCGGGAAGAAGCTGCGATGGTTCTCGACGATCAAGGTGTTCGAGAACTTCACGCCCACGCCGCCGAGCCCGAGCGAACGCGCCGTGCCGTCGAGGCGGTCCATGAACGCGGCGGCCTGCTCCCAGGTGGTGTCCTTCTCGAACGCGGCGTCGGGAACGCGCAGCTCCGCGTAGCCGAGCGCGTCGTGCAGCAGCCGCCGCACCTCGGTCGCGCCGAGCAGCGTCGGGTTCAGCTTGACCACGCAGGCGAGCCCGTGCTCGCGCATCAGGTGAGCGACCATCGCCTCGATCTCCTCCGGCGGGCAGCCGTGGAAGGTGCTCAGCGTGAGCGTGTCCGAGAGCCGCGTGGGAAAGTCGAGGTCGCGCAGCGGGCCCAGCTCCGCCGGCAGCTCGCGCCGCAGCCGCTCCACCACCGGCGTCGCATCCATCATCCCGCGGATGAACGCCTGCACGCGCCCGCTGCGGATGCCCGCGAGGTCGTAGCCCACGCTCATGTCGAACACGCTGCGCCCGAAGCCCGGTGCGAGCGCGAGCCGGCCGCTCGCCTCGAGGATGCGGATCAGCATCGCCGCCTTCACGTACTCCTCGAGCGACTCCTCGAGCGTCAGCTCCTGCGACCACTCGACGTTGTAGCCCAGCGTCTGCATGTCGATGCACGGCCGCGGGATCGTCAGGCGGTCGTTGATCTGGACCGTCTTCAGCTCCATGACGCGGCCGCCGGCGAGCCACGACAGCACGATGTTCTGCGCGAGCTGGGTGTGGGGCCCGGCCGCGGGGCCGAACGGCGCCGCAGCGGTGTGGCCGTGGAAGCGCACCGAAAGGTCGCGACGCGGATCGCCGAGCACGAACTTGCGCGCCGGCAGGTCGAAGATAGACTGGCGCGCGTCGATTTCGCGCAGCATGCGCCGCGCAAGGGCCGCCAGCGGGTAGGGCGCGAGATCGCTCATCCCGCGCCCGGGGAATTGCGCGGGACGTTTGTTTCCATGGCGGCTCGATGCATGCGGCGATTTTAACAGCACCTGCCGGAGGCTGAATCACACGGAAGCAGGTATCATCGAAAATCACAGAACGGAGCCTTGACGGGATGGCCACGCTGATCAGAAATGGGCGCATCGTCACCGCGGTGGACGACTACGCGGCCGACATCCTGGTGGACGACGGGCGCATCCGCACCATCGGACGCGATCTCCCTGCCGGCGGCGACGTGGAGGTGCACGACGCGAGCGGCCTGCTGGTGCTCCCCGGGGGCGTGGACGTGCACACCCACCTCGACTCGTCCACCCCGACCGCGCGCACGGTCGACACCTTCGGCAGCGGCACCCAGGCGGCGGCGTTCGGCGGCACGACCACGCTGGTGGATTTCTGCACGCCGGTGGCGGGCGAGAGCCCGCTCCGGGGACTGGAGGACTGGCACCGCCGGCGCGAGAGCGCCTGCGTGGACGTCGGCGCGCACATGATCCTGCTCGACGCGAATCCCGGCACGCTCGAGGACATGAAAACGCTCGTGCGCAGCGAGGGCGTCAGCAGCTTCAAGCTCTTCATGGCCTATCCCGGCGCGCTGATGGTCGACGACGGCGCGCTCTTCAAGGCGATGCGCGTGGCCGGCGCCAACGGCGCCATGACCTGCGTCCACGCCGAGAACGGGCCCGTGATCCAGGCGCTGATCGACGAGGCGGTGGACCAGGGGCTGACGGCGCCCAAATATCACGCGCTCACCCGCCCCGCGATCCTCGAGGGCGAGGCCACGCATCGCGCGATCCGCCTGGCCGAGCTGGCCGCGACGCCGCTCTACATCGTGCACCTGTCCGCGGCGGAGGCGCTGTCGGCGGTCAGCGAAGCGCGCGACCGCGGCATCCCGGTGCACGCCGAGACCTGCCCGCACTATCTCTTCCTGACCGCGGAGGAGTACGAGCGGCCCGGCTTCGAGCCGGCGAAGTACGTGATGACGCCGCCGCTGCGCGACGCGAGCCACCAGCAGCAGCTCTGGCGCGGCCTGAAGACCGACGACCTGCAGGTGGTGTCCACCGACCACTGCCCGTTCTGCTTCAACGAGCAGCCCTACGGCCTGCGGTTCTCCAAGCGGCAGGGCGTCGAGAGCTTCAGCCGCATCCCCAACGGCGCGCCGGGGGTCGAGACCCGCCTGCCGCTCGTGTTCGACGGCGCGGTGGTGAAGCACGGGATGTCGCTGAACCGCTTCGTCGAGATCACGGCGACCGCGCCCGCGAAGCTCTTCGGCCTGTTCCCGAAGAAGGGCACGATCGCGGTCGGCACGGACGGCGACCTGGTGCTGTTCGACCCGGGCGAGCGCTGGACCGTCCGCGCCGCCGAGCATCACAGCCGCGTCGACTACACGCTGTTCGAGGGCCGCGCGGTGACCGGGCGCGTGAAGAAGGTGTTCGTGCGCGGGCAGTGCATCGTGGACGGGACCCGCTGGCGCGGCCGCGAGGGCATGGGGCAGTACCTGCGCCGCGGCGAGTCGGGGCGAGCTTGAGCGGCCCGGGCCTGCCGGGATTTCCGCGATCCCGGCGGCAATTCCGTACAAACTCGGAAGGCGCGAAGGCTACATCGAGCGCCGCGATTTTTTCCACTGAACCCACTTGATTCGAGGAACACCGATGGAAGCCGTCAGAACATTGATCCGGGAAATTGGCGCACTGAAATCCAATTCGCATGAAAAGGACTTTCTCCTTACGTGGGAACAGACTCCGGACGAACTCAAGCTGGTGCTCAAAGTAGCCGAAGCGCTCAAACGCATGCGCGGCGAGAATATTGCCACCAGGGTCTTCAGCAGCGGCCTGGGCGTTTCTATTTTCCGGGACAACTCCACCCGAACCCGCTTTTCGTACGCATCGGCCCTGAATCTCCTGGGACTGGCGCAGCAGGACCTTGATGAGGGCAAGTCGCAGATCGCCCACGGCGAGACGGTGCGCGAGACAGCCAACATGATCTCCTTCTGCGCCGAAGTCATCGGGATTCGCGACGACATGTTCCTGGGCGCCGGGAACGCGTACATGCGTGAAGTGGGTTCAGCCCTGGACGATGGTTTCGCGCAAGGCGTATTGCCGCAGCGCCCCGCCCTGGTGAATTTGCAGTGCGATATCGATCATCCCACGCAATCCATGGCGGATCTGGCCTGGCTGCAGGAGCATTTTGGAAGCCTGGAAAATCTGAAAGGCAAGAGAATCGCCATGACCTGGGCCTATTCGCCCAGCTACGGCAAACCGCTGTCAGTGCCTCAGGGCGTCATAGGACTGATGACGCGCTTGGGCATGGATGTGACGCTGGCGCACCCCGAAGGCTACGACCTGATCCCCGATGTGCTTGCAGTGGCCCGGAGGAATGCCGCGGCCTCGGGCGGCAAGTTCAGCCACGTCAAGACCATGGAAGAGGCCTTCGGGGACGCGGATATCGTATATCCAAAGTCGTGGGCCCCTTACAAGGTCATGGAAAGGCGCACCGAGCTGTTGCGCGCCAACGATCACGATGGTCTGAAGGCCCTGGAAAAGCAGTGCCTGGCGCAGAATGCAAAACACAAGAACTGGCATTGCACGGAAGAAATGATGAAGCGCACCAAGGATGGCAAGGCGCTCTACATGCACTGCCTGCCTGCCGACATCTCGGGCGTTTCCTGCAAGGAAGGCGAGGTGCAGGACAGCGTTTTCGAGCGTTATCGCATCGCCACCTACAAAGAAGCAAGCTGGAAACCCTACGTCATCGCGGCCATGATCCTGGCGCGCAAGTACGCCCATCCCGCGAAGGTTCTGGAGCAATTGCTCAGAGAAGACCAAAGACGCATCAAATGACCGGCGCAGTGGCTCGCGGCGCAGCGCGATGGGGCGTTCCCCCTTCACGCCACATGAACATGATTTCCTGGAGAGAAAGCAATGGCGAAGCAAGTTCCGTTTGAACGGATAGTGGCAAGAGCGCGATACTACAAGGCCGACATGTGCCGATTCCTGCGCGAAATGATCGCCATCCCCAGCGAGAGTGGCGATGAAGAAAAGGTGGTGCTGCGCATCAGGCAGGAGATGGAAAAGGCTGGTTTCGACAAGATCGAGGTCGATCCCATGGGTAACCTGCTGGGCTACATCGGACACGGACCGCACCTCATCGCCATGGATGCCCACATCGATACGGTAGGCGTGGGCAACATGAAGAACTGGAACTTCGATCCGTATCAGGGCATGGAGAATGATGAAATCATCGGTGGACGAGGCTCCTCCGATCAGGAAGGCGGGATGGCCTCGATGGTGTATGCGGGAAAGATCATCAAGGATCTCGGCCTGGAAGACCAATACACCCTCCTGGTAACCGGCACCGTGCAGGAAGAGGACTGCGACGGCCTGTGCTGGCAGTACATCATCGAGCAATCGAAGATCCGCCCCGAATTCGTGGTGAGTACCGAACCGACCGATTGCCGAATCCATCGCGGCCAGCGTGGTCGCATGGAAATCCGCATCGACGTACCAGGCCGCAGCTGCCATGGCTCCGCCCCGGAACGCGGTGACAACGCCATATTCAAAATGGCACCCATCCTCATGGAGTTGCAAGAGCTGGCCCGCAATCTGGGTAATGACGACTTCCTGGGCAAGGGGACGCTCACCGTCTCCGAAATCTTCTTCACCTCGCCCAGCCGCTGTGCCGTTGCCGACAGCTGCGCGATCTCCATCGACCGCCGCATCACCTGGGGTGAAACGTGGCAAGGCGCATTGGACGAAATTCGTGCCTTGCCTGCGGTCAAGGCAGCCAATGCCGTGGTTTCGATGTACAACTATGATCGTCCGGCCTACACCGGCCTTGTGTATCCCACCGAGTGCTATTTTCCGACGTGGAAGACCGAGGAAAACCATGTCACCGTCAAGGCCCTGGTCAAAGCCTATGAAGGCTTGTTCAACAGCAAGCCCGTGGTGGATAAATGGACTTTCTCCACCAACGGCGTATCCATCATGGGACGTCACGGGATTCCAGTGGTTGGATTTGGTCCCGGAAAAGAGCCGGAAGCCCACGCGCCCAATGAAAAGACGTGGAAGGAGCACTTGGTGAAATGTGCCGCCATGTATGCCGCCATCCCGCTTGCGTACCTGAGCGAACTGGGCGAGTAGGCACGAAGGCGAGCCTCATGAGGAAGAGAATCGTTCTGGCGCTCGGCGGCAACGCTTTGGGCAAGACTCTGACCGAACAAATGGCCGCCGTTCAAACCACGTCAAACGCCATCGTTGATTTGATTGCCCACGGCCACCAAGTCGTCGTGACACACGGCAATGGTCCGCAAGTGGGCATGATCCATGTGGCGTTCGAAGCTGCATCCATGACCTACGCCCACTCCCCCATATTGCCCATGTCGGTCTGTGTGGCCTTGAGCCAGGGGTACATCGGCTACGACTTGCAAAACGCATTGCGCGAAGCGCTGCTGAATCGCGGCATACAAAAGCCCGTGGCGACACTGATCACTCAAGTGGAGGTCGACGAAAACGACCCTGCTTTCGACGATCCCGACAAACCCATAGGATCCTTCTTCGCCAAGGAGGAGGCGGACGCGATGATCGCCAAGGGCGCGCACATGAGAGAAGATTCCGGGCGTGGCTACCGCCGCGTCGTGGCCTCTCCCAAACCCATCGATGTCATAGAAAAGGAAACCGTGCGTGCGATGCTCGATGCCGGTCAAGTCGTCATCACTGTGGGTGGCGGCGGCATTCCGGTCATACGCCATGGCAACCACCTCAAAGGTGCCAGCGCGGTCATCGATAAAGACTGGGCGAGTGCCAAGCTGGCCGAGATAATAGACGCCGATCTGCTCGTAATTCTCACCGGCGTCGAAAAAGTCGCCATCAACTTCGGCAAGCCCGATGAAAAATGGCTGGATCGCCTGAGCATTGAGGACGCCAAGCGTTACCTTGCCGAAGGGTACTTCGCCAAGGGCTCCATGGGGCCCAAAGTGGAAGCCGCCCTCTCCTTTGCCGAATCCAGGCCCGGTCGCAAAGCACTTATCACCATGCTCACCAAGGCGAGAGAAGGTATTGAGGGTAAGACGGGTACCGTTATCGGTTGAATTGGGCTAGAGACCGGTTCCCGGATTCCAACGCGGAACGAGCCGTCAGAAGTTGGCTTGACTCCTGAACGCCCATCGGGTGAAGTGCTGCTCGATCAGTGCGGTCATGGCGTAGAGCACGATACCGAGCACCGCCAGGACGAGCAGGCCGGCAAAGACGATGGGCACCTGGAAGGCGGATTGCGCGTCGAGCATGAGCTTGCCGATGCCTTTGTTTGCGCCCACGGTCTCCGAGACCACGGAGCCGACGAACGCGAGCGTGATCGCGACCTTGAGCGAGCCGAAGAAATACGGCAGCGAGCGCGGAATTCCGACCTTGCGCATGATGTCCAGCTTGGACGCACCCAGCGCGCGCAACACGTCCTCCAGCTCGGGCTCGGTCGTGGCGAGTCCGGTGGCCACGTTCACCACGATGGGGAAGAACGAGATCAGGAACGCCGTCATGATCGCAGGCACCTCGCCCAGGCCGAACCACAGGATCAGCACCGGCACCACCGCCACCTTGGGAATGGAGTTGAAGCCCACCAGAACCGGGTAGATGCCTGCGTACAGGGCGCGGTGCCAACCGACCGCAATCCCCAGCGCCATCCCGAACGCCGTTGCGATCCCGAACCCCGCCAGGGTGGTCCACAGCGTGACCAGCGAGTTATCGGCAATCGGCGCCCGATAGCGCCAGAGCGCCGCGAACACGTCGGACGCCGCGGGCAGGATGGTGAGCGGCACGTGGAACAATCGACACACCGCCTCCCAGATCAGGAACAGCGACAGCGTGAAGAGCGCCGGTGAAACCACCTTGATCGTGAATTCGCGCCGGTCCATCAGTCTGGCTCCACGACCGATTCCACCGTGCGCCCGATCAGGCCGCGCAATTCGTGCACGATGGCCTGGAATTCGGTGCTGTAGGTCACCTCGATATCACGCGGCCGGCCGATGCTTACATCGAGGCGCTTGACGATGCGGCCGGGGCGATTGGACATCACGTACACGGTGTCGGCGAGAAACACGGCCTCGCGCAGGTCGTGCGTGACCAGCATCACCGTCACCGCCCGTGCGGCCTGCAGATCGCGCAGCAGGCACCAGAGATCCTCGCGCGTAAAGGCGTCGAGCGCACCGAAGGGCTCGTCGAGCATCAGGATTTCCGGCTCGTGGATCAGCGCCCGGCAGATCGACGCGCGCTGCTGCATCCCGCCGGAAAGCTGCCAGGGAAATTTCTCCGTGAAACCGGACAGGCCCACGGACTCGAGCAGCTCGATCGACTTCTCCCGGTATGAACGCCTCTCGCGGCGGATGCGGCTGCGGTGCGGCTCGACGATCTCCAGCGGCAGCAGCACGTTGTCGACGACCTTACGCCAAGGCAGCAGATTGGAATTCTGGAACACCATTCCCACCGACTTGATGGGCCCTGCGACGGGCTTGCCTTCGACGGTCAGTATCCCCGCGAGGGGCGGATGCAGGCCGGAGATCAGCCTCAGCAGCGAACTCTTCCCGCAGCCGGAGGGGCCGACGACGGCGATGAACTCGCCCTTGTGGATTTCCAGGCTGACCTGTTCGACCGCGTGGATGGCTGCATCCCCGCGACCGTAGGCCATGGAAACGCGATCAAGGCGGACGAGCGCAGCCGTCGTCATCGGGGCTCCACGGGCCAAAGGATGAACCGGAACCGCAGGCGCGGGGCTCCGTCGCCGCGCCTGCCGAATTCCGCTATGCCGCCAATGCTGCGTGTTCCGGGCGACTTGCCTGGCGCTATTTTATCATCCGCTCGGAGCGCGGCGGCAGGAACTGGGCAGTAAAGATGTCTGCCGTTTTCGGCTTGTTGGTGTACTTGAAGGTCAATGCGATCTGGTCGAACGAGCGTTCCAGGCGCTTGGTATCGACCCCACCGAAACCGTTCTTCTGCACGTATGGAGTGATGAAATTCTTCTGGATCGCCAACTTGAGACGTTCAAGCTCCACATCGCGATTGGCGATGGGGTTGCGCTTCATCAGCGAATCGATCGCCGACTCCGGGTTCTTGATCGTCTCCTGGATGCCGCGGATGGTCGCACGTACGAATCCCGCGACTGCCTTGGGATTGGACTTCATGAACTCCGGATTGGCGATGATGGCGTTGCCGTACAGGTCCAACCCGTAGTCGCTCATCATGAGCACGACGATGTCGCCCTGCGGAACGCCGCTTGCCTTCAGATTCATGAAAGAGGAGAACCAGAACCCGGTGATGGCGTCGACCCTGCCCTGCGCGAGCATCGGTTCACGCACGGGAAACCCGATATTGTCGACTTTCACCTTCGAGGCGTCGATCTTGTTCGCCTGCACGAAGATGGGCCATTGCGCCCATGCGCCATCCGCGGCGGGCGCTCCAAGCGTCTTGCCTTCCAGGTCCTTGGGCGACTTGATGCCGGTCTTCCTCAGCGTGACGATCGAGAAGGCGGGGGCGTCATAGATCATCAAGACCGCCTTGACCGGGATATTGCGCGGATCGTCGCGGTACTTGATCAGCGAATTGATGTCGGCGAATCCGACCTCATAGGCGCCGGAGGCGACGCGGTTGATCCCCTCCACGGAACTGGCGCCCGTGTCGATGGTGACATTGAGCCCCTCGGCCTTGTAGTAGCCCTTGTCGATCGCGACGACGTAGGGGGCGGCGGGGCCTTCGAAACGCCAGTCGAGCGCGAAGCGGACCGGCAGCTCCTTCTGGGCGATTGCCGGCGCGGCAATCAGTGCGGCAACGACAAGTGCAATCAATCTCATAACAGACTCCCTGTTCAAGAAAGTTACGCAGACGCCTGGACCGCCGTCGCGACCCGGACACACCCGAGCATGGTGCAGCAAGCACCGTGTGCGTGCAACCTCGGCGCACAAATCTGCCCCCATTGGACGCCAGCGCCCGGAAGTCAGTAAAGTCCGTTATTGCGTCCACCCGGCCATACGGGTGAGCCGTCACAGATCTGCACGCAGATGCTGAACAAGGCGGGGCTCTGGGAATAGGAACCGATACGCATGGATAACTATGTCGCCGATTGGCTCAGCCTGCTGTTGCGCTGGACGCACTTCATCGCGGGCGTTGCCTGGATCGGATCTTCACTCTACTTCGTCTGGCTGGACAACCACCTCGAGCCGCCCAAGCCTCAGGACTTGCAGCGCGGCGTGGCCGGCACGATATGGAGCGTCCACGGCGGCGGCTTCTATAACGCGCAGAAGTACCCGCTTGGCCCGATGGGCGAGGCGCTTTCGGACAAGCTGCACTGGTTCAAGTGGGAGGCGTACACCACCTGGATTTCGGGCATGGGGATGCTCGCTATCATCTACTGGTGGGGCGCGAACGCCTACCTGATCGACCGATCGGTGATGGCTCTTTCGGTTCCAGCGGCGATCGGCATATCGGTGGCTTCGCTGCTCGCCGGCTGGCTGGTCTATGACTTCCTGTGCCATGCCGTGAAGAACGAAGCCGCGCTGGGCGCGCTGCTGTTCATCCTGTTCACCGCGGCGGCCTGGGCTTACGCGCAGGTCTTCGGGGCGCGTGCCGCCTACATTCACGTCGGCGCGCTGGTCGGGACCCTCATGGTCTGGAACGTCTATTTCCACGTCATTCCGGGCCAGGCGAAGATGCTCGATGCGATTCGCGCAGGGCGGAAACCCGACGCGGAGCCTGGCCGCGTCGCCAAGCAGCGCTCGGTGCACAACACCTATTTCACGCTGCCGGTGCTGTTCGTCATGATCAGCAACCACTACCCGATGACCTACGGCAACAGCTACGGCTGGCTGGTGCTTGCGGCGATCGGCTTGGCCGGCGTGCTGGTCCGGCGGTTTTTCGTGCTTCGCCATTTCGGCAGGGCGCCCCTGTGGATGCCGGTCGTCGCGGTACTGGTGCTGGTGGCGGCGGCAGTGGCAATCGCCCCGGCGCGCCCCGGCGGCGCAAATGCGGCCAAGGCAGAAGAAGCTTTCGCCAAGGTGCAGGCCATCGTCACCGAGCGCTGCGCGGGCTGCCACGCCGAAAAGCCCTCCTTCCCGGGTATTGCCGCGGCCCCCGGAGGCGTGATGCTGGACACGCCCGAGCGCATCCGGCAGGCCGCGCCGCGCATCAGCCAGCAGGCGGTCCTGACCAAGGCCATGCCGATCGGCAACCTGACAAGAATGACCGACGAGGAGCGCGCGGTGATAGGTGCGTGGTCCGGCAATCAGCTGCCGCGATAGGTGGAGTAGCTCCAGGGGCTGACCAGCAGCGGAACGTGATAGTTCGCCGCGGCGTCCGCGATGCCGAAATCCACTGGCACCCGGCCGAGGAAACTGGGCTCCGGCAGCGTTGCGCCATGCATCCTGAAGTAGGCCGCGACATCGAACACCAGCCGGTAACAACCCGGCCTCATGCTCTCGCCCTCGAGCAGTGGTGCGTCGATGCGCCCGTCCTGGTTGGTTCGCACGAACTTGATCAGCGCGGCCTGTGCGCCGTCGAGCCGATAGAGTTCGACGGCCATGCCACGGGCGGGTTGCCCTTGCGTGGTATCCAGTACATGTGTGGTGAGACGCCCCATGATTGCCCTTTTCGTTTTCCCGATCGATCGCGCCGGTCGCCCAATCTTATACAATCGAATGCCCAAAATGAATCACCGGAATGAATCACCGGAGCGCAGGCTGACATGCTGACGCTGCAACAGCTCAACGCGGCCTCGCCCGGCGACTTCGAGCGTGCCCTGGAGGGCATCTACGAGCATTCGCCGTGGGTGGCCGCCGGCGCTGCAAACAAGCGTCCGTTCAGGAGCCTCGCCCATCTCAAGCGCGCACTGGTGGAAAGCGTGCGCGAGTCGGGTCGAGATGCGCAGGTCAGGCTGATCCGCGCGCATCCCGAGCTTGCGGGCAAAGCCATGGTCGCGGGCTCACTGACGGCCGCGTCCGCGGGCGAGCAGAACCAGGCCGGCCTGACCCATTGCAGCCCGGATGAATTCGCAAGGCTGCAACAGCTCAACGCCGACTACAGCGCCCGGTTCGGCCATCCGTTCATCCTCGCGGTGCGCGGCCCGCGCGGAATCGGCTTGACGCGCCAGGAGATCATCGCGACCTTCGCACGCCGTCTGCTCAATGCGCCGGGTTTCGAGCTGGCCGAATGCCTGCGCAATATCGACCGCCTCGCGGAGCTTCGGCTCAATGACCGGTTCGGCTTCAGCCCCGAGTGGGGCAATCAGGTCTGGGACTGGGCCGAGCAACTCGCCGTGCACAGTGATCCGGGGTTCGGGGAACAGGGCCAGCTCACGGTGACCTACCTCACCGATGCGCACCGCGCCTGTGCGGCACAACTTCAGGACTGGATGCGCGAATGCGGCTTTGATGAAATGCGTACCGATGCCGTAGGCAATGTGGTCGGCATCTACCGGTCCGCCACGCTTGACGCCAAGACGCTGCTGACCGGCTCGCACTTCGACACCGTGCGCAACGGCGGCAAGTACGACGGGCGCCTAGGCATCCTCGTTCCCATGGCTTGCGTACGGGAGCTCGCGCGGCGAGGCCGGCGCCTCGCCTTCCATCTGGAAGTCGTCGGCTTCGCCGAGGAAGAAGGCCAGCGCTACCAGGCCGCCTTCCTCGGTTCCAGCGCGCTCGCCGGCAGCTTCGACCCGGCCTGGCTCGAGCAGCGGGATGCGGACGGCCGCTGCATGCGCGATGCGATGCATGCAGCGGGCCTCCCGGGCGCGATGGAGGCGATCTCGCTGCTCAAGCGGGACCCCGGGCAGTACCTTGGATTTGTCGAGGTGCACATCGAACAGGGCCCGGTACTCAATGACGAAGGCCTGCCCCTGGGCATAGTGACCTCCATCAACGGCAGCGTGCGCTGCCTCGCCGAGGTGACCGGAACGGCGAGCCATGCGGGCACCACGCCTATGAACCGCCGCCGGGACGCGGCGGCCGCAGTGGCCGAATTGGCGCTGTTTCTCGAACAGCGCGCCGCCGCAGATGGAGATTCGGTCGGCACCATCGGTATGCTCAATGTGCCCGCGGGTTCCATCAACGTGGTGCCCGGCCGCTGCCAGTTCAGCCTCGATCTGCGCGCCCCGACCGACGCGCGGCGCGACCGACTCGCCGCCGACGTCCTGGCGCGGCTCGAGGCGATCTGCGAGCGCCGTGGTGTGCGCGCGCAGGTGGAGGAGACCCTGCGCATTGCCGCGGCCCCCAGCGCCCCTGGCTGGCAGGCGCGCTGGGAACGCGCTGTAGCGGATCTGGGCCTTCCCGTTCACCGCATGCCGAGCGGCGCCGGCCACGACGCGATGGAACTGCACCAGATCATGCCGCAGGCTATGCTGTTTCTGCGCGGCGGCAACTCGGGCATCAGCCACAACCCGCTGGAAACCATCAGTAGCGACGATGCGCAAGTTTGCGTGGAGGCTTTCCTGAACCTCATCGATCAGCTTGAAGCGGAACGGGCATGACCACGCTCCATGAGCGTCTGGATGCCTGGGTGGATGCGCACTTCGATGAGCAGGTGCGCTTCCTCCAGGAACTGATACGCGTACCCACGGACACGCCGCCCGGCGACAACGCGCCGCATGCCGAGCGCACCGCGGAGCTGATCAGGGCCTTCGGCTTCGAAGCCGAAAAACACGCTGTCCCCGCAGGTGAAGTGAAGGATCGCGGGCTGGAGTCCATCACCAATCTCATCGTGCGACGCCGCTACGCGGGCAAGGGCCCGACGCTCGCGCTCAACGCGCACGGGGACGTGGTGCCGCCCGGCCAGGGTTGGACCAAACCGCCCTACGAAGGGTTCATAGAGGATGGCAGGATCTACGGCCGCGCGGCGGCCGTCAGCAAGAGCGACTTTTCAACCTATGTCTTCGCCGTGCGCGCGCTCGAATCGCTGCAGATGCCGCTCGCGGGCAGCATCGAACTGCATTTCACTTACGACGAGGAATTCGGCGGCGAGCTTGGTCCCGCATGGCTGCTGAGGCAGCGACTGACCCGGCCCGACATGGTGATCGGCGCCGGCTTCAGCTATCAGATCGTGACCGCGCACAATGGCTGCCTGCAGATGGAAATCACGGTCCACGGCAAGATGGCTCACGCCGCGTTTCCCGACACCGGCGTGGATGCGCTGCAGGGCGCTTTGGGGATCCTCGCTGCGCTGTATGCGCAGAATGCGCAGTACCGGCTCATCACCTCCGGCGTGCCGGGAATCACCCACCCCACGCTCGTCGTGGGCAGAATCGAAGGCGGTACCCACACCAACGTCGTTCCAGGCAAAGTCGTGTTCAAGCTCGACCGCCGCATGATTCCCGAAGAGAATCCGGCCGAAGTGGAGGCTCGCATCCGCGCGGTGGTTGCCGAAGCCGCCGGACGCTCAGCCGGTATTGCCGCAGACGTCCGGCGCATTCTCCTCGCGCATTCGCTCAAGCCGCTGCCGGCCAACCAGCCGATGGTGAGCGCCCTTCAGAAGCACGCGGAAGCGGTGTTCGGCGAGCGGATTCCGGTCTGCGGCACGCCGCTCTACACGGATGCCCGCCTGTACTGCGAGGCGGGCATTCCGGCGGTGCTCTATGGCGCGGGTCCGCGAACCGTGTCGGAGAGCCATGCCAAGCGTGCCGACGAACGGCTGGAACTGCAGGACCTGCGCCGGGCCACCAAGGTGATTGCGCGAGCCTGTGCCGACTTGCTGGGCGCCGGCTAGCCGAATGACCGGCGTCGCACGCTCAGTCCACCCTCACTCCGACCGCCCGCACGACCCTGCCGTATTTCTCGTAATCGGCGCGGATCAGCGCGGCGAATTCCTCCGGCGTGCTGATGAAGGGCTCCAGCGCTCCGGACCTGGCGAAGATTTCCCTCGTCTCGGGAAGTGCGAGGACGCGATTGACTTCGGTTCGCAGCCGGGAGATCACGGCTTCGGGCGTACCTCGCGGGGCGCACAGGCCGAGCCAGATGCTGTTCACGAAGCCGGGAAACAGCTCGGCGATGGTGGGCACGTCCGGAAACGCGGCCAGCCGCTTCGCGCCGGCGATCGCGAGCGCGCGAAGCTTTCCGGCGCGGATCTGCGGCCCGGCGGTCGAACCGGCGAAAAGCACCGGCACGTCGCCCGCGATGACGGCAGTCGTGGCGGGGGCCGCACTCCTGAAGGGCACGTGCAGCAGACTGATGCCGGCGCGCGCCTTGAGCATCTCCATGGTGAGATGGTGCTGGCTGCCGTTGCCGCCCGAAGCGTAGGCCAGGGGCGGATTGGCGCTCTTCGCGTACTCGATGAATTCCCGCAGAGTGCGGAATGGCTGGTCCGGATTTGCCGCGAGAAAGAACTCGTTCGAGGCAACGCTTGTCACCGGCACCAGGTCCGTCATCGGATCGAAGCTCATCTTCGCATACACGTGCGGATTGATCACGATCTGGCTGTCGGCGCAAAGGAGCAGCGTGTGGCCGTCGGCGGGGGACCTGACGACGATCTCGCCGGCGATGTTGCCGTTCGAGCCGGTGCGGTTCTCCACCACCACCGGCTGCCCGAGGCCGGGGGCGATCTTGTCCGCGATCACCCGCGCCGTGATGTCCGGCGCCCCGCCCGGCTGCACGTGCACGAGTATCCTGAGCGGCCGGTTCGGGAAGCCCTGCGCAAAGGCTCCGGAGGAGCCGAGCGCTCCAATTGCGACGAGCGCTCCGGAAAAAGCGAGTGCCGGCCACGTGATCCAGCGTTTCATGATTTGCTCCCCGGAAAACCGTTCAGATGGCGCCTTGTGCTTTCGCCTTCATATTGTAGAACGCCCACATCTTGGCGATCACCTTGGGATGCCAGATCTGCGAGCGCGCCTCTTCGAGTTCCGGTCCCGCGAGCGGCTGCGGCGTGCCGATCTGGCTCGCGCGGAACAGGCGCAAGGCGTTGTCCTCGAACATCACCGATGCGGCGAATGCCTCCTCGATGCTCGCGCCCACGATCACCGCGCCGTGGCCGCGCAGGATCACCGCGAGCCGATCGCCGAGGGAGCGCGCGAGCGCGACCCCCTGCTCGGGGCGCTGGATGAGAGTGGGGTCCGCGTGCACCGGCACCTCCTCGCCGAAAGGAGCGCCGGTCACGCCGATCGGGCGTAGCGGCTTGCCCACCACGCTGAAAAGCGTGGCGTACTCGAGATGCAGGTGAAACACCGCCATCACGTCCGGCCGCGCGGCGAACACGCCGGTGAAGATCGGGGTTTCGCTCGGCGGATTGTTCGTCCCTGCCACGCGAGCGCCCTGCGGATCGACCACCACCATGTCCTCGGCGGTCATCAAGCCCGGGTGCCGCCCGGTCGTGCCGCGCATCTCGCGCGGATTGAGGATGAGATTGCCCGTCGCGGGGATGCGCGCGCCCACCAGACCGCCGTGATCCATGAGGCCCTCCATGTACAGGAGGCGGCAGGCGAGGGCGAGTTTTTCTGCAAGGGATTGGTTCATCATCAGCTTACCGTTGCCTATTTCGATCCATACTCGCGAGCCGCGCTGCCCGGGCTCACCGTGCCCTCGGCGATGTCCCGCCGCAGCGCATCGGGATCCCTTTCCTTGGGATCGCCGTAGCCCCCGCCGCCCGCTGCATCCATGACCACCGTGTCGCCCGCGCGCAGGCGCGTCAGGCCGTAGGGATTTCCCGATACGCCGTTCACCAGGAACTGCGCTTTCGCGCCCGGCTTGCCGCCGAACAGGCCCTCGGGCGGAATGCGGAATCGTCCCGACTGCATGGCGAGGGTCACCGGGCCGCTCGGCGCGTAGGCGTCGTCGGAGACCCAGAACACTTCGCGGCGGCCGAGCGCGCCGCGCTGCCTGCCGGGGCCGCCGGAGTCGGCGATGAGCGCGCGCTCCTTCACCAGGAGCGGCGTGTCGCTCTCGAGGATTTCCACCGGCGTGTTCGCGCCGTTGGCCGGAAAGATGAAACTGCCTTCGCCGTCGCGCGACGCCGCGGCACCCAGGCCTCCGCCGCGGATGAGCACGGTGTGGAAATTCTCTCCCGAGTTGCGCCGCCCGTAGAACACCAGCATGGTCGCGGGCGTGCCGCCGCTGCCTGCGATGACGCGCTCGGGCAGCGCCTGCGCGAGCGCCCGGTAGATGATCTCGGTGATGAAATGGCCGATCTGCATGCGCGCGGCCACCGCGGCCGGAAAGCGGCAGTTGACGACCGTGCCCTCGGGCGCGATCAGCCGGATCGGCGCCGCCGCGCCGTCGTTGTTGGGGATGTCGGGGTCGAAAATGCTCTTCACCGCCATGTGCACGTAGGCGTAGGTGAAGTTGTAGACCACGTTGCCGCCCCAGTCCACCTGCGGCGAGGACCCCGTCAGGTCGACGACGATGTCGCTGCCGTCGATGCTGACGGCGCACTTGATGACGACGTCCGGCTGGCCCTCCACCTGCTCGATGGCGGTTTCGGCGCGATAGGTGCCGGGGGGCACCTTGGCGATGGCGGCGCGCAGGCTCTGTTCGCTGCGTTCGATGATCTCGTCGGCGAGGTCGTCGAGGTCTTCGAGGCCGTACTCCTGCAGCATGCGCGCGACCTGCTCGGCGCAGACGTGGTTGGCGGCGATCTGGGAGCGGATGTCGCCGTTCACCTGTTCGGGCGTGCGCACGTTGGCGCGGATCAGGTCGAGCGCGCCCTGGTTGAGCCGGCCGGCGTCGTAGAGCTTCACCAGCGGAATGAAAATCCCCTCTTCGAACACGTCGTGATTGTCCGAGGCCACCCGCCCGCCGATGTCGGCGTGATGCAGGATGCATGCGGTGAACGCGACCAGCCGCTCGCGATGGAATATCGGGCTCAGCACGCAGACGTCGTTCAGGTGCCCGGCGAGCGCCCAGGGGTCGTTGGTGATATACACGTCGCCCGCCCGCAGGGAGCCCTCGGGCAGCTTGCGCACCAGGTTCTTGATCCCGAGCGCCATGGCGCCGGACTGGCCGGGCGTGGCGAGGGTGCCCTGAGCCAGCTCGCGCCCGGTGCGGTCGGTGAACATGCAGGTGTAGTCGTGCGCGTCGCGCAAGAGGCTCGAGAACGCGGTGCGCGCCACCGCGGCGTCGGCCTCGTCGACGATCGAGACCAGGCGCCGCCAGAGGATTTCCAGGGTGACGGGGTCGAATTTGTCGGACATGCGTCCTCCTATACAGCCATGCGGCAGCGAATTGCAAGAGCCATGTCGTCCCCGCGGAAGCGGGGACCCAGTCTGCGCTCGCCGGCGGCTGGATTCCCGCTTTCGCGGGAATGACGGTTACTCATCGCGTCAAATCGATCCACAGAAACCCGTACTCGTCCACCGACGCGCTCGCATCCTCGCCGATGATCACCGTGGATTCGCGTTCCTCGACGATGGCCGGGCCGGCAAGGTTCGCTCCGGGGAACAGTCTGTAGCGGTCATACACGGTGTAGGGAATGAAGTCGCGCGAGATGCCCGAGTAGGCTCGCCGCTCGCCCTTGACGGCGTCGCCCACGCTGCGCTTGCCTCCGGCCGGAAACTTGGGCAGCGAGAGAAGCTGCACCGGAAGGCTCGCGCGCACGCAGAAGTTGACGAACTCCACCGGCGATTCGGGATAGGTGCGGCCGTAGAGCGCGCTGTAGGTCTGGTCGAAGCGCGCTCTCAGTGCTTCCGGGTCGAGTTTCGTGAAATCGCGCTCGGGCACCGGCAGGTTGGTTTCCGATCCCTGGCCGATGAAGCGCGCATCGGCCGAGCGCGTGAATTCGATTTCTCCCCCGGCGCCGGCGCGCCGCAGGGTGCGCTCGCCCTCGGACTCCAGCTCGCGGAACAGCGCCTCGATCTGCGCGAAGTCCGCCGACTTGAGCGGGGTCTTGTGGCTGCGCACCAAGTCGAAGGCGCGCGGCGCGGTGAAGAACCCGAGCGCGGAGCCCACGCCGGCGTTCGGCGGCACGATGAGCCGCGGCGCGCCGAGCTTGCGCGCGAGTCCGTAGGCGTGCACGGGTCCGGCGCCTCCGAACGCGGCCACCGTGACCACCTTGGGATTGCCGCCGCGCTCGGCGATGTGCGTCTTGGCGGCCGCGGCCATGGTCTCGTTGATCAGGTCGTGGATGCCCCACACGGCCTGGAGGAAGGAGACGCCCAGGGGCTTCGCCACCCGCTCCTCGATGCCGCGCCGCGCGGACTCGACATCGAGCTTCATGCTGCCGCCGAGGAAGTAATCCGCGTCGAGATAGCCCAGCAGCAGGTCCGCGTCGGTCACCGTGGGCTCGGTGCCGCCGCGGCCGTAGCAGATCGGGCCGGGTTCGGCACCGGCGCTTTCCGGGCCCACTTGCAGCGTGCCCAGGCGGCTGCGGCGGGCGATCGAGCCGCCGCCCGCGCCGATTTCCATCAGATCGACGACCGGGACCTGGATGGTGATGCCGCTGCCTTTCTGGAAGCGCTGTACGCGGCCGACTTCGAAAGTGGACACCACGCTTGCCACACCGCCCTGGATCAGGCAGGACTTTGCCGTGGTGCCGCCCATGTCGAAGCAGAACATGTCGGGCAGATCGAACAGGCGGCTGAAGTACTGTCCCGCGATGACCGCTGCGGTGGGGCCGGACTCGATGATGCGCACCGGGAATTCGGCTGCGGTCTCCGCGGAAGTCACGCCGCCGGAGGAGAGCATGATGAACAGCCGTCCGTGGAAACCGATCGTCGCAAGCCTCTCCTGCAACTGCCGCAGGTAGCGATCGGTGAGCGGCTTCACATACGCATTGGTGACGGTGGTGCTGGTGCGCTCATATTCGCGGATCTGCGGCAGCACCTCGTAGGAAATCGAAATCGATGCGCCGGGGAGCTCCTCGGCGATCAGGCGCTTGAGGGCGAGTTCATGGACCGGGTTCTCGAACGAGTTGAGCAGGCACACCGCCACCGACTCGACCTGCATGCCGGCGAGGGAACGGATCGCGGCGCGCGCCTGGGTCTCGTCCAATGCGGTCAGCACGGTTCCGTCCGCGCGCAGGCGCTCGTCCACTTCCAGGCGGCGCTCGCGCGGCACCAGCGGCTCGGGCATCTGGGCGAACGCGTCGTAGGCCGCATAGCGGATCTCGCGTCCGAGCTCGAGCACGTCGCGAAAGCCTCGCGTGGTCACGAGGCCGGTTCGCGCCCCCTTGCGCTCGATGATGGCGTTGATGACGAGGGTGGTGCCGTGGATGATTTCCTCCAGCAGAGCCGTGCAGCCGGGGGACTGGCGCTCGAGCCCGCGTATGCCTTCCTCGATGGCGTCGGAGGGGTCGCGCGGGGTGGTGAGGCACTTGTAGGTGCGGGTCTCGCCGGTGGCGTCGTCGAGCAGCACGAAGTCCGTGAAAGTGCCCCCGACGTCGATGCCGATGCGCATGCTGTGTCTCCCTTCGCTGCTGTCCGGGACGGCCCGCTTCCTGTTGACCGGCACCGATAGGCGAGATAAAGTGTACGGTATTTGGTATACATTTGCCAACAGACAGCACTGCGCCGCGCCGGATGCGGCGCAGTGGCCAAGGCCAGCATGACAGCAAAGCTCGAAGCGTTGGAGCGGCCCGAACCACTCGGGGAGCGGGTCTATGCGGCCCTGCGCGAGAACCTGCTCACCGGACGCATCGCCCGCGGGGTGCCGCTGCAGGAAGCGGCGCTGGCGGCGCAGCTCGGCGTGTCGCGCACGCCGGTGCGCGAGGCGCTGGCACGGCTGGCGAGCGAAGGCCTGGTGATCGCCGACGGGCGCACCTTCGCGGGCCCCGAGCTCTCGGCCGCCGACATCGAGGAGATCTACGCCCTGCGGCTGCTGCTCGAGCCCGAAGCGATGCGCCTGATCGCGATGGCCTCGCCCGACCGGGCGCAGCTTGCGCCGCTCAGGAGGGCGCTCGAGGACATGGCCGCCGCGCACGAAGCGGCCGAGGACGCCGCGTTCATGGATGCCAACTACCGCTTTCGCACCGGATGGATGGATCTGGTGCCGAACCGGCGCCTGGCGCACGTCATCGGGCTCTACGCCGACCACGCGCGCTACCTGCGCCTGTCCACCCTGAACGACCCGGTCGTGCGCATGGGCGTAATCAAGCGCCTCAAGCGCCTGCTGGCGGCGCTCGCGTCCGCGAGCGCGGGCGCGGCCGCGCAGGTCATGCGCGAGCACATGGAGGAAGCCAGGCGTATCCTGCTCTCGCGATTCGCCGAGAGCTAATACTAGGATCGGATCTCGACTGTGGATTTCGAACTCACCGAAGACCAGAAGGCCATACGCGACGTGTTCGCGCGGTTTTGCGACGAGCGGATCGCGCCGCAGGCGGCCGCGCTCGACGAGGCGCACGCCTTCCCGCGCGAGCTGTTCGGCCAGCTCGCGGAGCTCGGCTTCTTCGGCATCCGCTATCCGGAGTCCGCAGGGGGCACAGGCCTGGACCTGGTGACCTTCTGCGTCGCGCTGGCGGAAGTCGCGCGCGGCTCGCTCTCGCTCGCCGGAGCCGCGGCGATGCAGGCGCTGATGGGGACGAAGTTCCTGCACATGCTGGGCAACGAGGACATCGTCGAGCGCCTGTTCCGCCCGGCGCTGCGCGGCGAGAAGATCGGCGCCGTCTGCATGACCGAGCCCAACGCGGGCAGCGACCTGGGCTCCATCGCCACGAGCGCGAAGAAGATCGACGGCGGCTATTCCCTGTCGGGACAGAAGACCTGGGTCACCTCCGCGCCGGTGGCGGACTTCTTCACCGTGTTCGCCCGGGCCGGCGCGGAGAAGAAGCTGACGATCTTCCTCGTCGAGCGCGGCACCGAGGGGCTCACGGTGGGCCGGCCGATCCACAAGATGGGCGTCTGGGCGCTGCCCACGTCGGAGGTCGCCTTCCAGGATTGCTTCGTTCCGGACAGCCATCGCCTGTCGAAGGAAGAGGGCGACGGCGAGCAGCACCTGCGCAAGCTGCTCGCCGAGATCCGCATCATCACCGGCGCGATGGCGCTCGGCGTGGGACGGGCTGCGCTTGCCGAAGCACAGCGCTACGCAGGCGAGCGCAAGCAGTTCGGCAAGCCGATCGACCGCTACCAGGCGATCCAGTTCAAGCTGGCGGAGATGGCGACCGACCTGGAAGCCGCGACCCACCTCGTGATGTACGCCGCGTGGCTCAAGGACGCGGGCAAGCCGCACCACAAGGAGGCGGCGATGGCCAAGTTCTTCGCCACCGAGGCGGGCGCGCGCATCTGCGACCAGGCGGCGCGCGTGCTCGCCTCCTACGGCTTCGCCATGGAATACCCGGTGCAGCGCTACCTGCGCGACATCCGTTTCACCTTGATCGGTGGCGGCACCAGCGAGATCTTGAGACTCATCATTGCGAAGGAATTGTCGGCATGAGCGCGGGTCAGGAGCGCAGGATCAGGATCGTCGTGGCCAAGCCCGGCCTGGACGGACACGACGTCGGCGCGAAGGTGGTGGTGCGCGCGCTGATGGACGCAGGCTTCGAGGTGATCTACACGGGCCTGCGGCAGCCGCCGGAGGCCGTCGCGCGCATCGCGCTCGAGGAGGACGTCGACGTGATCGCGCTCTCCTCCATGGCCGGTTCGCACCTGCCCTTTTGCCAGAGGCTCAAGCCGCTGCTCGAGGAGGCGGGCCTCTCCGACAAGCTGTGGATCATCGGCGGCAACCTGCCCAGGCAGGACCACGACGCGCTGCGCGCGCTCGGATTCAAGGGGGTCTTCCCCACGGGCTCGAAGCTCGGCGACATCGTCGGATTCATCCGGGAGAACGTCACATGAACGACAGGCTCAAATCGGGACAGAAGCCGGTGGTGAACGAGTCGGGCATCGAGATCAAGCCGCTGTACACGGCGGAGGACGTCGAGGCGAGCGGCGGCTTCGGCTTCATCGGCAAGCCGGGCGAATTCCCGTTCGTGCGCGGCATCCACCCGCTCATGTACCGGCACCGTCCCTTCACGATGCGCCAGTACACCGGCTTCGGCAACCCGGTCCAGACCAACCAGCGCTTCAAATACCTGATCGCGAACGGCCAGACGGGGCTGAACGTCGCCTTCGACCTGCCCACCCAGATCGGCCTGGACTCCGATGACCCGCTCGCCTGGGGCGAGGTCGGGCGCGTGGGCATGGCGGTGGACAGCCTGCGCGACTTCGAGATCGCCTTCGACGGCATCGACCTGGACAGGATCACCGTATCGCTGACCATCAACGGCGCCGCGCCGCAGTTGATCGCGATGTTCCTCGCCATGGGAGAGAAGCGCGGCTACGACCCGAAGAAGCTGCGCGGCACGGCGCAGAACGACATCCTGAAGGAGTTCATCGGCCGCGGCACCTGGATCTACCCGGTCGAGCCCTCGATCAAGCTGGTGGGCGACACGATCGAGTTCTGCGCCGCGGAAGCGCCCAAGTACAGCCCGGTCTCGGTGTGCGGCTACCACATCCGCGAGTCGGGCGCGAACCCGGCGCAGGAGATGGCCTACGCGTTCTGCATCGCCAAGGCCTACGCCGACGAGGTGCTCGCGCGGGGCCTCGCCATCGACGAGTTCGCCGGGCGCCTGTCGTTCAACTTCAACATCTTCGGCAACATCTTCGAGCAGGTGTGCAAGTTCCGCGCGGCGCGCGGCCTGTGGGCGAAGATCATGAAGGAGCAGTACGCCGCCAAGG
>Ga0080064_1001890_pt1 | contig 38804 bp, 35 predicted proteins | sample Subgrocontami54m_FD_69260 | JGI IMG/M metagenome (GOLD analysis project Ga0080064, IMG submission 69260) | Subsurface groundwater microbial communities from S. Glens Falls, New York, USA - GMW46 contaminated, 5.4 m (SPADES assembly) (version 2) ...
TAACAAGCTGCGCAGCGAAACGTACGATGTCGTTTTCACCGACATCAAGATGCCGGGGATGAGTGGCCTGGAGGTCGCGGAGCGGCTCAAGGAAACTCAGCCGTGGCTGCCGGTCGTCATCGTTACCGGTTATGGCGATGATGCCAATCAGGCCCGGGCCAAAGCGGCAGGAGTATCCGGTTTCCTCCACAAGCCCCTTTCGCCGGAGATGATCGAGGGCAGCGCGCAACAGGCGCTGCTCGAAAAAGCGCCCGCGCCTGCGACGCAGATAGCGGCCGAAGCCCCCGCCGTGGCAATGCCCGCGGTGGCGAAAAAAGAAAGTGCAGTGAAAAACGTCGCGCTCTTTTTCGCGGCACCCTTCATCGGATTGGCGTACTTCATCGCCTTCCCGTTCATCGGTCTTGGCATGCTGGCCTGGATGGGCGGCCGGGAACTGATGAAGTACCGCGCGGTGCGAACGACCGGCCGGTTCATCGAACACTTCACGCTTCTCGTCGCGGCACCTTTGCTCGGGTTGGCCTACATCATTGCCCTGCCGTTCATCGGGCTTGTGATGCTGGCCCGGGAAGGTGTGCGGGCAATGAGGAAGTCTTGAAATTATCTTGGAAGGAGAACCGATGAAATCCCCCCTCCCGGCCCTGCTCGTGGCCGCAATCGCCGTGACATTTGCCAGCGCCGTTGCCGCAATGCCCGCTGGAGCAGCCCCAGGAAAAGGCCCGCACGCGTATCCCATGGACTGCAGCCAGGCGAAGGACAAGGCGCGCTGCGAATCTCTCAACCGGGATATCGAAGCGTGCAAGGCCAAGACCGGCGATGAGTGGCGCGACTGCATGGGTCAGTCAGCACCGACCACCAAGTTCACTCCACCCAGGCCACGCGACTGCAGCAAGGCGCGCAACACGCAGAGCTGCGAGGCCCACTCCAGCGCGCTGGATGCCTGCCGGGACAAAACGACGCGGGCCGAGCACCGCAAATGCATGGAGGAATTCTGGCGTGCGCGCGCCGGATCCTAAGTGCGGCAGGTTTGATCTCCGTCAAACTAAGGCCTTGATGCCACGGCTATTCTTATGAAGAAATAAGGGTAAACCCCACGTCCAACCTCCGCGGCTGTCTCCCCGCTCAATCGACCCTACTGAAATCATGCAGGTTCAGGCGCGCTGCGAACCTTCGAATCTATTGAAAGCCAGGTATTTCACGGAGGCACAAAATGGTTCTATTGATTGTCGTGATCACGGTCATTGTTTTCGTAATCGTTGATTTTGCACTACGTGTTTTCTTTCAGAAGCAGCAAGAACTGAGACTCCGGAAAGAACGGGAAGAGGCCCTTGATATTGGACTGAGACTGGATTTTTCCGAAGAAGCCACCACGCTGAAAAGAGTGGAGGTAAAAGAACCAAAGGCGAGAATACTGGCCGTTGATGATGAAGCCATTATCCTCGACAGCTTCAGGAAAATTCTGGTTGTCGCGGGCTACAGCATCGATACCGTGGAAAAAGGGCGGGAAGCTCTCGGCCTGATTCGAAAGCACGATTACGATTTCGTTTTCACCGATCTGAAAATGCCGGAAATGGATGGACTGGAGGTCACCAAGGCGGTGAAACATTTGCGCCCCGATATCGATGTCATCGTAATAACCGGCTACGCATCCATCGAAACTGCCGTTGAAACAATGAAATACGGCGCGATGGATTATGTACAGAAACCCTTTACGGAAGACGAGTTGATTGCTTTCTTTAACAAGTCCCTTATCAGGCGCAAGGACAAGATTGAACGCCAGATGAAACCGGCAGTCAGGCTGATTACTCCGTCCACCAGGGAATCCGGTTCACAGCATGAGTTCAATGTTCCCGCAGGGATCTTCATTTCCCAAAATCATACGTGGGTCAACATCGAAATGAATGGTACTGCGCGTGTTGGACTGGACGATTTTGTCCGGAAAATAATCAAGAACCTTGATTCAGTTGAGCTGCCGGCACTGAACAAGAACATCAAGAAGGGGGAGTTGCTTTTTTCAATCAGGCATGATTCCCACACCATCAACATCTGCTCCCCGATAAGCGGAAAAGTTACCTTGCTGAATACGGAACATGTTGAGCATCCGGAGTGGATCGCATCAAAGCCCTTTGAGCTGAGCTGGATGTGTTGTATTGATCCGTCGAATCTCCCGGAAGAACTGGCTTCGCTGAGAATCGGCGTGGATTCCATTAACTGGTACAAGGCGGAAATCGACAAGTACAACGACATGGTAAAAGGACTTGAAAAGAAAAGACAGGAAACCGGATCGTCGGCCAATGGCGGTGATAAGGCCGGAAAACAAAAGACAGACGAAACATTTCTGGAGGAGTTTGCCAAGACTTTTCTCCTTAGAGAAATACCGGACTTCAGGTAGCTGCACTGCTTTTTAACCGCATCTCCGGGAAGAGGTGGTCATGATCAAATATGTTCTGGCAGCGGCGGCGGCATCGCTTCTTGTGACTGCCTGTGCACGCTCGACCAATGATGATGTTACAGGGACAACATCCACTGCAGCTGAGTCTTCTTCGCGTGCGATCGTAAAGACCCGCTTCCCCCAATCAGACGCTGCGGGGATACCGTCGGAGATCCATATTCCTTCTTCAGTGGGCGAAGTCACATTTCGCCATCAGATGCACACCGGAGATCTCGCGATCAAATGTGTCGAGTGTCACCATCAGATCAATGCCAGGACATTGAATACGCCTCATCCGGATTATCTTAAATCCTCCTGGATCAATTGCAAGGTCTGTCATGATGAATCAGGAAAGATCAGGCAGAAAGCCTATACCTGTTCGGATTGCCACCCCACCAATCCAGTCAATATTGCGGATGAAACACTCAGTGCAAAAGTAGTCATTCACAAGCAGTGCTGGAAGTGCCACCCGGTGAGCACCGGTAAGGGCGCAAGCAAGGGTTGTGAAAAGTGTCATTCCGGAACGAAGTCATCATGACCGGTGTGGTCCGCCAATGACCGGTCCTTGAATGGGAGCAGCGGTGTCCGGACAAACCGGTGTCGCTGGCTTTGTTCCTGACCGGACGCTTCTGAAACAGGAGATATCGTGGATAGAAGGCAATTTTTCAGGACTTCAGCTACCGTTGGCGCAGCAGTGGGTGCAGCAGTTCTGCCCATCAGGCAATCAAAGGCTGCCAGCACAAAAGAAAACAAGGAATTCATCGGAGTACTGGTCGATACCACCCGATGTATCGGGTGCCGATCCTGTGAAGTTGCGTGTTCGGTAGCGCATGATAATTTTGTTCCCGACATCAAGAACGATAATGCACTGGAGAAAATCCACGATACCGATGACAAGCAATGGACAATTGTCAATCGCTTCAAGACCGAAAGAGGTGATGTGTTTGTAAAACGGCAATGTATGCACTGCTGGCAGCCGGCCTGCGTGGCTGCCTGTCTCGTCAATGCAATGTATAAGACGAAGGAGGGGCCGGTTACCTGGAATGGAGACAAATGTATGGGATGCAGATTCTGCATGGTCTCCTGTCCCTTCGATATTCCAAAGGCCGAGTATCACTCATGGAATCCAAGAATTCAGAAGTGCAACATGTGTTATGAGAGATTGCAGGAAGGAAAAAAGCCTGCCTGCGTGGAAGCCTGCCCGACAGATACCTTGATGTTTGGCCCGAAAAGGGAACTGATGGAGATTGCCCGCCATCGTGTATACAGCCACCCGGACAAGTATGTGCATCAGATTTATGGAGAAAACGAAGTGGGAGGGACGGGCTGGCTATACCTGTCCGCCGTTCCGTTTAACCAAATCGGTTTCAGAACCGACCTTGGTACAACGCCTTACCCGGAATACACAAAACAATTCCTGGTTTCAGTTCCGCTCATTCTTTTCGGTGTCCCTGCATTGCTACTGGGGCTGAATGAATTAACGGAAAGGAAAAACCAGTTACGCGACAACCACGGGTGGACGAATCCGGGAGCGGACAATGAATAACACGGCAGTGATCACCGGTGAATTTAACCGGGTCTTCAAGTTCATACTGCAGGAACTGAAACCCAGGGGTCGGTGGCTCACCCCATTCAATGTTATCTCAATTCCAATCATAATCGTCGGCCTGATCATCCTGTATTTCCGTTTTGTATACGGGCTCGGATCAGTGACCAATCTTTCCCAGAATTTCCCCTGGGGACTGTGGATCGGATTTGACGTGGTCACCGGCGTTGCCTTTGCGGGCGGCTCTTACGTCGTGACCTTTGTTGTCTATGTGATGAGAAACGAGAAATATCACTCGATCGTCAGAGTGACTGTTTTGAATGGATTGTTGGCGTACGTCTTTTATGCCGGAGCCTTGGTACTGGATTTGGGACGACCCTGGCATATCGTGAATCCGATCATCGGGAACTCATTCGGATATAACTCCGTTCTGTTTCTGGTTTCCTGGCACTTTCTGCTTTACATGATCGCGATGTTTGTGGAATTTTCCCCGGTGATTGCCGAATGGGCACAATTGGAGAAAGTACGCAAATTCCTTTCCGCCCTGACACTGGGCGCCGTGATATTCGGTATTACGCTCTCAATCCTCCATCAATCGGGCCTCGGTGCGCTCTTTTTGATGGCCAAGCCCAAGATACATCCCCTCTGGTATTCTGAATTCATACCGGTCCTGTTCTTTGTGTCGAGCATTTATGCCGGATTATCGATGATCATATTCGAGGGGACTATCAGTCACAAAGTCTTCAAAACCCTGATCGGTGAAGGCAGCCACCATCACTATGACGAAATCGTTTTGGGCCTGGCCAAAGGCGCGGCCATTACAATGTTTGTTTATTATTTTTTCCAGGCGCTCCTCTTCATACATGAAAAACGCTGGGAGCTGATCAATGATTTCTGGGGTTACTGGTATCTTGTTGAAGTGATCGGTTTTGTCCTCATACCTTGTTTTATGTTTGCTTATGCCGTAAGAAATAGAAACCTGGGATTGATCAAAGTGGCGTCCGTTATGGCCATGCTCGGTATTATCCTTAACAGACTGAATGTGTCCGTGATCGCTTTTCGCTGGTATGCGGTAGATCATTACTATCCGTCCTGGGAGGAAATTGTCGTGACGCTCATGGTAATTTCCGTCGAAATATGGGTCTTGAGATGGATCGTGACCCGCATGCCGGTTTTCCGTAAATCGTAAATACAAAAAAGGGCGCATGATGGAGTTCTATACTTACGTAAACATATTCGAGACCAAGGGCCTGGAATACCTATTGTTATTGTCCTTTCTCGTCCTGTTCATATTGTTAGTGAGATATCTCTCGGTTCCCGGAACGAAAGGCCCGGTCGCCGGAGAGAAATCCTCATCACCCCCCGCTGAGAGCCGGTCGTCGCTGAAGACTGCCTTCTGATCTGAAGAAGCGCCCGATGGAACTGGATGAAATGGTAACCAGGCTCGGCCTGAAACTGATCATTGCAGTCGGTGTCATTACCATTTTCATCATCGGCGTATTTTCCTACTTCAGCATCAGCGCGCAAACAGATGCCCTGATTTATCAGGCGGGCATGCATGCAAACCAGCTGAGCGAAGCGATCAAGAACAGCACGCTCACCAGCATGCTGGAAAACAAGCGGGAAGAGGTGCATGCGATCATCAATACCGTCTCGCATGAACCCAGCATCACGGAGATACGGATACTCAACAAGGAAGGGGTGGTAACGTTTTCGTCCCGCGGTGATTTGATCGGGCGAATGGTGGATAAGCATGCCGAAAGCTGCTACGCATGCCATACCGCCAATGCGCCATTGCAGAGGCTGCCGATCGATGAAAGAACGCGCATTTACAGGATCAGTCCGGATTCCCCGCGAATACTCGCTGTGATCAACCCGATCTACAACAAGCCCTCCTGCTATGAAGCGGCCTGCCATGCACACACACGAGATCAGACCGTGCTGGGCGTGCTCGATATCAAAATGGATTTGAAAGGCGTGGATCAGCAAATCGAGGACAGCAAGTTCAGATTGATCGTCCTCGCTGTTATCGCGACTCTCGCGTTGAGTCTTTTCATCGCCTATTTCGTCAGAAAATGGATAGGCAGGCCTGTCAGGGAATTGGTGAAAGCAACCCACCAGGTCAGTTCGGGCAATTTCAATTACACCATTGAGAATCTTGGTGAGGACGAACTCGGGATTCTTGCGAAATCATTCAACAAGATGACCCGGAATCTGGCAGAAGCACGACTGCAGCTTTTCCAGTCCGATAAACTGGCTTCGCTGGGGAGGCTCGCGGCGGGAGTTGCCCACGAGATAAACAATCCGTTAACGGCCGTATTGACCTACAGCAGTTTTCTACTTAAGAGGACCAAGGACAATGCGGAGGCCCAGGAAGACCTTGGAGTTGTGGTCAGGGAAACAATACGATGCCGGGAGATCGTAAAAAACCTGCTCGATTTTGCCCGGCCGTCTGTTCCCAAGATGCATAATGCGGACATCAACAAGATCATCAGAAGCGCAATCGAAGTGGTCGCCAGCCAGTTATTGCTTAAGCGGATCGAGCTTGATGCGGATCTTGATACGTCGTTACCCGAAGTCACAGTCGATGCCAATCAGATTCAGCAGGTATTCATAAACCTGCTGGTCAACGCCGCCGATGCAATGGGGGATGGCGGAGGCAGGATTTCCGTCAATCCTTCCTTGATCTCTCTTTCACCCTATGGATTAGCACAGATAAAAACTGCCGTCTGCCCCAGGAAACATGCCCTGATGGATGACGAAACAAGAATTAACGGCTTGCCGACCATCAAAGTGAAAGCCGTTTCAAAGGGTAATATTGGCATCATCAACCTGGATCCCGTTTATGGAAAACACCGGCACCAGTACGGGATTGAATTCAGGCGGGGAAAGGATTTGCAGGTTTCATGTCCCCAATGCAACGTTTCATTAATCGATGAAAATATCAAATGTCCGAAGTGCGGGTCACCGGTTTACCGTTTTGAAGTACCGCCCCACGGGATGTTTGAGGGCTGCCCAAATCCGGAATGTGCCTGGCAAAAGTGGCAGGCAATGGATGAGGCAGGGCAAAAAGACTACCTCGAAGTCAGGGTTGCCGATACCGGGCAGGGAATTCCAAAAGAGAATCTGTCCAGATTGTTCGAGCCGTTTTACACTACCAAAGGCAAACACGGAACCGGGCTTGGACTGGCGGTTATATGGAGAATAATAGATAACCATGACGGAACAATTAACGTCGAAAGCGAGCCTGGGAAAGGTACAACGTTTATCATTCACCTGCCATTGCAGAAGTAATCAGGCCGCATGGGGTGGCCCGGTGTTTGATATCAAGCAACCATAAAGGACAGCGATGGCGATCTGCCGGAGCGTACTCATAATGACCGGAACAAAATTCCACGCGGACCTGATCATTGCTGCCAGGCTGGCACTGGTGGTGGTGGGCGTGCTCGCTGTGACGGGCCTGAACGCCGGCGCCGCCGGCAGCGCGCTCTCCAAACCGGACCAGGAATGTCTCGGCTGCCATTCCGTCAAGGGGCTCGAGAAAAAACTGGCGAACGGAGAAACACTTTCCCTGCACGTGGAAGAACCGGCATTTTCGAAATCGGTCCACAACATGATCGGGTGCGCCGTCTGCCATCGCAACATCGCGCTCGAGCCTCATCCTCCACTCAAAACGCAAATCGCCAGTATCCGTGAAAATTCGCTCGCGCTGACGAAGGTGTGCCAAACCTGTCACGCTGCCATATTCAAGCTGTACGAAGGCAGCATTCATGCCACCCTCCTCCGCGACGGTAACCCGGGCGCGCCCATCTGCACGGACTGCCACAGTCCTCATGCGGTGATGCCCAAAGCCGCCTATGACGCAGCAACCGGAACCCCGTGCAGCAGATGTCACGGTCCCATCTTCAACGCGTATGCCGGCAGCGTGCATGGCCAGGCCGCCCTGGTCTGCTCCAATTGCCACCGCGCCCACGACGTGAGCCCCGCGACCACGGGAGACCAGCTGAAGAGCGCCTGTCTTGGGTGCCACCAGGGCGCACTGGCGACCCATCAGACATGGCTGCCGAATTCCGGACGGCATTTCGATGCCGTATCGTGCCCCGCCTGCCATTCGCCGGCAGCCAGGCGGAAGGTCGATCTCCGGCTTTACGACAACGTGGCACAGCAACGGGTGGCGGAAAAAGCCGGCGTGCCGCAGTTCGAAAGCCGTGCCCGCTCAGCCGACGCGAAGGGCGCCGGCCTGGACGCGATGGCGCTGCAAAGCCTGTTGCGGGAATTCAACCGCGAGGGGATAGACAACCGAACCACGCTGCGGGGCCGTCTGGAGGTCAGCACGGGCGTCGAAGCGCATCAACTCGCGAGGAGCACCCAGGCGATCCGGGATTGCGCCAAATGCCACCAGCAAGGCGCCGAACCGTTCCAGAGCGTCACGGTTTCCATCGTCGGCCCCGACGGCAGACCGCTGCGCTATGGCGCGCAACAGGAGGTCCTGAACTCCATGATATCGGTGGATTCGGTGGGCGGCTTCTACGCCATCGGCGGCACCCGAATCAAGTTGCTGGATATGCTCCTCGCCCTTGCGCTGCTGATCGGCGTCGGCGTGCCGGCCGGCCATTTGACGGTCGCCTGGCTCTTTCGGAGATACGCGAAGAAAATAGGCGGGAAGGAAGACTCCTGAAACGCCCGTCCGAAGGCCAGCCCGAACCCGCCGACCCAAAGCAAAAGGAACAACGCAATGCCGAGAATCTACATTCACCCGCTTCCCGTCAGGATCTGGCACTGGATCAACGCGCTCGGATTCGTGACGATGATCGTCACCGGCGTTCAGATACGTTATATCGGATTGATCGATCTGCTGTCGTTCCGGACGGCGGTTATCCTGCATAACTGGACCGGTTTTGTGCTCATCGGAAATTTCTTCGTCTGGCTGCTCTTCTACCTGTTTTCGGACAAGATCAAGGTCTACCATCCCGATTTGAGCCCGGCCAGGCATTTTCGCGCAAGTTTCCGCCAGCTCAGGTATTACGGCTACGGCATTTTCAAAGGCGAACCCAATCCGTACCACATCAGCGTCTACCAGAAGTTCAACTCGATGCAGAGCATGACCTACCAGGTCATCATGCTGCTGCTGGTGCCGCTGCAGTTCTACACCGGGGTGCTGTTGTGGGACGTCAAGCGCTTCTCCGGGATGATCGACGCGCTCGGGGGAGTGCGGGCAGTGGACACGGCCCACGTGCTGATTTTCATCTTCTTCGTGGGATTCATTTTCATCCACCCCTACTTGGCAAGCCTCGGCCACACCCGCACGGCTCACTTCAGGGCCATGCTCACCGGTTACGAGGACGTCGAAGACGAGGCCGGCCACAGCCCGCTCCGGTGAGCGGCAGTTATTGGCCGGAATCGAATGCCGCGCCGCGAATGCGGATATCGTACTTCTTCATGAGCGCCTGAAAGTTGGCGCGCTGCATGCCTGTTTCTTCGGCGCTTTTGGTGACATTCCATGCGTTGCGTTTAAGCGCTTCGAGAACGAATGATTTCTCGATCTCTTCGACTGACTTCTCGCGTGCGACTTTCTTGAGCTGCTTCAATTCGTCGCTGGTTTTCGCCACGTCGAGATCGAGCCGCGGCGAATTTTCGAGGATATTCGACAAGTGCGCGCGCCGTATAACCTTGTCGGAAGCAAGAATCATCGCGCGTTGAACGGTATTTTCGAGCTCCCGTACGTTCCCCGGCCAGTCGTGATTGACGAGCGCGTTCATCGCCCCGTCCGAAAACTCGGTCACTTTTTTCCCCAGTTCCTCGCTGAAGACGGCAAGAAAATGAAAGGCGAGCGCGGGAATATCCGTCCGGCGTTCCCGCAGCGGCGGTATCTGGATGGGAAAGATATTGATGCGGTAGTAAAGATCCTCCCGGAAGGCCTCACTGGCCACCATGGCCTTCAGATCCTTGTTGGTGGCGGTGATCAGCCGGATGTCGGTTTCCTGGGTCCGGGTATCTCCCACCGCCTTGAATTCGCGCTCCTGCACGACCCGCAGCAGCTTGGCCTGGGTGGATAACGAGATGTTCCCGATTTCGTCCAGAAAAAGTGTTCCATGGTTCGCGATTTCGAACATTCCTTTCTTGTTGGCCACCGCGCCGGTAAAGGCGCCCTTGACGTGCCCGAACAATTCACTCTCCAGCAGGGTTTCACTCAGCGCGTTGCAGTCGACCGCGACAAAGGGTTTGTCTTTCCGCAGGCTGTTGTAGTGGATGGCGCGGGCAATCAGCTCCTTGCCGGTACCGCTCTCCCCGGTAATCAGGACGGTGCTGTTGGTTGGAGCGCACTGGGCGATCAGGCGATAAACGCCTTGCATAGGCGGACTGGACCCGATGATGTTTTCGAAACGGTACTTGGAACTGACCTCGCTTCTGAGGTTGAGGTTTTCCTGCAGCAATTGGCGCCTCTCCAGCGCCCGTCCCACCACCCGCTTGAGTTCGTCCGGATCGAAGGGCTTCGGCAGGTAGTCGAAAGCCCCGAGTTTCATGGCCCGCACGGCAGTCTCGATCTGGGACAGTCCGGTGACCATGATGATGTCAATGTCCGGGTGCGTCTCCTTCACCCTCTGCAGTACTTCCAGGCCGTCCATCCTGGGCATCATGATGTCCAGGATCAGCACATCGTATTGACTCTCCTCGACCTTGCGCAGGGCGTCCATGCCGCTCCGGACCGCTTCCACCTCGTAGCCGCTCTCGCCCAGGATACGCACACAGCTCCTGATGACTATCTCTTCGTCGTCAACAACCAGTATCCTGGCGCTCATGGCTCGCTCCCGCTGCTGTGACCTGCGTGATCTCCCGCTGGAGGATCGATCGGAAGGTACACCCTGAATACGGACCCCTCTCCGACTCTGCTTTCGGCCTCGATCGCGCCGCCGTGGGCCTTGACGATCCCGTGGCTGACCGACAATCCGAGTCCCGTGCCTTTTCCGACCTCCTTCGAAGTGAAAAACGGATCGAAAATCCGCTTGAGATTCTGCGGCGGAATGCCGCATCCCGTATCGATAATAGCCATTTCCACCATGGGCACGGACGGCATGCCGGGCTCCGGGCTTCTCGGCTCCGGACAGCGGCGGGTGCGGACCGTAATACTGCCCGCGTCTTCGATTGCATGCTGGGCATTGACGAGCATGTTCATGATCACCTGCTTGATCAGGTCCGCGTCGAGCCAGACGGGTGGCAGATCACGGTCCAGGTCCAGCGTAATCTCGATGTCGCGAAAAGAGGCAGGCCGCTCGATGATACGCACCGTGTCCTCAATCGTCCGGTTGAGGTCCGCAAACTTCTTCTCCGGTGTTTTTTCGCGGGCGAAATCGAGCAGCCTCCTGATGATCGTCGCGCACCGCTTGGTTTCCCGGATCACGAGATCCAGATCTTCCGCGTCGGTGCTCCCGTCCGGCATTTTTTTCCGCAGCAGCGTCGCGAAGGTCAGAATGCCGGTCAACGGATTGTTCAGCTCATGCGCGATTCCGGCAGCGAGCAGCCCGACCGATGCCAGTTTCTCCGAGCGCACGGTTTCCGCCTCGGCAATTCGCAGCTCGCGGGTTCTTTTTTCCACTTTCTGCTCCAGCGTGCGGCCCCACTCCCGCAGTTCCACCTGTGAATTGGCGAGGGCGGCCGTCATCGCGTTGAAAGACGCGGCCAGCTGACCGAACTCGTCACCGCTGCGTACGGGTATCGCCTGGTCCAGATTTCCGGCGGAGATTCTCTTGGCGCCGGTTTCCAGGTCGCGCAGCGGCACGTAGACCAGGCGGTGCACGAAGAAACTGACACAGAGCGACGCGAAGATGATGAACCCCAGGGAAAAGCTGGCGATGGTGATGACGTTGGTCCGCATCGTCCGGTCGATCTCTTCGAGGGAGTAGACGATATCCAGCACGCCGAGGACCGACTGGGCCTTCTTGTGCTGGTGGCACGCCGCGGTGTAGCACGACGGCTCGTTGCGGATCACTTCCATGCTCCCGAGCAGCCGCTTGCCCTCCCCGTTGGAGAAAATCCGCGCCCGTTCGCTCACGGGAACGTGTTGGAGGGGTTTTTCGCTGCGGTGGCAGCGGATGCAACCCTCGGCTTTCTGATCGACCTTCAGCCCGATTTCGGCCGCGTAGGTGGAATCTATGATCAGTCCTTCCTTGCTGAATATCCTGATTTTCTCGATCCCTTTCTGGCTGCCCACATCCTGGATAATCCGGTGGACGTAGTAGGGCTGATTCTGCAGCATCGCAAAGCGGGTGCTGCGGGTGATCACCTCGGAGAGCTGGGTGACGTGGCTCGACGCTTCGTCCAGAAGCCGATCCCGCTGATGCCGGACGACAAGCAGGGTAAACAGCAGCATCGCCACCGCCAGCGCAATCGCCAGGTAGAAACCGACTTTGAACTTGAGTGTGTGCGGACCCACGCTCTCCTTCATTGCGTCAGTTTGTCACCCCGCCAGCGCGCTGCCGGTGAACCCGATCAGCACCAGCACGAGGAGGGTCAGGCCGCAGGCGATCAGGGTAATTCCGAGTATTCTCGAACCCAGGGTCAGCGGCCGTGACGGGGCGTCGACCAGGTGCTTCGCCAGCTGGCCCGATTCGAGCAACCGGTTGTATTCCAGCGTGTGCTCCCGCCTGAACTCCTCGAGCGGCACCGCGCCGGTGAACATCACGATATCCGGCGGCGGGTACTTGTCCGGCCTGAAATGATTGTTGAAGAAATGCACGGTAAACAGGAACACGGCGGCCAGGATCGCCTCTTCCCCGTGTATGAGTGTCGCCACGTTGAAAACCCATCCGGGCGCCATGGAGGCCGTCACGTTCGGGAACCACAGCAGGAAACCGCTCCCGCCGATGATCGCCATGCCCCAGAACACCGCCCAGTAATCGAATTTCTCCCAGTACGTCCAGCGGTCGAAGACCGGCCGCGGCCCCTGGCCGAAGAACCACCGGAACATGCCGATCATGTCCGTGAGGTCCTGCCAGCGCGGCACCAGCGAGGTCGGCCCGAACCAGTCGAACGTCTCCCACGTCCGGGCGATACGTCCCGCGAAATAGGCCAGTTGCGTGAAAAATATTCCCAGCATGATGACCGCGCTGGTCCTGTGCACGATGGCCGTCACCTTGGGGCTGCCGAATGCATGCATGATGGATTTCGCCCATGCATTGTCGGCGAACAATACCGCCGTCCCGGTCAGGACCAGCAGCATCACGCTGATCGCGAAAAAGAGGTGGGCTATTCGCCAGATCGGACGGAACCGCTGGTAATGCTTGCCCTGCTGCCCCTGCAGCAATCCGTCAGTGACGACGTGCGGCACGCTCTTGCCTTCGCGGCGGTCCCTGTATTCCCGGTAAAACCACAGCGCCGAATGCAGCCAGAAAAACGCAAACACCCCGAACAGGAGAGCGATCATGAATTTCGACGCAATCCACAGATAAGGGTAACGATTCAAGTCGTGGGTGTTACCGTGCGGCTGGAACGAAACAAATCCCGCGGTCGCGCCTTCATGACACTTTTGGCAGGTTTTCAGGCGGTTATCCGGATGCACCCTGGAGGCGGGATCCGCGACCCGCTGGATCGTGTGATTGCCGTGGCAGTCGAAGCATTTCGCGGTGTACGCGTAGCCCAGCGTGTTGACCTGGCCGTGATACGTTCCCGTGTAGGTCTTCAGACTTTCCGCATGGCAGTTACCGCAGTTCCGGGTGATTACGAGCTTGCTCGCGTCCATCGCCGGACGGTCGATGTCGTGGTTGGTATGGCAATCCGAGCACACCGCCGCATACGGATTGGACTTCCACAGAACCTCATCGCCGTGCACCGAGGTCTTGTACGCCTCGAGTTCCTTGGTGTGGCACTTGCCGCAAATGGCCGGAATCTGCAAACGCCACTTGGCACGTTCTTCACTGCCTTTGGGATAGACATAGTGCGCGTCGTGGCAGTTGTAGCAGGTCGCATTGGTGCTCGATTGGTCCTCGCGGCTGGGGCGGGCGTGAATCGAATGCATATACTTTTCGATTTGCGAGACCACCACCCCCAATTTCGCGAACTGCCCGGTCTTGTTCTCTTTCTGGGCGGCTTCCCACAAATTCTGGTGGCACTGCACGCAGCTGACTTTCAGACGTTCGACTCTCTGGTGCGGCACCTGCGTGATTTCCCTGTGGCATTCGACGCAAAGCCGCTTGCCGTGCGCGCTGTTTTCGAACCGCTCTTTCGCCACGTCCAGCTGGCGCATGTTGCCGTCCGCTCCAGGCATCGCGAATCCCGGATTGCCGTGACAGCTCAGGCATATGTCGTTGCCGGGCTTTTCGGCGGCGGGTGCGGCAGCGGGTGCTGCGCCGGCAGCATTGCCGGTTTCCCCGGCCCTGGCTTCCGTCTGCCAGATCACCGGTGTCCCCGCTAAACAAATTACGCCCGCGACTACCCACGCGGCAAGTTTTGGAATCGGCATGGTCCTGGATTTCCCATTCAAATTTAAAGCGAAGCACTGGCATTCCTGCTGAAACGATCCCGGAAAAGCGCTTTAATTCCTCGGGTTCGAAGGCCAGCGGTTCGGCCCCCCGCTACTGTAAGCTGGTGGTTCCGCCTGGATTTTGACATGGATCAAGCTTGAACGCGCCGGGGGAAACCCCGCGGCGAACCGCCTGGGTCTGCAAAGGGCGGCGCGGCCGCCTTGAACGGTCACGCGCACCGCAGAAACGCTGCAGCCTGATCGGCTGCCCGGTCGGCGGACTTGATGCAGTCCCCGATCGAGATTCCACCGCGGTAATTGGCGCAAAAAAACAACCCCGGAAAACTGCGCTCGGCGGCCGCGACCTCCGCGATGCGCCCGGCGTGGCCCAGCGTGTATTGGGGTATCGCGCGCGGCCACCGCTTGACGTGCACGAATTCCGGGTCTGCGGAGATACCCAGCAGTGCCGCCAATTCAGTCTGCACCAACCCGGCGATCGCGGGTTCGCCGCGCTGCGCAAGCTCGGGCTGGCGCGTGCCGCCCACGAAACTCGTGAGCAGAACCCATCCGTCCGGCGCCCGGTTTTCGAACAGCGTACTCGAGAATATCGTTCCCAATATCTGCCTGCGCTCGCATTCCGGAATCAGCATTCCGAACCCGTCGAGCGGATGCGCGATCGCGCTGCGGCGATAAACACTGAACGCTACCGCGACCGGCGGATAAGAGACCGCCGCCAGCGCCGCGGCGGCGGTGGCGGCAAACGGCGCGACGAGACTGGCCGCGGCATACGCCGGGGTCGCGAGCAGCACGGCGCGCGCGCGGAATTCGCGCAGCCCATTTGCGCCGCTTGCCGCGACCACGTAACCGCCGTCGCCGGGCATCACGCCTACCACCTCGGTCGCGAGTTCGACACGCGCAAGCCGCCGCGCAATGGCGTCGGTCAATGTCTGCATTCCCTCCCGGAACGCAAACATCGCTGCGGAATGCTTCGATTTTTCAGGGTTGCGGGCACGTGCGCGTGCGCCCGCCAGCTGGCCCCGGATCAGGCTGCCGTGCGCCTGTTCGAGTTCGTGCAGTCGCGGGAAAGCCGCGCTGACACTCAACGTTGCCGGATTTCCCGCGTAAACCCCGCCGACAAACGGGTTGATCGCGTAGTCGAGAAACTCGGTGCCGAGGCGCCGCCGCACGAAACCGGCAACCGTTTCCTCGGCATCCTGCGCGCCGCGGCCGATAAACGGCTCACGGAACAAACGCAGCTTGGCGCGGGTCGAGAACAACCGTGTGATGAATAACGCGGACGGCGACAGTGGCAGCGCAATCAGCTTGCCGTCGCGCAGAATAAAGCGGTTACGCGCCGCCGCGTTCGTATCGATGCGCTCGCCAGAGATCCCAAGCTCATTGAGCAGCGGGCCGATCAGCGGCGTGGTTTCCAGCGCGCTGTTCGGCCCTGACTCGAGCAGGCAGCCGTGTTCGCGTGAACTGCCGATGGCACCGCCCGCACGCGGCGCCGCTTCCAGCAACACCACGCGCGCCCCGCGCTGCTGCAATCCCAGGGCGCTGGCGAGTCCGGAAATTCCACCGCCCACAACAACCACATCGGCATCGAAGTCCCGCGTCAACTGTAATTCCTCTCGGTTTCCCTATCGCCCCCGATCCATGGGCCGAAATGTCCAGCGCTTGCACCGTACAGGAAAGCCCTTACGGCCTCAACGGCGAATGCGGTGAAGCTTGATCATAGTCAAATACCGGGAGCCGCTGGAATCGCAGGCGCAACGCGGCGCGGCAAAAAATCAAAAGCCCGGGCGGTCCCGGGCTTTTGCACGGCTCGCCTGCCGCGTTGCGGGTTATTTCTTGGCGGGCGCAGCCGCCGCCGTGGGTGCAGGCGCGGCCGGCGCGGCGATCGGCGTCGGCTTGACGGTAATGCCCTTGGCTTTCTGCGCCTTGATGTAACCATCGGCGACCCGGTCCATCGCCCTGGCGAGCAGCTCGGCCTCCTTCTTGGCGGCCTCAGCCGCCTTGGCCTTGCCTTCCGCTGCTTTGGCTTTCTGTTCTTCAGTTAACTGCGGCACCGGCAGCTTTGCGAAGACCGCCCCGGTGGTAGACAGGCAAAGTGCCGCGATCAACAGTGCTTTCCTGGATATCATCATTTCCCCCTTGCGTACCCGATCTAGGCTTTGGTCGCCTGTACGACCTGCACCTTCACATCGGCTGGAATGTCATCGGCGAAATGCTGGCGGGCCTTGCCGGCCTTGACTTCTTCGTACCATATCTCATGGTGCTCCTTGGCCCAAGCCTCGTCAACCAGCCCGAGGCGCATCGACTCGTAGGCCCCTTCCGCACCGATCGTGCCGATGTAAATGTGACTGAACGCCAGTGCAATGAACAGCACCGCGGATATCGCGTGCACGATGTTGGCCAGTTGCATGACCGAGCGCGCCTGGTCCATATTGGGGAAATCAAGCACCAGGCCGGAGACGCCGCTCACGAGCCCCAGGAAGGTCACCCCGAACCAGAACCAGGCTTTCTCGCCCGCGTTGTACCGTCCCGACGGCACATGCCTGCCATTCAACAGGCCGCCCGCCTGGGCAACCCAGTTGAAATCGATCCTCTGCCACACGTTGTCCCTGACGAAGGTGACGAACATCACCAGCGTGCAAAACACGAACAGCGGTCCCACGAAGTTGTGGAGGTTCTTGCCGAGGATGGCGAGCCACGAGAACAGGGTATAACCGAACATCGGCAGAAGCACGTATTTGCCGAAAAGCATGATGATACCGCTGACAGCCAGAATCACGAAGCTGATCGCGGTGGTCCAGTGCACGATCCGCTCCCAATCGCTGAACCGTTCGATCAACCGGCCGGTCGGTTGGCCATGCACCTTGAGCGGCCCTTTCCAGCGGTAGAACCCGTAAATCAGCAGCGGTACGGCAATCAGGAACAAGCCGCCATAAAGCGTGATCGGGCCATTGCGGATCTGGCGCCAGGTTTCGCCGGCAGGCTGCACCAGAATATTGGTCTCGACGCCACGCACCTGCGTGGTTTGATAGGGGTTCTCTCCCTTGCGCACGTCACGCCACACTGGCGCGTTATTGCCGGGTTGTGTGCCTTGGCGCTGCGCCTGCGTGTCTTGCCGCTGCGCCTGCTCGCTGGCATCGCCTGCTGCGCGCGCAAACGGCGCGAGCAGCAGGGCGAGCAACAACGCGACCAATGGCAATAGGCGATCACATATCAATGAGATGGTCATGGCGGCACCTTTTTTACTTGGCGCTGGCAACCGCGCGCGAATATTCGTTTTGCCCCTGATTCCGCGCTTTGATGGATTTTTCCCACTCCACCTGGCTGCCCTTGAACTGATCGTTGTCCCACGGCTTGCTGTCGGGCTTGCCCTGGTACTGTCCTTGTTTATAGACCATCGGCTTGTCGCCGCATCCGGCCATTATCAGCGCCAACGCGCCTGCGGCTGCCAGCGCCGAAACTGATTTGCGAGTCATCATGACTTGGCTCCCGGGGCTTGTGCGGCCGGTTTCTCCGGTTTGCCGTAAGCGGTGCCCCAGCCCCAGATCTCCGAGCCTTTGCCGCGCTTCAGCACGCGGTTGCGATAAATATCCGCAATCACGTCGGCATCCCCACCGAGCAAGGCCTTGGTCGAGCACATTTCCGCACACGCCGGCAGCTTGCCTTCCGCCAGCCGGTTGCGGCCGTACTTCTTGAACTCGGCCGGAGAATTGTCGGGCTCGGGCCCCCCGGCGCAGAACGTGCACTTGTCCATTTTGCCGCGCAGACCGAATGCGCCGTCCTGCGGGAACTGCGGCGCCCCGAACGGGCACGCGTAAAAGCAGTAGCCGCAGCCGATGCACAAATCCTTGTCGTGCAGCACCACGCCTTCCGAGGTTTTATAGAAGCAGTCGACCGGACATACCGCCATGCACGGCGCATCCGAGCAGTGCATGCAGGCAACCGAAATTGATTTTTCGCCCGGCACGCCGTCGTTCAGCGTGACCACGCGGCGCCGGTTTACGCCCCACGGGACCTCATGCTCGTTCTTGCAGGCGGTCACGCAACCATTGCATTCGATGCAACGCTCGGCATCACACAGGAATTTCATTCTCGCCATGATTGGACTCCTCAATTGCTCGTTAGCGTCATGCCTTGCTGATCTGGCACAGCGTGGTTTTTGTTTCCTGCATCATGGTCACAATATCGTAGCCATAAGTGGTCGCGGTATTGACCGCTTCGCCGCGCACCACGGGCGCCGCGCCTTCGGGATACTTGTCGAGCAGGTCACGGCCTTCGAACCAGCCGGCAAAGTGGAACGGCAGGAATACGGTACCCGGTGCGACGCGTTCGGTGACCTGGGTCTTGACCTTGAGGCGCGCCTTGGTCGGCGTCTCGACCCAGATATACTGATCGTTCTTGAGGCCCCGGTCGTTGGCATCCTTGGGGTTGATCTCCGCGAACATCTCCTGCTGCAGTTCGGCAAGCCACGGGTTGGAACGCGTCTCGTCGCCGCCGCCCTCGTATTCCACCAGTCGTCCGCTGGTCATGATCAGCGGATACTGCTTGACCGCATCCTTGTTGGCTTGCTGCACCGTCTTGAACAGCACCGGCATGCGCCAGCGGTTCTTCTGGTCGTCGTGGGTCGGATACTTGTCGATCAGGTCCGGCCGCGGGCTGAACAGCGGTTCGCGGTGCAGCGGCACCGCATCGGGGAAATTCCACACCACCGCGCGCGCCTTGGCGTTGCCGAACGGATGGCAGCCGTGGTTCTTCATCACGACGCGAATGATGCCGCCCGACAAATCGGTCTTCCAGTTCTTGCCTTCGGCCGCTTTCTTCTCGGCATCGGTCAGCTCGTCCCACCAGCCGAGTTTTTTCACCAAGACGTGGTCGAACTCCGGGTAGCCGGTCGTGAGATCCGCATCTTTCGAATGCGAGCCGTCTTCCGCCAGCAGGTTGACGCCGGCGCGCTCGACGCCAAAATTGGCGCGGAAGTTGCCGCCGCCTTCCATCACATGCCGGGACGTTTGATAGAGGTTGGGCGAGCCGGGGTGTTTCATCTCGGGAGTGCCGTAGCACGGCCACGGCAGCCCGAAATAGTCGCCGTCGAGCACATAACCGGTCTTCGCGTCCTTGCCGCCTTTCGCGCGCAGCGTCTTGACGTCGAATACATGCATGTTGCGCATATGCGCCTGCAGCCGCTCGGGCGAGTGGCCGGTGTAGCCGATCGTCCACACGCTGCGGTTGATTTCACGCAGGATGTCTTCAACATCCGGCTCGTCCATTCCGCCTTTGCCCTTGGCCAGCCTGATCTTCGACTTGCCGTCGGGCTGCTTGCCGATCAACTGATCGGCGAATCCCAGTTTCTGTGCGAGCTGATACATGATCATGTGGTCGGTGCGCGACTCGAACATCGGGTCGATCACTTTTTCACGCCACTGGATGGAGCGGTTTGACGCAGTCACCGAACCCGCGCACTCGAGCTGTGTTGCCGCCGGCAGCAGGTAGACCCCGTCCTGCCTCACCATCGCGGCCATCGCCGCAGTCGCAGACGGATACGGATCGATGACCACCAGCAGATCGAGCTTCTTCATCGCCTCGAGCATTTCCTTGCCGCGGTTCTGGCTGTTGGGCGCGTGGCCCCAGTAAACCACGGCACGCAGGTTCGAATCCTGATCGAGGTTCTCGTTTTTCTCCAGCACCGCATCGATCCAGCGCGACACCGTGATGCCGGGCTTTTCCATCATCGCCTGCGAGGCGAATTGCTTCTTGATCCACTCGTAGTCGACGCCCCACACCCCGGCGTAGTGTTTCCACGAACCGGTAAAGATACCGTAATAGCCAGGCAGCGAATCGGGATTGGGGCCGACGTCGGTCGCACCCTGCACGTTGTCGTGGCCGCGATAGATGTTGGTGCCGCCACCCGAAACGCCGACATTACCCAGCACGAGCTGCAAAATGCACGATGCGCGCACTATCGCATTGCCGTTGGTGTGCTGGGTCTGCCCCATCGCCCATACGATGGTACTGGGCTTGTTCTTCGCCATGCTCTCGGCGACATCGCGCACCTCGGCCTCTTTCATGCCGGTGACTTCCTCGACTTTGTCCGGCGTCCACTTCGCAGCCTCTTCCTGGACTTTATCCATGCCGTAGACACGGGCCTTGATGTAATCCTTGTCTTCCCAGCCGTTCTTGAAGATGTGATGCATCATGCCCATCAGGAACGCCACGTCGGTGCCGGAACGGATGCGGTAATACTTGTCGGCCTTCGCGGCGGTGCGCGTAAAGCGCGGATCCACCACGATGACCTTGGCGCCGTTCTCCTTCGCGTGCAATGTGTGCAGCATCGACACCGGGTGCGCTTCCGCGGCGTTACTGCCGAAGAACAGGATGCACTTCGAGTTCTGCTCGTCGTTATAGGAATTGGTCATCGCGCCATAGCCCCAGGTATTCGCCACCCCAGCCACCGTCGTCGAGTGGCAGATGCGCGCCTGGTGATCCATGTTATTGGTGCCGAAGAACGACACGAACTTGCGGAACAGGAAGGATTGTTCGTTGTTATGCTTGCTCGAGCCGATCCAGAACGTCGCATCGGGCCCCGATTCCTTCTTGATCGCGAGCAGCTTGTCGCCGACTTCCTTCAGCGCGTCGTCCCAGCTGATCTTCTTCCATTTGCCGCCGACCAGCTTCATCGGATACTTGAGGCGATGCTCGCCGTGGCCGTGTTCGCGGATCGACGCACCCTTGGCGCAGTGCGCGCCGAGGTTGATCGGCGAATCGAACACCGGCTCCTGGCGGATCCAGACGCCGTTCTGCACCACGGCATCGATCGCGCAGCCGACCGAGCAATGCGTGCAAATCGTGCGCTTGACCTCGATCTTGCCGCCCGCCCCCTGTGTCGCGGCCGTGGCCCTGCCCATCATCGAGAACGGCAACTGGCTTGCCGCCGCTCCGGCGCCGACCGCAAGGCCAGAACGCCTGAGGAACGTGCGCCGGTCTATGGTGTTGCCGAGGTATGCCGAGACGTTGCGGCTCAAACGGCCACTGGTTGCGGCTGCGCTGCTGGCTTTTCTGGTCAGTAACATATCGGTGCCTCCTGCGAATTAAACCTTGGCGGTGCGGTAATAGTTGCGCACGTGCTCGGTGAGCTGATAGCCCTTGCCTTGCGGTGCGGCGGTCTTGCCGGAAGGCTGCTCAGGCTGGCCGTTTTGTTGCGTGATCACGGCGGCAGCAGCGGCTGCTCCGCCGGCACCGAGCGCGGCCAGAAACTTTCTGCGGCTGGAACTGGGTTTGGTGGTCATGGTCGGGCCCTCCCTGTTATCTAGGCAAAAGCGAAAGATTCGCTCTCGATGGCAAAAAATTCGCGCGCGAATTGCGCGACATGCTTGTAGAAATGAGTTTGATTGGCACCGCTAACAGCAGCGCAGAGCTGAGTATTCCAGCTGTGGATATGGCGCTGGAAGAAATCGCGCTGCGCATCGATCGCAGCGGGCGGCGTATCCTGATCGCCTGCGATCAGGAAGCGCATCACGTCGCAAAGAGCGGAAATATGATCCTCCGTTTCGTGGCTGTTCCCGCTACGCTCAAAACCCATCTTCGTGAGTTCGTCACGCAACTGCGCGAGCGGCTTCTCATTCAGAAATCCTGCCAGGTAAAACGATCCGTAGAGCATCACTGGCTGGCGTCCGGTGCCGATGAATGCAGTATCGAACTCGTCCTTTACCGCGTCCACAGCGGCGGTTTTAGCCGCCCCCTGCAGCGCCCGCCATGCCCGGCAGAATCCTGAATCGGTATCATCATTGCACAGGGTTAGGCCGGTTGCAATCATTTCCAGCAACCCGGCTGAAGGCGGCTGGTAAAACAGATTGCCGAGCAGCGCATAAACCTCTGCGCGCGCCTGATCTTCGGGCAAAACCCCACGCACGTCGAGGTCGTTATTAGGCGGTGCGTCAGCCATTATTTCCATGGTGCAGTGCCACAACGATCATTTGAGATCCAGTACCGAGCCGTGCCTGGCGTTTTGCAGCATATCCACCACCCGGCAATCGGCGCACATCTTCAGCCGCTCGATGGCGCCCGGCTCGGCAAACATCGAATGCGACGCGAGCCGCCCCAGCATGTTGTCTATCATCTGTTTGGTCGCGAACGGTTTACCGCATTTGGCGCAGGCAAACACCTCGGCTTCATTCAACACGGATTCGGCCTTGGCCTGCCCTGTCAGCAGCAGGCGCGGGGTCAGGCTGATCGCATCCTCCGGACACGTCTTCTCGCACAGCCCGCATTGCACGCAATTACGCTCGATGAATTTGAGCTGCGGACGCTCCTTGGAATCGAGCAGCGCGCTTTCGGGACAGGCGCCCACGCACGCCATGCACAGTGTGCAGGTCTGCTTATTGACGGTGACCTGGCCGTACGGTGCGCCCACGGCGAGCGCGATCTGCTGTTGGGGCCGCGGCGCGTGCTGCAACAGATGATCGAAGATGAAATCGAGGGTGGTGCGTTTTTCATTCGACCAATTGAAAGTCGCCGCCGGCGGCGCACCTGGGGCCGCGGGCAAGGCCCAGACTGCGGATTCAAGCGCTACAGGGTCATACGCTTCGAGCAACTGGAAATGGTGCTCGCCATAGCCGAGCGCCGACAGGATTTGCTGCGCATAGCCGAGCTGGCGTTGGAGCGATGCGAGATACTCAGGCGCTTCGCTGCCGCTGCTCATGATCACCACTTGGGTCGCTCCGTAGGCAACGGCTCCCAGCAGTGTATCGATGCCGAGAGAGGCAATATGATATGCGTCGAGCGGGATCACGCGTGCCGGCAGCCCTTTGCCGCGGCGGCCAAGTTTGGCGATCGATTCACGCCCGTCAGTCGCGTTGTGAAACAACAGACAGGCGTCCTTGCCGCCAGCCTTGCGATAAGTTGCGAGCAATGTCTTGACGCGCAGTCCCATATCGGCCATGCGTGGATAGGCGTAACTCATGGCCCCGGACGGGCAAACGCCGGCGCAAGCGCCACAGCCCATGCACAAGTGCGGCTCGACCTTGACGTGATCGCCGTCGGCGCTGATCGCCGCGGTCGAGCAGATATCGATGCACTGCGTGCAGCCGGTGATTTCCGCACGGCTGTGGGCGCAGATTTTTTCCCTGTAAACGAAGAATTTCGGTTTTTCGAACTCGCCGATCATCTGTGCGAGCTGGCGCGCCGCCTGTGCCTGCTCGAGCGGATCCCGGCCGGGGGCCAGATAACCCTGCGGCGGCTGGTGCATCCTGAGCAGCGGCGTCGCCCCAAGGTCGAGCACCAGGTCAAAACGTTCGCTGCGGCGTACGTCCCGGCGGTCGAAATCGATCGCACGGATTTCGCCGCACGCGCTCACGCACTGGCGGTGAGCTTTGCATTTATCGAGATCGATTTGATAGCTGTAATCGATCGCCTGCTCCGGGCACACCCTGATGCACGCGTTGCAGCGGGTGCAGGTATCGAGATCGATAGGATTGACCTGGTCCCAGGCAACCTCGAATGCGCCGAGATAGCCGCTGAGCTGGTGTACCTTGCCGCTGAACACCGGGTAACGGCGTTCGGCCGGCAACTCCCCCGGACTGTCGGTCATGAGCACGCATACGCTGAACTGCTCGGCAAGCTGGTCGGCCCACGCGACGGCCGCTGCGCCGGGGCCGACGATCAGCAGTTCGCCGCCCGAGCGGTAGGCAACGACCGCGACCGGTTCAGGGTCAGGCAGCTGCGCCGCGGCCAGCAGTGCCGCGATCTTGGGTGCTGTCTGCTGCGACTCCCGCGACCATCCCGCATTCTCGCGAATATTGACGAACGAGATTGCGCCCGCCGCCTTGAACTCCTCGTGCAATTCCCGGAACAACGGCGCTTCCTGCGTGCACGCGACCAGCAGATCGTCGCCGTTTTTCGCGGCCGCTTCGAATGCGGCGACGTGCTGGCGGCAAAGCTCGCTACTGACGTGCGGGATCGCATCGAGCGCGAGCGCGCCTGCAACCGTTTTGCCGTCGAGCGGCATCGTCCGGTTGCAGTTACACAGCAGCAGTTTGCGACGTTCCTGAGTCATTTTTTCTCCGCATCCTGCAATTGCTCAACCGGCGGCGGCTCCACCCCAGCCGCTGGCGGCGGCTCAAGGTCAACTGCGGTCGATGCCGCTTGATCGGGCGGAATTACCGGCAGCAGTTCGGCAGCCTCTGCCGCCCGATTCGCCGCGGCTTCTTCCGGCGCCTCCTTCGCCCACCCGATGATTTTTTGCGCCTGCCGCAGCGTGGCCAGCATCGCGGCGGGTAATGGATCCGGCTTGGAATAGTCGTCGATATAGGTATCCAGACCATCCATCACGTTGAAATGCGGATCGCTGAACAACTTCTTGAGTGCCGCCAGACGCACCTTTTCATCCACTTTCGGGTGGAAGAAATCGCGATAATCCGATTCCAGCGTCAACTGGTCGACTGGTGGAAGCTGCGGCAGCGGCGTGTCGGGATCGGCGACCCGCGACACCAGGGGCTGACTGCCCGGCTGAGACTCCTGGTCGGGAGATTGCTCCTTGACCTCCCGCTTCAACCGCGACCAGCGCGACAGGAACTTCTCGCCGCCCTCCCCGCCGCCGTCTTTGCTGTCCGCGCCCATAGCCCTATTCGCTTCTGCCCATGCGGCCGCTGTCTTTGTTGCTGGCGTAGCGCTTTTTCTTTTCCGGCTCGGGCCGGTAGTGCTGCTCGACAAATTCACCGATCCACGGCAGCAACTCGACCGGCATGGGCACCCCATCCACATTTTCCGAACTGTCCAGCCAACGCGCGCCTTCGTGGTAGCTCACAGTCGCGAACTGCGGCCGTGCGATTTCGTCGCTGAGCCGCCACAACACGAATACCTTGGGCTGCGGCGAAGTCAGGTTGAGGTAATAGCCTTCCGCCTCATCGAGCATCAGCTTGAGTTCCAGGCCCGGATACAGAATTTGCCATCGCTCCTCGTCCTGCCGCATCACGCGCTCGCTGGTCCCGGTCGGGAAAATATCGCGAACCACGCCCCTCGCCTCCCAGCGGTACGGCTGCCAGGGGCTGGCGAGTTTGGCGCGCTCCATGACCACTGCAATTGGATAGGTCGCAGCCGTAATCTCGTTGGGCTCAGTCATCGTGTCCCGATTCTGCGCCTGCGAAGCCGATAATTCAACTCACCATACTGGCCAAATGGTTGATTTATCAGTAGTGTTTTCCTTGCCGTGAGGCGGGTTATTTTGCCATAATCGCTCTCCCGACCGTCCGCGCAGGCGTGCCGGGACCCATTGTACGGAGACGCAGCTTGAACGATCCGGTATTTGCAGCGAAGGCAGCCACCCCGGCCCAGGTCGCCGACCGGCTCGGGCGGCCGCTGCGCGACCTGCGCATTTCGGTCACCGACCGCTGCAACTTTCGCTGCGTCTATTGCATGCCGAAGCAGGTGTTCGGCAAGGATTACCAGTTCCTCGAGCACAAGGAGTTGCTGACATTCGAGGAAATCGCGCGGCTGGCGCGCATCTTCACCCGCCACGGCATCGAAAAAATCCGCCTCACCGGCGGCGAGCCGCTGGTGCGCCGCAACCTCGAGCGCCTGATCGAAATGCTGGCCGCGATTCCCGGGCTCGACCTGACGCTCACCACCAACGGCTCCTTGCTCGCGAAAAAAGCGCAGGCGCTCAAGGCCGCGGGCCTCAAGCGCATCACGGTCAGCCTTGATTCGCTCGATGATGCCGTGTTCATGAAGATGAATGACGTTGATTTCCCGGTGGCCAGAGTGCTCGACGGCATAGCCGCGGCCGCGGCCGCTGGCCTAACCCCGATCAAGATCAACATGGTGGTCAAGCGCGGCGTCAATGACGCGAGCATCCTGCAGATGGCGCGCCATTTTCGCGGCAGTGGCCACATCCTGCGCTTCATCGAATACATGGACGTCGGCCATACCAACGGCTGGCGCATGGACGACGTGGTCACCGCCGGGCAGATCGTGGCAATGATCAACGCCGAAGCGCCGCTCGAGCCGGTCGATCCGAATTACCGCGGTGAAGTCGCCGAGCGCTGGCGCTACCGCGACGGCAGCGGCGAAATCGGCGTGATCGCCTCGGTCACGCAGGCGTTCTGCCGCGACTGCACGCGCGCCCGGCTCTCCACCGAAGGCCGGCTTTTTACCTGTCTGTTCGCAACCGCCGGCCACGAACTCAAACCGCTGCTGCGCAGCGGCGCGAGCGACGATGATATTACCGATGCGATCGATGCGATCTGGCGCCAGCGCAGCGATCGCTATTCCGAAATCCGCACCGCGGCAACCGTTCCCCTGAAAAAAATCGAAATGTCCTATATCGGCGGGTAAGAATGGACACCCCCTACCGTCCGCAACTCACCCACGCCCGCCGGCCGCTGACTTTCACGGTCGATGCACGCAACGAGCGCGGCGAAGTGCTCGCGACTGAAATCGCCGGCGAGCATCCGCTCACGCTCTATGTCGACAAGCGCGAGATCGTGACGCTGATGACGCTCGGCGCCGCGCCGGAGGCGCTCGCAATCGGCTACCTGCGCAACCAGCGCCTCGTCGGCAGCATCGAGGAAATCGTCGCGGTGCAGGTCGATTGGGAAGTGGACTCCGTAGTCGTGACCACGCGCGACGGGCTCGTCGATCTCGACGGCCGCATGGAAAAACGCACGGTGACCACCGGTTGCGGCCAAGGCACCGTCTTTGGCGAACTGATGGATGAAATCGAGTCGATCAGGCTACCGGACGACATCGTCATGACCGAAGCGACTTTTTACAATCTGATCGACAGCGTGCGGCGTCACGATACGGTCTACAAGCAGGCGGGCGCGGTGCATGGCTGCGCGCTTGCGACCCATTCGGATGCGGGCTCCGAGATTCTGATGTTAGTCGAGGATGTCGGCCGCCACAACGCCGTCGATGCCATTGCGGGCCAGATGTGGCTGGACCGCATCGACGGCGCCGACAAGGTGTTCTACACCACCGGGCGGTTGACTTCCGAAATGGTGATCAAATGCGCGCAGATGGGAATTCCCGTCCTGGTGTCGCGCTCGGGGCTGACGCAGATGGGTTATGAGGTCGCGCAAAAAGTCGGCATCACCATGCTCGGCCGCGCGACCGGCAAGCATTACCTGCTTTTCACCGGTCATCACCGGTTCAAGAAAAACTGATGAGTAGCGCGATTACGGGAGTGATCCTCGCCGGCGGCCAGGGCCGGCGCATGGGCGGCGTCGACAAGGGCCTGCGCGAGTTGCGCGGCAAACCGATGATCGAGTGGGTGCTGGAGCGTTTTGCGCCGCAGGTCGACTCGGTGTTCATCAACGCCAACCAGAATCTCGAGCTCTACGCGCGCTTCGGCCACTCCGTAATTACCGATGAGATCGGCGGCTACGCGGGACCGCTCGCCGGACTGCAAAGCGCGTTGAGCAAGGCGCGCGATCCGCTGGTGGCGACGGTACCATGCGACTCCCCGTTTCTGCCGGCCGATCTGGTGGCGCGACTCGCGGCCGCTTTGCAAGCACGACAGGCGCAGCTCGCGGTCGCCAGAACGGGCGACCAGCCGCATCCGGTGTTCTGCCTGTGCCGGCGCGATGTGCTGCCGCATCTGACGCAATTCCTGGCCGGCGGCGGACGCAAAATCGACGCCTGGTACGCGACGTTGCAGGTGATCGAAGTCGCGTTCGACGACGCAGCGGAGGCCTTCAGCAATATCAATACGCCGGAAGAGCTGCTGGCGTTCGAACGCTCCCGCTAGCGATTCGATTATTGGGAATTACGTAACCGAGTGACAACCGTAGGGCGCGGCTTTAGCGCGCCGAACAACGCACGCAACCATCCACCACGGCGCGATGAATCCGCGCCCTACGGCGATGGCGTTTATCACGCCGATTCGAGCACCGGATGCACGGCACCCGGGGACTTGGTGAGCACCTCCGGCTTGGCGATGAAATAACCTTGAGCGTAATCAACCTCGAGCGTGCGCAGGTGTTCGAGCGTCGTTTCCTCCTCGACAAATTCGGCGACGGTCTTCAGGCCGAGGATGTGCGCGATGCGGTTGATGGCCTCGACGATGGCGTGGTCCATCGGGTCGACCGCCATGTCGCGGATGAACACGCCGTCGATCTTGATGTAATCGACCGGCAGGTACTTGAGATAGGCGAAGGAGGACATGCCAATGCCGAAATCATCGAGCGCGAAGCGGCAGCCCATCGCCTTCAATTCATGCATCAACTGTGCCGCCTTGGTGAGATTCGAGATCGCCGTGGTCTCGGTCACTTCGAAGCACAGCAGGCCGCGCGGCAGGTTGAAGCGCGTCAGCAGCTTTCGCACGAACTCGGGAAAGCTGTTGTCATTGATGCTGACGCCCGACAGATTGACGGCGTAGAAAGCATTGGTGTACGCCGTGGCCTCGTGCGGGATCGCCCCGCCCGCATGCTCCTGATGCAAAAATTCGACCAGCGAACTGATCACCCAGCGCTCGATCGATGACAGCAGGTTGTAACGTTCGGCGGCGGGCATGAAACCGCTCGGCGGAATCAGGTTGCCGGCCTGGTCGAGCATGCGCACCAGCACTTCGTAATGCGGCGCATCGTCGCTGCCTGCCCCGATTGCGATGATTTTCTGGCGGTAGAGCCGGAAATTTCCGATCTCGAACGCGTGATTGATCTGCGACACCATCTGCAATTCAGCGCTCTGGTCGCCGATCGAGCGGTCCTTGGGACGGTAGACCTGCACCCGGTCGCGCCCTTTGCTTTTCGCCTCGTAACAAGTCGCATCGGCCGTGGCCAGTGCGCTGCTGACGCTCATGTTCACGCCGTCGATCGTGACCAGGCCGATGCTGATGCCGACGCCAAAGGTCTTGTCCCGCCAGACGAAGCGAAAATCACGCACCGCTTCGCGCAGGCCATTGGCAATCCGTACCGCCTGGTCGAGCGGGCACGATTCGAGCAACCCGCCGAACTCGTCGCCGCCAATGCGCGCCAGCGTGTCGCTGCCGCGCATGCGGGCCTGCATCACGGTGGTGAGCTGGCGCAGCAGTTCGTCGCCCGCCGCGTGGCCGCAGGTATCGTTGACGGTCTTGAAGTTGTCGAGATCCATGTACATCAGCGCGTGCTGCTTGTTCTCCCGGTGCACCGAATCGATCAGATCGGCCAGCCGGCGCTCGAACTCGCCGCGGTTGAGGAGCCCGGTCAGCGCATCGTGACTCGCCTGCCAGCTCAGTTGCTGCGCCATATCCTCAATCTGGCTCACGTCGTGAAACACCACCACCCAGCCGACCAGGTTGCCGTTGCGGTCGTGGATCGGCGCGTACGAATCGCGGATCGCACAGGTGTTGCCGCTGCGCCCCAGCAGCCGGGCCGTGACGCCTTGCGGCGTGCCGTGCGCCCCGGTCTCGTCGCTGCCGGGAAGCGCGATCGGTTTGCCGGTTTGCTCGTGGACTACGCGATAGACGGCATCCAGCCGCTGGCCTTTGGCATCTATCCCGCTCCAGCCGGTGTACTGTTCCGCGATCGGATTCAGATAATCGATGCGCCCCTCGGCATCGATGGTAATCACGCCCTCGCCGATCGAATGCAGCGTCACTTCGGCGAGTTCTTTCTCGCAATACAGCGTGTCTTCGGCGCGCATGATCCGACGGCTCACCAACAACGCAACTCCCGCGCCCAGCGCCAGCATCAATGCGCCGACCACCGCGAGCGGCACCAGTGCCTCCATGCGCGGCTCAGCGGCATGGAGGGCGAACATGCCGGTCAGCGTGACGACAACGATCAATACGAGCAGCGCGCCAAACCCTGCGCGTAACACATCTTTCGACCTGGCAAAAGTGAACTGTTTCAGCACGTTACCCTAAGCATAACCGATTATGCAGCCGAATCACATCGGCACGCGCGCCGCGGGGTCCTGCCGGTAGAACAGCCTGAGCTGCTCATAAACCCGCGGATAGAGATCCATGACCGCGCGCGGAGTTTCGAAGAATGCCTCGCTCAACACGGCGAAGAACTCGCCCGGGCTCTCGGCGGCGTAAGGATCGATCGCATCTTCGTAGCCCGCCTCGACCCGTTTGCAGAAATCAGCATACGCCGTAGCAAACGCCTGCGACCAGGCCTCGCGGCTCATGTCACGGTGCAGCGGCGGAAAACCGTTGGCATCGCCGTTCAGCATGTCGAGCTTGTGCGCAAATTCGTGCACCACGACATTGATGCCGTCAGCCGATGGCGCCACGTCGGCCCACGACAGGATCACCGGGCCCTGCAGCCACGCCTCGCCCGCGTGCGGTTCGCGCTGCGTGTGGACCACGCCAGCGTCGTCGGTATACTCGTAGCGCGGCACGAACTCGTCGGGATAGACGATGACTTCGACCCAGCCGCGATAGTAATCGATGTCGAGATTGAGGATGAGCAGGCAGGCCTGCGCCGCAATCACCAGATGCATTTCCGCATCGAGCTTGAGCCCCCCTGCCCCGTGGATGGATTTGTCGTGCAAAAACAGGATCACCGACTCGCGCAGCCGTTCGCGCTCAGCTTCCGACAATCCGTGCAGAATCGGCAGACGCTCAAGGGTGCGCCGCCACTGCGCGGCATCGAGCGATGTGCGGGCGATGATACGTGCGCGCCACCAGCGCGTAAGAAATCCGAACATCGCGTCATTTCACGTCGCCGAGCTTCGCCGCGCGCGCCGGTGATTCGGCCACATCGAGCTCGACACGCTCGATCTTCGCAAAGCGCTCGCTGATCTTGCGGCTGCTGACATGCACTTCATCAACGTCATTCTTGGCCTGCTCGATATGGCGCGCGAGATTGTCCATGCGCGACTGAAAGCGGCCGAAGTCGGCGCCCAGCTTGCCCAATTCGTCCTGGATGATGTGGATCTGCCGGCGCGTCTCGACGCTCCTGATCACCGACTGCGCCGTGGTAAGGATCGCCATCAGCGTGGTCGGCGATGCGATCCAGACGCGCCTGCCCTGTGCATACTCGACCAGATCACGGTGACGGCCGTGGATCTCCGCGAATACCGATTCCGCCGGCACAAACATCACCGCGCCGTCACCGGTTTCGGCCGGAATGATGTATTTCGTTGCAATATCGTCGATGTGCTTGCGGACGTCCGCCTTGAACGCAGCAGGCGTTGCACGTTCGGCGCCAGCGAGGAACATGCGCTCATAATTTTCGAGCGGAAACTTGGAATCGACCGCGATCAGCCCCATGGGCTCGGGCAGTTTGAGCACGCAGTCGGCGCGGACACCGCGCGAGAAGGTGTACTGAAACTCATACGCCGTTTCGGGCAGGAGGTTGCGGACTATCTGCTCGAGCTGCATCTCGCCGAACGCGCCGCGGGAGCGTTTGTCGCCGAGCAGGTCCTGCAGGCTGACGACGCTGCCGGTCAGGGTCTCGATCTTCTTCTGCGCCTCGTCGATGGTCGCCAGCCGCGTCATGACATTAGTGAACGTTTCGTTGGTTTTCTTGAATCCTTCGTCCAGCCGCTCGCCGACCTTGACGCTGATCTGCTCCAGGCGCTCGTCGATTTTCCCGCTCAGCGCCCGGGTAATTTCGGCCAGTTTTTCCAGCATCGCTTCGCGGCCTGATCCAAGGGATTCAGACAGGGTCAGCTGCAGCGCGTGCAGCATGTCACGCGTCTGCTTGAGTTCATCGGCGGTCGAGCTGCGCAAGCGTTCGGAATTGTCGGTAAGTGCGGCGGCAAGACGATCGCCCTGCTTGGATAGCCCGTCGTGCAAATTGACCAGCATCGCCCGATGCTGCTGCTCGACTCCCTGGGCGAGCGACGTTGGCAGCTCATCGACACGGCGCTGCAGCGTGCCGATGCGCCACGCGAGCCACGCGATCAGCGCGACGGCGATCAGGACCAGGATGAGTGCGGCTTCGTCCATGCGGCGAGAGAGTCAGGCGGCGGTATTCTACCCTGCCGGGGGCGGACTCACATTTCACGCAAGGCGACGAGCGGCGGCTGATTGAGCGCAGCGCGCGCGCCGGCGACCAGGTTCACCGCCACGCAGGCGACGCCGAGCAGCGGCCCCGCCAGCCAGATCCAGTGGTTGACCTGGGGCGCCAAATCGAACACCTGTCGGGCAATGAGAAAACCGATCACGGTGGCGCCTGACGCCGCCAGCAACCCCGCGAGCAAACCCAGCGCGACGAACTCGGCGCGCTGCGCCGCCAGCACCTGTGAGCGCGAAGCTCCGAGCGCACGCATCACCGCCGCTTCCTGCACGCGCTCGTCGCGGGTCGCGAGCAGCGCCGAGTACAACACCAGGATGCCGGCCCCGACTGCGAACAGAAACACCAGCTGCACCGCGCGGATTACCTGCTCCAGCGCGCTTTGCGCCTGGCGCAGGATCGCGCTCATGTCGACTACCGTCACGTTGGGGAAGCGCTGCGACAGGCGGCTGGTAAACTGCGCCTGCGCCGGCGGCAGATGAAAGCTCGTGATGTAGCTGGTGGCTGCACTCGCGAGCAACCCCGGGGTGGCGATGACGAAAAAATTCACCTGCATCGAATCCCAGTCGAGCTTGCGCACGCTCGTAATCGGCGCGCTGAAGGTCTGGCCCGCCACCTGCCAGGACAAGCGGTCGCCGAGCTTCCAGCCGAGCGAACGCGCAATACCCTCCTCGACCGACAGCGCACCCCGCGCGATATCGTCCTGCGAAAACCCGCGGCCCGCGGTTATGCGGTTGTGCCCGGGCAATGCATCCATGTAGGAAAGATTGAATTCCCGCTCCACGAGCCTGCGCTCGCGTTCCACGTAATGCTCGACATCGACCGGCGCGCCGTTGCGCGCCACCCACCGCCCGCGCACCATGGGATAGGTCCGCGGCGGCGCGATGCCGTGGTCGCGGAAGAACTCCAGCAGCAGCGCGCGCTGCTCCGGCTGGATATTGACGATAAAGCGGTTCGGCGCGTCCGTGGGAATTCTGGCCTTCCAGGTGGCCAGCAGATCGCCGCGGGTAAAGCTCAGCAGCAGAATCGCCGTGAGACCCAATGCCAGCGCGAGGACCTGCACGGTGTTGGTCGCGGCGCGGCGCCTCAGGTTAGCGAGTCCATAGCGCCAGGTCAGTCCCGCCACGCGGGTCGCGCCCCCCAGTACATGCAGCGCGCCGAACGCGATGCCGCCGAACACGACAAACGCCGCGGCGAAACCGCCGAGCACGATGAGCCCGAGCCTGGCCTCGCCCGCCTGCCAGACAAGCAGCGCCGCGATCACTGTCAGACCCGCGCCGTAGGCTGCAAGCGCGCGTTCGCGCGGCAGGCCGAGGTCGCGCCGGATCACCCGCAGCGCCGGCACATGCTGAAGCTGAAGCAGCGGCGGGAGCGCGAAGCCCAGCAGCAATGCAATGCCGATCAGGAATCCCTGCAGCGCGGGCAGCAGCGTCGGCTGCGGCAGCGGCACCGCGACCAGATCTGCCACCAGCCACGCGATCGCGAGCTGGGCGAGGTAGCCCGCGATGCAACCCGCGGCGCCGGCAAGCGCGCCGAGCGCCGCGAACTCGCCGGCGAACAATCCGAGCAACTGGCGTTGCGAAGCGCCCGCGCAGCGCATCACTGCGCAGCCATCGAGATGCCGCTGCGAGTAGCGGCGCGTGGCAAGCGAGATTGCCACTGCCGCCAGCACCACGGCGAGCAACGAGGTCAGCCCGACGAACTTCTGCGCCCGCTCCAGGGTGACCCGGATTTCCGGGCGCGCGTTGGCAAGACTCTGCAGCGACTCCCCGCGTCCGAGCCTGGGCGTAACCCATAGCTCGAATGCCTCGACGCTTGCGCGCGGCCCTGCGGCGAGCAGTTGATACCACACCCGGCTGCCGGTCTGGACCAGGCCCGTTGCCGGGATATCGGCCAGGTTCATCATCAAGCGCGGCGCGATGTTGAAGAACGACACGCCGCGGTCCGGTTCAAGCGTGAGGATCGCGCTCACGCTGAGTTTGATCGCGCCCAGTTCGAGCGCGTCGCCGACCGTCAGCGCCAGCGCCAGCGCAAGCCGCTCGTCAATCCATATCGACCCCGGCGGCGGCACCGCGCCGGTCTCCGCATCGGGCAGGTTGAGCCCGGCCGCAACGCGCAATTTGCCGCGCAACGGATAGCCGCCCGACACCGCCTTGACCGCGACGATCTGGGCCTGATCGTGCGTGCGCGCCATGCTGATAAAGCCGGTGCTTTCCGCCAGCCGCAAACCCTGCCGCGCGATCTCGTCGCGCACGGATTGCGGCCACGGATGATCGGCGATCATCGCGAGATCGGCGCCGAGCAACTGATGCGCCTCGCGCGTCAGCGACTGGCGCACCCGGTCGGCGAAGAAACCCACGCTGGTCACGCTCGCGACGGCCACCACCAGCGCCAGCGCGAGGATACGCAACTCCCCCGCGCGCCAGTCGCGCAGCAGCATTTTCAGTGAAAGCATGCCCATGAGGCCAAAATTCCTTTCAATTCTTCTCAAGCCGGCCGCCGGCGAGACGAATCAGCCGCATGCAGCGGCGCGCGAGCATTTCGTCGTGAGTGACGAGAACCAGAGTCGTGCCCCGCTCCGCATTGAGTTCGAATATGAGATCGATGATGGAAGCGCCCGTCGCGGGATCGAGATTGCCCGTCGGCTCATCGGCGAGCAGGAGCTTGGGGCCGGTCACGAACGCGCGCGCCAGCGCGACGCGCTGCTGCTCGCCCCCGGAAAGTGTCTTCGGGTAATGCCGCAGGCGCGCGCCGAGGCCAACGCGCTCGAGCAACGCCACGGCGTGAGCGGCGGCATCGCGGTCGCCCGCGAGCTCGAGCGGCAGCATTACGTTCTCCATCGCGTTGAGCGCCGGCAACAGATGGAATGACTGAAACACGAAACCGAGCAGTTTCGAACGCAGCGCCGCGCGGCCGTCCTCATCGAGGCTGAACAGATCGCGCCCGTCGAGCGCCACGCTGCCGGTGCTGGGATTATCCAGACCGCCGAGCAAGCCCAGCAGCGTCGATTTCCCCGAGCCCGAGGCGCCAACCACGGCCACTGCTTCACCGGGCATGACCTCGAGGTCGATATCCTGCAGAATAGCGAGTGTGTCCGTACCGTTGGGTACGATCTTCGACAGCTTGCTTGCCCTGACAATCGGAATTTTGGTCTCCATGGGAAAAATATTGATCGCGCTCGCGCTGCTGGGTTGCGGACTGGCGCATGCCACCCCGGCGCTGCTGGTCTTCGGCGACAGCCTCTCGGCCGCATATGGCATCGGCCAGCAAGCCGGCTGGGTCGCGTTGCTGCAGGAACGCCTGCGCCAGAAGCGGCTGGATTATACCGTGATCAACGCCAGCGTCAGCGGCGAGACCACGAGCGGCGGCGCGGCGCGAATTGCCGCCCTGCTCGCCGCCCACAAACCGGCCATCGTGGTCGTGGCGCTGGGCGCCAACGACGGTCTGCGCGGCCTGCCGCTCGCGCAAATGCGGGACAACCTTGAGGGCATATTGCGCGCCGCGCAAAAGTCCGGCAGCCGGGTGCTGCTCGCGGGCATGAAAATGCCGCCCAACTACGGGCCGCAGTATACGCAGGACTTCGCCCAGGCGTACGTCGCGCTCGCCCGCCAGTTCAAATGCGCGCTGGTGCCGTTTCTGCTCGACGGCGTGGCCGGCAAACGCGAACTGTTTCTGGAGGACAATCTGCATCCCAACGCGCAGGCCCAGCCGGTCATCCTCGAAAACGTCTGGAAGCGACTCGCGCCGATGCTGAAGTAAGTGTTACGCGCGGGAAGGATCGTCCACCGGCAAGCCCGCGCTTTTCCACTCCGGATAACCGTCTTCAAGACGGCGCGCCTTGATTCCCTTCTTGCGCAATACCTGGACCGCTTCGTACGCCAATAGGCAATAGGGGCCACGGCAGTAGGCGACCACCTCCTGACCCGCAGGAATCTGGTGCAGCCTTTTCTTCAAATCCGTTACCGGTACATTGATCGCCCCGCGGATGTGTCCCTGCGCGTATTCCTCGGGCGGACGCACGTCCAGGACCGTCACCAGTCCCTGCTTGACCCGCTGCCACAGTTCCTTCGCCGGGACGGGCTCGAGGTCGTCTTTGCTGTCGCGAAAAAGCTTGACCAGCCGGTCCACGTCAGCAACGTGTTCTTCTCCCACCGCGCGCAGCGCAGCGAGCAACCGCACGATGCCATCGCCCGCGACCCGGTAGTAAACGTAAAGGCCTTCCTTGCGCGCAGTCACCAGCCCCACCTGCCGCAGTTGCTGCAGATGTTGCGAGGTATTGGCGACGGCGAGCCCGGTCAGGCGCGCGAGCTGCTCGACGCTGCGCTCGCCCTGTGCCAGGAATTCCAGCATTTCCAGGCGCTTCCCGCTGGATAACGCCTTGCCGATACGCGCGAACTGCCCGAACAAGTCGCTCTTGAAGTTAGGTTCCGGCATCGCGCCACGCTCCGTCCGCTTGACTATTCAAGTAATCAATTGAATAATACTATCATATTTCTCCCTTTAGTTTACCCCCCAACAGAGCGCAGGAGATTCCACGATGAAAACATTGTTCATACTGAACGACGCACCCTACGGCAGCGAGCGCAGCTATAACGCGCTGCGTCTCGCACGCTCGCTGGTGAAAGCGGGGAGCGACGAGGTCAAGGTGTTCCTGATCGGCGATGCCGCCGCCTGCGCCAAGGCCGGGCAAAAGGTTCCGCCGGGCTTTTACAATATCGGTGACATGCTGGGCATGACGCTGCGTGCCGGCGCCGAGGTCGGTGTCTGCGGGACCTGCATCGACGCGCGCGGCATTGCCGAAACCGATCTGGTGCAAAGTGCCCATCGCAGCACGATGGATGAATTGACCGCGTGGACGCAGTGGGCCGACAAAGTGCTGGTGTTCTAAGTCATGGCTACCGGCAAAACGGTTTTGATTTTGGGGGGCGGCGTTGGAGGCATCGTCGCCGCGACACGGCTGCGGCAGCGGCTTGCTCCGGAGCACCGGGTGGTGCTCGTGGAAAAGGAAGCCGATCACGTTTTCTCGCCATCGTTGCTTTGGCTGATGCTCGGCGAGCGCAGCCCCGGGCAGATCTCCCGCCCGATAGCAGCGCTCACCAAGCGCGGGATCGAGCTGATCCGGGGCTCGATCGAGCGCATCGATCCGGCCACGCGAACGATCCGCGTGAACGGCGCGGACATCGCGGGCGATTACATGGTGGTTGCGCTCGGCGCAGAACTCGCTCCGGAACTTATTCCCGGTCTTGCGGAGGCGGGGCATAACTTCTACACGCTCGCCGGATCCCAATCGCTGCGTTCAGCGCTGCCGAAATTGAGCAAAGGCCGCCTCATCGTCCTGGTCGCGGCTATGCCCTTCAAATGCCCGGCTGCCCCCAATGAGGCGGCGATGCTGCTCGAATACGATTGCCGCCGGCGCGGCGTCCGCAAGAACGTCCAAGTGGACCTCTACACGCCTGAGCCTGGGCCCATGCCCGTAGCCGGACCGGCGGTGTCCGCGGCATTGCGGCAAATGGTCGAAGCAAAAGGCATCGGCTATCACCCCGGCCATGCGGTAACGGGCGTGGATCCCGCCCGACACCGGATCGCTTTCGCTAACGGCGCCGGGGCCGATTTCGATTTGCTCGCGTACGTGCCGCCGCATCGCGCGCCCAAGGTGGTCCGCGATGCAGGAATGTGCGGTGAAAGCGGCTGGATCCCCGTCGACCGGGGCACGCTCGAAACCAGGTTTCCCGGCGTCCATGCCATCGGTGACGTCGCCGGAATCATGCTTGCCTCTATCGGTAAACCGCTGCCCAAGGCGGGCGTGCTCGCGCACAACGAAGCGGAGGTGGTCGCGCACAACATTGTCCAGGCGATCACGGGCAAGGGAGAGCGGCGGCAGTTTACTGGCAACGGCGAGTGTTTTGTGGAAATCGGCGACGGCCGCGCCGCTTTTGGCAACGGCAACTTCTACGCCGATCCGGCGCCGCAGATCCAGCTCAGGAAACCGGGCATCCTCCTGCATCTGGGCAAGGTTCTCTACGAGAAGTTCTGGCTTTACCGGCAGTTTTGACCGCTGATGAACAAGAACCCACTGGTCGAGTTTTCCATCGCCCGTCCGAAACTCATCTTCGGACTGGTATTGCTGATCACTCTGATTTTCGCCGCGCAACTGCCGAAAATCCAGCTCGACACCAACCCGAAGAACATGCTGCCGCCGACTTCCGACGTGCGCGTGTGGAACGACAGCGTGGACCGGACCTTCGCCCTCTACGAAGACACCGTCGTGGTCGGGATTGCCCACCCGAAGAGCGTGCTGAACCGCGCCACCCTCGAGAAAGTGCGCGACATTACGGCCGAAGTCCTGAAGATCAAAGGCGTGGCCGGGCGCGACGTTTCCAGCTTCACCACCATCGACAACGTCACGGCGGTGGCCGATGGGCT
>Ga0080064_1001891_pt1 | contig 38802 bp, 39 predicted proteins | sample Subgrocontami54m_FD_69260 | JGI IMG/M metagenome (GOLD analysis project Ga0080064, IMG submission 69260) | Subsurface groundwater microbial communities from S. Glens Falls, New York, USA - GMW46 contaminated, 5.4 m (SPADES assembly) (version 2) ...
GCAGCGGCTCGTTGTCCCAGTGCACCGGCTCGTGGTGAAGCACGCCGGTCCAGAGCAGCTCCGCGACGGATTCGAGCGAGCAGCCGCTGCGGGCAAGATCCAGCGCGGAGCGGCCGCGGTAGAGCGGGCCCTCGGGCGTGATCTCGGTGATCGAGGTGTTGATCACTGGCTGGCCGCCCCAGCGCATCGCCGACTCGGCCATCGCACCCTGGCCGTGGCGCACCACGCTGCGCGCACGCACCTTCTCGATGTCCTCGCGGTAATACAGGCGCTGCTTGCGATCGAGCTGCGCCACCGAGCGGATCAGTCCCCGGCTGACATAGGTATACAGCGTCTGCGGCTTGATGCGCAGCAGGCGGGGGGGCGCCCCCCCCCCCCCCCCGCCCGGGGCGGGGGGGGGGGGGGGGGGGGGGGGGGGGGGGGGGGGGGGGGGGGGGGTTATCCCACGCGGCGACCCGTCCCCCTCACCCCTGCCCCTCTCCCCCGGAGTACCGGGGGAGAGGGGAATTGAGGGTGTTGTCATTCTGACAATCAATAGAGCCTGCGACTACGCAATGGTCCTTCCCCGACTATCTACTCTACCCTGGCGGTCGCCCGTTCGCAATTGCTTCTTCCTCGGCCAACGCCGCGTCGTTGCTCGCCAGGCCCTGGGCGGCGCGCAGGCGGTCCACTTCCGCGAGCACATCGAGGATGACGCCGGCGTTGGTAGTCACATTTCGATACTCCACTCCAAACGCCCAGATATTGATGAGCACCGTCAAGAAAGCGAGCGTCGCATGAATCGACCAGTGCCAGGCCTGAAGCTGGGCCCCAGCGCCCGCGGCGGCGGCGGCAATGGCGATCAGCATCGCGAACAGCGCCGGCGGAAACGTGGCCCGCTTCAATTCACGCGTGAGCTTGTGCAAAGGCGCATCGGGAAGCCGGTAGGCCAGCGTGACTTCCTTGACCCAACGGCCCGTGCCCAGGAAATACGTGAAGATGATGCAATGCACCAGCAAGATGCCGAGCGCCGTGCACAGGCCGAGCACGAAATGGATGACGAAGATCTCGTCGCGCCGTGTGCGGTCTTCGGTGATGAAGTGCCACAAGCCGACGCCGATGGTCGCCAGCAGCAACGCCATGACAAGGCCGGCCAGAACGGTGAAGGTGCGGGTCATGAAGGATATTATATGATGCCCCTTACCAGCCCGCAGCGCAAGCAAGGGCGTCGAGAAACCCTTGCTTGCGCTGCGGGCTGGCGGTGAGGTGACAAAAATGCAACTCGCGAATCACACCTTTCTCGTCACCGGCGGCAGCTCCGGCCTGGGCGCCGCTTGTGTGCGCCGCTTCAGCGCTCAAGGCGCCAACGTCGTCATCGCCGACGTCAATGAGGCGGCGGGCCAGGCTCTCTCCCAGAAATTCGGACGATGCACTGTTTTCGCACGCACCGATGTCACGGACGAAGCGAGCGTCCAGCAAGCCATCGACAAAGCGTTGCGGTTCGGACCGCTCTGCGGCGTTGTGCAATGCGCCGGCATCGTCCATGGCGAGAAGATCGTCGGCAAGGACAGGCCGCATCCGCTCGCCGCATTTGCGAAGGTGATTGGCGTCAACCTCATCGGCACCTTCAACGTGCTGCGCTTGGCGGCGGCGGCGCTGGCGAAGAACACACCCACGGCCGGCGGCGAGCGCGGCGTCATCATCAACACGGCTTCGGTGGCGGCGTTCGAAGGACAAATCGGTCAGGCGGCGTATGCGGCATCGAAAGGCGGCGTTGCCAGTCTGACGTTGCCGGCGGCGCGCGAGCTGGCGAAACTCGGCATCCGCGTCGTCGCGATCGCACCGGGGATTTTCGACACGCCGATGCTCGCCAGTTTGCCCGAACCGGTGCGGATCTCGCTCGGTCAGCAAACGCCGTTTCCACCGCGCCTGGGGCGGCCCGAGGAATATGCGGCACTCGCCCAGCATATCATCGAAAACGAAATGCTCAACGGGACCGTGATTCGCTTGGATGGCGCGATTCGCATGGCGCCGAAGTGAACGAGCGTGGCACGCCTGTGGGGTACGTTGCCAACGTGCCCGTAACGATTGGGCACGTTGGAAACGTACCCCACAGGAACAGGTCAACGCGGCTTCGACGCAATCTTGCGACGAACCTGCCCGATCGGGATCTTCGGCTCTGAGCATGTGAAAAAATCAAAACCGTCTCTCGCAAAGTCGCAAAGGCGCCAAGAATACCCAAGAATTCATGGCTATCTTTCTTGTTGCTTGGCGTCTTTGCGACTTTGCGAGAGATTTTTTCACAAACTCTCTGTCTTGATGGGATTCGAAAGGCGCCGCAGGATGCGGCTCAAGGTCGTGTCCCGCGTATTGACAAACAGCTCCATCTGCACCGCCAGCGCCGCGAGAATGTGCTCCTCTTGTGCCAGGCCCATGTCCTTGGCGACTTGCCCAAACTTTGCGAAATCGCCGCGACGCCGCAAAGCTGCCAGCACGCACTCGATATCCGCCGGCGCTAGCACGCCCAGCTGTTGCAGAATCTCACCGATGCGTTTTCGCTCGAGCATGCTTTGTTTCCGCGTTTCTCCGGTCGCTTACGCTCCCGGCTCGCCAAAATCGTCTTGCGATCCAAACATAGCTCACGACGGGCGCTGACGCTGGGAAAAAGCCGTTGCGAACCATGGCGTCAAGCCAGTAGATTATTTCCATGGCGCAACCAAATGTCCTCGACATTTACCGGCAGTTTTGCTTGAAGTTCATCCTGAGCGGCTTGCAAAGCGTCGTCGGCAAGCCCAAGACGGTGGTCACGGACGCTGCGCAGTACCAGAATCTGATCGTCTACCCCATCTGGAACATGCTGCCGCTGCCAATCCGTCTCATGGACCACGTCTTTCCAGCGCGAGAATTCGATGGACGACGCGGAAATGCAGCTGTGGTCGCAGTACATTAACGCCGCGGACATGATGTAACACCGCGGCTTGCCGTTTAGAAGCTGTTTCAAAACGGGGACTGGCCCATTTGCCTTGTGGGGCCTGTCCCCGTTTTGAAACAGCTTCTTAGCGCACCGAGTATCCCACGCAAGTGCGGCGCGGCAGGCCAAAAATCAACAAACCCATGAACTCTTCCCCCGAAGTCCTGTGTGCCGGCATCATCGTCGCCGATCATTTATGCACGCCGATCGAGCGCGTGCCGAATGCTGGCGAGCTGGTGATGGCCGACGGCATGCTCTTGACCATCGGCGGTTGTGCGGCCAACGCGGCGGTCGATCTCGCCAAGATGGGTGTGCGGCCGGCGATCGTCGGGCGTGTCGGCAAAGACGCGTTCGGCCGCATCGTCAGCGACTTTTTGCGAGATGCAAAGGTCGATACCACGAACATCCGCGTCAGTGCGACCGCCGACACCAGTCAAACGCTCATCGTCAACGTGAAGGATCAAGATCGGCGTTTCATCCACACGTTCGGCGCGAATGCCGAATTCAGCGCCGGCGACATTCCGCTGCACCTCTTGGATCATTGTAAAGTGCTGTACGTCGGCGGTTATTTGCTCATGCCGGGATTGCAGGACGAAGAGTTAGCCGAAGTGTTCGCCGCCGCGCGGGCCAAGGGCGTCAAGACGGTTGTCGACGTCGCCATCCCGAAACCCGGCGACTATTGGCCGCGCTTGCGGAAGTTGTTGCCGCACGTCGATGTGTTCTTGCCGAACAATCTCGAAGGCGAATTGATCACGGGTGAGAAGGACGCCGTGCGGCAGGCGGAGATGTTTCATCAATGGGGGGCGCGGACGGCCGTCGTCACCATGGGCGGCGACGGTTCGGTGCTCGTGCAAGATGGGTTGCGCCTGCGCGCCGGCGTCTACCGCGTGCCTTTCGTCGATGGCTCGGGCGGCGGCGATGCCTTCGACGCCGGCTACATCTACGGTCTCCTTCGCAACTTCGGTCCGGAAGATTGTCTGCGCGTCGCCAGCGCCCTGGGCGCCAGCTGTGTGCGCGCCGTCGGTACTACGCCGGGTGTTTTTACCCGGCCGGAGTGCGAGGCGTTTCTCCAAGTGCAAGCGTTAAAGGTCGAACGGTTTTGATTGGTCGCGGCTGCCATTTGGGCAGTCGAGCTGTCGCCAGACCACATTTCATTCAGGGGGGTCGATCGCTGAACGAAACACACACTTGAAATCTTCCGCAACCTATTATCCCGTCAGCAGTTGTGGATTCAGGGTGCATTTCATTCGGCACTTGGGGTGTGTGCTGAACGCAAATGAATGAAACGGGAAGCTGTGGATTGGTGGTGAAGCAGGGTCTCACTACCTCAAAAGGTCGAACAACCGTTCCAGAAACGGCGCCTGCTCCGGATGCAATATCCGCCGCGCTTCTTCCAATGACACGAAACGGGCCTGATCGATTTCCCACGAAGCACAGTGCGGTTCGGCGTCGGCCGGCGTCGGCCCGGCGAAGGCGTGGATCGTCTTGCCGCTCTTGCTGTACTTGATCGTGCCGAGCGGCGTCAGCGTCCCGGCGGTCACGCCCGTTTCCTCCATCGTTTCACGGCGCGCGGTCTCTTCCAGGTCGGTTTCGTCGGGGTCGGGTTCGCCCTTGGGAATGCTCCACGGCTTGTGCCGATTGTAATTGCCGCTCGCATGGACGAGAAGCACCTCCAACCCCTGCGGCCCGGTGCGATACAAGAGTGTTCCGGCGGATGTCTTCATGTAGGTTAGGTTTCCAACCTGACCGGCTTCGGTTGCCTTGTGATGCTACGAGCGGTCAGGTTGGAAACCTAACCTACGATCGGCCCGTACATTTCCGGCCGGCGATGGGCGAGGCGATCGAGTTCATATTCGCCGGGGATGTGGACGATGCGCTTTTGCCGGGCACGCTCGGGATCGATGTCGGCGTACAGAATGCATGGCTCATCATCATCGCTTTTGGCCAGAAAATTGCCGCTGCAATCGAGAATCCGGCTCAGGCCGATGAACTGGAAGCCGCGCTCGCTGCCGATGCGATTGACGGCGGCATAGTAAATGTGGTTTTCCAGGGCCCGCGCCGGGATGATGACGTTGGCGGTCGATCGGGCGCCGGTGGGCCAGTTGGTCGGCATCAGCACCAGGTCGGCGCCGAGCAGCGTCAGACAGCGCGCCGATTCCGGAAAGCTGCCGTCGTAGCAGATCGTGATGCCGACGCGCAAGCCGCCGAGATCGTGGACGGCAAAAGGCAGATCGCCGGGCGTCGTGAAGCGATCGACGCCGAGGAAGGGCAAGTGGATCTTACGATAGGTCGCCGCCACGCCGCCCGGACCGATGAGCGCGCAAGCATTGAAGAGTGCGCCGTCGCCCGGGCGCGCTTCGAGCATGCCCACGGCAGCCCACACGCCCAATTCCCGACAATCGTTCGCGAGAGCATCGGTGCTTGGCCCAGGGATCGTCTCAGCATGCGGCCAGGCTTCCTGCTTGCCGGCAAAGCAATAGCCGCTCAGGATGCACTCCGGAAAGACGACGAGGCGCGCCCCCTTTGCGGCCGCTTCACGCAGCTGCCCACGAATGGCGGCAAGGTTTGCTTCCTTGGCGCCGAAGCTGCAATCCATCTGCGCGGCGGCGATTTTCCACGTGGACATGACCCTTATTGTTGCCGTCAGCCACCTGTCTGGCAACACCGGCAATCTGCCCTAGCCAGGCCTTGCCCAGAACCATTACAATCGCCGCGCTGATTCCCTTCAGGAACGGATTCCATGCAACGCGTTGCTCGACTGCGCTCGGAGCAAACCTTTCATGACGAGCAAGCGCGCCTGCGCGCCCCTGATTTGGCCCGCCAGTCGCAGGCCTTCTCCGACGAAGCGTTTCTCGATCACGAAAGTTGGATCCGACCCGCCATCGCGCGGCTGGGCGACGTGCGCGGCCGGCGTTTGCTTGATTTGGGCTGCGGACACGGCATGGCCGCCATCGTTCTCGCGCGTGCCGGCGCCCGAGTGACCGGGCTCGATTTGTCCACCGGCTACCTGCGCGAAGCCGACCTGCGGGCGCAAGCCAATGGTGTGCGCGTCGCCTGGGTCGCCGCGGACGCCGAACGCCTTCCCTTCGCCGACGCCTCGTTTGACGCCATCTGGGGCAACGCGATCCTGCATCATTTGGATCTCGAACAAGCAGGACGCGAACTGCGGCGCGTGTTGCGGCCCGGCGGCGTCGCGGTCTTCAGCGAGCCGTGGGGCGAAAATCCATTGCTCCAGTGGGCCCGGCGCCGGCTGCCCTACCCCCGCAAGGGACGCACGCCGGATGAAACGCCGCTGAAGCGCCACGGCGTGGACCTGCTACGCCAGTATTTTCCCGGCCTGTTGGTCGAAGGGCATCAACTGATCGCGATGGTCGGGCGCCTGCTCGGTCCGCGGCCTTGGCTGGCGCGTTGGGATGCTCGTCTGCTGCGGCATGTGCCCGGGTTGCAGCGCTGGTGCCGCTATGCCGTGTTGACCTTGCTTTGCCCGGCGTGATGGACGACGCCGGCGCCGTTGCGCCTGCCGCGCGAATTGTCGGAAAAAATGGCGGAATACAGTTGAGAAGCCCCCTGCCCATGCCGTATAGATGAAGTTATTCAGCGCGCCTCATCGCCTATCCTTCCTCTGATCGCCCGATTGCGGTTATGTGCACTGCCAATCTGCTTGGGGAATCGAAGTCGTCGCACCCCCCCCTTCCCCCCCTTCGCAAGGGGGGGAAGGGGGGGGTGCGACGCCCGCACTGATGGCCATGCCCGAGCCGGAAGGCATCATGACACCTTCAGCGAAACTCGCTGTCTGTCTCGTCGATGACGATGCGGAGCTGCGCGCTTCGTTCAAATCGCTGTTAAAGACGTCCGGCATCCTCGTGACGACTTTCGCCAGCGCCGAAGAGTTTTTGGCGAACTATGACGACAAGGGCTTCGGCTGCGTTGTGCTCGATGTGCGCATGCCGGGAATGGGCGGCTTGGAAATGCTCGATGCGCTGCGGCAACGGCAGATTTTCATCCCGGTAATCATGCTCACGGGCCACGCCGACATCAGGCTCACCGTGCAAGCAATGCGCAAAGGCGCCCTGGACGTGCTCGAAAAGCCGTTCCGCGAGGAAGAGTTGTTTGCCCTGGTCCGCCAGGCGTTCGCACGCTTCGAGAAACTGAAACGCTTTCAAGCGGAGCGGCAGGCCATCGCGCCGCGCATCGCCCTGTTGACGCCACGCGAAATCGAAGTGCTCGATCTCATGGTGGCCGGCAAGAAGAACAAAAAGATCGCCGAGGAGCTGGGCATCAGCACCAAGACGCTCGACATCCACCGCGCCAACATCATGCGCAAGATGCAAACCAAAACCGTCGCCGACCTGGTCCGCTGGCGCATGATGGAAAAGGCGGATCCGTACGCTTTCAATCCACTGTCATGAGCGCGCCGTCGCCAAGTCGCAAGCGCCAGTCGCACATATAATTCTTCGCGTGACTCCTCCGCAAGCGAACCCATGAAATACGCCATCGTCATCCCAGACGGCTGCGCCGACGAGCCCCAGGAATCGCTCGGCGGCAAAACACCGCTGCAAGCCGCGCACAAGCCGAACATGAACCGCATCGCTCAGCTCGGCGTCGTGGGCCGCACCGACAATGTGCCGCCCACGCTGACGCCGGCCAGCGACGTCGCCACGCTCAGCCTATTCGGCTACGATCCGCTCCAGGTCTACACCGGCCGGGCGCCGCTCGAAACCGCGGCCATGGGGATCAAGCTGGGACCGACCGATTGGGCGATTCGCTGCAATCTGGTTCACGTCGAGCGCGAAGAGATGCGCGATTTCACGGCTGGGCATATCACGTCCGAAGATGGCGCCGCGCTGATGAAAACCATCCAGGAAAAGCTCGGCGGACCCGTACCCCCCCTTTCCCCCCCTTCTCAAGGGGGGGCGAGGGGGGGTGAACGCGGCACGCTCGAATTCCATGCCGGCGTCAGCTATCGCAATATTCTCGTCTATCGCGGCGCCGATGCCCCGTTTAGTGCGGCCACGAAGACCCAGCCGCCGCACGATATTCCTGATAAGGCAATCGCCGATCATCTGCCTCAGGGTCCAGGCAGCAACTTGTTGCGCCATTTGATGGAAAAAAGCCGTGCCGTGTTGCGCGACCATCCAACGAACCGAGCGCGACAAAAGCCGGCGACGCAAATTTGGCTCTGGGGTCAGGGCAAGGCCCCGGCGCTGCAACCGTTCACCCAGGTCTACGGCAAGAAGGGCGCCATTCTCAGCGCCGTCGATCTGGTCCGCGGCGTCGGCGTGCTTTTGGGCTGGACGCGCATCGACGTGCCCGGCGCCACCGGCTATCTCGACACCGACTATGCCGCCAAGGGCCGCTTTGGAGTGGAGGCGCTCAAGTCGCACGACCTGGTCTGCGTTCACGTCGAAGCGCCGGATGAAGCATCGCACGAAGGCAAGGTTGGCGAAAAGGTACTCGCCCTGGAGCGCATCGACGAGCACATCGTCGGCCCGCTCTTGGCAGCGCTGCCGGGCTACGGAGACTGGCGCATCCTCGTCTCCCCAGACCACCGCACACCGCTTAGGACACGCGCACATTCCTACGGCATGGTCCCGTTCGCCGTGGCGGGCAGCGGCGTCGCGGCGCGGGGCCAGCCGTCGTACGACGAAGTGGTCGCCGCCGCGTCGTCCTTGGAGTTTGCCAAAGGCCACGAATTGATGAAGTGGTTTCTGAGTTAGCTGCGGATGCTGCGAGCGCGAAACGGTAAACAATCACCGGCTCTTGCAATTTGCAATGGTCAATTTTCAATTTTCAATTCCCCTCTCGTCCGTTATGATCCAGGGAGCTAACCGTCTCCTTGATGAGGTTGCCATGCATCGTTTGCTGCCGTTCCTTTTGCTCGCGATCATGCCATGGGTGGGCGCCGCCCAGGAAAAGCCAGCTCCCGCCGTCCAGGTCACCTGGCATGGGCAGTCGTTCTTCACGGTCAAGTCAAGCCAGGGCACCGTCGTCGCCTTCGATCCGCACCTGATCGAGCAGTACGGCCGGCCGATGGGCCTGCGCGCCGACATCATTCTCGTCAGCCACAATCACAAGGACCATACCCAGGTCGCGGCCCTGGACAATGGACGCGACAAGGACGTGCGCATCCTCTCCGGCCTCAAGGGCGCCGGCCTCAAGGCCGACTGGAACGACGTGGATGAGAAGGTGAAGAACGTGACCATCCGCAACGTCGGCACGTATCACGACGACACCGAAGGCATGCAGCGCGGCAAAAACAGCATCTTTATCATCGAAATAGACGGCTGGCGCATCGCGCACCTCGGCGACCTGGGCCATCAGCTTACGCCCGCGCAGGTCAAGAAGATCGGCCCGGTCGACGTGCTCATGGTCCCCGTGGGCGGCGTTTACACGCTGAACGGCGCCGAGGCGAAAAAGATCGTCGCCCTGCTTCAGCCCAAGGAGTACATCTTCCCGATGCACTACGGCACCAAGGCGTTCGACGATCTCTTGCCGATCAACGAGTTCCTGGAAGACCAGGATCGCGCGAAAATCGCCCCAACGAACGACAACAAGACTTTCCTTAACCGCGACCCGACCCGGCCCCGGCCGTTAATCGTGCAACTTCACTACTGGCCGAAAGGGAAGGAGCCGGAGTAGAATGTGCTCGTGGGGCAGGCTTCCAGCCTGCCAATGCAAAGGCAGGCTAGAAGCCTGCCCCACCTGCCTTCAGGATGAAGAGGGGCCACGATGGCCAACGACCTGACCATTCGCCAAGCCGGGGCGATTCCGCTCAAGAACGGGCGTCTCTGCCTCATCACCTCCCGCAACGGCAAACGCTGGGTCATTCCCAAAGGTCTTATCGAACCGGGCCAAAGCGCCGGCGAAACCGCGCTGCAAGAAGCATGGGAAGAAGCCGGCCTGGTCGGCACCCTCGAGCCGGCGCCGGTCGGCAGCTACCTGTATGACAAAGAAGGCAACACCTATCACGTCACGGTGTTTGTGATGCGCGTGACCGAAGTCGCGCAGGATTGGCAGGAACGCGACGAGCGGCAGCGCGCGTGGGTCAGCCCGGTGGGCGCGGTGCGACGCATCGATGATGCGGGGTTGATCGCGGTGGTGCGGGCGGCGCTGTCGCTGGAGCGGACGGTGCTGACTGCTTCTTGAGTTGATCGGTCCAAAAAAAAAAGACAATTCCCTTTTCTTGTCTCTATCCGCGCGGTCATCCCCTTCGGGACGACAGAAAACGGGCAAGCGACATTGTTGCAATGATTAGCTTTTCGTGATGCCTTGCTCACGAACCAGCAGGGCCACGGGCAGCTTCTTCCTGGGTGTCATCGTCCCCGGGCAAGCGCTCGATGGAAAACATCGATTCCAGCTTGGCGATTTGGAAAACCTTGTAGATCTTGGCAGGAACATTGCACAACGTGAGCGAGCCGTCGACGCTTTGCAGCTTCTTGTTCAGCGATACGAGTTTGCCCAGCGCGGCGCTGGAGAGATAGTCGATGTTGCCGAAATCGAGGAGCAATTTGCGCCGATCGAGGCGCTCGACAAGATGGAAAAGCTCGTCCGCAATCGCTTCGATGTTCGGCTTGTCGTGAATCTTCGAATCGGCAAAACGCACGCGCGTCTCGTCGCCGACTTGTTCGACGATCAACCGCCGGTGCTTTGGCATCGGTGACGCTCCGCATTAGCCGCCGTCGAGCGATTTGGCGATGCCTTTTTCCGGGCTGGGCGGCAGGTTGAGGACGCCGGCGGGGAATAGCTCGACGAGGAAATCGACGATGTCGCGCACCGACAGCACGCCCACCGGTTTGCCGGAACGTTCGACGATCGGGATGTGGCGATAGCCGCCGACGCTCATCTTGTTGAGCGCGTAGGCGATGCTCTGGTTGGCTTCGAGCGTTTCGGGGTTCCGGGTCATGACCGCATCGACCTTCAGCGCACTGCTGTTGTTGCGGAAGATGACCTTCGTGAGCACATCGCGCTCGGTGAAAATCCCCGCCAGCATGCCGGCCTGCTCGACCAGCACACAGCCGGTGCGGTGCTCGTTCATGGCGTTGACGGCCGCGGCCACCGTCGCCTCCGCATCGACCAGGATCGGATCGCGCAGGGTCAGTTCGCTGATCGGCGTCGACAGGATCGCGCCGCGGATGATCTCTTTGTCTTCATAGGCATCGTCGAATTCGCTGATGCTCATGGCAGTCCCCTACAAGAAGTTGGCCAGAATGGGCTTGGTGTCAACCTCGAATCTCAGCCTATCGACTTGCCGGTCCGATGCCAACAGAAAATGGGCGGGGCGGCTTCGCGCGGGGCCGCCTCATCAGCCGGCGAACGCTTACGCAAAGTACTGCCGATCGCGCGCTTCGTAGTCCGCGTAACCAAGCAGATCGTATAACTCGCCGCGCGTCAGCAGGTGCGGCAAGCGTTGGCGCTGATGACCCAGCTGCTGAATGTCGCGCAACGTGTCCTGAGCGCTTTTCAGCGCAGCGCGCAATGCGGTCAGCGGGAACAAGACCATCCGGTAACCGAGACTCGCCAACATGGCCACATCCAGGTTCGGGCTCTTGCCGAATTCGGTGTTGTTGGCCAGCAGCGGCGCCGGCACGGCCTGGGCGAAGGCGCGGAACTCGTCGGCGCTTTCCAGCGCTTCCGGAAAGATGGCGTCGGCGCCGGCGGCGAGATACACCTTGGCGCGGCGAACGGCATCGTCGAAACCGGCCACCCCGCGGGCGTCGGTGCGGGCGATGATGACGAAGCTGGGATCGCGCCGCGCCGCCACGGCCGCCCGAATCTTCGCCGCCATCGCTTCGGCATCGATCAAGCTCTTGCCCGAGAGGTGCCCGCAGCGTTTGGGGAGCTGTTGGTCCTCGAGATGGATGCCCGCCGCGCCGGCGCTTTCGAACAGGCGCACGGTGCGCTCGACGTTGAGCGCTTCGCCGAAGCCGGTGTCCGCATCGCACAAGAGCGGCAGCGTCGTGGCCTGGGCGATGATGCGTGCTTCCTGAATGAACTCGCTGAGACTGAGCAGACCAACATCGGGCACGCCATAGGCCGCCGACAATGCCCCGCCCGAGAGATAGACGGCCTGGAAGCCGAGGCGCTCCGCCATTTTTGCAACCAAGGCGTTGAAGACGCCCGGAATGGCGATGGTCTGCGCTTGCCACGCTTGCCGCAATCGTTGGCCGGGGGTCATGAGGCACCTGCTGGTCCGGAAGGCGCGGGTTGCTGCTGTTGTTGGGATATGAATTGGCGCACCTGCTCGGCGAGAGCGCGACACTCGTCGGCCGACGAAGTGACAGGCGCGAACTTGATCAAGTCGCAGCGGCGCAAAAACGATTCAAGAAACGCGCGATGGGATGCGAGGTCTTCATGGCCAGCGAGCGCAGCCAAAAACTCGCCGGTGGTTTGTCGGCGTGCCGGAAATTCGAATCTTCTCTCGAGGTAGCGCCGCGCCAGGCCGGTGAGCAGCGTGCCGAAACGTTCGTGCTTGCCATGCTCCGGCAAATGCAAAGCTTGCAGGCGCTGCAGTTCATACAGGGCCCATGCTTCCGGCGTCCGCCGAGCGCGCACCGTCTGACGGCGACGCAGCCACGCTACGAGCACCATCGCCAACACCGCCGCGCCGATGAAACCTGTCACGATCAGTCCCGTATGGCTCTCGGGCGCCGGCTGCGCAGGCAACTCTTCAATGGCGGTGATGTCACGCGCGCTTTTGACGTCGGGCTGCGTCAACCGGCTCGTTACACGGACTGGGATCGGCTTCCACGTCACGGTCTGCCAATCCCCATTGACGTTGCGATAACGCAACGGCTCCACGACCATGGACAGTTCGCCCGGCTGCAGCGGCTCCAGGTTCAGCGTTTGCCGCCAGACTACTTTTTGCCCGATCTCCTTCCGCTGGGAAGCATCCGCCGGACGCGCTTGCCACGGGCCCTTGATCCACGGATCGGGCGGCCGAACTTCCAGGCCCGCGTCCCCCTCGACCTCCACGACCAGCGCCAAAACGTCGGTGAACGCCAGGACGATGGGATCATTTTCGATGGCACTCATGGTCCGCAAGGCTGCCGGGCCGACGCGCTGCAGCAGCGCCGGCTCATCGGCGCACGCCGGCCGCGGGGCGATGCACGCCATGCAAACGCAGCACCACAGCGATCGCGGCACGAATCTCATGCATGCCCCAGGCGACGTTCGCGCAAGCGGAAAAAACGCAACAGCGCGTCGAGATGGCTGCCGTCCGTCGAGACATCGAGCCAATCGGCGCCGGCGGCATTCACCAGTTGCCGCACGGCAGCTCGCCGGGCTTGCGCGCCGCCGGCAAACGCCGCAGGAAACGCCGCGTCGGACGTATCGATGAGCAACGTCTGCCCGGTTTCGGCGTCTTGCACTTCGAGCAAGCCGACGCTCGGCAGCCGTTCTTCAAGCGGATCGCCCTGACAAACGGCGATCAGATCGTGGCGCCGCGCGGCGCGGCGCAGCGCCTTGACGAAACCGGTGTCGTGAAAATCGCTCAGCAGGAACACGATCGCGCGGCGCCGCAGCACGCGGCTCACAAAATCGAGTCCCGCCCGAAGGTTGGTGCCTGGATACGCCGCTTCGTGAAACAGAATGTCGCGCATGAGCCGCAACGCATGCCGCGTCCCCTTGCGCGGCGGCACGAATTTCTCGATGCGATCGCTGACCGCAACCAGGCCCACCTTGTCATTGTTGGCGATGGCGCAAAAGGCCAGCAGCGCCGCCAGCTCGGCCGCCACTTCGCGCTTCGTTTGCGCCTGGGTGCCGAAGCTTTGGCTGGCGCTGACATCGACGACGAGCAGCAGCGTCAATTCACGCTCCTCGATGAAGCGCTTGACAAACGGATGGCCCATGCGCGCGGTGACGTTCCAGTCGATGCCGCGAATGTCGTCGCCGGGCTGGTATTCGCGCACTTCCTCGAAAGCGATGCCGCTGCCCTTGAAGACGCTGCGATACGCCCCGCCCAGCAAATCCTCGACGGCGCGGCGCGCCCGCAATTGCAAGCGGCGCATCTGACGGCGGAGATCGCGCGAGAGCATGAGATTTTCGCTTGGCAAGACGCTGGCATGAACGACAATACCATCATAAGGGATGCTGCCGAGTCCCGCCACGATTCTGTAACCGCTTGCGGCTTAGCGCTCGGAATGAACACTGTGAGCGCTAAACCGCAAGCGACCATCGACGATCCAGCAAGGAAGATTGTCAAATGCGCGACCGCATCGACATCGTCCAGGGCGACATCACGAAACTGGCCGTGGACGCCATCGTCAACGCCGCCAACGAATCCCTGCTCGGCGGCGGCGGCGTGGACGGCGCCATCCACCGCGCCGCCGGACCGGAGTTGCTCGCCGAATGCCGCACGCTCGGCGGCTGCCCGACCGGCCAGGCGAAAATCACCAAGGGCCATCGACTGCCCGCCAAGCACGTGATCCACACCGTCGGTCCCGTCTGGCACGGCGGCAAGCAGCGCGAGGATGAGCTGCTGGCAAGCTGTTATCGCAACTCGCTCGCCCTGGCCGAACAACACGGACTGGCGACGATTGCGTTTCCCTCGATCAGCACGGGCGCTTTTGGGTTTCCGATGGACCGGGCGGTTCGCATTGCGCTGCAGGAAATCATGGCATTTCTGAAGAACAGCAAGCACGTGAAAAAAGTCATGCTCGTGTGTTTCGGGGCAGATGCGCTAGTGGTCCATCGCAAAGCGTATGAAGAAGTGGTAAAATGAAAGCTATTCTGAACATTCCCAGCGAAGTACTCGATGCGATTCGAGAGTTCCCTCCATCGCGCGAACGGGCGGCGCTCGAAGATTTGTTGTGGGCGATGATCAACACGAAGGAATTTCTGTTGCGAAGGTGATTGCAGGGACCGGTTTACGTTTAGCCTGGATTGCGCACAACTCCGGAGGGCGGGTTTTCCAACCCGCCCATCCTCGCAAGAGCCATTAATTTGGGCGGGTTGAAAAACCCGCCCTCCGGCCGTGCGCAATCCAGGTTAGCGCGCCATGGATCCCTCGCAGGCGAGGGATCCATGGCGCGCTAAACGTAAACGGGTCGAGGAAGTAAATCGTTATTTGGGCGTGACGCGGATATTGCGAAACGCCACGGGGCCATGGTCGCCCTGGAACATGATCGGACCGGTCGGCGCTTCCTTGTTTGTCAGGCACGACGGCGTCGGGCCTTTCATCTGCACGTTTTCGTGAATCACCTGATCGTTCAGCGTCACCTTGATGAACTTGGCGTTGGCAGTTTTCTTGCCGTCTTCGAAGCGCGGGGCCTGGAAGTCGATCACGAACCGCTGCCATTCGCCGGGCTTCTTGCAGGCGTTGACGCGCGGGGCGGCCGCGTTGTACAGCCCGCCCATGTCGCCCGGAGTGACCTTTTCGCGGCCCCAGCTGTCGAGCACTTGCACCTCGTATTCGCCCATTACATAGATGCCGGAGTTGGAGTTTTTGGGAATCATCAGCTCGATATCGATGACGCAGTCGCCGAACTTCGCTACGGTGTAAATGTCCACGCTGCGCTTCAAATCGACCATCTGCATCGGGCCTTTGCCCTCAGGAGCCATAACAAGTTCGGCTGGATTCGATGGGCTGATCTCCGCATAGCCGACGCGCCATTCGCTTTTCTTGGCGTCGCCGCGCAGTTTCCAGCCGCTCAGGTCTTTGCCGTTGAACGGCGTGACTACTTTGGCTTTGTCGCCGGTGCCGGCAGGCAGATGGAAACCGACCAGCGCCACGCTGAGAATACTCGTCACGATGATGCGATGCATAGGTGCTCCTGGAGAGATACCCGCCCCGCGCAAACGCCCCCCGTTTGACCGGGCCGGGACTGGCGACGCCATTCTACGCGCTGCCGGCGCCGTTGCAATAATCGGCGCAGAATTCGGACGATGTCTTGATTCCGACTCAACGCCGATGCACAATCAGCTAGGACGACCCAAGGAGAATCAACCATGCTGATGCGCGGCTGTTTCGGAATCGTGATCGGAATGCTGATGCCCCATTTCGCCTCGGCCCAGCAGCCGCCGTTCTACCCGGACAAGTCGAATCTGCTGCTGGTACGCGAAGCCGGCAAGGACGTGCCGGTGCGCACGGCCACCGATTGGGAAAAACGCCGCGCTCACATCCTCGCCAACATGGAATTGGTGATGGGGCCGATGCCGAAGCTCAAGAAACCGGCGCTCGATGTCCGCGTCACTGAAGAAGTGAAGTTGGAGAAATTCACGCGCAAGCTGCTCACGTTCCAATCGAGCGCCGGCAACCGCGTGCCGGCGTATCTGTTCATTCCACACAATCTCCAAGGCAAGACGCCGGCCGTTCTTTGCCTACATCCCACCAGTCCCAAGCTCGGCAAAGGCGTGCCGTCCGGATTCGGCGACAAGTACGACCGCGCTTACGCCGTCCATCTCGCCGAGCGCGGCTACATCACGCTGGCCCCCGATTACGTCAAGTCCGGCGGCTACAACTACGATGCGTACGAAAATGGCTTCGTCAGCGCGACCATGCTTGGCATCTGGAACCACCGCCGAGCAGTCGATCTCTTGCAATCGTTGCCGGAAGTGGACGGCGACAACCTCGGCGTCATTGGCCATTCGCTGGGCGGGCACAACAGCATGTTCGTGGCGACATTCGAGCCGCGGCTGAAAGCGATCGTATCGAGCTGCGGTTTCAACAGTTTTCCGACGTACATGAAGGGCAACCTCGCCGGCTGGAGCCACAAAGGCTATATGCCACGCATCAAGGATGTGTATGAAACGACGCCGGCGAAGATGCCATTCGATTTTCCGGAGATTGTCGCCGCGTTGGCGCCACGGGCGTTCCTGGCATGCGCGCCGCTGAAGGACAGCAACTTCGAAGTGAGCGGCGTGAAAGATTGCATCAAGGCGGCGACGCCGGTGTATCGGCTGCTCGGGGCCGAAGAGAAGTTGAAGGCGATCTATCCCGACGCAGGCCACGATTTTCCGGACGAGGCGCGGGCCGAGGCGTATGCGTGGTTTGATCGATGGCTGAAGCGCCGATGACTCGTTTACGTTTAGAAGCTGTTTCAAAACGGGGACTGGCCCGTTTGCCCTGGGGGGCCTGTCCCCGTTTTGAAACAGCTTCTTAGCGCGCCCAGGATGATGCCGCTGGCGCGGTCCTACGAGCGCTAAACGTAAACTGGGAATCATCACTTCATCTCCAAATCCGACGTATCCAGCCGCCCTTCCGCCTGCAACCGCCGGAAGTGATTGAGCGTTTGCCGAATGCCATCTTCCAGCGGCGTACACAGCATCGGCCCCAAGTCGCGCTGCAGCGCGTCATCCGCCAGATCATACGCAATAGCAATTTGGCGATCGCCGTAGGTGATCAGCTTCGGCGCCGCGGGATCGACCGCGACCATCGCCTGGTGCAACTTCGGCATATCGACGATGTGGCCGCGGACGTTATACGATTTGGCGCCGCGATACGGCGCTTCCAAACAGCGAACAATGACCTTGGCGACATCGTCCACCCATTGCATGTCTTGCCAGCCGCCGTAGGTGATGTGATAGGGCCGGCCGAGCGCCAGCGACTTGATCGCCTTGGTCGGTTCGCTGGTCATGCCGAAATCGCGGCCGACGCCGTAGACCGTCCAGGGGCGCAGGCCGATGCTGGAGATGCCGTGGTCCTGGAAATAGACGCGGGCGTTGCCTTCGTTGCAGCATTTGAAGACGCCGTAATGAGTCGACGGAACCAGCGGCACATCGTCCGGCAGCGGGCCGGCGGGATAGGTTTGGGGCGGGCCGAAGACCGCGGCGGAGCTGGTGTAGACGAGACGCTGGATCTGCTCGCCGAGCGCCTTGACCGCCTCGAAGACCGCGAGCGTGCCGAGCACATTGACCTTGGCCCCCAAGAGCGGATCGGCCCGGCACGTCGGCACCTGCAAGCCGGCCAGGTGGACCAGATGCGTGATGCCGTTTTGTTCGAGCGCCTTGCGCAAGCCGGCCAAGTCGGTGACGTCGCCTTGAATGAACCGGATTTGCTTGATCCGGTCGTCCGCCATGATTTGCCGCATGCGTTTGAGATCTTCCTTGAGATCGTAAACCCACACGTGAGCGCCGCGCTCGAGCAGGTTGAGCGCGATCCAACTGCCGATGCATCCGTAGCCGCCGGTGAGCAAGACATTCATGAGTTGAGTTCCGTAGGGGTTCCGCCGCTTGCGGCGTTTGGACTGCGGCGCTTTCCCGCCGCTTTCTTTTTTTTCCTTTTGAGCGTCGCGTTGCTGACCGACACCAAGAAAAAGCAAAAGCGGCGGGAAAGCGCCGCAGTCCAAAATGAGCGCGAAACCGCAAGCGACGTTTACTCCCAAAGATTAGGAACCAGCGCATCGATCGGCGAAGCAGCGGGGATTTTCGTTTCCACATCGCCTCGCGTCCGGGTACATTGAAGCCATCTTCCTCTTGTCAAAGGTGCCATCATGCAACGGCGCGAATTCCTCAAACAAACAGCAAGTGCGGCCCTGGCTCTGACCGCCGCCGATTCGCTCGGAGCGGCGAACCAGGATCGGCCGCTGCCGATTGTCGATACCCACGTCCATCTGTGGGATCTGACGCGTTTTCGTTTGCCGTGGATCACCAAGGAATCGCCGCTGGCGCGCAGCTACGTGATCAAGGACTACCTGACCGCGACCCAAGGATTGAACGTGGTCAAAGGCGTGTACATGGAGGTGGACGTTGAAGTGAAGCAGCAAAAAGACGAGGGCGACTATGTGCTCGATATCTGCCGCCGCGCCGACACGCCCCTGGCCGCAGCGGTGATTTCGGGTCGGCCGGCGGACGAGGGCTTTCGCAAGTATCTCGAATCCTTCAAGGGCAACCGCTTTCTCAAGGGCGTGCGCCAGGTGCTGCATGTCCCATCCACACCGGCCGGCTTTTGCACCCGCCCCGAGTTCGTCCGCGGCATTCGGGTGCTCGAGGAAATGGGCCTCAGCTACGACCTGTGCATGCGGCCCACCGACCTCGGCGACGCGGTGCGCCTCGTTGAAATGTGCCCGAAGATGCGTTTCATCCTCGACCATTGCGGCAACGGCCCCACCGGCGTGCGCACCGACCGAACCCAATGGCAGCGCGACATGGATCGCCTGGCCCGCAACCAGAATGTGATGTGCAAGATTTCCGGCATCGTCGCCGGCGCTCGGGAGAAATGGACCGAGGACGACCTGGCTCCGGTCATCAATCATTCGCTGAACGCATTCGGACCGGACCGCGTGATGTTTGCTGGTGATTGGCCGGTCTGCACGCTACGGGCCACGTTCCGCCGTTGGGTGGATACATTGAAAGCGATTGTGCGCGGGCGGCCGGCGGACCAGCAGCGCAAGCTGTTTCACGACAACGCGATGCGGTTCTACGGCTTGCGGGCATAATGGCTTGCCGTTTCGCGTTCACAACCTCGTTGCATGGCCAATATCCTGTATTCAAATTCGGCTCATCCGAGAAATGCGCATCTTGGCTGCGGAGGCAGGGCGATGCCGGCACATTTGCGAGTGGGCCAAAGCAGTGGGTCACTTGGACCAGTCGTGCACAGTCGTGCCCATAGCGTAACTGCCGACTTGGCAATCTGTTATGGCTGCCAATATCCGGCATGGTTCAATTCTTGTCATTTCTGGGTGACAGTGCAAACGCTGCAGGGACTACACCATTCTGTCAGGTGATGCCGGCATTTTTTTTGATGTAACATTTGATGACTCAAGGGGATAGGAAGTTGAGTGCGTGCCAACTGTGTCGAAATCCTGTCGTCTCGAAAAGCACCTATGCCTGTGCGCATTTGTGAACCATGCCCAATTTCGCGACTGGGCCACAATGCCACTTTCTCCCGCGCGCTCCCTCTTGGCAACGTTGCCACCTTTTGGCAATGTTGGAATCCCAAGGCGGCCACTTTTTGGCAACGTTGCTACCTTCTGGTCGGCATGACAAACGTTCTCAGCGCTTCGCCTAGCCAAAGCACCAAGATTTGCATAGCGTAAACAATGGTGATATGCCTAATCGAGGTGGGTGCCGCATGGCAAAAGAAGAAGCCTATTTGGCCCAAGGCAAAGTGACGCAAGCTCTGGCGAACACGCAGTTTCGCGTCAAGCTCGAAAATGGGCATGAGATCGTTGCGCACATTGCCGGCCGCATGCGCAAGCACTTCATCCGCATCCTGCCGGGCGACACCGTCACCGTGGCCATATCCCCCTACGACCTGAGCAAAGGCCGCATCACCTTCCGCGGCCCGCTTCGTCAGGCGCAAAAAGAAGGCGCCGACGCGGCTCAGTAAGCGCACTACGTTATCCCAATTGAATCACCGCCGCGCAATCGAATTGCCGAGCATGCCCGGGGTGAAAGCATTGTGGCGGCTGCGGCCGATCAGGTTGGGCACCACTTCGAATTGCACGCCGAAGTTATTCACGATCGAATTGTACGAGACGCCGAAGCTGACGCGCACGTCGGTGCCGATGCGCGTCACCATGAAGTTGTAACTCTGGTTGTGGACGCCGAAGTCCCAGACGGTGCTGGCCGTGGCGGCGTACTTGGCGCTGAAGGCATAGGTCGCCGACGCGATGACGGCCTTGCTGTTGAGCGGATCGATTTGCCGATAGCCCAGATAGAAGTTCGTGGCGTCGGGCCGATTGAACACGACGCCGCCGTTCCACACGCGCGGTCCATTGTCGATCGTCTCGAACCAACCGCTGCTCAAGAGCGCCGTGCGGTCGCCGATGTTCCAGAGCCAATCGTATTCGAGGATGCCGATCGGTTCGCCGAAGTTGTCGCGGTTCGATTGCGGGAAGATGGACAAGCCCAGGTCGAGCGTCATCCAATCGACGACGTGCTGATTGCCGGGCATGCCGCGCTTGGTTTGCCAGCGCTGGCGCAGGTCGAGCTGGACGACGTCGATGCGGTCGAGCGTGTCGATGTGGCTGTCGATCAGGCGGCGCAGGGCGTAGAACTGCGGATCGAACACGGGCGAAGTCGTCAGGAACGCCCCGGTCGTCGGGTAGAACTTCGGCTGCCAAGGACGAATGTCGCGCAGGGCCTGGTCGCTGGCGTCGTCGTTGAAGCGGTCGAGCTGCGGCAACGTCGTGAAGCGCGTATTGCTGTCGGCGACGAACCAGTTCGCGCTCAAAACGATCTTGTGATAGATGCCGTTCAGATTGAACAACTCACTGTCCACATCGGGATAGAGCTTGGAAAACGGCATGCTGGTGCGCAGACCGGCGCCGCCGTAGATGCGGCCCTGATCGTCCCCTGAAATATCGTTGGTGTAATAAGCCAGATCGCCCACGATGTAAGGCACGACCTTAAACGGCCCCGCTTGGAACGGCAGGCTCAAGTCTTGCCAGATGTCGAAGCGGCCGGTGTTCGTCGGCGCGTCGGTCGGCGCATACGGAAACGGCGGACCCTCGGCCGGACGAAGTTGAGCGTAGCCGGCGCTGGCGTGGGCGTTGTACGTCAGCAATTCGAAGAGTTTCTGACCGATGAGATAACCGTCGGCGCGCGGCAGCCACTCGGTTTCGGTAATCCACTGGCGCACGCGCGGCTCGACCAGGAGCGACCAGGCCCAGCGATCCACTTGCTGTTTCACGTACAGCGACGTTTCCTGATTCAGCTCGTTGTCCCATTCCTGCTTGTAATACTGCTCCATGAAGTTGCGATCGCTGATGAAGCCGGCCTGCAGTTGCACGCTGAAGCCCCACGGCAGTTCCTGAATGTTCGTTCGGTCCAAGATGCGGCCGCGAAAATCGGGATGCGTGACCGGCACGCTGGTCACGGGATCAATGAACACGCGCCGGCCGCGATTGGCGCCGAGCAGGTCGGCGCCCGTGTCATAGATGCCCCAGGCGGCCAAACGCTGCTCGTATTTATTGTTGATGCCGAACAGGTCGCCGCCGGAGGTCAGGAACTCGGTGCCCAGAGCGGGCCCGCGCGCGCTGAGATAGTCGATCATCAAGTGCCAGCGTGTGCTGTCCGGCCTTTCGACGCCGATCAGATCGAAGATGTCCCAGGTGGTGTAAATGTGGAATCCGTAGACGCGATTGGCGCCCAAGCTGACGCCGTCGAGCGGCCCGAGCGGATCTTCGGCGCGCGTTTTGATGAACGGAAAGTAGAAGACCGGGACGCCTTCGAGGCGCACGACCATGTCGCGTCCGGTCACGAAGTGTTCCTTCGTTTCCCTGGGCGCGCCGGTTTCCTTGTCGGTGTATTTGAGCCCGAAGAGGTTCTTCTTGGTGGTGTCGCGTTCCTCGATGGTCGCCTGCCGGATCTCGATCTTCAGGCCGGGATCGGACGGCAGCACCGTCGAATACACCTGCATTTGGTTGGTCTGGAACAGTTGCTCGTTGAGGCGAAAGAACTCGTCGGTCTTGAAATGGAGCGGATAGGGCAACTTCGGATCGCTCAGCTCCAGATCGGCCCGCAGTGCGATGGCGACGTTGCGACCCACGTCGTAGTACACCTCGTCGGCGCGGAGAGTTTCCGTCTGGCCGCGCGAGTTGGCTTTGGAGAGCGTGCGGATTTCGACATTGCCGGTCAAGTACAGCTCGAGACTGTTGCTCGTTTCGCCTTCCGAGCTTTGCATCTTGTTGAAGATTTCCCGGGGATTGCCTTTGCTCCAAAAGACCATGCGATCGGCTTCGATATCGAGGAAGCCCTTGGGATCGCTGGGATCGCCGACGGTGACGATGACGCCTTTGGCGATGACATAGGCCGTCTCGCCGCCGGCCGGGAATGAATCGAGGCTGATGCCTTGGCCCGTCCGCGGTTTGACCGAGAAGCGCCGCGCAGGGCCGGAGAATTCCCGCGGCGGCGGCGGTAGTTCGGCACTGGGCGCCGGCGGCAGTTCGGTGCTGGGAATCGGCGCCACGTTGGGCGCGGGCGGCGGCTGCAGCGCTTGCACCTGCTGAATTGCCGGTGTGCTGGGCAGCAGCGACGGCGGCATGATCGGCGTCGTCGCCAGATCCTTGGGCAGCGGCTTGGGCGGCGCGGGCTGCGGACGCGGCGTTTCTGCCACGACAAGCGGCGTGGCCGCGACAGTCGGCGCCGCCGCTTTCACGGCGCGCGCACGCTGAAACAACACCTCGTCGGCGCGCATCGCTTGCTCCACCGGTCCGCCGTAGGCCTTGATGCGCACTACGCCGCGCGTGGCGAGTTGTACGATGGCGCTGTCGGCCGCCTGTCCCTGCGGCCCGTTGTCGATCGTGACGCCGCCTTCGCCGTACACGTCGATGTTGTAGATGCCGCTTTTTTGCTTGCCTTCCTCATCCACCCAGACGACGCCCTGCGGCATACGCAGGCTGATCACGCCTTGCTCGATCGAGACCTTGCCCTGCAGGAAGAAGATGCGGCGGCCGCCTTCGGTCCAGGTGGCGATGTTGTCGGCGTTAATCTGCACAGGCTGCGCGTTGCCGGGCGCGACCAAGGATTGGCGCACGGCGTCCTGGCCGCGCGCGGCGACCAGGCCCCAAACGGCCAGGCCCAGCGCCAAGGTGGCGGCGGCCAGCGTCCTGTTTCGCCGTTGTCGCATCCTACTCTCTGCCACGGGCGCCTCCGGCGCGGTGTGCGGTGATTGCGAACCGCGGAATATAGAAGACGGGAATGCCCTGTCAAGGGCAGGTGTGCGATGCGCGAAACGTGTGAAGCCGCGGGAGTTGGTCAAAAGGCATTGCAAATTGAAAATTGGCCATTGAAAATTGCAAATTGAATCATTTCCCTCGCCCATTTGCGAAAGTCCACGATTCAAATTCCAATTCAGTAGTTCCAAGAACATGGCCGACGCTCAATGCGTTTACCCCGAAGGGGTTGGATCGCAAAACCCAGGGTCGCGCAGCGCACCCTGGGTAGGTCGTTGCAGCGAATCCTAATACCCCGAAGGGGTTTCATCCCATGGAAAACACACGGTCGATTGAACCCCTTCGGGGTAGTTCGGCCCGACGATTCCAACACCCAGGGTGCGCTGCGCGACCCTGGGCTTTGAGATGAAACCCCTTCGGGGTAAAGACCTTGGTGCTTGTTTCTGTTCTTGGAACTACTGAATTTGCAATTTGCAATGGCCAATTTTCAATTTGCAATGATTGGAGGCACGGTTTCCTCTTCCTTTTTTGTCCCGCTCCCCCTATCGTCCCACACAAGGAGAAGGCCCATGCCTCGGTCGATGCGACACTTCGGTTGGATCTGCCTGCTGCTGGCAGGCTGCGTCACTACCGCGTCCAGCGAACGCGCGCAAGTCTACAACGACGACGGCGTCTACCTGTTCGCGCAGGGCCAATACCATCCCGCGCTGGAATGCTTCGAACTCGCCCTGACGCTGCAACCCAACGACGCCGGCTTGCTCTTCAACGCCGGCCAATGCCATGACCGCCTCGGCAAGCGCGAGATCGCGGAGAAATACTACCTCGAAAGCCTGCAGCGCTCCGCCAAGCACGTCGAAGCCCGCCAGGCCTACGTCGCGCTGCTCTACCACACTGGCCGCGCCGACCAGGCCAACAAGCTCATCGACGAATGGCTCCAGCAGCAACCCGACCTCGCCGACGCCTACGTCCTCGACGCCTGGCGCTTGCGCCAACAGAGCGCGCTGCCGCAAGCGCATGGCCGACTGCAGCAGGCCCTCGCCCTCGATCCGCACCATAGCCGGGCGTTGACCGAGCTGGGCATTATCTACGAACAGACCGGCATGCCCGAACGCGCCTATGTGCTCTACGAGCGCATCCTGGCCCGCGACCCGCGTCAGCTTGAAGTCGCCCAGCATCTGGACGACCTGCGTGCCAAGGGGGTGAAGCGGCCGCTGCCCGAACAGTAACCACCCCCTGGCTTGCCGATTCGAGCGATCGTGGGGCAGGCTTCCAGCCTGCCTGTGCAACGGCAGGCCGGAAGCCTGCCCCACGGAGGATTCGCCATGTTGTGGCGATCGATGCTCCTTTTCGTCTTCTTGTCGAGCCCGCCGCTATTGCCGGCGCAGACGACTCTCGCCTGGAAATTCCGCACCGGCGACACCTTCAGCGTCGAACAGCAAGTCGTTCAAACCACCGCGCTCGAAACCAAGAACAAGCCGTTTCAGCAGAAGAGTGAATGGAAGCTGCTCAGCCGCTGGCAGGTCAAGGAGACCGGCAAAGACTCGGCCAAGCTGCTCGTGACGGTGGACGCGCTCACTTCCAAAACCTATGCCGGCGACACCAAAGTGGGGCTGCCGTCCAAAGAGGATGAGCTTTGGCGCGGCGCCGAGTTTTCATTCACCACGGATCCGCAAGGACGCTTGCGCGACTTGAAGGGACACGAAGCATTGTTGAAAAAGTTGGCCGGCGACAGTCCGCAGCGGCTGAAAATCCTGACCGCCCTGAAACCGCCCGACTTCTTTCAAGCGCTGTTCCAGGACGTGCTCGGGCCGATGCCTGAGAATCCCGTCCGGCCCGGCGACCGCTGGCAAAGCAGTGCGGCGGACTCGATGAGCATCTTCGGCACGCTGGTGCATACCACGGAGTTCACCTGCCGGGCCCCAAGCGACGGCTTGCAATCCGTCGAAAGCTCCACGAAGACCGTCTTCAAGGCGCCGCGCTATGCAATCGAAAACGACGTGTTCCGCATCACCAAGGGCGAGGTGAGGGCTGACGACGGCAAAGGAAGTCTGCTGTTCGACGCTGCCAAGGGTCGGATGCAGCGGGTTCACAAATCGATCAATGTGCGCGGCGATTTGACGCTGGAAACGCTGACGGGCATGCAGCGGATCGAGTTCACGAGTGGGACGGAAGTGCGGATTGAGATCAAGTAGGGTGCGTGATGCGCAGCGCAACGCACCATTCGCTTCAACGGACATGGTGCGTTGCGCTTCACGCGCCCTACGCCTTCTGCAACTTTGCCTGCCACTGATCGAGCAATTGGCTGATGTTCTTGTAAGCGAAATCGAGATTCGCCAGCTCACACGCGAGATCGACGGCGCGCACGGTTTCGCCGGATTCGGCATAACCCTGGGCGAGCTGGTAGAGGACTTCTTTGCGTAATTCCTCGTCCGCCGGGCCCAGGTGCTGCAGCGCTTCTTCGAAGTTGCGTTGCGCGAGCCGCCAGTTGTTGCGATTGCGGAAGCAGAAACCGAGGTAGACGAGCACTTTGCTTTGGTGACGCGGATCGGCGCGCAGGCCCTGCAGCTCCTTGATCGCCTCGTCGTTTTGGCCGACCTGCATCAGCCGCAAGCTCATTTCGAAGCGCGCGGTGGTGTCGGTCGGAAAGCGGTCGGCCTTCTTGCGGTAGTAATCCAGCTCGCGGGCGCCGATTTCCTTCTGGAGTTGCTGGCGTATCTTCTGCAAATCGGGGCGATCGGGTTGGCGGCGCAGTTGCTCCTCGGCAATGGCTAGGTCGCGGCGGAACGGCTCGATCCCCAAGTCCACCAGTTCCAGCGCCACGTCGAAATGATTGCTGGTCGCCGTCAAGCCGTCGGCAAGCACGGCGTGGGCCTTGTCGAACTGATCGACGCGGCGATAGAGCTGGGCCAGGTGGATATAGCCCATTGGATTGGTCGGGTTCGCACTGATCTTGGCAAGCAGGGCCGGGGCTTCGCGCACGCGATCGTCGCCCACCGCCTCGGTCGCAAGCAAGTGCAGTTCCAGGGCCGTTTCGGGCTTGCCGACCGGTTCGTTCGTCGGCTTCGTCATCGGCGTGGGGGCGCCGCCGTCGATCACTTCCTGGTAGCGGCCCTTCGCAATGGTCGCGCTGGCGGCGAGGTCCTTGGACTTGTTCGAAGCTTCCTGGTCGGTCGGATCGGCCTTGCGAACCAGTTGCCACAAGGCGATCGCCTGGTTGAAGTTGCCGCGCTTCTCGTAGAGGCGGGCGAGAAAGCGGTTGACTTGCGTGACATTGCCATCGACCTGCCGTGCTTGTTCGAGAATCCAGATGGCCAAATCGTTCAGCTCCAATTCCTGAAACGCCGCAGCCATCGCCAAGTGTGTGGGCACATCCCAGGGATTGCGGACGAGAATCTGCTCGGCGTGCTCCAGGACCTTGAGATGATTCCCCGCGAGGCGTGCCTTTTTCAACTGCAGCTTCGGGCTGATGTTTGTCAAGAATGCCAGCTTCTGACCGCGCTTGTTGTTGCCGTACTTGTTTCTGGCGGCCGTGTGCAACACCTGGCGATAGACGGGATTGCCCGGATCGATGGCGCAGCAATTGAGCAAAAGCGGCAAGGCGTAGTCGTAATCGCCCTTGGCAAGCACCTGATTGGCGCGCTCGAACTGCCCGGCGGCGGCGCGGCGCTGCTCGGGAGTCAAACGCGGCAACTTGCTATCGGAATTCACAGCCATGCGGAGCAGCTTTCTGGTGGGATCAACCTTCTATTCCAGGTTAACACAAGCAGGCCCGCAATCAAGAATAATGATAACTGCTTGCCGTTTAGAAGCTGTTTCAAAACGGGGACAGGCCCCCCAAGGCAAACGGGCCAGTCCCCGTTTTGAAACAGCTTCTTAGCGCGCCAAATATCCCTCGCGCTCGCCAATTCGCAAGCGGCGACTTTCACTCCCCTGCCCCCGCCACCATCGCCTCGGTCACGTTCAGATTCGAATAGACATTCTGCGCGTCATCATGGTCGTCGAGCGCTTCGAGCAGGCGCATCACCTTTTGGCCCTGCTCGGTATCGGCGTCTTGCAGCGTCTTCGGAAGCTTGGTGATTTCGGCACTGACGAACTTCACGCTCTGCTTTTCCAGCTTCTCCTTGACGGTGCCGAACTGGGCCGCGTCACAGGTGATCTGGAAGTTGGGCCCGTCGAGCTTCATGTCCTCGGCGCCGGCTTCGAGGACCTGGCCCATGAGCGTGTCTTCGTCCGTGGTGGCGGCATCGACGAGGATGCAGCCCTTGCGTTCGAAGAGGAAGCCGACGCAGCCCGGCCCGCCCATGTTGCCGCCGCCTCGTTCGAAGATCTTGCGAACTTCGCCGCCGGTGCGGTTGCGGTTATCGGTGAGCACATCGACCATGATGGCGATGCCGCCGGCGCCGTAGCCTTCGTAGGTGATTTCCTCGAACTGAATGCCCTCGACATCGCCGGTGCCGCGCTTGATGGCCCGATTGATATTGTCGTTGGGCATGCTCACTTCGCGGGCCTTGTCGATGGCGTAGCGAAGCTTGAGGTTCATATTGGGGTCGCCGCCGCCGTTCTTGGCCGCCACGATGATGGCCCGCGACAGCTTGCTCCACAGCTTGCCGCGCTTGGCGTCGGTCGCCCCCTTCTTGTGCTTGATCGTCGCCCAATGGCTATGGCCGGACATGATCGTCTCCCTTCGTGCGAATGCAAATCAGCGGCATCATTTTACGGGAAGCGACGGCCAGGTGAAAGTAGATACGTGAGAACGTCGTTTAGCCCCGGTTCGCAGAATCGGGGCGGACCGAATCGCACGCGAACCATGAATCCATTCGGCCGAAACGCCACGTCCACCCCGGTTCTGCGAACCGGGGCTAAACTTGAGGCTGCCTATCCCGTACAATTGAAACACCGACGCAAGGCCGTCGCAAAATGCCGGATGTGGGTTTCTCCTTCGCCACACAAAAAACAAGGATCCCTCCCATGCTCGACCTCGTCGCGGAAATCACTCAGCTCAAAAAACAGAAGAATGCCACGATCCTGGCCCACTATTACCAGGACGGTGAAATTCAGGAACTCGCCGACATCACCGGCGACAGCCTGAAGCTGGCCCGTGCCGCCACGCAAGTGAAGACCGACGTCATCGTCTTCTGCGGCGTCCACTTCATGGCTGAAACCGCCAAGATGCTCAACCCCGAGAAAATAGTGCTGCTGCCCGATATGCAAGCCGGTTGCAGCCTCGCCGAAAGTTGTCCGGCCGAAAAGTTGGCACGCTTCCAAGAAATGTTGCGCGAAAATGGCCACAAGTTCCAGACCGTTACCTACATCAACAGCACCGCAGCGGTGAAGGCGCTGTCGGACTGGGTGGTGACTTCGGGCAACGCCGAGGAGATTATTCGCCGCGTTCCATCGGAGTTTGAGATTCTTTTTGTACCGGATCGCCATCTGGGCCAATACCTGGAAGAAGTGACGGGCCGCAAGATGATTCTGTGGAACGGTTCGTGCATGGTGCATGAGATTTTCAGCGTCGGCGATTTGCTGAAAGCCAAGAAGCAGATGCCCAAGGCGCTGACGATCGCCCATCCCGAATGCCCGGCCAACATCCGCGAGCATAGCGATTTCGTCGGCGGCACCGAAGCGATGCTGAAATACGTCGGCGGCTTCAAGGAGCCGATGGATTTCCTGGTCGCCACCGAAGCGAACATGTTGTGGCAGCTGCAAAGCAAAGTTCCGCAACACCGCTACCACCCCGTCCCCGGCATCACCTGTGCCTGCAACAAATGCCCGCACATGGCCCGCAACACGCTGGAGAAGATTCGCGATTGTTTGATTAGCGGCAAACCGGAGATCAAATGGCAGCCGGAGTTCGGCAAGGCGCGCGAGGTGGTGCAGCGGAGTTTGTTGAAGTAAGGGAATGAAAACGTGGATCCGCCGCCGCTAAAGCCGCTGCATCCGGACAGTTCATTGAGCCCGGCGAAGCTGAGCAAATACGGCAAGTGGACCGATAAGGAACTCATCGACTCCTTGCAGCCGGGGCAACAACATTCGCTCAAAGTGAGGCCAGATGGTACGATGGTTGACGGTCACCATCGCATCAAACTTCTGCGGCAACGCGGCGTGAATGTTGATGCGTTGCCCCGAGAGGTGGTTCCGAAGAACTAGACGAATCGAGAGCCTGATGAAAACGGAGCTGTATTGGATCGAAGACTCCTGGGCGGGCCGGCTTGCCATAGCAGCGCGCCCACGCGGCGGTGATTGGCTCGATGATGAAACGATCGCCTGGCAATGCGCTGGGGTGGCTCAGGTGGTATCTTTGCTCACATCTGACGAAAGCGCCGATCTGGACCTGACCGGGGAAGCCGAACATTGCAAAGCGCGTGGCATTTCATTTCTCTCTTTCCCGATTGCGGACCGAGGTGTGCCAAGCTCACGAAAATCAACCTTCGAATTCCTGAAGTCAATCGAAAGCGCGCTCGGGCAAGGCAAACGCATTGCGATCCACTGCCGACAAGGAATCGGGAGATCCGCATTGATTGCAGCGGCCCTCTTGGTCATGGCTGGAGTAACTCCGGAGGCGGCGTTTCAGCGAATCAGCGCCGCACGCGGATATCCCGTGCCGGAGACCGCCGAACAACGCGCGTGGGTTGTAGAGTTCGCACGTGAGATCGCGATCCCCACGATCACGAAATGACCCGTATGGAGGTAAGCCGCAAGCGGTGTTCGTTGACAACCGCCATCCCGTCCGGGCAAAACGCCTGCCGCTCGGCGCGGCGCCCTAACTCGTCCAGCGTCACAAATTCGCCGCGGACAATTTCCTCCGGCTGCAAGCGAAACGGCCCGTCGTGGTCCAGTCGATAAACCATGCCATGCGCGACGGTGCGCTCGTCGGCATAGCGGAACGGGAACAACTCGCGCGGCGCCGCCTCGACTCCCAACTCCTCGCGGATTTCACGCGCGACGCCTTGGGCATAGCTCTCGCCGGCCGCCAGCACGCCGCCGATGCAGGTGTCCCAATGCGACGGAAAGACGTCTTTGGTCGGCGTCCGCAAATGGATGAACAGCTCGCCGCGCGAATTGAAGACAAGCACGTAGGTGCAGCGATGCGGCAACCGCTGAGCGCGCATCTGCGCGCGCGTCACCACGCGGATAGTGCGGCCGGCGTTGTCGATCACGTCCACGAGTTCGTCGGCAGGATTCATTGTTAACTCTTGGAGGCGATCGCGGCAAGATCTACGCCGATCCGGTCCAGTTCCCCGACAAGATCGGCCAGGAGACGGCGAAAGCGATCCTCGGCTATTTCAACGGCGACTCACCGAGGGCGGATATCTTGATTCCGACGGCGCTGTATCGAAAGGCCGATGCGGACAAAGATGCGGAGTTGAAGTGATTCCGCTTGCGGCTTAGCGGTGACAGTGGCGCGACCGTTCCTCTAAGCCGCAAGCGACGTTCAACCGAGCGCCGCCCAATCGATCGGTTGATTCTTGTCGATCGTCGGCAATTTCAGCGGCACCGCTTCGGGGTACTTTTGCGCCGCCCCGGTATTGAACACCACCACTTCATCGTCTCGACCCACGCGGCCGTCCTGAACCAATTGCTCCAGCACGTCGAAGCAGACCGCCGTTTCGGGACAAATCGCGATCCCCTCGCGCCCGGCGACGCGTTTCATCCAGTCGCCGATGCGACCCTCCCGTCCGGCCACCGCCCAGCCGGCGCTGGCACGTATCGCGTCGAGCATCATGAAGTCACCGACCGCCGCCGGCACGCGCAGACCGCTGGCGATGGTGTGAGCATTGGGAAAAACTTCGGCAAAGCGCTCGCCCTGGTCAAAAGCGCGAACGATCGGAGCGCAGCCGTCGCTTTGACAACTCACTAGCTTCGGCAGCTTCGTCGATTTCAACCAACCAAGCTCGACAAGTTCTGCAAACGCCTTCCACATGCCGATCAGTCCCGTGCCACCGCCGGTCGGATACAAGATCACGTCCGGCAAGCGCCAGCCAAGTTGTTCCGCCAGTTCCAGGCCCATCGTTTTCTTGCCTTCGAGACGGTACGGCTCCTTCAGCGTGGACATGTCGAACCAACCCATGCGCTCGCTGCCATCACGGACGATGCGGCCGCAATCGGTGATCAAGCCGTTCACGAGGAAAACCTTCGCCCCGCAGAGATGGGCTTCGAGCTGATTGATGACCGGCGTATCCTGCGGCATGAAGACGTAGACTTCCATGCCGGCGCGCGCGCCATAGGCCGCCAGAGCGCCACCAGCATTGCCCGCGGTAGGCGCCGCCAAACGCTTGAGTCCAAAGTGTTTGGCCATGCTGACCGCGACCGCCATGCCGCGACTTTTGAAGGAGCCGGTCGGCAGTTGGGATTCGTCCTTGATGAGTAAATTGGACAAGCCAAGGTCCGGTCCGAGACGCGGACAGGCCAGCAGCGGCGACATGCCTTCGCCGAGCGTCACCGGTTGGACGCCGCGCGGCAGCGGCAGCAGTTCACGGTAGCGCCAAAGACTCTTTTCACGCGCGGCGAAATCTTCAGGTCGAACCGCACTGCGAATTGCCGTAAGGTCGTAACGCACCCAGAGGGGCCGACCCTGATGCAACGTCCAAACTTTACCCGCGTCGAAGCGGGCGCCATCGAGGGCGCTTTCCAGGTGACTTGCAAACATGGTTTGCCGTTTAATGAGGATTCCGAGCCATCTGCCACCGGGAGAGATTGTATGCGGCATTGATAATGAACAAATGATCCAGTGCTATGCAGCGCCGCTGTATCGTTGATTCACCCCGAGGCATGGCGCGGGTCGATGTTTTTGCTTGACATTAACCCATGGCATCCTTACACTTAACGAATGCACGCCCCGTGAGTTCTGTTCTCCGTTCTGGGAGTGATGACCCGTGACCAAGAAAGAAATTGTCAAAACGATATCCGAAAAGCTGGGCATGACCCAACTCAAGACCAAAGAAATCGTCCAGCAAACCTTCGACGCCATCGTGGAAACGCTGCTTGAAGAGCGTCGGATCGAGTTACGCAACTTCGGCGTCTTCGAAGTCAAACGTCGCAAGCCACGCAAGGCCCGGAACCCGCGCACCGGCGAACGCGTCGATGTCGAGGCGAAAAACGTCGTAACCTTCAAGCCCGGCAAGGACATGGAGGAACGCGTTCGCCAACTCAACCTGACGCCCAAAGCACCGGCCCTCGTCGGGGTCGGCGGCGACGGCGCCGATGACGCAAATGGCAGATTGGCGAAGCCAGTGAAGAAGTAAGGGCACCGTGGGGCAGGCCTCTTGCCTGCCAACCTCGGCAGGCAAGAGGCCTGCTCGACATGGTTCAATTCTTGTCATTTCTGGGTGACAGAGTGAACGCTGTAGGGACTACACTTGCCTGTCATGTGATGCCGACATTTTTTTCGATGTAACATTGGATGGATCAAGGGGATAGGAAGTTGAGTGCGTGCCAACTGTGTCGAAATCCTGTCGTCTCGAAAAGCACCTATGCCTGTGCGCATTTGTGAACCATGCCGCCTGCTCCACAAGAAATCAACCCAGGGATCCTCTCCCTGGGTTTTTTGTTGGAAAAATTGTTACCGCCCGCAAATTCTCCTCAAGCTTCCACCTGCAGTTGCCGATACAACCCGAAGGGACGATTTCGTGCATGGTCCGTGGTGCATCGTGTTTGGTGCCGGTCGGTAAGTCGACTCACCAATCACCCCACACCACGCACTAACCGGGGGAAGGAGCCTCGCCATGCGACGGTGGCTAGTATCTGCGGTCTTGGCGCTGACGACGCTGTCGAACGTCGGTTGCATCATCAACCAGTATTCCAGCGATCCCAATGAACGCACGCAGGAAATGCTCAACGAATCGGAAAACCTGCGGCAGATTCACGGCGAATGGCAACGCTGGTGGATGATCGATCAGCCGTCGCACCTGACGCCGATCCGCGTCCACGGCGGCGTCGGACCATGATGCTGACGTTGCATTGAAGCGCGAAGCCACGAAGCGAGCCCTTCTCACCTGCTGCGCAAACAGGGGTGAGAATCGCTCGCTTCGCGCTTTTTTCCTTTCACGCCGCTTTTCGCTTTTCATCCATCTCGATATTCAGCGTTGTACGCACTGCATACGCTCGCTTCCCCTGACTCTCGAAATAAGTGCGCGACATCAATTCGCCGATCAGGCCCAGCGAAATGAACTGAATGCCGATCACTTCCAAGAGCGCCGCCAAGTGCAGGAACGGATTGCCCGTCATCCACAGGCCGGTCTGCCATTTCATCACCACGGTCGCGATCAGACATAAGAAGCCCAGGAACATGCAGACCAGGCCGGCGAAGCCCATGGCGTGCATTGGCCGCGTCAAGTAACTGTGCAGGAACTTGACGGTGATCAGATCCAAGAGCACGCGGAAGGTGCGCGACAGGGTGTACTTGGTCTTGCCGGCTGTGCGCGGATGATGCCGCACCGGCACCTGCAGCAATTTGGCGCCCGTCTGCTGCGCGAGCACGGGGATAAAGCGGTGCATTTCGCCGTAGAGAGGAATCGACTCCGCCAGGTCACGCTTCATGACGCGCAGCGTGCAGCCTAAGTCCTTGATATGAACGCCGGTGACCTTGCGAATCAGCCAGTTGCCGAGCAGGCTGGGGATCTTGCGTATCCACAGGTTGTCCTGGCGCTTGGCGCGCTGACCGAGAACGGCGTCATAGCCTTCGCTGAGTTTGTCCAGGAGCATGGGAATGTCGGCAGGGTCGTTTTGCAGATCGCCGTCGAGGGTGATGATGACGTCGCCTATTGACCAGTCGATACCGGCTTGCATCGCCGCCGATTGGCCGAAGTTGCGCTTGAGCCGCACCACCTTGACGTGCGGATCGGCGGCGGCGATGCGCTCCAAGAGCGCGAACGAATCGTCCGCACTGCCGTCATCGACGACCACGATTTCATAGGACTTGCCCAGGTTGGCGACCGCCGCGGTGCAGCGCTCATGCAGCCTGGCCAAATTGTCCCGTTCGTCCTTGATCGGAATCACCAGTGACAGGTCCATAAGTCGTCAACTCCTCACCGCCGACGGTATCGGCCGTGGCTTGCGGTCGGGGAAAGGCCCCGACGAAATAGATAACGCCGCCGAGCAGCCCGGCGGCGACGCCGACAAAGAACCACAAAAACGACAGCGTCAGAGCCAAGCCCGGTTCCACGCCGAGCGGCGCCAGGAACAACACCATGCCCGTTTCGCGCACGCCCGTGCCGCCGACGCTCGGCAACAGTGTGATCAGCGAAACCATCGGGGTGAGAATCCAGTAATAGGTGGCCGGGATCGGAGCGTTGAGGCCCTTGCCGATGAGCCAAACGATCGTGACGCTGGCAATCTGTACGACCAGCGAGAGGATCGTCGCACAGACGAGCGTGCGCGGGGCCTTGAGCACGGCGAGCATGGTGCGCAGTTGCCGTTGGCGATGGGCAGGCAACAGCCCCGTCCACAACAGCACCGGCAACACGCACAGCCCGATCACGCCGCACCCGGCGACGCTCCAGACGCTGATCGGAATCCACGCCGGCAAGTCGAGCGGCGCCAACAGCACGCCGGCGCAGGCCAAGGCGACCAGCACCAAGAGGCCGTTGAGCCGATCCAGGAACACCGAAGCAAACGCGGCCAACTTGCGTCCCGAGCCGCCGTTCAGATACCAGCCGCGCACTACGTCGCCGCCGACCGACGTCGGCAAGAACTGATTGAAAAACATGCCGATGAAGTAGTAGCCGAGCATGCGCGGCAAGGGCACCTCGAAGCGCAGCGCACGGGCGAACATTTGCCACCGGACCGTGCTGACGAACTGGGCGCACAAAAGCACGCTGAGCGCCGCCAGCCAGTAGCGGACGCGCAATGCTGCGAACGCCTGGGAGACGTCGCTCCATGGCGTTTGCCACAGTACCCAGCCCAAGAGCGCTGCGCTCACTCCCAGTCGCAGAAACTTAGTCGCGGACATCAATTGCCTCTTCCCACGGTTCCGAACCGGTTTGAAAGAACCAGCAGTGGTTTTCCTCAACCATGTCGACCATCAGTCGGTAGCGACCCGCAGTTTTTACCGGCGGCGCCACCAGGGTCACCGTCAAGCGCTCGCCGGGCAGAACGGTCCTCTCGAACAGACCGGCCCGACCACCCGCCACCGCTCGCCCGGCACTGTCCCACAGTTGAAAACCGAGGTGCATGCCGGCCGTGCGCGTCGGTTTGAATTGCCACGGCTCCTGACTGGTGTTGTGAACGCGCACACGAAAGCTGATCGGATCGCCGACGCGCCATGCGGTCTGCAACGGCGTCGCTTCCTCGATCACGCCCTGGCATTGCCCGCCGCGATATTCTTCCAGCAGCCAGTGCCGAAATGCTGCTGCATCATGCTCACGGCCTGATTGCTTCAGCCAATCCTCATAGCGATCAAAGAAGCAATCGAGGATGGTCGGGTGGCCCACCGGTGCATGCCCGTAGCGCATGCCCAACTGCCGGCGCGCTTCGGCATAGGGCACATCGCCGACGAGCACCTGGGCGATGACCGACGCCATGCCGGTGCGGTCCGCGCCCTGACGACAGTGCATGAACAACGGATACTCCGCCCGATCCAACGTTTCGACGAGGTGACGAAGCTCATGGCGCGAAGGCCAGCGGCCGGCCGAGAACGTCAGGTCCTCCAATGCCAGCCCCAGTTCTTGCGCTGTCTTGGCTTCTTCGAGATACCATTCCTGTGGAAAGCATGTGCCACGCAAATTCAGGATGGTGCGAATGCCGTGCTGTTTGACCAGCGTATGGATCGCCGCCGGATTGGGTTGGGCGCCGCGATAGATCTTGCCCGAAATCACCGTATGCAGGTTGGTCCCGGCCACAACGTGCAGCATCTTGCAAACCACGACCACCACCACCGCAACGAATAGTCCAACCGACCACAAAGCCCACGGACGGCGGCGCGGCGGCGCGGCAGCAGCTTGCGGCAATTCAATCGTGGTGGAACTCTGGGCCATCCGTGGCTCGCGGAGAGAGGCGTGCTTTCGTCGAACCGAGATGATGCCAAAAACGCGCGACAGCGACTAGGTCGAATTGGCAGTGCGAGAAGTGGAAATGGGCAGGGTGCGTCAAACGCACCTGCCGCGAAGGACAGGTGCGTTTGACGCACCCTACGGTGTTTTCCTGGCTAACTCAATTCGCCGACCTTGTAGCGAATGAACCGATTCATCTTCAAACCGGCCGACGTGAGCAATTGGCCGACGGTCTTACTGTCGTCCTTGACGAACGGCTGCTCGACGAGCACATTCTGAGCAAACCAGTTCTTGAGCTTGCCCTCGATGATCTTCTCCAAAATGTTGGCCGGTTTGCTCTTGTTCTTTGGATCGTTGGCGATCTGCTCGCGTGCAATCTCGGTTTCCTTGGCGACGAGGTCAGCGGGCACGTCTTCCTTGCGGGCCGCTGCCGGATTCAGCGCCGCGATGTGCATGCACACGTCGGTCAAGAGTTGGCTGTCGGTCGCGGCGCCTTCGACCTGGAGCAGCACGCCCAGCGATCCGTCGTGATGGCCATAGCCGCCGAGCACGCCGGTGAGCCGCGTGAAACGCTTCGGCTTCATGATTTCGCGAATCAGGCCGTACGCTTCGTCGAGCAGGTCCTTGATCGTGTGCTTGGGATCGTCCACAAACCGCTGGGCGAGGAGCGCCTCGACCGACGCCGGGTTTTGCAGCGCGACCTGCTTGGCCAGGTTGTTGGCGAGCTTGATGAACTGATCGGACTTGACCACCGGCGCGCTTTCGCAGCGCAACTCGAGGATCGCGCCGATCTGCTTGGCTGTGTCGATGAAAACGGCGATGCGTCCCTCGGCTGTTTCGCGGTCGCCGCGCTTGACGGCGGCGTCCTTGAATTTCTTGCGCAGGATTTCGATGGCTTTGTCCATGTCGCCGCCCGCTTCGGTCAGGGCAGCCTTGCAGTCCATCATGGGCAGGTTGGTGCGGCCGCGCAACGCCATCACATCGGCTGCGGAAATGCTCATGGCTTATCCTTCCGGAAACACCCAAGCCCACGGACCGCTGTCCGTGGGCTTACGGTAAATCTGCGTTATGACGATACGACAACGTTCGATTACTTCGGGTTCGCGGCGGGAGCGGGGGCCCGGCCCCGACCGCCCTGCGCTTCCGGCGGCAGCGACGCCTTGCCTTCGAGCACCGCATCGGCCAGCTTGGCCAGGACAATCTCGATCGAGCGGATGCTGTCGTCGTTGCCCGGGATCGGCAGATCGACGCAATCCGGATCGCTGTCAGTGTCGATCAACGCCACCGTCGAGACGCCCATGCGCTGCGCTTCCTTGACGGCGATTTCCTCGCGCTTGGGATCGATGACAACCATCGCGTCGGGCAGCCGATTCATCTCGCGGATGCCCTGCAGGTTGCGCGTGATCTTTTCCAGCTCGCGGTTGAGCGTGGCGACCATCTTCTTGCTGTAGGTGCGGATGCCGGCGTTCTCGGGCGCCTTGTTCACTTCCAGCTTGCCCGTCTCGGTGCGCATCGACTTCATGTGGGCGCCGATATCCAGGGTGCCCGATTTCTCGCCGTGCGGCAGCCACATGGTTTCCAATTCTTGGAGCCGTTTGAGGCGATCGCGAATGGTGCGGTAGTTGGTCAGCGTGCCGCCCAGCCAACGCTCGCTGACGTAAGGCATGCCGCAACGCTGTGCCTCGCGCTCGATGGCTTCCTTCGCTTGCCGCTTGGTGCCGACGAACAGCACCAGGCTGCCGCGGCTGGCGACCTTAGCGACGAACTTGTTCGCTCGGAGCATGCCGCGCACGGTTTCGCGCAGATCGATAATGTGAATCAGATTTCGTTTGCCGTAGATATACGGCCTCATTTTCGGGTTCCAGCGGCTGGCGCGATGGCCGAAATGCACGCCGGCTTCGATCAAATCTTGCACTTGAACAATCGCCACGCAAACCCTCCTGCCCCAAGGCGCTAGGACGCCGGGGCCTGGTTAGTGCCTCGCGGAAAAACAGGACGGTATTCTAGAATGTTGGGCGGCGCAGGGAAAGGGGCAATGCGCGGCACGAGGCCGTTTCGCGAATGGCAGGTTTTGACTTGCCGTTTGCTGGCCGACAGGTTGCCACCACGCAGGCCCAGCCTACCAAATGCCGGCAAAAGCGGCATGGTTCACAAATGCACACAGGCATAGGTGATTTTCGAGACGACAGGATTTCGACACAGTTGGCACGCACTCAACTTCCTATCCCCTTGATCCATCCAATGTTACACCGAAAAAAATGTCGGCATCACATGACAGGCAAGTGTAGTCCCTACAGCGTTCACTCTGTCA
>Ga0080064_1001893_pt1 | contig 38788 bp, 37 predicted proteins | sample Subgrocontami54m_FD_69260 | JGI IMG/M metagenome (GOLD analysis project Ga0080064, IMG submission 69260) | Subsurface groundwater microbial communities from S. Glens Falls, New York, USA - GMW46 contaminated, 5.4 m (SPADES assembly) (version 2) ...
GGCCCCCACCGATCCAGATTGACCTTGCCACTCATCTCGCGCTCCTTGACTCAACGAAGAAGCGCGTATCTATACGCGAATCACCCCGCGCGCGGAAGAACGGGGTCTATTGATCGCTTACAAATGGATTCGTAGGTCAGGCCCTTTGACGCTGTAATAATGCTGTAACAATACTAGACTAACGTGCGTTCCTTCCTTACTAGAACAGGAGAGCACAGATATGAATCGTTACCTAAGCAGGTCCACCGCGGTGCTGGCGGGAGCATTGATCGCAGGCGCGGCCGTCGCCGCCGAATTGACCGGTGCCGGCGCCACTTTTCCCTACCCGATTTACGCCAAATGGGCCGAAGCCTACAAAGCGAAAAGCGGGCATAGCCTCAACTACCAATCGATCGGCTCTGGCGGGGGAATTCGCCAGATTCAGAACAAGACCGTCGATTTCGGCGCGAGCGACCTGCCGCTGACGGTGGAGGAACTGCAGAAATCCGGTTTGATTCAATTTCCGACCGTGATCGGCGGCGCCGTGCCGGTGGTCAACCTTCCCGGTGTGAAGCCCGGCGAATTGAAGCTCACCGGCGCCCTCATCGGCGATATCTACCTGGGCAAGGTGAAGAAATGGGACGACCCTGCCGTGGCGGATCTCAATCCCGGGGTGAAGCTTCCGGCGCAGGATATCACCGTGGTGCATCGCTCGGACGGTTCTGGCACCACCTTCATCTGGTCAAACTACCTCTCCAAGATCAGCCCCGAATGGAAACAGAGAGTCGGCGAAGGAAGTGCGGTCAACTGGCCGGCTGGGGTGGGCGGCAAAGGCAACGAGGGCGTGGCATCCTATGTGCAGCGCATCAGCGGTTCGATCGGCTACGTCGAATACGCCTACGCCCTGCAGAACAAGCTCACTTATCCGCAAGTGAAGAATCGCGACGGCAAGTTCGTTGCGCCCAACATCGAAAGTTTCCGGGCTGCGGCGGCGGGCGCGCAATGGGACAAAGCGCCCGGAATGTACCTGATCCTCACCGATCAGGCTGGTGCCAATAGCTGGCCGATCACCGGGGCGACCTTCATCCTGATGCACAAGGCGCAGGAGCGTCCGGAGCGCGGGCTGGAAGTGCTGAAGTTCTTCGGCTGGGCTTATGCCGAGGGCGACAAGATGGCGACCGACCTGGACTACGTTCCGCTGCCCGATGCCGTGGTGAAAACCATACAATCGGCGTGGAAGAATCAGGTCAAGGACACGACGGGTAAGCCGGTCTGGCAATAGCGTCGCCGGCAAACAGGATTGGTCGGCAACGGGTAGAATGAGCGCCATCGTCTGACCCGGCACCGGTTCCGGCGGCCGCCACCGGTGCGATCCTAATGGCTAGTTCACTCTCCGACGCGAGCCTGCGCAGACAATACCGCATCGATTTCCTGTTCCGGCATGCGGCGCGTTTTTTCGCGGCTCTGGTGCTGCTGCTGCTGCTGGGCATTCTGTTGTCGCTCGTTGCCGGCAGTTTGCCTGCCATGCGCGCGTTCGGACCGGGATTTCTCGTCAGCGCCGAGTGGGATCCGGTTAAGGAACGTTTCGGTGCGTTGGTGCCGGTCATCGGAACCTTGGCGACATCCGCGATTGCATTGCTCATAGGCATTCCAGTGAGCTTCGGAATAGCGCTGTTTCTCACCGAGCTCTCTCCAGTGTGGATGCGCCGGCCGCTCGGCACGGCGATCGAGCTGCTGGCAGCGATTCCGAGCATCATTTACGGGATGTGGGGGTTATTCGTGTTTGCGCCGGTGTTTGCCGGAAGCATTCAGCCGTCGCTCACGGCAACGCTGGGCGCAGTTCCTTACTTCGGCGTCCTGTTTCGCGGCGCCCCGATGGGCATAGGCGTGCTGACTGCGGGCATCGTTCTGGCGATTATGGTGATTCCCTTCATCGCGTCGGTGATGCGAGACGTATTCGATATCGTTCCCGCCGTGTTGAAGGAGTCCGCCTACGCCCTCGGTTCGACCACCTGGGAGGTGGTATGGAACGTGGTATTGCCCTATACCAAGGTCGGCGTCGTCGGCGGCGTCATGCTCGGCCTGGGGCGCGCGCTCGGCGAGACCATGGCGGTGACCTTCGTCATCGGCAACGCGCATCGTCTGAGCGCTTCGCTGATCGAACCCGGCAACAGCATTTCCGCGGCGCTCGCCAACGAATTTACCGAAGCGGTCGGCGACCTGTATTCTTCGGCGCTGATCGAGCTGGGGCTGGTGCTGTTCCTGATCACCTTCGTAGTGCTGGCCTTGTCGAAACTGCTCCTGATGCGCCTTGCCCGGTTCGAGGGCAGACAGGCCTGAGCTATTCATGGACCTATATAGCCGCAGGCTTTTCGTCAATCGCCTCAATCTCGGGGTGTCGCTGCTCGCGATGCTTTTTGGTCTCTTCTGGCTGGGCTGGATTCTGTTGACCGTCCTCCAAGCGGGTTGGAGCGCGATCGGCACGAAAATTTTCGCCAGCATGACACCGCCGCCGGGCAGTGACGGCGGCTTGTTGAATGCGATCGCGGGCAGCCTGATGATGGGTGCCGGCGGGACGCTCATCGGAACGCCTATCGGCATCATGGCGGGCATTTATCTCGCCGAGTACGGCAGCCGCGGCTGGCTTGCCCCGACGACGCGTTTCGTCAACGACATACTGCTCTCGGCGCCGTCGATCGTGATCGGTTTGTTCATCTACGAAGCCTACGTGATTCGAGTGCAGCATTTTTCTGGCTGGGCCGGAGTCATGGCGCTGGCGCTGATCGTGATTCCGGTGGTGATTCGCACTTCGGAAAACATGCTGCGCCTCGTACCCGACAGCCTGCGCGAGGCGGCAGCGGCCCTAGGCGCGCCCCAGTGGAAGATAATAAGCTTGGTAACCCTGCGTGCAGCGCGCGCCGGCATCGTCACCGGCGTGTTGCTGGCCGTGGCGCGCATCAGCGGCGAAACGGCGCCCCTGCTCTTCACTGCACTGAACAATCAGTTCTGGACGCTGAATATGGATTCGCCGATGTCGAATCTGCCTGTGGTCATCTTCCAATACGCCATGAGCCCTTACCAGGACTGGCACCGTCTTGCCTGGGGCGGAGCGTTGCTGATTACAGCAACCGTACTCGTTCTCAACATCCTCGCCCGCGTAGTTTTCCGCAACAAGACGCCCATCTATTGATATGCCAGCCACAACGCCAAACCCGATCGCCGAAACTGCGTCCATGAGCAAGATTCAGGCACGCGGTCTGAACTTTTATTACGGCGGCTTTCAAGCGCTGAAGAACGTCGATCTCGAAATACCCGAGCGCAAGGTAACGGCATTCATCGGCCCTTCCGGCTGTGGCAAATCAACGCTGCTGCGCACCTTCAATCGCATGTACGCGCTTTATCCCGGGCAGAAGGCGACCGGTGAAGTGCTGCTCGATGGGCAGAATATTCTCTCTCCGGCGCAGGACCTGAATCGGCTGCGCGCCAAGGTCGGCATGGTGTTCCAGAAGCCCACGCCTTTTCCGATGTCGATCCACGACAACATCGCTTTCGGCGTGAAGCTCTACGAGAACCTTTCTCCGCGCAATATGGCCGAAAGGGTGGAGTGGGCCTTGCGCAAGGCAGCGCTTTGGGACGAGGTCAAGGACAAATTGCGGCAAAGCGGCACCAGCCTCTCCGGCGGGCAGCAGCAACGCTTATGCATCGCGCGCGCGATTGCGGTCAAACCCGAGGTGCTGCTGCTCGATGAACCAGCCTCGGCGCTCGACCCGATCTCGACCGGGCGGATCGAGGAGCTGATGCATGAGCTAAAGCGCGATTACACCATCGTCATCGTGACCCACAACATGCAGCAGGCGGCGCGGGTCTCGGACTTTACGGCGTACATGTACCTGGGGGAGTTGATGGAGTTCGGCGTCACCGACGAAGTGTTCATTAAGCCCAGGCGCAAGGAAACCGAGGACTACATTACCGGACGCTTTGGCTGAGCAAGGGGAACCGAATGGGCAGTGAACACTTATCCAAACAGTATGACACCGAGCTCGAGCAGCTGCGCTCCGACGTGCTGCAAATGGGCGGATTGGTCGAAGCGCAAATCCGCGCTGCCGTGGCGGCCTTTTCGGCGGGCGATGCGGAACTCATCGAGCGCGTCATCGCCGACGAATTGCGCGTGAATGCCGCCGAGGTCAGGATAGACAATGAGTGCAGTCAGATCATCGTCAGGCGCCAGCCCACAGCCGGCGATCTGCGCCTCATCATGGCAATCAGCAAGATGGTCACGGACCTTGAGCGCGTCGGCGACGAGGCCGAGAAAATTGCGCGTATGTCGCAAATAATTCACGGCAGGCCCGCAATCGAGTTGCAGCGTTTTGCCAACATTCGCCATGCCGCAGACATCGCCCTCATGATGCTGCGCCGCTCGCTCGACGCGTTCGCCAGACTAGATGTCACGGAGGCTGCGCAAACCATCAGAGACGATCTCACGATTGATGCGGAGTTTAGAGCAATCCTGCGCCAGCTGATTACTTTTGTAATGGAAGATCCCCGCACAATTTCTGTCGCTCTAGAGATCGTTTGGATCGCAAAGGCGATCGAGCGCATCGGCGATCATGCGCGCAATCTCGCCGAACAGGTGATTTACATCGTGAAGGGCACAGATGTGCGCCATACGGGGCTCGATCAGGTCGACAAGAAGCTGCTCGATTAGCGACGACATAGGCAATGGCAGCGACGATTCTCGTAGTCGAGGACGAGCCCGCGATCCAGGAACTGATTGCGATCAATCTGGCGCGAGCCGGGCATGAAGTGCTGCGCGCATCGAATGTGTCTCAAGCGGAGGCGCTTGCCCGCGAGGTATTGCCCGATGTGGTGCTGCTTGACTGGATGCTCCCTGGGGAAACGGGCTTAAGCTTTGCGCGTCGCCTGCGCTCGCAACAACGCACCAAAGGCATCCCCATTATCTTTCTGACGGCTCGCGCCCATGAACAGGACAAGGTGGCCGGGCTCGAAGGCGGCGCGGACGACTACATCACCAAGCCGTTCTCGCCACGCGAACTAATGGCGCGCATCAAGGCGGTGATGCGGCGGCGAGTGCCGCAATTGACCGACGATGTTGTGGAAATCGGCGGGCTCAGGATGGACCCGGCTTCGCACCGACTCCATGCTGGCAAGGCGAACATCTTGCTCGGTCCAACCGAGTTTCGCATGTTGCAGTTCTTCATGACCCACCCCGAGCGCGTGTACAGCCGCGCGCAGTTGCTGGACGAAGTGTGGGGGGATCACGTATTCGTCGAGGAGCGCACCGTCGATGTTCACATTCGCAGGTTGCGCTCGGCGCTGGAAGCGTCGGGTCATGATCGGCTTATCGAAACCGTGCGCGGCAGCGGCTATTGCTTGCGCAGCGGCAAGAACTGAGGCCAGGCTGCGCCGTGTTTCCCCCTGGGGCTGCGCGGCCATGTGATAATTCCATGGTTCGGTTGCCATTAGCCTCTCAATGAAGAACTATCTGCTGCAAATCCTGCAGCTCGTCTTTGTTCTTGCGGTCCCCGCATCCGCTCTCGGCCTGCTAATCGGGGCGGCATGGGGGTGGGCGTTTTTCTCCCTTAGTCTTTTGTGGTTGCTCGCGCGTCATCTGCGTTACCTTGGACTGCTAAGCACCTGGGCGGCGCGGTCGCTATCAGAATCGGTCCCCGAGGGTGATGGCCTTTGGGGCGAAGTATTTACGCTGCTCTATAAGCGCCAGCGTGCCGAACTGCGAAAACGCGGGCGTTTGGCACGCGTACTGGCGCTCTCGCGTCGCGCCGGCCGCGCACTTCCCTATGGCGTCGCCATCCTTGATGCCGAGCGTCGCATCCTCTGGTGCAACGATTCGTCCGTGGCGCACTTTGGCACAGATTTGGCGACCGACATCGGCCAACCAATCACTAACCTCGTGCGGCAGCCGGAATTCATTGACTATGTGCAAAGGGGCGATTTTGCCGCGCCGCTGCAGTTGCGCATGCAGCGTGCGGACGGGATGGTGCTCTCGATTCAGTTCGTGCCCTATCTTGAATCGCAGCAGTTGCTGCTGTCGCACGATGTCACTCAGGCGGAAAAACTTGAACAGGTGAGGCGAGACTTCGTTGCCAACGTATCGCATGAGCTGCGAACACCGCTTACAGTCCTGGTGGGCTTTCTCGAAACGCTGCGCGAACTCAAGCTTGATCCGCAACGCTCACGCGACTACCTCAAACTCATGGCGGAGCAGAGCCAGCGCATGCAGCGCATCATCGAAGATTTACTGACCCTTTCCTCGCTCGAATCCGCGCCCTTGCCGGCCGGCGATACCCGCGTCAGCATGACCGAGCTGTTAGCGCGACTGATCGCCGACGCCGAGGGGCTGTCGGCAGGTCGCCACCGCGTAGTGCTCCAGGCGGACGCGGGTTTCGATCTGCTCGGCGCGGAGAGCGAACTCGGGAGCGCATTCGGCAATCTGGTCAGCAACGCCATCCGCTACACGCCAGCCGGTGGGGAAGTGCGCCTCATCTGGCGTGCCTCGCCCTCGGGCGCCGCGTTCATCGTAGCCGATACCGGGTTGGGGATCGAGGCGGAGCATATTTCGCGGCTTACCGAGCGTTTCTACCGCATCGACCGCGGTCGCTCGCGAGAGACCGGTGGCACCGGCCTCGGGCTCGCCATCGCGAAACACGCTCTGGCGCGGCACCAGGCGACTCTCAAAATCGAGAGTGAACCCGGCAAAGGCAGCAGCTTCAGCGCGCATTTCCCGGCGAGTCGCGTTATTCCGATGCGCGTCGCAGATAGACGAGTATCGGATTGCTAGCCGGTGTCTAAATCGGTGTCGGCGCTCTGATTGGGAAGCCGAGCCGCGGGGTCGGCCTAGCATTCGCGTTCCCGAACTCCCACAACCTCCCCGGCGCGGCGGCGAACAAGGCGCGCGTGTACTCGTGCTGCGGATTGCCGAACACGGACGAGGCCGGACCGTATTCGACCACGCGGCCCTGGGACATGACCGCGACGTGGTCGCACACCTGCGCCGCGACGCGCAGATCATGGGTGATGAACAGCATCGCCAGATTGAGCCGGTCGCGGATCTCGTCCAAGAGCGCGAGCACCTGTGCCTGCACCGAGACGTCCAGCGCCGACACCGCCTCGTCGGCAATCAGCAGCTCCGGTTCCATCGCCAGCGCGCGCGCGATGCAGATGCGCTGGCGCTGGCCGCCGGAGAACTGGTGCGGATAACGGTCGAGGGAATTCAGATCCAGGCGCACCAGTTGCATCAGCTTTTTCGCCCGTGCCATCGCTTCGGCGCGTGAAACGCCGTAGTTCATCGGCCCCTCGATCACCGAATCGCCCACGCTGCGCCGCGGGTTGAGCGAACGGTAGGGGTCCTGAAACACGATCTGGATATGCCGCCGCAACTGGCGCAGCTTGCCTGCAGGCATGGTGGCGATGTCCTCGCCGCCGAGCAGGATTTCGCCGGCACTGGGGTCGATCAGCCGGGTGATGCAGCGCGCCACGGTGGACTTGCCCGAGCCCGACTCGCCGACTAGCCCCAAGGTCTGGCCGCGGCGGATCTCGAGCGAGATCTCCAGCGCGGCGTGCACGGCAGCGCGCTGGTGCAGCCAGCCGGTGGCGGCGTAGGTCTTGGCGAGGGCGCGGGTGCGCAGCACCACCGGCGCGTCTGCAGGCGCGCCGCGATGCCGCGGGGTGATGCTCGGTACCGAGCCGATCAGCATGCGCGTGTACGCGTGCTGCGGCTTCGAAAGCAGCTCCCTGGTCGCGTTCATCTCGACCAGCTCGCCGGTACGCAGCACCGCGACGCGGTGCGCGATTTCGGCGACCACGCCGAAATCGTGGGTGATGAACAATACCCCGGTGCCGTGAACGCGCTGCAGTTCCTTGATGAGCAGCAGGATCTGCGCCTGGGTGGTGACATCGAGCGCGGTGGTCGGCTCGTCTGCGATCAGCAGCACCGGATCGAGCACCAGCGCAATGGCGATCATGATGCGCTGGCGCTGGCCACCCGAGATCTGATGCGGGTACGAAGCGAGCATGCGCCCGGGCTCGGGCAGGTGCACCTGCGTCAGGATGTCGAGCACCTTGGCGCGGCGCTCCTGCGGGCCGAGCACGGTGTGGATGCGCAGTACCTCGTCGATCTGCTCGCCGCAGCGCATCACCGGATTGAGCGCGGTCATCGGTTCCTGGAAGATCATCGACATGCGGGTGCAGCGCAGCTCGCGCAGGCGTTGCTCGCTCGCGCCGAGGATGTTCTCGCCCTGCAGCCGGATCTCGCCGGCGGTGGCCTTCAACGTCTTCGGCAACAGGCCCATCGCCGCATGCGCGATCACCGTCTTGCCCGAACCGGACTCGCCGACGAGGCAGACCATTTCGTGAGGCGCGACACTGAAGCTCACTCCTTCGACTGCGCGTGCGCGATCGCCGCCGGGCGGCAGCGCAATCGTCAGGTTGCGCACCTCGAGCACGGGTTGGTTCACGGCAGGAACGCTTTCAGATCCGCTTGCTCATGCGCGGATCGAGGGTGTCGCGCAGGCCGTCGCCGAGCATGTTGATCGCGAGCACGGTGAGCGCGAGGAACACGCCGGGAAAGAAAACGTTGTGCGGGAAGTCGTTGAACTGCACCCGGCCCTCGGCCATGATGTTGCCCCAGGTCGGAACATCGGTCGGCAGGCCGACGCCGAGAAACGACAGGATCGCCTCGATCAGGATGGCAGAGGCGCAGATATAGGTGCCCTGCACGATCAGCGGCGCCATGGTGTTGGGCAGGATGTGGCCGAACATGATGCGCAGGGTCCGGGTGCCCAGGGACACCGCGGCCTCGACATAGGGTTCCTCGCGGATCGACAGCACCAGCGAGCGCACCAGCCGGGTCACGCGCGGGATTTCGGGTATGGCAATTGCTATGATCACCGTCGTCAGGCTCGCTTTCCACAGCGCCACCAGCGCAATCGCGATCAGGATGCCGGGAATCGCCATCACTCCGTCCATGACGCGCATCAGCACACCGTCGAGCCAGCGGATATAACCCGCCGCGAGGCCGCAGCTGACGCCGAAAAGAAGCGACACCAGCGCTACCGCCGCGCCCACGATCAGCGATACCCGCGTGCCGTAGATCACGCGGCTGTAGATGTCGCGGCCGAAACCGTCCGATCCCATCAGAAACTTGTGCGCGATGGTCGCGCCGTCCAGGTCGGTGATTTCGCCGATCGCGCCGGGCAGCAGGTCGCGGCTCGCGGGGTCGAACAGCGTCGGGTCCACGGTGCCGAGCCAGGGCGCCGCCACGGCGATCAGGGCGAGCAGCGCCAGGACCGAGCCGCCCATCATCACCGCCCAGTTGCCCCTGAGCGCGCGCCACAGGCCGCCCTTGATTTGGACGGCGACGGCGGCTTCGGCGGGGACTGCGGTCGGCGGCATGGGTGGATTCAGTAGCTGATTCTGGGATCGAAGAACAGGTAGGACAGGTCGACCAGCAGATTGATCAGCACGTAGGCAAACGAAAAAAACAGGATCACGCCCTGGATCGTGGGGAAGTCGCGCGCCAGCACCGCATCCACGGTGAGGCGTCCGAGTCCGGGGATGGCATACACGGTCTCGGTGACCACCACCCCGCCGATCAAGAGCGCGATGCCGATGCCGATCACGGTGACGATGGGCACCGCGGCATTGGCCAGGGCGTGGTGGATCACCACGCGCGCCTCGGGCAGGCCCTTCGCCCGGGCGGTGCGCACGTAGTCCTCGGCCAGGGTCTCGGTGACCGCAGCGCGGGTCACGCGCGCGATCAGCGCGATGTAGATCACCGACAGCGTGATCGAAGGCAGGATCAGGTGCCGGAGGAAGGGCCAGAAGCCGTCGGCGAAGCGCACATAGCCCTGCACCGGCAGCCAGCCGAGCTTGAGCGAGAAGATGTAGATCAGGATGTAGCCGAGCACGAACACCGGCACCGAGAAGCCCAGCACCGAGAAGCCCATCAGCGCGCGGTCCAGCCAGCCGCCCTGGCGCCAGGCGGCGAGCACGCCCAGCGGCACCGAAACGAGCACCGACAGCACGATGGTGCAGACCGACAGCGCCAGGGTCGGCTCGATCCTGTGGGCGATCAAGTCGACTACCGTCAACTTGAAATAGTAGGACTCGCCCAGGTTGCCGCTAAGCAGCTTGCCGAACCAGATGCCGAATTGCACCGCGATGGGCCGGTCCAGCCCCAGGCCGGCGCGGATCTGCGCCACCTGTTCCGGGTTGGCGGCGTCGCCGGCAATGATCACGGCGGGATCGCCCGGCGTGAGCCGCAGCATCAGGAACACCAGCACCGCGACGATCAGCAGGACCGGGATGGTGGCGGCGAGACGCCTGGCGAGGAAGGTGAACAACGGGGAGCGGGTTTTACTTCTTCTTGATGTTCCAGTAGAAGTTGCCCGGTCCGGTCACTAAGCCCGTGACGCCTTTCCTTACCGCGGCCGGTTCGATGTATTCCCCGAGCGGGGCATGGGTGCCGATCTCGAACGCGCGCGCCTGGATCGCCTCGGCCATGCTCTTCTTCTTCGCCTCATCGGTGGCGCGCGCAAATTGGTCGCGCAATTTCTCCAGCTCCTCGTCGCTGCTCCAGCCGAACCAGCCCTTGTCGCCGAGGCCGTTGACTGCGGCGTTGGTGAGCGGATTCCAGATGTCGGGCGAGACCCAAGCGGTGCAGAAAATGTTCCAGCCGCCCGCACCAGGCGCATCCTTCTTCGCACGGCGCGATACCACGGTGTTCCAGTCCATCGACTGCAGATCCACTTTGAACCCGGCCTGGCGCAGCAGCTGGGCGGCGACATCGGGCAGCTTCCCGATCGCGGCGAGGTCCGTGGGCTTCATGATCACTACGGGCGTGCCGTCGTAGCCCGACGCCTTGAGCAATTCCTGCGCCTTTTTCATGTTCGACTTGGCCTGGATGTCGCTGCCCTTGGTGACGCCGTAAGGCGTGTTGCAGGTGAACATCGAAGGGCAGGCGTGGTAGTACTCCTTGATCCCGACTTGCGCCTTGAGGAACGCCTCCTGGTTCAGCGCCGCGATTGCCGCCCGGCGCACCTTGGCGTTATTGAACGGCGGATGCAGGTGGTTGAAGCGCAGCATGTACTGGAAGCCGAGCGGGTTGTTGTTGACGATGCTTACGCTCGGATCGGCCTTGAGCGCGGCGTAACTTTCGAACGCGGGCTGCTCCAGGATGTCGACCTCGCCCTTGGCGATCGCGTTGACCTGGGACTGGGCGTCGCGCAGCGCCAGGTTCCACTCGACCCGGTCGACATAGACGCGCTTGCCGCCCGCGGTGCCCGAGGGCGGCTCCTTCCGCGGCTGGTACTTCGGGTTCTTCAGGTACACGGCCTTGTCGCCGGGCTTGTACTCGTCGCGTTTGAAGATATACGGGCCCGAGCCGGTGTAGTCCTCGATCTGTTTGAACGCATCGGTGTCGGCGACGCGCTTGGGCATGATGAAGGGCACATTGGACGAAGGCTTGCCCAGCGCCTCGAGCACGAAACCGCAGGCCTCGCCGAGGAAAATGCGGAACTGGTTGGGTGCGGGCGAGTCCATCTTCTCGATGAAGGTGAACAGCTTCTGCCCCATGGCGTCGCGCTTGCCCCAGCGCGAGAGCGATGCGATTACGTCTTCGCCGGTGACCGGCTTGCCGTCGTGGAATTCCAGGCCCGGGCGCAGGGTGAAGCTGTAGAGCCGCTTGTCGGGGCTGATCGTCCAGCTCTCGACCATCTGCGGCTGGATCCTCGACTTCTCATCGGTGCCGAACAAGGTGTCGTAGATCATGTAGCCATGATTGCGCGCGATGTACGCCGTGGTCCAGATCGGATCGAGAATGGCGAGGTTCGAATGCGGCACTACGCGCAGCACCTTGGGTTCGCCCTGCGCCAGCGCGAGGGAAGCGGCGAGCACTGCCGCCGCGCCCAGTGCCAGGGCCAGTGTCCGGATGCGTATTCCGATTGCGGTCATATCGTGCTCCTTGTCCAAAAAACGGTGTGCTTCTGCCGGGCCGGACCCCATTGGACGGGGCAAGCCTGCAGCGATGCAAGATAACCGATGGGTTGCTTAGTTGCAAGGTGGCGCGCGCAGTGGTTGTCGCGCCGCACCGATTCACGGTAATCTTGCGCTCCGCCCGCGCCCGGGCGGGGCACAAGCAAGGAGCAGGCATGGCCCTGATCGCCGTCGGCGGTTTCCAGCACGAGACCAACACCTTTGCCCCGACCAAGGCCGATTACCGGGCATTCGAAGACGGCGGCGGCTGGCCCGGGGCGCCGCTCCGACATTAAGAGAAAACGATGACCAAGCGCTTCGTCATCGCGCTGATCAAGCACGAGACCAACACGTTCTCGCCGATTCCGACGCCATTGTCGGCATTTGGCCACGGCAATGGGCCCTATTATGGCGAGGACGCGAGGGCGGCGTTCACCGGCTCCAATACCCCGTTCGCGGCATTTCTGGACATTGCGCGGCGCGAGGGTGCGGCAGCCGTCACGCCGATTGCGGCCGAATCCTGGCCCTCGAACATGACTACGCGCGTGACCTTCGAAGCATTGCTGCAACCGCTCGAGGAGGCGCTGCGCGCGGGCTGCGACGCTTGTTTTCTCGATCTGCACGGCGCCATGGTGGTCGAGGGCTGCGACGACGCCGAGGGCGAGATCTTGAGGCGCGTGCGCCGCATCCGGCCCGCGTTGCCGGTCGCGGTGACCTTCGACTACCACACCAACCTGTCGCCGGACATCGTCGCCAACGCCACCGTGATCACCGGCTACAAGACCTACCCGCATGTCGACATGTACGAGGCGGGGCTGCTCGCGGGCGACATCCTGGCAAGATCGCTGCGCGGGCAGGCGAGGCCGGTGATGGCCTGGGGCCGGCTGCCGCTCGTCTCCTCGATCATGCGCCACGCGCCCGAAGACGGGCCGTCGGGCGATATTCTCGGCTACGCCCGCGACATGGAAAAATCCGGCCGCGTGCTGGCGGCGACGCTGCTGCCCGGCTTTCCCCATGCCGACACGCCTTACACCGGCGTCTCCGCCGTGGTCGTGGCCGACGCCGGCGGCGGTGCTGTCGTCGACGTCGAAGGTGCGCACGCCGCGGCGCAGGAAGTATGCGACCGGATGCTCGCCATCGCCTGGGAGCGCCGCGCCGAATACGTGTTCCATCCGCAGCCGCTGGAGGCGTCGGTGGCGCGAGCGCGCGCGCTCGGCGCGGGCAGGCACGACGGCCCGATCCTGTTGATCGATCACTGCGACAACTGCGGCTCGGGCGGCGCCCAGGATGTGATGCTGGTGGTGGAGGAGATCCTGAAGCAGAATCTGGATGATGTCGCCATCGCGCCCATCCGCGATGCGCAGGCAGTGGCGCAGATGGTCGAGGCCGGCATCGGCAACAACGTCAACCTCGAACTGGGCGGCAAGACCGACATGCCTGCGATCGGCCTGGCGGGCAGGCCGTTGCAGCTTGCCGGCCGCGTGCGCAACATCACCGACGGCGAAATCGTGTTCACCGGGCCGATGTATACCGGCCTGAAAAGCCATCTCGGGCGCACCGCGGTGCTCGATACCGGGCGCGCGCAGATTGTCGTCACCGAGCGCCACCACGAGCCCTTCGACCTGGTGATTTTCCGCCATTGCGGCATCGAACCGACGCAGAAACAGTTCATCATGCTCAAGTCGCGCATCCACTACCGCGCCGGCTTCAAGCCGATTGCCGCGCATATCGTCGAGTGCGCCGGCGCCGGCGTCACCAGTGCCGATCTGTCGGTATACCGCTACCGCAAGCTGGTGCGGCCGATTTATCCGCTGGATCCTATTTAGACCCGATTCGCCGTAGAATTAGCCACCTTTTTCCCCCGTGCCAACATGAACGAACCATACAACCTGCTGGTCGACATCGGCAATACCTTCGTCAAGTGGGGCCGCTACAAAGCGCGTTCGAACGCGACGGCGCACGCAAGCTGTCTCGATTCCGGCCATGCGTTGCTGCAGGAAATTCCGGCCCTGTCGGCGCAACTGCGCAAGCACCCCGTGCCGGCGCGAATCGTGATTTCGAACGTTGCCGGCACGCGCGTGCGCGCAACCATGCTGCGCCTGCTGGAAATCTGGCCCGACGCACCGCCGTCGTACTGGGTGATCCCGAAAGAACAGCAATGCGGGGTCAGGAACGGCTACCGCAACCCGGCGCAGTTGGGCAGCGACCGCTGGGCGGCGCTGATCGGCGCGCGTGCGCTGCACGGGGGGCGCGCGGTGCTGGTGGTATGCTGCGGCACCGCCACTACCGTCGACCTGCTCACCGCGCAGGGTCAATTCGCGGGCGGCTGCATCATGCCCGGTGTTGGCACCATGTTGCGCTCCCTGCATGAAAAAACCGCGGCCTTGCCCGATGCCGACGGGGTGTATACCGTGTATCCGATCCAGACCGTCGATGCCATCGTCAGCGGCTGCCAGCACGCGCAGGCCGGGGCGGTGGAACGCATCTACGATCTATATCGGCGCGAGCACGCGGATCTGCTGTGCCTGGTCTCGGGCGGGGCGGCCAAGGCGCTGACGCCGCACCTCGCCATCGTGTTCCGCCACCATGACAACCTCGTGCTCGAGGGCCTGCATTGCATCAGCCAGGCGCTGATGCAGGAGGCACGCGGGGGGGTGCCCGGCATGCACAAGATCTGACCCTATGCGTACCGTGTTTTTCATCCTCATGCTGGCCAATGTGGCGTTCTTCGCCTTTGGCTGGTCGGGCAGCGGCGCCGAAGCGAACGGCGACGCGCAGATCATCGGCCAGCAGCTCAATCCGGAAAAAATCCGCCTGCTCATGGCCGAGCAGGTGAGCGCACTCACACGCAAGTCCGAGCCGCCGAAGGTGCCCACCGTGTGCCTCGAATGGGGCGCATTCGTCGGCGGCGATGCGGCGCGCGCGGGGCAGGCGCTCGAGCCGCTCGGACTCGGCGCGAAGCTGACGCAGCGCAGGCAGGAGGATGTCGCGGGTTTCTGGGTCTATATCCCGCCGCTCGCCAGCCGCCAGGCCGCGACGCAGAAGGCGGGCGAGCTGAAGCGCCTGGGCGTGGACGAATATTTCGTCGTGCCGGACGACCCGAAATGGCGCAACGCCATTTCGCTCGGGGTGTTCAAAACCGAGGAAGCGGCAAATGCCCGCCGCGATGCCTTGCGCGCCAAGGGCGTGAAGAGCGCCACCATCGGCGCGCGCGAGACGCAACTCAGCAAGACCTATTTCCAGGTGCGCGAGGCCGATTCGGCCCTGACGGCGAAGCTGAACGATCTGAAGCAGGGTTTTGCGGGCACCGAGGTGCGCGAGTGCGCGCCGGGTGATAAGAAAGGCTGAATGTACATACCTAAGCACAACCAGCTGGAAGACCGCGCGGCGCTGCTCGTCTATATGCGTGCCTACTCCTTCGCCGCGCTGGCGACCTCCGGCCCCGGCGGACTGGCGGCCACGCACCTGCCCTTCGTGATCGAGGAGGAGGGCGGCAGGATCACGCTGCTCGCGCACATGGCGAAGGCCAATCCGCAGTGGCGCGATTTTGTCGCGGGAGCCGAAGCCCTGGTGATATTCATGCAGCCGCATGCCTACGTCTCGCCGCGGCTGTACGACAGCCGGCAGAACGTGCCCACCTGGAACTACGTCGCCGTGCACGCCTACGGCCGGCCGGTGCTGATCGAGGAGCGCGCGGCCAAGATCGAATTGCAGAAAAAGCTCATCCGCCAGCATGATGCGGGTTACCTCGCGCAGATGGCCGAACTGCCCGCGAGCTACATGGACGCACGGCTCGCGGCAATCGTTTCCTTCTCTCTCGCCGTGACCCGCATCGATGCGCGCTACAAGCTGTCGCAGGACAAGAATCCGGCCGAACGCGAGCGCATCGCGCGCGAGCTCGAGGCCAGCGGCGACAGCGTGGCCGCCGAGACCGCACGGCTGATGCGCGAGCACAACCGTTAGGGCGGGCATCCTTTCCCCGTCTAGGGGGACCGCTGCTTATATCGTTTTCTAATGTCTGCGTATCTTGTTCAGGGTCGCGGTGGTCGAGTGCTGGAACAGGAACGGGATCGCGTGCACCGCGCCGCCCCAAGCGATGACTTCTCCTGCGCCGACGATGGCCTCGGGTTTCCAGTCGCCGCCTTTCACCAGCACGTCGGGCCGGCACGCGAGGATCAGCGCGAGCGGCGTGTCGTCCTCGAACCAGGTGACCAGGTCCACCGCCTGCAGGGCGGCGAGCACCGCCATGCGATCCTCCAGCCGGTTGATCGGCCGGTCCTCGCCCTTGCCCAGGCGCCTGGCCGAGGCATCGCCGTTGGCCGCAACCAACAGGCTCGCGCCGAGGGCGCGCGCCTGCGCGAGGTAGGTGACGTGGCCGCGATGCAGGATGTCGAATACGCCGTTGGTGAATACCAGCGGACGCTCGAGGGCTGCGATCCTGCCGGCGAGTTGCGCCGGCTCGCACAGTTTCCCCTCGAATTCAGGCCGGTTATGCATTCAGGTGACGCGTGATGCGGAACGGGCGCCGGATGAACCGCATCGACCTGGACTATTCCACTTACCCGTCACTTCGGCGGTGCTTCGACGTATTCGAACACGCGCACCACTTTCTGCACGCCACCGGTGGTGCGAGCGATTTCCACCGCCGCCTCGGCTTCCTTGCGCGTGACCAGCCCCAGCAGGTAGACCACGCTGCCTTCGGTCACCACCTTGACCTGGTTGACCGAAAAGTTGCCGCCGTTATCGACGAAGCGCGCTTTGACCTTGGAAGTGAGGTAGCTGTCGTTGCCGCGGGCGGTATACGAACTTACCCCGGCGACCTGGATCTCGTTGACCACGCCGCGCACGTTGGGGATCTCGCGCACGATTTTCTCGATCTGCGTCTTGGCGGCGGCGTCGGACGCTTCGCCGGTGAGCAGCACGTTGCGGTTGTAGCTGGTGACGTTGATATGCACCCTGTCGCCAAAGCGGTCGTTGATACGGCTTTCGCCGCGCAGGTCGATTTCCTTGTCCTCGGTCTGCGCGCCGACCGAGCGCCGGTCGTCCAGAACAAGCGCGGTGGCGCCGGCCCCGCCGGCTATCAGCGGAAGGCATCCTTGCAACTGCGGCGCGAGTCCGAGCAAAGCGATGAGCGCCAGGGCGCGAAACGGAGGAAAAACATTTTTCAAAGCAGTCATGGTTCAGCTCCCAGTAACAACGTGTCGATGCCGTCGCACAGGCAGTGCAGCGTGAGCAGATGCACCTCCTGGATGCGCGAAGTCCGGTCCGAGGGCACGCAGATATGCACATCCTCCTTGGCCAGCAGGCTGCCGATCTTGCCGCCGCTCTTGCCGGTCAGCGCCACCACCTGCATGTCGCGCTCGTGCGCGGCGTGGATCGCGGCGATGACGTTTTTCGAATAACCGCTGGTGGAGATCGCCAGCAGCACGTCGCTCGCCTGCCCCAGCGCCTGCACCTGCCTCGCGAACACCTGTTCGTAATCGTAGTCGTTGGCGATCGCGGTCAGGGCCGAGGTGTCGGTGGTCAGCGCGATCGCCGCCAGACCCGAACGCTCGCGCTCGAAGCGCCCGAGCAGCTCGGCGGCGAAGTGCTGCGAGTCGGCGGCGGAGCCGCCGTTCCCGCAGACAAGAATCTTGCCGTTGGCGAGCAGGCATTTGACCATCAGTTCGGCGGCCTGCGCGATCGGCGCGGCCAAGATCTCGGCCGACTTCTGCTTGGTTTGGACGCTGTCGGCGAAATGCTGACTGACGCGTGCAACGAGATCCATCGATGCTCCGTGAAATCGAAATGCCCATTCTACCTTACTCGACGTACACCTCGAACTCCATGCGTTTGCGCGGGTTGCGGTGCGGCTGCAACCGGCTCACACGGGCGTCCAGGCTTTCGCCGCGGTCCATGGCCCAGGCGAGCGCGGCGTTCTGCGCGCGCGGCACGTAGCCGAGCTTGTGGCCCCGCCACTGCACGTTTATCGCCCTGGCGTCGTGGACATTGTCCGGCTCACGCTCGAGCTTGAGCGCATCGCCGATGCGCATGCCCTGCCATGCCCCGGGTGCCTGGTGATAATTGAACCCGGCAAGCGGCGAGCTTTGCACCAGTATGCGCACCTGTTGCGCCGCTGTCCGATCCGCCAGTACGGACAGACCGGCGAGAAGCGCGGCCGCAAATAAAACGCGTTTATTCACCGAAGGCATCCTTGATCCATTCGATACGGCCCGGGTCGAGTGCGTCGAGCAATATGACATCGAAGCGGCAAGGCCGTTCCGGCCTGCCTGAGAGGTAATGACGCGCGGCCCTCAGGATGCGTTGACGCTTGGCCGCAGTAATGCTCGCCGCCGCTCCGCCGTAATCGAGGTTGCGCCGCAGCCGCACTTCGGCGAACACCAGGGCAGGGCCATCGGCCAGGATCAGGTCGATCTCGCCCAGGCGGCAGCTGTAGTTGCGCTCTATCAGGCGCAAGCCGCGGACCTGCAGGTAGTCCGCGGCCAGCGCCTCGGCGAGCTTACCGTGTGCTTTCGCCTGGCGCGTCATGGTCGGGGGTGACGCCGACGCCGTTCCTGAATACCGCCCGCACCGGCTCGCGCGCCATCTGGTTGCCGTAGAGCGTGATCCTGCCGGTGACGCCGTCCAGGCTGAGCGTGCGCGAGCCCTGGAGCAGCGCGGCCGCGATGCGAAAGGCATCGATGCCCAGGGCATAGAAGCGCTCCAGTTCGTCCGCGATGCCCTGCGCGCGCGGGTAGACCATCACCGCCGGATGGTCGGGCTCGACCAGCCAGGGCATGTCGACGAAGCGTATGCCGTTCAGATCGCCGTTGGCCAGCGGGTCGTTGGCGCCCGAGTTGACCTGCGAGGTGGCGAACACCGCGATGTGCTGGTTGAGAAAGGGGCGAACCGCGCGCGCCTGTTCCGTATCGGCGGCAAGAAATATCAGGTCGGCCTGGGAGTTGGCGAGCGCCTGCCTGAGCGCCGACAGGTCGGTCTGCGCATCGAATTCATAGGATTCGGTGATGACACCGCCCAGCCGCGCCCAGGTCTCGGCAAAAGCCGCGCGGCTGCGCTGCGCGAGCGCGCCTTTCGCGCTCACCAGGATGGCGCGCTTCAGGTTTTCGGCGGCGGCGCTGCGCGCGACGAGTTGTGCCTCGGCCTCCAGCGCCAGGCCAAAAGTGTAAAAGCGCGGCGGCAAAGCGGTCCCGCCTTCGGGCAGGTTGAGGCCGAGCGTCGGTACGCTGACCAGCGTGCTCGCGGCCAGCGCGGAAACGCCGCCCCTGGTCATCGGGCCGACGACCAGGCGCGCGCCGAGCTTCACCGCCTGCTCGTAGCCGGCGAGGATGGATTCGCTCGATGCGTCGGTGGCGAACACGCCGACCGCCAGTTTCTCGCCGCTCTGCCCGAGTGCGGCCATGAAGCCCAGTCGCACCGCCTCGGCGGGGCGGGCGAAGTCGGGCGAGGCGAGCGGCAGCAGCAGCGCCAGCGCCGGCTGGACCACGCCCGCGGGCGTGGTCCAGCCGGCGCTTGCTTCATTGTCGGCCGCAACGCACAATCCCATGCCATGGAGAAGCAGCACGAAAAGCGCGCGACGCAGTCGGAACGGCAGGGCCATGGGGAGCAAGCCTCGGAGGGTGCCGGGAAATTATATGTCGTCGCCACGCCAATTGGAAATCTGGGCGACATCAGCGCGCGCGCCCTCGCGGTGCTGGCCGACGTCGATCTGGTGGCGGCGGAAGACACGCGCACGACCGGGCACCTGCTCGCGCATCACGGCATCGGCGCCAGGCTTGTCGCTTTGCACGAGCACAATGAAACGGTACGCGCAGCCGAGCTCGTTGCCCGGATGCGCTCGGGCAAGACCATCGCCTTGGTGAGCGATGCCGGCACCCCCGGGATCTCCGATCCGGGAGCGCTGCTGGTGGCGCGCGCAATGGAGGCGGGGATTACGGTCTGCCCGATACCCGGCGCCAACGCGGCGATTGCCGCGCTGTCGGCGGCCGGTCTGGCGGCGCCGCATTTTCTGTTCTACGGCTTTCTGCCGGTCAAGCCCGCGGGGCGGCGCACGGTGCTCGCGGCGCTGCGCGAGCTTCCGTACGCGCTGGTGTTCTACGAGGCGCCGCACCGCGTGACCGAATGCGTCGCCGACCTCGCGGCAACGCTCGGCGTGGAACGCGAGATCGTGATCGCGCGCGAGCTGACCAAGCTGTTCGAGGCGATCCACCGCTGCCGGCTGGACGAGGCCAGCGCCTGGCTCGCGGCCGACCCCAACCGGCAGCGCGGAGAGTTCGTGTTGATCGTTTCGGGCGCGCGGGAGGAAAAGCAGGAAAGCTTGCCGGCCGAGGCCGAGCGCGTGCTGCGCCTGCTGCTCGCGGAACTGCCGCTGAAGCAGTCGGCCGCGCTCGCCGCCGCGATCACCGGCGCGCGCAAGAACGAGTTGTATGAACGTGCGCTCGCCTTGCGCGACGCTGCAGGGGAAAAGTAGCGTTTCCTTTGTTGCTATACGTGGCGACGTAAATCGCGCCCTCCGTTGTTGCAGGGTTGCGACGTTGCGCGGACGAAAAACTGTCCGCGCGGATCGTCGATTGCGCACGGATGAAAAGCACATCCGTGCGCAATCGGCGATCTTGTATACCCCCCCGCGCTGCGTTTGGCGTTAACCATAACCGCGTTTTCTGTGCGGATGCGCTTTTCATCCGCGCAGAAAACACGGTTGGCGCGCGCAGCGCGCAAGTTGGCCGGTGGGCTGCCAAAGTAAGTCGCCTTATATGTTTGATGTCGGGGCTTGCGGATTGGGGCGGGTATAATCGCGGCTGCCATGCAAACCCTCACGCTCACCCGCCCCGACGACTGGCACCTGCACTTGCGCGACGGTGCCGCGCTCGCCGCCGTGCTGCCGCACAGCGCCAGACAGTTCGCGCGCGCCGTCGTCATGCCCAACTTGCGGCTGCCGGTGACCACGGTGGAGCTGGCCGAGGCCTACCGCAGGCGCATTCTGGCGGCGCTGCCCGCAAATTCGGGCTTCGAGCCGCTGATGACGCTCTATCTTACCGACAACACCGCGCCGGACGAGATCGCGCTGGCAAAGACGAGCGGCAGAGTGCATGCGGTCAAGTATTACCCGGCCGGGGCCACCACCAATTCCGATTCCGGCGTGACGCGGCTCGAGCACTGCTTCCGGGCGCTGGAGGCCATGGAAAAAACGGGCCTGCCGTTGCTGCTCCACGGCGAGGTCACGGACCCGGAGGTGGATGTGTTCGACCGGGAACAGGCGTTCATCGACACGGTGCTGCCGCAGATCACGCGGCGTTTTGCCGGCTTGCGGCTGGTGCTCGAGCACGTCACCACGCGCGAGGCGGTCCAGTACGTGGCCGCGGCCCCGGCCAACGTCGCCGCCACCATCACCGCGCACCACCTGCTGCTGAACCGCAATGCGATGTTCGCAGGCGGCATCCGCCCGCATCACTATTGCCTGCCGCTGCTCAAGCGCGAGGCGCACCGCCGGGTATTGGTGCAGGCCGCAACCGGCGGCAACCCTAAGTTCTTTCTCGGCACCGACAGCGCGCCGCACTCGCGCCGCAACAAGGAGGCGCTGTGCGGGCATGCGGGCATCTACACCGCGCACGCGGCGATCGAGCTCTACGCCGAAGCGTTCGAGGCTGCGGGGGCGCTGGACAAACTCGAGGCCTTCGCCAGTTTCCACGGCGCGGATTATTACCGCCTGCCGCGCAACAGCGGAAAAATCACCCTGCGGCGCGAGAGCTGGCAGGTGCAATCCTCACTCGCTCTGGGCGAAGACCAGCTGGTGCCGCTGCGCGCCGGCGAGCGTCTCGCCTGGCGCCTGCAATAGCCGGATCTTTTCGCCATGGCCACCGCTGCTCCTCCTGTCTGGAACCGGTGGGAACTCCTCGCCTCGCCGGCCTTCGCCACGCTCGGCCCGCTGATCGAGCAGTTGCCGGAAGACCACTTTCCCACCCTGGCCCAGCTGAACCGGATCTGCGACGAGCGCGAGGTGGTCAGCGGAAACGGCGTGCCGGTGGAGTTCGTGCCGCAGGAGGCGAAGACCGAGGAGCCCTACGAAACCCGGGTCTATGCCCGCGGCAAGGTGCTGACCCGCAGCCGCAACTGGCATGACCTGTTCAATGCCCTGGCGTGGATCACGTTTCCGCGGAGCAAAGCGGCCATCAACCGCCACCACTACCGGGAGATGCTGGCGCGCCAGGGAGAGGGCTTGCGGGGCACGCCCCGTGACGTGCTCACCCTGTTCGACGAAGGCGGCGTGATCGTGGTGAGCAGCGAACCGGAACTCGGCGCGCTGTTGCGCGATTTCAAGTGGAAGGAGCTGTTCTGGCAGCGCCGAAGCGAGGTCATCGAGTCGATGCGCTTCTACGTGTTCGGGCATTCGATCTACGAGAAAGCCCTGCGGCCCTACAAGGGCATCACCGCTAAGACCGTGAGCTTCGATGTGCCGGGGCGCGAACTGGAGCGGCCGCTGCCGCAGCAACTCGCCACGGTGGATGCGCGCCTGGCAAAATATTTCAGCGACGCGAAGGTGCTTGCGGCAACCGAGGCCTATGCGCCGCTGCCGGTATTGGGCATTCCCGGTTGGGCTGCGGACAACGAAGACGAGCGCTATTACGACGATACCCAGCACTTCCGTTCTGGGCGCAAGCAGGCCGAGGAGCCGCCCGACGCCCCGCCTCGCGGGGACGCGAGCGAAGCTCCGCGCAAGGGCCGCAAGAAATAGCCTCTATCCCGTCCTCCGCGACCGGCCGCGCCCCTTTTGATCAACGCCCTGTTAAAATCCAACTGTGAAGCTGGCCAGGCGGTCGCTGCGTACCTTGAGGGTACGGAGAGGAAAGTCCGGGCTCCATAGAGCAGGGTGACGGCTAACGGCCGTACGTACCAGTCGAAGGCTTGCCTTTGGCGAAGACGAGGAACAGGGCCACAGAGACGAGTCGCCGCTAGCAATAGCGGCGGGTGAAACGCGGTAACCTCCACCCGGAGCAACACCAAATAGGCGGATGCTGCACGCGCAGGCATGGCGTGCTATGAGTGGCTCGCTCAAGTCCGCGGGTAGGTGGCTGGAGCGCCGGGGCAACCCGGCGCCTAGAGGAATGACCGTCATAGGGAGCAATCCCCGTAACAGAACCCGGCTTACCGGCCGGCTTCACTTTTTCCGCTGCCGCAAGGGTTCTGTTGTCAAAATTAGCAGGACGATCGGGCCCATGGCAAGGATCCGTACTGATCAAGGCAAATTGAATCTTGCGAATTGCGTGCAGTAGCGGTGAACCTACGTCTCACCCGGCACCCGCCGGCTCGCGCAGCGCGTCGATCTCGGCCAGCACGCGCGCAGGCGGAAGATCGTTCATGCACTTGAAATGCCCCAGCGGGCATTCGCGCGCGAAGCAGGGGCTGCACGCGATGTCGATCTTCACGATGCGCGCCAATCCAGGTTGTGACGACAGCGACAGCGGCGGGGTGTGCGCGGGGCTGGAGGATCCGTACAGCGCGACGAGCGGCTTGCCCAGCGCGGCGGCGACGTGCATCAGGCCGGAGTCGTTGCTCACCACCAGCTTGGCGCAGGACATGAGGTCGATGGCGGCGGCGAGGTCGGTGTTGCCGCACAGGTTCTCGCACACGTCGCCCGACTGCGCGCGGATTTCCTCGCCCAGCTCCGCGTCCTTGCCCGAGCCGATCAGCCAGATGGCGTAACCGCGCTTGGCCAGTTCGCGCGCGAGCGCGGCGAAATGCCGCGCCGGCCAGCGCTTGGCCAGGCCGTACTCCGCCCCGGGGCAGAACACGGCGATCGGGCGCGAGCGGTCCAGGTCGAGGCGCGCGGTGGTGCGCGCCGTGTTGACGGGATCGACCTCGAGCCGCACCGCAGGCAGCGGACGCTGCAATTCCGCCCCCGGTTTTTCCGCGAGCCGGGCGTAGCGCTCGGCCATCAGCGGCAGCTTCGCCTGGTCGAGCTTGTGCACCAGATTCAGCAGGCCGTAGCGCGACTCGCCGACATAGCCCGCGCGCAGCGGAATGTCGGCGAAAAACGGTATCAGAGCCGACTTGAAGCTGTTGGGAAGGACGATGGCTTGGTCGTATTTTCTCTGCGCCAGTTCACGTCCGAATTTCCAGCGCGCCCGGAGCTTCAGCTCGCCATGCGCGAACGGCGACGCGATCACTTCGTCGATCTCCGGCATGCGCTCAAGCAGCGGGCCGCACCAGGGCGGCGCCAGCGCGTCGATGCTTACGCGGCTGAGCCTGTCATGCAGGCGCCGCAACAGGGGCTGGGCCAGCAGCGTGTCGCCGATCCAGGACGGGGCGACGATGAGGATACGCGGCATCGGGAGAGGAGTGAGCGCAGAGGAGGGAGGCGATGATAGGCCGTGGCGCCGTTACTCCTCCCTCCTCGCTCCTCCCGCCTCCACAGTTTTCAGTGCCCTTTTGGCGGCGCACCTTTGTACACGTAGCGCGTGCCGCAGTAAGGGCAGAGCAGTTCGCCCGACTTTGCCACGTCGAGGAACACGCGCGGATGCATGTTCCACACCGGGGTCGAGGGCGTGGGGCAGTGCAACGGCAGGTCCTGCTCCGTGACCTCGACGGTGCGTTGTTGCTGCTGTGCAGTGGCGGACATCAGCGCTTCCCCTTTCGTACCGGCTTGCCCGCGGCAGGATTGGGCTTGCCGGTGGCGGCTTTAGTCTTGCCTGCCGCTGCTTTAGACTTGCCTGCGGCCGATTTAGACTTGCCTGCGGCAACGGGCGCGAGCCAGCCGGCGTGACGCGGGTCCCTGCCATTGACCACTTCGAAGAACGCCTGTTGCAGCTTGCGCGTGATCGGGCCGCGGCGGCCGGCGCCGATCTTGCGCCCGTCGACTTCGCGGATGGGCGTCACTTCGGCCGCGGTGCCGGTGAAGAAGGCCTCGTCGGCGATGTACAGATCGTCGCGGGTGACGCGCCTCGGCGTGACCGTGTAGCCCAGGTCGGCGGCAAGCGCGATCACGCTGTCGCGGGTGATGCCCATCAGTGCCGAGGTCAGCTCCGGCTCGTAGATGCAGCCGTTCTTGACCAGGAACAGGTTCTCGCCCGCGCCTTCGGCGACGAAGCCGTCGACGTCGAGCAGCAGACCCTCGTCGTAACCGTTGTCGAGCGCTTCCTGGCTTGCCAGGATGGAGTTGGCGTAGGTGCCCGAATACTTGGCGCGGCACATCGATACGTTCACGTGGTGGCGCGCGAACGACGAGGTCTTGACGCGGATGCCCTTCTCCAGGGCCTCGGCGCCGAGGTACGCGCCCCAGGGCCAAGCGGCGATGGCGACGTGAACCGTCGCCCCTTTGGGGGAAACGCCCATTTTCTCCGAGCCGTAGAAGGCGATCGGGCGCAGATAGCACTCAAGCAGCTTGTTCGCGCGCACCACTTCTTTGTGCGCTTCGATGAGCGTCTGCTTGCTGTAGGGGATTTTCATCATGTAGATGTGCGCCGAGTTGTACAGGCGGTCGATATGCTCCCGCAGGCGGAACACGGCGGTGCCGTCCACGGTGTTGTAGGCGCGCAGGCCCTCGAATACCGCCAGTCCGTAGTGCAGCGAGTGGGTGAGCACGTGGGTGGTAGCCGAGCGCCAGGGCACCAGCTTGCCGTCGTACCAGATGTATCCGTCGCGGTCGGCCATCGACATTATTGCCAGCTCCTTCAATGCAAGGCGGAAAATGCTATTTTAGCGGAAAGCGGCTGGCTTGAGCAGCGCATCACAACGGAGAGCGGAACAAGGTGCTCCAGAAATGCCAGAAATGCAGCACCGCGCTCGACCCCGGCGATGCCGAAGCGCGCGAGCGATGTCCCGCCTGCGGGCTGGTTTTCGCCAAGTACCTGCAGGCGCGGCAGGGCAAAGCTGTGCGCGCGGCGGTTCCCGCGCCGGGCGCCGAACCCGCGCCAGATCGCCCCGCGCTGCTCGCCTGGCTGCTGTATGTGCCGGCGCGCGTGGACAGCAGCAGTTTTTACGGCCACTCGGCCGCCTACCTGTTCTTTTTCGCCTGGGGCTGGCGCCTGTATGCCATGGACGTCGGCGATGCCGACATCATGGGCTCGTTCATGCACCTGATCGTGCTTCCCATCCACGAGGCGGGGCACCTGCTGTTCATCCCCTTCGGCCGTTTCATGACCGTACTCGGCGGTAGCCTGTTCCAGGTGCTGTTGCCGCTCGTCCTGATGGCCTCGTTCATGTTCGGCTTCGGCGGCAGCCGGCGCGACAACTTCGCCGCTTCGCTCATGCTGTGGTGGGCTGCGGTCTCAATCATCGACGTGGCGCCCTACATCTGGGACGCGTTCGATCCGAAGATGATGCTGCTCGGCGGCAAAACCGGCGCCGAGTCCGACGGTCACGACTGGCAGAACATCCTCGGCGATCTGGGGCTGATCAAAAGGGCGCATCTGATCGCAGGCATTGCGCACAAGCTTGGCCTCGTCGTGATGCTAGTCGCTTACGCCTGGGGCGCGGCGCTGCTTTACTTACAGTTTTACCGTCGCGACAGCGACGCCATCGAGGAAGATAGCTAGGTACGGCTTTCGGGAAAGCATACTTCGGAGCGGGAAACCGTTGCTCAACGCCTGCAATCGACCCACAACAGCCCGTCACGACTTACTGCTCGGAGGTCCGCAATGCAGCGACTGCGGCCACTCGATCTTTGCCGCCGATCGGCACGTCCCGGCCAAAAGCAGGCATGACCGAGCCCTACCTAAAATCGGCCAGGTGGACGTGGAACTGCGATTTTGGTTTGATGGTCGCGTGGTAAAGTCTCTCCGGCAGTCAACCATGGGAGAAAAAATGTCAACCATAGTCGTTCACGGTGAAAAGGTTATTTCACGCCGAATCGAAGTGGTGCAGTCGCAGTTTGTAGACATGGAACGCCACGCATCCACCCGCGTGCATGCCGACCTCGACGTCAGTAACGTGCGTCCGCAAGAAGGCGGGTGCCGGATCACGGGGCGTCGCCGCGTCTTCGGCATGCTCCAGGAGGACGAAATCGAGGTCATGCGCGATGCCAAGGGAAACTCGACTCTGCGTAGCCTTTCCGGATCCAATGCCGGATTGCTGATCACGCAGAAGTTCGAAGCTGAGGGTAGCGACAAAACCCGCGTACGTACCACTGTCGAATACCCGGTGCGGGGCATACTTAAATTGCTTTCCCCGCTGGTGCGTATGGGTTTGCAACGTGACTTGGCAACCGCACTCGAGGAGGATCGCATCGACCTGGAGGAACGGGGGTACGGGAAAAACTAAGCCTGGGGGCAGTAGGCAGCGACTCGGGGGATGCTGATGTCTGCTCGTGTTGTTAGCGTTCATTGGCGAATTACCGCTTTTCTCAATGCTCTATGACGGCTTTGGGTCGGCGGCCTGTGACTCACGAATACTGAATGGCGGCAATCAGTCTTTAGCGGGAGTTTGGGGGTACATGCTCCAACTTCCGCTCATGGCCGATATCGGCCGATCAGCAGCACCAACAAACCCGCTATCCGAAATGCTACAGATTCGCGACCACAATTGTTGGCAATGCGCCAATAGCTGCATGAGGATAGATTTGATTGCCCCTAGCCTCTCAGGATCCGCGCCATCTTGACCTAACCGGCCTGGCACCGCCGTTGACAGATGGTGTCAATAGTGGCACCATTGATTCCGTAATGGCCAGCGTCGAAAAACTTCTGGAACAGATGCGCCGCGAGCCTGCTAATGTGGGGTTCGGCGACCTGAAGAAAGTGTGCCAAGCCTACTTCGGCAAGCCACGGCAGGACGGCAGCAGCCACGCCATTTTCAAGACACCCTGGCCTGGCGATCCGCGCGTCAACATCCAGAACGCGAAAGGCAAGGCCAAGCCCTATCAGGTCAGGCAAATCCTGCAGGCCATAGACAAACTGGAAGGTAAGCCATGAACATCAAACACTACACGTACCGTGTGACCTGGTCGACCGAGGACGGCGAGCATGTGGCCCTGTGCGCCGAGTTCCCGTTGCTGAGCTGGTTGGCGAAGACGCCCGAGGCCGCGCTCAAGGGCATACAGAAGGTGGTGGCCGACGTGGTGACCGACATGCAGGCCAGCGGCGAAGCGGTGCCCGAGGCACTGGCCGAAAAACACTACAGCGGTGAGTTTCGCGTCCGCATCCCGCCTCAACTGCACCGCAGCCTGGCGCTGACGGCGGCCGAGCAAGGGGTCAGCCTGAACCGGTTGGCGAGTGCGAAATTGGCGGCATAGCAACAAAACACCCGTCACACTTTGTACTTAAATCTGCAGGGCACCGGCCGGCGCGTGCCTCAGCATTAGGTGCCCGCTGGGCTGTTTGCGCCGGACGTGAACACGATTTTCCACAGGTCCAGCGTCGCCTCGATGTAAGGCGCCAGCGGCCCATGCTCTACGCGTGCGTACTGCGCGCCGTTCAGCCTCTCCGCGTGCTGCAGCCTGCGGTATTCGCGATACCCGTCGCGCACGGTCATGGCCGTGGCGAGCGGGATCAGCCCGAGTTTCCCCGCCATTTTGAGCAACGCGATGTTACCCAGATTGCCGGTCAGTTGCGGGTAGTGGTGCGCCTGCGCGAGCACCAGGTACTGCACGATGAACTCGATGTCTATCATGCCGCCGCGGTCGTGCTTCAAGTCGAACAAGTCGCTGCGGTTGGGGTGGGCGTCCGCCATCTGCGCTCGCATGGAGACGACTTCGCGCCGCAGCGCCTCGGGCTCGCGGCTGCGGCGCAGGATCGCGATGCGTTCCGCTTCGAACGCGGCACCGACTTCGGTATCGCCGGCGCAGTAGCGCGCGCGCGTCAATGCCTGATGCTCCCACACCCAGGCATCCTTCTCCTGATATTCGCGAAACGCCTCTACCGAGCTCACCATCAGGCCGCTCGCGCCGTTGGGCCGCAGGCGCAGGTCGGTCTCGAACAGCACGCCCGAGGGGGTCGCGCTGGTGAGCCAGGTGTTGATGCGCTGCGCCAGACGCGAGTACAGCTCGGGCGCGCGCGCGTCGGCGTCGTCGTACAGGAAAATGATGTCCAGGTCCGAGGCGTAGCCCAGTTCCTTTCCGCCGAGCTTGCCGTAGGCGACGACGGCGAAGCGCGGCGCGTCGCGGTGGCGGCTGCGCAGCTGCGCCCAGCACAGCTCCAGCGTGATCGCGAGCATCAGGTCGGCAAGCGCCGAAAGATGGTCGGCCAGCACTTCCACGGTGAGCTGACCCGCCAGGTCCTGCGCCAGCAGGCGGAACACTTGGGCGTGGTGCGCTTCGCGCAGCACGTCCATCAGGCGCTCGGCGTCGCGCTCGTGGCGTAACAGCTGCGCGCGCAGGCCGGCCGCGAATTCCTTCCAGTCCGGCGCCGCGTACAGCGTGCGCGCGTCGAGCAGCTCATCCAGCAGCAGCGGATGGCGCGTGACATAGGCCGCGGCCCAGCCCGATGCGTCCAGGAGCTGCACCACCTTCTCCAGCGCCTGCGGGTATTCATAGAGCAGCGCCAGGTAAGCGCCGCGCCGGCTGATGGCTTCGAGCAGATCGAGGGCGCGCGCCAGCGCGGTTTCGGGCGCGCCGGCCTTGGCAGCGAGCTCGATCACGCGCGGCACCAAGGCGTCGAAGCGCTCGCGGCTCGCCTCCGGGAGTTGCAGATAGCGCGGCGACGCGCGCGCCCCGGCGAGCCGCGTCAGCGCGGCGACGGTATCGGTGAAGCCCAGGGACGAGAGCCGCTCGTGCGCCGCTTCCGCATCGAACTCCCCCATCCAGAGCGGCGCGCAGGGGTGCACGTCCTGCACCGGACCGGCGAACACATCGTCGAAATGGCGCGACACCTGCGCGCGATGCGCGTCCAGCCGGGTTATGAATGCGGCGTAATCGTCAAAGCCCATGGCCGCCGCGATCAGCGCCTGGTCGCGGCAATCCGCAGGCAGATCGTGCGTCTGGGCGTCGTCCAGGTACTGCAGGCGATGCTCCAGCCGGCGCAGGAAGTCGTAGGCCACGCCCAGCTCGGCCACCGCTTCCACGGGTAGCAGCCCTTTTTTCTGCAGCAGCGCCAGCACTTCCAGGGTCGGGCGGATCTGCAGCTCCGGATCGCGCCCGCCGCGTATCAACTGGAACGCCTGGGCGATGAATTCGATCTCGCGTATGCCGCCCGGGCCGAGCTTGATGTGCCCGGACAGGTCGCGCCGCGCAACCTCGGCGCGGATCTGGGCGTGCAGCGAGCGCATTGCCGCAAACGCGCCGAAGTCGAGGTACTTGCGGAACACGAAGGGCCGGGCGATGGCGGCGAGCTCGCCCGAGAGAGCGCCGCCCGCGGCAGCGCTTGAGTTGCCGCTCGCGGCAAGAACGCTGGAGTCGCCACTCGTGGCGACAACGCGCGCCTTGATCCAGGCGTAGCGCTCCCATTCGCGTCCCTCGGCAATGAAGTAGTTCTCCAGCGCATCGAAGCTGCAGGCGAGCGGGCCGGAATCGCCGTTGGGCCGCAGGCGCATATCGACACGGAAAACCTGGCCATCCTCGGTGATGTCGGCAAGCGCGTTGATCAACTTGCGCGCGAGGCGGGTGAAATACTCGTGATTGGACAGCGGCCTCTGGCCCGCGCGCTCGCATACGGTCTCGCCTTCCCCGGGATAAACGAAAATCAGGTCGATGTCGGAGGAGACGTTGAGTTCGCGCCCCCCCAGCTTGCCCATGCCGACCACGATCAACGCCTGCCGCTTGCCGTTCGACACGGGCGTGCCGTGCTGCGCTTCCTGCCAGACGCACAGCTGCTCGAGCGCGTAGCCGAGGCTCAGTTCGGCCAGGTCGCTCATGCTCGCGACCACCTCCTCCAGAGACGCGCGCCCGCTCAAGTCGCGCAACAGCACGCGCAGCATGACCTGCTGGCGCAGCTGCCGCAGCGCGCGCTTGAGCTCTGCTTCGTCGCCGGCCGGCTGCGCCGAGAGGAATGCGCGCATGGCGCCGGCGTCGAAGGCCTGCTCGATGGCGGCAAGCGCGGCCTGGAACAGCTCCGGCCGCGCCTGCGCCAGGCGCTGCGCGTAGCGCGAACCAGCCGGTGCGCCTGGTGGAAAATCCTGATCTGGGGGCATCGATGGATATTTTGCAGGTAAAATGGGACGTTACATTGTCTTTTTCTTTTCGGTTCGCGCCTTCATTGTAGGGCTTTCGCCGAAACGCGCTCAACCAGCATGGGAAATTCGCCTCCGGATGGTGCAGCCCGACCAAACCGAAACTAGCGCCACGCCGCCGGCAGAGGAGGATTTCTCGCCGCTGGCGGAGTTGGGGGTTGCGCCGGCGCGGCGTAGTCTCGTGCGCAAGCTGCTGCGCATCGCCGGCATCGGCACGCTCGTGGTCTATTTCGGCTTCGCGGCGGTGGTGCTGGCGCTGCGCTTCTGGATTCTGCCGCAGATCAAGGACCATCCGGAGGCCATCGCTCAGATCATTTCGCGCAACATCGGCCAGCGCGTCAGCATCGTCAGCGTCGATTCCGGCTGGCAGCGCCTGCGCCCCTACCTCGCGCTGACCGACGTGAAGCTGTACGATCAGGAAGGCCGCGTCGCGCTGTCGCTGCCCGCGGTGTCCTGCACCCTGTCGTGGGATTCGCTTGCCTTCGGCACCTTGCGCTTTGATTCCCTTTCCCTGGACAAACCCAAGCTGAATATCCGCCGCGACAACGCGGGGACGCTCTACGTCGCCGGCGTCAAGCTCAACCCGGAGGAGGCGGGCGGCGGTTTCATCAACTGGCTGCTGGCCCAGCGCGAAGTCATCATCCGCGGCGCGCAGGTGAGCTGGGAGGATCAGCTGCGCCAGGCACCGCTGCTGTCTCTCGCCGACCTGAACTTCGTCATGCTCAACCGGGGCAGCCATCATCGTTTCGCGCTGCGCGCTCAGCCGCCGCGTGAACTCGCCGCCGCGCTCGACCTGCGCGGCGACCTGGAGGGCAGGACCTTCGAACAGTTGCAGGCCTGGAACGGCAAGCTCTATGCCGAACTCGCTTATACCGACCTCGCGGCCTGGCGCGCCTGGATCGACTACCCGCTGGAAATCCAGCACGGACAGGGGGGCCTGAGGCTGTGGCTGGGGTTTGCCGAGAAGCGCCTGGAGGAGGCCACCGCCGACGTCGCGCTGGGCGGCATCAGCGCGCGCCTTGCGCCCGAGCTGCCCCTGCTGGAGATGCGCTCGCTGCAAGGGCGCCTGTCGGCGAAGCGCGTGCGCGGCGGCTACGAAATCGCCGGCAAGCAGGTGGCGCTGGCGCTGCAATCCGGAGAGACGCTGCCGCCGGCGCAGTTCGCCGTGCAGTGGCAGCCCGGCGACGGCCAGCGTGCCGAGCAGGGCGAGGTGCGCCTCGCCGCGCTGGAGCTGCAGCCGCTGGCGCTCCTCGGCGAGTACCTGCCCCTGCCGCAGCACCTGCGCAAGCTGCTCGCCGACGCTGCGCCTCAGGGCAGCGTCGCCGACGTACACTTCGATTGGCAGGGGCCGCTGCCGAATCCGCAGCGCTACAGCGTGCGCGGGCATTTCGACCGGCTCGGCATGCGTGCCTACGCCGGGCTGCCCGGGTTCTCGGGCATCAGCGGCAACATCGATGGCAACGAAAAGGGCGGCAGCGTGCTGCTCAATGCGGCCAAGTCGAGCGTAGAACTGCCGCGGGTATTTGCCGACCCGGCGCGCAATTTCGACACGCTCACGGCGCAGCTCGCATGGAGTCACGTGCAAGGCGAGTTGCAGCTCAAACTATCCAATATCGCCTTTGCCAACGCCGACCTGGCAGGAACCGCGTTCGGCAATTACACCACCGCGGCGGGTGGCCCCGGCGCGATCGATTTCACGGCGCGGCTGAACCGCACCGACGCGCGCCACGTGGTGCGCTACATTCCTTTCATGAACAAGGCCGCGCTGGATTGGCTCGATCGCGCCCTGCTTGCCGGGCACGCGAGCGAAGTCAGCCTGCGCCTTAAAGGCGATCTCAAGGACTTTCCGTTCCAGAGCGCAAAAGGCGGCGTGTTCCAGATTGCGGCCAAAGTGACGGACGCGACTTTGCACTACGCCGAGGGCTGGCCGGTCATCTCCGGCATCAATGGGCAACTGCGTTTCGACGGCAGGCGCATGGATGTGACGAGCAATAAGGCGAGCGTGCTCGGCGCGAGGGTGACCAATGCGCACGTCGTGCTGCCGGACCTGTTCACGCAGGACCGGGTGCTCGCGGTAACCGGCCAGGCCGAAGGCCCGACCGCGGAGTTCCTGAAGTTCATCGCGCAAAGCCCGGTGAATAACCTGACCGGCGGAATCACCGCGAATATGGGCGCGGCGGGCAACGGCCGGCTGCAACTCAAGCTCGACCTGCCGCTCGCGCGCCTGGCCGAGGCCAAGGTGGCGGGCAACTACCAGTTCATCGGCAATCGGGTGAGCATCGATACGGAATGGCCGCCGGTGGAACAGGTGAGCGGGCGGCTCGAATTCACCGACAGCGGCGTGAGCATGCGCGCGGTCAATGCGCAGTTTCTGGGCGGCCCGGTCGCGATCAGCATCGCCAACCAGCGCGACGGCAGCATCGCCGTCAATGCGCGGGGCACGCTCAACGCGGCGCTGCTGCCCTCGGCGCTGGAACAGCCGCTGCTGCGGCAGGTGAGCGGCACGACCGCGTGGAGTTCGAGCATGAATTTCGGCAGGCGCGGCGCCACCATCGTGGTGGAATCCGGCCTGCAGGGGATAGCGTCGACCCTGCCGGCGCCGCTCAACAAGGCGAGCGCCGATGTGCTGCCGCTGCGGTTCGAGCGCACCGTCATCGCCGAGGACCAGCGCGGCGGCGGCGCGGGGCTGCCGCCGGGGGATCGCAACGCCCTGGATATCGGCAAGGTCGTGCGCATGGAGATACACCGCCGCCGCGAGGGCGGAAAGATGGTGATCGAGCGCGGGGCCGTCGGCATCAACGAGCCGCCCAGGCTCCCCGAAAAGGGGTTTGTCATCAGCGGCAACGCGCCCGAGCTCGACCTGGACCAATGGCTGCACGTGTTCGGCGGCGTGCTCGGCGCTCAGGCGCAGCTGTCTACACTCAACCTCAAGGTCGGCGCGCTGGATGTATATGGCAAGCGCATCAACGACGTCACCCTGCGCGCCGGTTTCCAGGGCAACGACTGGCTCGCCAACATCAATGCGCGCGAACTCGAAGGCGAGGTGCGCTGGCGCTCTCTGGGCAAGGGACGGGTGAGCGCGCGTCTTTCGCATTTCACGTTTCCCGAGCCCACTCCCGGAAAATTGGCGGACGATATGCCACCGACGGAATTGCCCGGACTCGACATCGTCGCCGACAATCTGGTTGCGCGCGACAAGAAACTCGGGCGGCTGGAACTCTCGGCAGTGAACGAGGGGCGCGATTGGCGCATCGACAAGCTGACGCTGACCACGCCCGAAAGCCAGTTGAGCGCCGACGGCCTGTGGCAGGGCGTCGCCGCGCAGCAGCGCACCAGCTTGAACCTCAAGCTCGAAATAAGCGACGTGGACAAATATCTGGAGCGCTTCGGCTATCCGGGGAGCATGCAGCGCGGCAGCGCCAAGCTGCTGGGCAAGCTCTCCTGGTCCGGCAACCCGCAAACCATCGATTACCCGAGCCTTGCCGGAGACCTGTCGCTGATTGCGGAGAAAGGGCAGTTCCTCAGGATCGAGCCGGGCATCGGCAAACTGCTGGGCATCCTCAGCCTGCAGGCGCTGCCGCGCCGCATCACGCTCGACTTCCGCGATATTTTCAGCGAGGGCTTCGCCTTCGATACCATCACCGGTACCGCCGCGGTGGCGAAGGGAGTGTTGCGCACGCAGGACTTCCTCATGCGCGGACCTTCGGCGCAGGTGGCGATGTCCGGAAACATCGATCTCGCGCAGGAAACGCAGCTGCTCAAAGTGCGCGTGGTGCCGAGCGTGGGTGACAGCCTGTCGGTGGCGGGTCTGGTGCTTCTCGCCAACCCGATCACGGGGGTTGCGTCATTTCTGGCGCAGCGGCTGCTCAAGGACCCGCTGGGCCAGGCCTTCGCCTTCGAATATTCGGTGACCGGTACCTGGGCCGATCCCAAGGTGGAGAAACTGACGCGCGGGCAGCAGAGCGGCGCCGCGGGCGAAGCGAAATGAGCAGCGAGCCGAACGCCGGCCGCAGCCTGCATCACCCATCATCGAGCGAGCGATAGGAAGAACATTCATGGCTGAAGGCAGGTTCAAGGTAGCGGCAGTGCAGATGGTGTCCGAGCCCGAGGTGCAGGCGAACCTCGCCGTCGCCGGCGAACTGATCGCGCAGGCGGCAGGCGAAGGCGCGCAGCTGGTGGCGTTGCCCGAGTATTTCTGCATCCTCGGCCTGCGCGATCGCGACAAGGTAGCCGTGCGCGAAGCCGACGGGCACGGGCCGATACAGGACTTTCTCGCCGAGACCGCGGCGAGGAACAAGGTATGGCTGGTCGGCGGCTCGGCACCGATCGAGTGTGCCGACCCGAACAAGGTGAAGAACACCTGCCTCGTGTTCGACCAAGCCGGCCGGCGCGTCGCGCGCTACGACAAGATCCACCTGTTCGGCCTCGACCTGGGCACGGAGCGCTTCCAGGAGTCCCGCAGCATCGAGCCGGGGAGCGAGGTGGTGACGGTCGACGCGCCGTTTGGCCGGCTGGGGCTGTCGATCTGTTACGACCTGCGCTTTCCCGAGATGTACCGCAAGATGGGCGTGGTGGACCTGATCCTCGTGCCCTCGTCCTTCACCGCCACTACCGGCAAAGCCCACTGGGAGATGTTGCTGCGCGCCCGCGCGGTCGAGAACCAGGCCTATGTCCTCGCCCCGGCGCAGGGCGGGCATCACCAGAACGGCCGCGATACCTACGGCCACAGCATGATCATCGATCCCTGGGGCAAGGTGCTCGCGGTTCTTGCGAGCGGGCCGGGCGTGATTACGGCCGAGATCGATCATGCCGAGATCGCCCGGGTGCGGCAAAGCCTGCCGGCGCTCACGCACCGGGTGATGTAGGCTGCCCGCGTGCGAGTAGCGAGCGAGCGGTTGCGCTTACGCCAGCGGGCAGGTTAAGTGCCTTTGCCCGCCTTCGTTCCTTAGCGATATTTCTCGGCGCAGGTCATGATTGCGCGGTTCGTGGCCAAATTCAGGCAGGTTCTTGCGTCGGAGCCCGCCTTTGACCGGGTGGGTTTCGCCGCCGGCGCTGCCGGCGCTGCGCTCTTGCTCGGAAGCGAGCCGATGCGCTCCCCAGCCTGCGCCGAAGCGCTCTTCACTTCTTCCAGCAGGGATGCATACACGATGTCGGTGAACCATTTGCTGTTTTCCGCCTCGTAAATTCTGGCGTACTCCTCCAGTTCGGCGGCGCTCGCATCCCTAAAGCCGAATGCCAGGTTGAGCAGGGTCGCATTGCGGATCTTTTGCGTCGCGGAAGCGCGCTGTTTTTCGATCGCTTTGTCGACTGTGGCGGCCTTCCCGGCTCCCTCGCCGACGATGCCCGATGCGACCGCCTTCATGGAAGAGAACGCGGCGTCGACAGCCAGGTCGCTTGCCCTGGTCGCGGCGTCGATGCGCTTGACGAGACTCGCGCGCTGGGACGAAGGCCGGGTGGCGGCCGGGCTGCGGGCGAATCGAGCGAGTTCCCCGGGCGACGGCGCAGCCTGCTCCAGTTCGATCATGCGCTTCGCCGCCGGCGTGGAAAAATCCTTGAGCAGCGTCTGCAGGCGTTTCTGATCGAAATGCTTCTTCAGATCGGCGCTTACCCGGTCATGAAAACCCTGTGCCGTAAACGACTCTGCGACCGCATTTTCGATTGCCTTGACGACCGCGGGCGATGATTTCGATTGCTGCGTGCCGGATTGCCTGACGCCGGCGATCAGCTGTTGCGGCAACTGCTCCAGTTGCCGTTTCAACCCTGAAGCGACCAGCGCGTCCTCGATCAGCTTGTCCCGCGCCGGGCCCGCATCGGCCGGCGCGGCGGCTTTCGCCGCTGCGGGCTGTTTTGCCGCCGCAGGCTGAGGACTGCTTTTTGCAACCGGCGCCGGTCCGGCGCTCTCGAAGTATTGCCAGCCGAACCAGCCCAGCGCAGCCACGACGACCACCCCGCCGACAACGGCCAGAATCTGATTCTTGGAAAGAGTGGGCTTGGGAAGACTAAGCTTGGGAAGAGTAAGCGCCATTTCGGACTCCCTTTATCGCGGTTATTTCCCTTGGTCGGCAGCCGTCATCAAGCCCAAAGGACTTTCCACAGCCTATTGTAAGACAAAAGATTGCGTTTCAGAACTCTGGCGGTGCGCATGCCGCCCGGCCGGCAGCCGGTCTAAGCGTAGAATGCAGCCTTTCGCCCGAACCCCGACGGACCCGATGCAGAATTCCACCGTTTCCCACGCCCACGCCCAGACCCAGCTCTTCACCACTGCCGAATCCTGCCTGCTCGCGCCCTACGATCTTGGCGCGGGCAAGCTCGAGCGGGTGTTCGGCTCGATCATGGCGCACAGGATCGACTATGCCGACCTGTACTTCCAGTATGTGCGCTCCGAGGGCTGGAGCCTGGAGGAGGGCATCGTCAAGTCGGGCAGCTTCAACATCGAGCAGGGTGTGGGCGTGCGCGCCGTCTCCGGCGAAAAGACCGCCTTTGCCTTCTCCGACGACATCAGCCTGGTGGCGCTGGAAGATGCGGCAAAAGCCACGCGCGCGATTGCCCAACGCGGCCAGTCGGGCCGCGCCGCGGTCGCGCGGCGCGGCGCCGGGCGCGACCTTTACCGTCCGGCCGATCCGCTCGCCTCGCTCGCGGATGGGGACAAGGTGCGGCTGCTGGAGCGCCTGGAGGGCCATGCGCGCGCGCTCGATCCGCGCGTGGTGCAGGTGATGGCGGGGCTCGCCGGCGAGTACGAAGTGGTGCTGGTGGCGCGCTCGGACGGCCTGATGGCGGCCGATGTGCGCCCGCTGGTGCGCGTGTCGCTCACCGTGATCGTCGAAGAAAACGGCCGGCGCGAACAGGGCAGCGCTGGCGGCGGCGGGCGTTTTGACTATGCCTACTTCGACGACGAGCGCCTGCGGCAGTATGCCGGGATGGCGGTGGATCAGGCGCTGGTGAATCTGCGCGCGCGGCCGGCGCCGGCGGGCAACATGACGGTGGTGCTCGGGCCGGGCTGGCCGGGGATACTGCTGCACGAGGCGATCGGTCACGGCCTGGAGGGCGATTTCAACCGCAAGGGCAGTTCGGCCTTCTCCGGCCGCGTCGGCGAGCGCGTCGCGGCCAGGGGCGTCACCGTGGTGGACGATGGCACCATTCCCGACCGGCGCGGATCGCTCAACATCGACGACGAAGGCAATCCGAGCCAGCGCACGGTGCTGATCGAGGACGGCATCCTGCACGGCTATATGCAGGACAGCCTGAACGCGCGCCTGATGGGCGTGCCGGTCACCGGCAACGCCCGGCGCGAGTCCTATGCCCACACCACGCTGCCGCGCATGACCAACACCTACATGCTCAACGGCGACAAGGAGCCGCAGGAGATCATCGCTTCGGTCAAGCGCGGCCTGTACGCGGTGAACTTCGGCGGCGGGCAGGTGGACATCACCAGCGGCAAGTTCGTGTTCTCCGCCTCCGAAGCCTATATGATCGAGGACGGCAAGGTCACCTATCCGGCGAAAGGCGCCACGCTCATCGGCAACGGCCCGGATGCGCTCAAGCGCGTCACCATGATCGGCAACGATATGCGCCTCGACACCGGCGTCGGCACCTGCGGCAAGGAAGGTCAGAGCGTGCCGGTGGGCGTAGGCCAGCCCACGCTCAGGATCGACGGTCTCACCGTGGGTGGAACTGCGTAGGGTGCGTTTGCTGGTTCGGAGGGTGTTGAAAC